>Ga0209751_10001948_pt1 | contig 20956 bp, 29 predicted proteins | sample RifCSP13_1_FD_184019 | JGI IMG/M metagenome (GOLD analysis project Ga0209751, IMG submission 184019) | Soil microbial communities from Rifle, Colorado - Rifle CSP2_sed 13_1 (SPAdes) (version 2) | ecosystem: Environmental > Terrestrial > Deep subsurface > Rock core/Sediment | place: Rifle... | reverse complement strand
GATTTCGGGTTCTCCCCCGCCGAGTTGGTTGTGCAGGTGGGAGAGCCGGTGAACCTGACGTTGGTGAACGAGGGAGCAGTACCTCACGATCTGACGATCCTCGGGTTGGCTGTCCATGTAGAGGCCGGGCCAGGGCAACGGGTGACAGTGGGCATGGTTCCCGAGAAGACCGGATCGTTTGACATCCTCTGCACATATCCAGGTCACTCAGACCTGGGGATGACCGGTGTGATGGTCGTGCGCGACAGTGGATGACATGAACAACAAGCAAGGAGTCGAGACATGAGATGGAGGACGACACTCACGGCGGGGGCGTTGATCGCCCTGGCGACGGTGCCGATCGTGGCTCAGGCGGGTGCCGATGCCGTATCGGCACGCCAGCCAAAGGTGACAGCTACCGCGGAATGGAACCCGGGTGAATGCCCTCTACACGACGAGACGGCCACGGGCTCCGAGGAGATGGGCCAGTGGATGGCCTCTCCGGCGCATCAAGATTGGATGGCGTCGACCCTCGAACGGCACGGTCAGATGCATGGCGTCGACGACCCGATGCCTGGAGGCATCATGGGTGACAGGAGTCACGGAATGATGATCGGCCCCGGTGTCGGCAACGACCTGATGATGGGGCGCGGCTCCGTGATGGGAAACGGCATGGGTGGATGACACAATCACCGCTTCCCGTGTAGGAGTGCCGACCGAGAAGGGCGGCATTCCTACCATCACTGGGGTGATAGCAGATCGCATCCTCGTTGTCGACGACGAGCCGGAGTTGCGACGCATGTTGCGTCGCTACTTGGAGGCCGATGGCTTTGAGGTGGCCGAAGCAGCCGATGGCGAGGGGGTCCTGACCCGGCTCCGCGGTTCACCCGCGGATCTGATCATCCTCGATGTTGGTCTGCCCGGGAAGGACGGTTTCGAGGTACTGCGAACGATCCGAGGCGAGTCTGAGGTGCCGGTGATCATGCTCACCGCCCGAGCGGAGGAGATCGACCGTGTGGTGGGTCTGACCGTGGGAGCCGACGACTACGTAGCGAAGCCTTTCAGCCCCCGGGAGCTGGTCGCCCGAGTCAGGGCCGTGCTGCGTCGGGGAAGAATGGACCGGGCCGGAGCCGGGGAGACGCTGGGCTTCGAAGGCATCACCTTGGATTTGGCCCGTCGGGAAGTCCACCGTGACGGAGTGCCGGTCGAGGTGAGCACCCTCGAGTTCGACTTGTTGGCGGCGCTTGCTTCGGCACCGGGCAGGGTGTTCACCCGCGCTCAGCTCTTGGAGCGGGTGTGGGGCTGGGACTATTTCGGAGCGGAAAGGGTGGTTGACGTGCACATCGGCAACCTCCGCAAGGCGTTGGCGGACGACGCCTCTGATCCCAGGTTCATCGGGACGGTGCGCGGCGTGGGTTACAGGTTCGTGGCGGGGCCCCTATGAGAGAGCTTCTCCAGAGCCTTCGGGCCAGGCTGGTGGTGTCACACCTAATTGTGGTCGCGGTTGGGGTTTCAGTCCTGGTGGTAACCGGTCGCCAGCTCGGTTCGGTTTTCGTTCACGACCATCTGCGGTCCATGGGCGACATGATGGGAGGCATGGAGGGTGGGCTGATGACCGACGTTGAGATAGGGGTTACCTCCGGGTTCACCCGTGCCCTGTTGTGGGCCACCTTGGCCAGCGCCGCGGCCGCGGTAGTAGCAGCGACACTTGCCTCGGTCCGTGTGCTGAAGCCCCTGGAGGAGGTGCGTCGTGTGACCCAGCGTCTGGCCACCGGGTCGTACCGCGAACGGGTCCCCATCCCTGAGGAGCGAGAGCTCGGTGCATTGGCGGCGGACGTCAATGCCCTGGCCCAAGCCCTGGAGGAAACCGAACAGCGACGGCTTCGGCTGGTGTCGGAGGTCGCTCACGAGTTACGCACTCCCCTTGCCACCTTGAAGGGTTACCTGGAGGGCCTCCTCGACGGCGTGTTCGAACCGACCGAGGAGACGTTTGCTGCGGCCGCCGGGGAGGCAGCTCGTTTGGAGCGGCTCGCCACCGACTTGAGCGCCCTCTCCCAGGCGGAGGAGGGACGGGTGGAGCTGCGGTCCGAAGAGATCGACCTGGCCGAGGTGGCTGCCGAGGTAGCCGGGCGTCTCCGTCCCCAATTCGACGATCAGGAGGTGGAGCTGGTGGTGCAGTCGGCGCCCGCGCTGCCGGTGCTGGCCGACCGGGACCGGATCGCCCAGGTGTTCACCAACCTCATAGGCAACGCTCTCAGCTACACCCCTTCGGGGGGCAGGGTGTTCGTGAGGTCCGAGAAGAAAGTCAGCCAAGCACAGGTTTCCGTCAGCGACACCGGACGGGGTCTCGCCGCAGACCAGTTGGAGGTGGTGTTCGAGCGGTTCTATCGCGCCGACCGGTCCGTGGCTGGGGGCACCGGGATCGGTCTCACTATCGCCCGGAGCCTCGCCCGGCTTCACGGAGGCGACGTCAGCGCATCCTCCCCCGGTACCGGTCGAGGTTCCACCTTCACGTTGACGTTGCCCCTGGTTGGTGAAGGGTCCCAACGAACGAATACAAGAGACGAGCGCCGCTGATACCGCGTGCGAGTCGGCGGGCACTTCCAGGTGGATCACGGCCCGGTAGCGAGACAGTTCTTACCCGAGCGTCGAACCGACCTGTTCCCAGAAGGGTCGCCGCCGGGTCGGGCCAGTAGGCCAGGCCATCGACGGTGCCCTGGTCGCGGAGGGCAATGGCCACCTTTCGCTCCTCGACGAGACGGGTTTCCACCTGTTGCTGTTTCCGATAGATGGCCCGTTGCGCCGCCATCTGCGCGACCGTGGTTTCGTGGCGCCGCGCCAGCGCCCGTGCCTCGGGTGATGACCACTCGTGAGGGATCCGGGAAACGGATGGGTGCAGCCGCAGGCTGCGATCCCAAGCCGCAGGGTTGCCATGGGTCAGCACTACTCAGCGGTGGCATGTCGGGCATGGGCCTCCCCGGTGTCGGGGGCGCCACGACCCGGCAGTGGTAGCCGTTTGAGGAGTACGGCGTTGGCGGCAACCAGAAAGCTCGAGCCGGACATGGTGATGGCAGCGATCTCCGGCCGTAGTACCAGACCCAGTGACGGCTCGAGAAGTCCGGCCGCGATGGGAAGGGCGAGGCTGTTATAGCCGATCGCCCACCCCAGGTTCTGGCGCATCTTGCGAACCGTGCCACGCCCAATGCGGATGGCGACCGGTACGTCGAGAGGGTCCGACCGCATCAGGACCACGTCAGCGGTCTCGATGGCGACGTCGGTCCCGGCGCCGATGGCGATACCAAGTTCGGCGGTGGCGAGGGCAGGGGCGTCGTTGACACCGTCACCGACCATGGCCACCTTCTTGCCTTGACCCTGGAGTTCGGTCACCTTATCGGCCTTGTCCTCGGGGAGGACCTCGGCGATGACGGTGTCGATCCCCAGCATGGCGGCGATACGGTCGGCGGTGGCCTGGTTGTCGCCGGTGAGCATGACAACCTCGATGCCGAGAGTGTGGAGCTCGGTGATCGCACGAGCCGAAGTGTCACGTACCGCGTCGGCGATACCGATCACGGCACGGGCGACACCATCGATCGCGGCAACGACGGCGGTACGGCCACCGGCGGCAAGCTCGGCTCGACGTTGCCCCAAGTCTCCGAGGCTCACCTTTTCCTGTTCCATGAGGCGGATGTTGCCGACGACGACACGGTGGCCGTCTATGTTGGCGACCGCGCCTTGTCCGGGCACGTTCTCGAAAGCGTCGGCGGTGGCCGGCTCGACGCCCTGGGCGGTGGCGTAGCGGACTACGGCTTCGGCGAGGGGATGTTCGGATTCCCTCTCGACCCCGGCGACGAGGCGCAACACGTCCCCGGGTTCCCCGTCCGTGATGAAATCGGTGACCTCAGGTTCACCTTTGGTGAGGGTGCCGGTCTTGTCCAACACCACGGTGTCGATCCCGGCCGACGATTCCAGCGCCGAGGCGTTCTTGAACAGCACACCGCGGCGGGCCCCCAAACCGGTTCCGACCATGACGGCGGTCGGGGTGGCAAGGCCCAGAGCATCCGGACAGGTGATGACGACCACCGTGATGGCAAACAGCAGGGCAGTCGAGAAGTCGGCCCCGGCAATTAACCAACCCAACAGTGTGAGTCCACCGCCGATGAGGGCGACAAACACCAGCCAGAACGCGGCCCGGTCGGCCAGCCGTTGACCGGGCGCCTTGGAGTTCTGTGCTTCCTGGACGAGTTTGACGATCTGGGCCAACGCGGTGTCGGCACCCACCTTGGTGGCCCGGACCCGCAGCGTGCCGTTCTTGTTGATGGTCGCGCCGACCACGTCGCTGCCCGGCTCCTTGTGGACGGGGAGGCTCTCCCCGGTGACCATCGACTCGTCGACCTCGGACTGGCCGTCCTCGACCTGCCCGTCCACCGGGATGCGGGCACCGGGCCGCACCATCAACAGGTCACCCACCTCCACCTCGGCGGTGGGAACTTCGGTCTCCTGGCCGTCCCGGATCACCATCGCCATTGGCGGCGCCAGGTTCATCAGCGTGCGGATGGCGTCGTTGGCGCCGCCCCGGGCTCGCATCTCGAACCAGTGACCCAGCAGGACGAACACCGCCAGTAGCACCGCCGCCTCGTAGAAAACCTCCCCACCGCCGGTGAGAGTGACGACCAACGAGTACAACCAGCCGGCTCCGATGGCCACGGCCACCAAGACCATCATGTCCAGAGTGCGACGTCGGAGAGCGGCGATGGCACCCTCAAAGAAGATCGAGGCCGACCAGAACACCACCGGCAGACTGAGCAGCAGTTGAAAGAGATCGTCGCCCAGGCTGAAGGGGGCGGCGACATCGAAGCCGAGCAGGTCGCGCCCCGAGCGGGAGTACAACACGATGGGGATGGCGAAGATAAACGCCACCAGGAACCGGTTGCGCATGTCGGCCACCATGGCTTCCATCGACATCTCGCCGTGGCTGCCGTGGCCCATCACGGCATGAGGGGAGTGCTCCTCGCCGGGGTGGGCGTGGGGAGTCTCGGTGAGACAGACGTGATCGGGAAGCGATTCACCGGCGCAGTGGTAGCCGCATTCGATCACGCGCTCCCGGAGCTGGTCGGCGCTGGTCGCCTCGGGATCGAAGACCACAGAGGCGGTCTGGGCCACCGGGTTGGCGTCGACCTGAACGACGCCATGCTGCCGGGATAAGTAGGCCTCTACCTTGTGCTTCTCGGAGGCGAACTGCATCCCTCCGACATGCAGGATCACCGTCTCGTTTCGCGTGGTCGCGGTTGGACTCGCCATATGTTGTGACTCCTTGGACGGATTCTGGCCGTTCTTGAGTGGCTTCGACCCCTTTATCGGTGACCATCTCTATTGCCGCAACGGCTAGGGCCTGCGCTTGTGGTGGAACAAACTCCACCCGAGGCAAGGAGGCAGCAGATGACTCGGATGTTCGTTCGTCACTCGGTGGCCGATTTCGGTGCCTGGAGGAAGGTCTACGACGCTTTCGACTCCGAACGGAAAACGATGGGGTGGACGGGAGCGGCCGTCTTCAGGGGCGCCGACAACGTCAACGACATCACCGCCTGGCACGATTTCAAGAGTGTCGACGAGGCCAAGGCCTTCGCCGCGTGGCCGCGCCTGGAAGCAGCGATGGACGAGGCCGGAGTGACCAGCCCGCCCGTCATCTGGTTTGTCAACGAGGACTGATGGACGGCAGCAACCGCGATAGCCCTGGTGATCTAAGGCACCTGAGGCTCTGGGAGAGGCACCAAACCGACGTCACCTTCGAGCCTGATCACCTTTTCGCCGGGCTCGTCTTCGATATTCCACTCGGTGAAGAAACGGTTTGCGCCTTCGGCGGTCTCCCATTCCGCCAGCGCCCAGAAAGCCGAGTCGTCCACCTCGTACCAGGCCCGATGAAACCGACAACCATGCGATCGAGCACTGTCCTGCATCGCCGCAGTTATCCCCACTACCCGCTTCTCGTAGAGCTCACGAGCGGTCCGACCATCGGGGGTCGGACAGGGAACGTGGAACAGGACCCACATCTCGGTCTCCTTCAGCGACGAGAGCTTTGACAGTAGCCGGACCGATCGGGCGGGCTAGCTCCGCCGAGATCGCAACGCATCCATCAGAGGGCAACTGCTTGGCGCCGGCTACGTCAGCCGAAGAGCTCTCGGATCCAGCCGGTGTGCTCCTCGTAATGACCGAAGGTGTTGCCGATCACGTAGCCAAAGATCGGCTTTCCGGTGTCTGCCGGCGGCCTCAGAAAGCTCCCGTAAGGGCGCATCAACTCCTCATCGTTCAGCCCTTCGAGCACGCCGGCGACCCGCTGGTGGGCTTCCAACAACCACTTTCGAGCTTGAACGACCTCGAGGTGACGATGGCGGTCTACCAACATGGCATTGATGCCGTCTGATCCCAGAGTCTTGCGATCGTCATCCGTGATGTCGAGGCCCATGGCCTGCCAGCGGTTCTGCCCGGACAGCAGCGCAGCGATGCCGTCGGCCCACGTCGCCATGTGAGCGAGATGATCTCGTACGTTCCAACGGTTGGGATCCGTCGCCGCCGCCAACCGGCCCTGGTCAACCTCGTCGAGAGCGGTAAACAACTGGCCGAGACCCGTGTCCATCCGGTGTCGCAACTCGGCCACCGTGAGGGGGATGTCTTCCATCACCCCGACCCTAACCGACAGCTTTCATCGGGAGACCCGTCGGCGTTGCAGACAGGCACGGGCTGTGCCGGGATGCGTTGGACGACGTCATCAAAGCGACAGTGGACTTTTCACCCGCACCCGACAGCGACGGCACCGCGAGCCAACCGGGAGCCGGCCTCGTCAACCTATCTCTTTATCGGCTTTGACTCGGTAGAGTCTGGTGACCTGGCCCAAACCCGGCAGGTCATCGCCGCCGAGATGCAGGGCCGAGGCGAACGGCCGACGTCGATCGTGTGCTGACCACAGGGCTCGTGACCAGCGACAGAGTCGACCTGCTCCGGCACCTCGGTGATTTTTGATGGACCTCGACGAGCTCCTGGACCTAGCTCTCTCGTCCGGCGACGACACCGAACTCCGCGCCCACCTCGTCGCCGGTAGTGGCCTTCCCGGGCCGCGCCTCAACCTGCGGCTGGTTGCCGACTTCGCCGACTCGGTGGGCTCGCTGGTGGGACGGCCCAACTCTCTCGCGCAGCCGCTGGAGGTGCTGCTCGACGGCTGGGCGGCTCTCTCCGCGGAGGAAGCCTCCGGCAACCCGACCCGAGGTGATCCTCCCCTGCGCCGCCGTCCTCGCCTATGGGCAGGTCGGGGCAGTGCGGCCGGACTGGTGGGCGGACGAGGTGGCCAAGCTGCTTCGCGCTGCCACCGATCCACGCTGGCGGGTGCGGGAGATGGTGGCAGCCGCGCTGCAACGGCTCCTCGCTGCCGATTGGGACCCCACCGTCGTCGCGCTCTTGGGGTGGGTGCGCAACGAAGATCCTCTGGTGGTGCGCGCGGCCGTTGCGGCGGTGGCCGAGCCTCCGCTGCTGACCGACCCGGAACGGGTGCGGGCGGCCGGCGACCTGCAGCGCCGAGCGTTGGAGTAGTTCATCACCTACAAACCCCATCGGCGCACATCGGAGGAGGTACGCACGCTGCGCAAGGCGCTCGGGTTCACAATCAGCGTGGTCGCCGCCGCTGATGGCGACTTTTCGCTGCTGGAGAATCTGGCGGCTTCGACCGATCCCGATTTGAGGTGGGTGCTCAAAGAGAACCTGAAGAAAGCCCGATTGCTCCGCTGGCCGGATCAGGTAGAGCGGGTGCGGAGCCTACTGCTCCACCTCGAGTGACCGACTTGTAGGCCGGGCAGCCGGCCAGTTCTAAGCCGTCACCTCCCAGATGCGGGCGGTCCACAGCAATCGACTCCCCCGCTCGGATAGATCAATCACCCGGTCTCGAACCAGACGGAGCACCGCCGGCTGTTCAGCCAATGCCGTCGGCAACGGGATCAAACGCTCCGAGAGCTGGCGGATCGACGCAAAAACGGACCGGGCCCTGTCGAGAATTGACCTCTCGTCCTGGAGGGTGCCGGTGGGGAGGAAGAGTTTTCCGCCCCGGCGCAAGAAGCGTCGCGCCTCTTCGAGCATCCTCATTGGCATCTCGGCCCCGGTCGGGCCACCGGCGAGCCCGGCCGGGAACCAGCCGGAAACGGTGGCCAGCTCGTCGGGGATGCCCGAAATGTCACCAATCACTACGTCTGCCTTACCGCCGGTGGGCAGCGGCTCGAACATGTCACCCTCAAAGAAGCTGGTGCGGTCATCGACACCCTGGGCAGCTGCATTGGCCGCCGCCACCTCCACCGTTCCAGGGGCAGCGTCAACGCCATACACCATCGCGGCACCCAGCTTCGCCGCCACTATGGAGAGCACCCCGGACCCGCACCCAACATCGATCACGACGCAGCCCGGGTCGATTTGCATCGAGTCGGCCAGGAGGGTGGAGATCGTTGACGGCCGGAACGTGGCCGGGCCGACCTTCAACTCGAACGGCCCGCACCGTCCCTTCCAAACGACACGCTCGTAATCCATCATTTCGGAGCCTACCGAATCGTTTCTGAGCAAACCGACCCTAGCCGATCGGCGTCTTCTCGACGGTCTAGATGTGGCGTCGTAGCCAGTTCTGCTCGAAGATGAGTTTGCCCAGGTGCCAGCGGCGGGATGGTCGGTGGAGGGTGATCTGGGGGAGGGGTTCTGCGTAGAAGTCGCCGGCGCCGAAGCCGGCCTTGCCGCCGCCGGTCTCGATAAAGCATTCGCCGTGCCCGTCGAACGACGCGGGTTCGCCCTTGTTGGTGATGGTGCGGGCGACGTTGTGTGCGACGACTTCGGCTTGGCGTTCGGCGAATACTCCTGCTTTGGGGAGCGGCTTACCCATCTTGAGTGGGATGCCAGTGATGTCGCCGATGGCGTCTACCCCGGGGAATCGGGTGTGCAGGGTGGCGCGGTCGACAGGGATCCAACCGGAGTCGTCCAAGAGACCTGCATCGCGGACCACCCGTGGTGCCCGGTGAGGCGGCACGTAGGCGAGCAGGTCGAAGCTCGCTGTGGCGCCGTTGGCGAAGGCGATCGTCTTGGCTGCTGGGTCGACTTGGGTCACCTGGTGTTCGGGGTGGAAGCTGATTCCTTGGTTCTCGACTATCCGTCGTACTTGTGCTGAAACTTCGGGGCCGGTGACGCCCATCGGGCCTGGTTCGGCGGCATATAGGTCGACTTTGGTGCTGTCGCCGATTCCGCGCCTGCGACAGTGATCGAGGAGGAGCATCGCTGCCTCATAGGGGGCGGCCGGGCATTTGTAGGCCGCTGTCGCCGTCAGGATGACGATTCTTCCCCCGTTGAACTCGGCGAGGGCGTCGCGGAGGCCCTCGGCTCCCTGCAATGTGTAGAAGTTGTGTCCGGCGTCGGCCAGGCCCGGGATCGTCTCAGGGGCCAGGTCCACCCCGAGCGACAACGAGATGATCGGCCTCCAAGTCCCTGTCGATGCCGCCGAGCCGGCGTGACAGCGGGTCGTCGCCCAAGGGCTGCTCAACTACGTGGACTCGGCGGGTGTCCGGTTCGATGCGGCTGATCTCGCCGTGAATGACCTCGATGCCTCTCCTGGCGAGGCGGTCGAGTGGACGGGATATGCGATCGCGTGTCCGCTTGCCGGTCATTAGCCACAGCAGGGAAGGGGCGAACAGGTGATCCCGCTGCCGGTCGACGACGACTATCCGGTGCTGTCCGGGCAGCTCCTTGCGCAGTGACCTGGCGGCGACCACGCCGCCTACTCCGCCACCCAACACAAGCACTGATGTGTGTTCGGTCATGGTCAGTCTCCCAGGCTCGGTCGCTGGGCAACCACGGTGATGAAGGCGGCACCGATGGTGATGTACGGGGCGGGTAGACGGTCGAGGACCCGGCGCCCGGCAAGCTCCCCAGCCATGTCCAAGACCAGGTCGAGTTCACACTTCTCGGTGATCGAGTCGAGCGGCGTGTCACGCCACTCTTGGTCGGCGCCGGGTGTGATCGTGTTTCCCATCGTCACCTCAGAACACGAGGACTCGGTCGGCTTGCTGCGTCCAATCGGTCAACTCGTCCATGCTGCTGCGATGACAGCCGTCGGCCAGCTCGCCATCGATGATACCGCGGGCATCCATACAGGTGCCGCACACCCCGACCGCACCTCCCCGTCGAGCCACCAACCGGAGCATCAACTCGAGGTTGTAGTAACCCTGCGGCACCTTCTGACCCGCCTTGGCGCAGGCGGCGGCGTCGCCGATGAGGAACACCCGAACCTCCTCGGCCTCCCGCTTGGCAAGCGAGCAGGCAAGCCGCAGACCGTTGTAGCTGCGCTCGGTTCCGTAGGGGCCATCGTTGAGGACCACCAACGTCTTGTTCAGGCTCGGTTCGGTCATCAGCCCGCTCCCTTCGCCACTTCCAGACCGGCCGCTCGCCACTCGGCCATACCGTCTTCCAGGTGTGCCGCGGTGAACCCGTGATCCTTGAGCACATCAACCGCGTCGAGGGCGAGAACGCAGTATCGGCCGCGGCAATACGCCACCACCACCCGATCCCGGGGCAGTTGATCGAGGTATCCGCCCAACTCTTCGAGCGGCACCGAGACCGCGCCGGGAATGTGACCGAACAGATACTCGTCCTGGGGCCGCACGTCGAGCACCGTTACCTCACCCCGCGATACCCGGTCAAACAACACGGCGCGCTCGATCGGTTCCATCGCCCCTCTCGATTCAAGGAACTCCCGTCGGACCTGCTCCACCTCCGCCAACCGTGATTCGGCCAGTCCCCGCAACGCACCAAAGAAGGCGCCGACCCGCTCGTCAGCGAGCCGGTAGGTCACAAAAAGGCCCTCCCGCTCGGCTTCGACCAGCCGCGCCGCCCGTAGAACCTGGAGGTGGTGGGAAGTGTTGGCCAAGCTCTGATCCGCCTGCCTGGAAAGTTCATCAACCGTACGCGGCCCCTGATACAGCAAGTCGAGCAGCTCGAGCCGACGCGGGCTCGCCACCGCCTTGCCCACCCGAGCGAACTGGCCATATACCGAATCCTTGAATCGCCGCGCCGGGTTACTCACTACTCTCCTACTCAAACGACTTTTTGAATAGGTTACTGAATCACTTGACCGGATACAAATCCTCGCAACATGGGGCAAGCACGAACGATTATCCGGTTTTTCCTTGCGTCGGCACCTCGCAGGCAGAGGGTCAATTTTCAGGCGGTGTTGACCACCATCAGGGCAACCACAGGTTTGCTGACCGCCGATATCTGTCTATATGTTCAACTATCCTGTCCGGTCATGGAACCCGGCGCTTCGACCGAATCCGTCGGACACCCGGAGATCCTGCGGCTCGAAGACGCCGAGGACCTGGCCCAACGGTTCCGTCTGCTGGGTGATCCGGGTCGGCTCCGCATGGTGTACGCCCTCCTGGAGACCGGCGAGATGCGCGTTGGTGACCTGGCGGCCACCGTCGACGCCACCGAGTCGGCTACCAGCCACCAACTGAGCCAGCTGCGACTGGCCGGTCTAGTCCGCTTCCGCCGGCAGGGCCGTGAGGTGTACTACCGCATCGCCGACGGGCACATCCGCCTGATCCTCGACGTTGCCGTCGAGCACTACCTCCACGACCACGAAGACCGAACATGACCCGCGACCACGGCCCTTCGACACGTTCGGCGAGCCGGCGCCACCTTCGTCCGCTCACGATCGCCTTCGGGCTGGTCGTGGTGTTCATGGTGGTCGAGGTGGTCGCCGGCTTTGTCACCGGGTCGCTGGCGTTGCTGTCCGACGCCGGTCATATGGCCACCGACGCCCTTGGGCTCGGGATGGCGCTGGCGGCGATCGTCGCCGCTGACCGTGCCGGCACCGGCGACCACCGCACCTTTGGCCTCTATCGACTGGAGATCCTCGCCGCTCTCGCCAACGCCGCGTTGCTGTTCGCCGTTGCGGGATACGTGCTGTACGAAGCCATCCGCCGTCTTCAAGACCCGCCCGAGGTCTTGTCCGGTCCGATGCTGGTGGTGGCGGTCGTCGGACTAGGGGTCAACCTCATCGGCTGGAGGCTGTTGCGCCCAGGCGCCACCGAGTCGATCAACCTCGAAGGGGCGTCCCTCGAGGTCCTCGGTGACCTCATCGGATCAATCGGGGTGATCGTCGCCGCTCTCATCATGCGCTTTACCGCATGGCCCTACGCCGATCCGCTGATTGCTGCAGGCATCGGCGTGTTCATCCTGCCCCGCGCCTGGCGGCTCGGGCGCCGCGCTCTGCGGGTCCTCGTCCAGGCCGCCCCCGAGGGGCTCGACCTCGATGAGTTGCAAAAGCGCCTCGGGGACATCGACGGAGTCGGCGACGTCCACGACCTGCACGTCTGGACCCTCACCTCGGACATGAACGTCGCCTCCGTTCATCTAATGACCCGTGAAGGAATCGACTACCACACGGTCCTCGACCGGGCCCGTACCGTCCTCACCGATGGCTTCGGCATCGACCACGCCACTTTGCAAGTGGAACCAGACACCCATCAGGGCTGCACCGAGATCACCTGGTGAGAACGCTCCGGGCACTGGCCCTGACCGCAGCCCTGGCGACCAGCGCCGCCGCCTGTTCTGACGTGCCGACAGATGATGGCCCGATACGACCGTTCGATGAGATCGCCGCCACAGGGCCCGAGGTCGAGGCCGATCCATCCGGAACCTTCGCAGTGGTTCTGGTCACCACCACGATCGAAGCGGTGTGTGCCGTCAGCTACGGGCCGGGGCCCGAGCTGGGGATGATCGCCACCGACCAGGAGATGGACGGGGGCGGGCATCGCGACCACCGGCCCGTACTCGGCGGACTCAGTCCCGGAGTCGAGTACTCGTTCCGGTTGCAGGGCATCGGGCCCGACGGGACGCTGTATCGCAGCCGGCTCATGACATTCAAGACCCCAACGGCACCAAGTGAAGACTTGCCAGGCCCCAACATCGCCCCCCAGGCCCAAATCGTCGAGGTCAGCTCGGAGTTCTCCGCAGCATTCTCCGCTGACAACGCGATCGACGGCGACCCGACCACCGAATGGTCGTCAAGAGGTGACGGGGACGATGCCTTCATCGTCCTCGACCTTGGAACCGACAGAGCCGTCAGCGGCATCGGGTACCGCGGCCGTTCGATGAGCGACGGAACCGCGCTGACCACCAGCTTCATCGTCACCATCGACGACAACACCATTCTGGGGCCCTTCGAAGCGGGAGCGGGCCTGATCGTGGTCGAGGCACCCTTCCAAGGCCGCCTCGTCCGCATCGACGTCGAGACGTCCACCGGTGGCAATACCGGAGCCGTCGAAATCGAGATCTACGCCACTCCTTGACGACCCATGCCTGCTCGAGGCTGGATGGGACCGGGGCGGCGGTCAACCGTGATGGTGAGCCGTCGAATCGTGCGCATCCGAGAGGCCTGAGGGGTCGACGTGAATCGTGGCGACCACCGGAAAGCGGAAGGCGTGATGGAGCTCATGCTCGACGTCATGGGCGGCACCGTGCCCGGCCGCCACGCTGATGCCCGAGTCGACGATGATCGATGCACTGACCGAGAGACGGTGACCCTGCCACCGCACCCGCAGATCGGCAAGCTCACGCACGGCCTCAACCCGACGGATCGCTGCCTCAACACGGTCAACGACTTCGGGCTCCACACCGTCGAGGAGCCGACGCAGCATGGCGCGAGCCGACCGCACCAGCAGCCACAAGATGCCGGCGGACACCACCAGACCGGCGACAGGGTCGACCCATGCCGCTCCGAAAGCAGCCCCGATCCCGGCGGCGACCACCGCCAACGAAGTGAACGCGTCGCTGCGGGCGTGGCGTCCGTCCGTCACCAGCGCTTCGGATCCGATGCTGCGACCGATCCTGATCCGGTAGCGGGCGACCAGCTCGTTGCCGGCTCCGCCAACAAGGCCGGCGACGATCACCCAAGGGATGTGGTCGATGAGCCGGAGGTCGAACAGACGCCCGACCGATGCCCAGATGACCAGGCCGGCGGAGACGCCGATGGCAGCCACTACCACAAGCCCTGCCAAGTCTTCGGCCCGATGGAAGCCGTAGGTGTAGCTGCGGGTGGGACGGCGGCGACCAAGCGAGAAGGCGATCCAGAGCGGGATGGCGGTGAGGGCGTCCGTCAAGTTGTGGAGCACGTCAGACAGCAGCGCCACCGATCCGCTGAATACGACGATCACCGCCTGGATGAGCGCCGTGGCACCGAGGCCGGCCAGGGAGACCTTGGTTGCCCGGATCCCGGCCAGACCCGAGTCGCCGAGACCGGCATCAACCCCACCACGATCGTGGCCGTGGGGAATCAAGTGACGGATCCGAGCCGCCCAGCTGGGTCTATCACCGTGGGTGTAACCCGGGAGCTCCGATGACGGTGGGTGGTCGTCCATCACGAGGACGACGGTAACCCGGAGCTAACCGGCGGAGAAGTTGCCACCTGGTCGCAACAGCGGGAACCCGTCGATGCGTCAAGAGTGGTCGTCACCCTCATCCGGATTCCAGTGCTCGATACCCTCGCGGACTGCGAAGTAGACGATGCCGAGAGCAGCGACCGGGTCGGCCCACCACCATCCGAACAAGGCGTTGAGCCCGAGGCCGATGAGCAAGATTACCGACAGCCAGACACAGAGCATCGTCTCGGTGGCGTCGGCCACCAGCGCTCGGCTTCCCATCGCCTCTCCAACCCGTCGTTTGGCCCGGGCGAGAAGCGGCATCACGATCAGTGACACGGCGGCGATGACGATCCCGAGCAGGCTCTCGTCGGGTTGTGACGCGGTGACCAGTCGGCGGACCGATTCGACACCGATGCCGGCGGCGAGGAGGAAAAAGGTGCCGGCGATCAACTTTACAGCTCGGAGCTCCGCAGCCACCGAGATCGTCTCGCCCTGCCTTTCCTTGCCGAGTCGCCACAGCACCACCGCCCCGGCGAAAACCTCCACGTAAGAATCCGCCCCAAACCCGATCAGGGCGATCGACCCGGCCAGGAGCCCGGCGGCGATCGCCGCCACCCCTTCGAGCGAGTTCCACCCGATGGTGAACCAGGCCAGCATCCGGCCGCGTCGGGCCAGCTTTACCCGCTCGACTGGAGCCCCCAACCTCACCTCAGACGCTGCCGGCCAGATCCGCATGCGAACTGGTGATCTCGAGGTGGAGTCCGGCCAGCGCCTCAAGCGCCGCCGCGAGGGCGGGGGAGGCGAGTTCATAGCAGACCTGCCGCCCCTGCGTAATGGCCACGACCAGCCCGCATCCTCTCAAGCAGGCAAGGTGGTTGGAGATATTCGAGCGCCCCACCCCAAGGCGGTCGGCCAGATCGGAGGGATGGGCAGGAGCTTCCGCCAACACCGCCAGTATGCGACGCCTGGTGGGGTCGGCGAGAGCGGTACCCACCCGGTCGAGAGCATCCAGATTCATCTGTGTCACGGTCAGCATCGCCCCGATAGTACAGCCCAGGCTGAACCATGGTGCGTCCCTACTTCAACACTCACCTTCGGGTTCGACCGACCGAAGAGCCTCGCCGCCTTGGCCAGCCGTCCTTCCGTTCGCCGTCGCTGGCTACGTTCATCCCACCAGGCTGACTGGACTCCATTTCCTAGCGAAATGACGGCGCCGTCGGCCCCTCTCGGCCTCGCGCAGGGAGCTCGGCGTGTAACGGGCCACGCCCGCCGGTTCGCTTCAGGGCGCGGTGAGAGGTTCGACCCGTCACCGCGGTGACCGAGGTCAGGCCGACGGTATGTCCGAGAGCAGCTCGCCGAGCAACGCCCGGGCGCGCCGGTCGATCTCCTCGACGATCGGCTGGACCTCTGCGACCGGCTTGCCCGCAGGATCCTCGAGGTCTCAGTCGAGGTACCGCTTCACGGCGTACACGGGGCAGGCATCACCGCAGCCCATGGTGAGATTGACGTCGGCGCTGCGGGCGGGCTTCGTCGGTCCGGGGCTTGGAGAACTCCTTGGACACGTCGAGGCCGCGGTCGGTGAGGATCTCGGCAAACGCGGGGTTGATGTCGTCGCTCGTCGGATAGGAAACGACAACTCTCCAGGCCCTCGGCGGTGTCTTGAGAGCTATCTCGGTGCTAACTGCATGTCTGAGACGGTCTCATGGCGACACGAGATTGAACAGACTCGCAGCGAGTCCGACGATTGCACCGCCCAGGACGAGCGAGGAGCTGTTGATTCTCGTGCGCAAGAGCAGCAGCCCAGTTGCGGCGGCGAGGGGATGTCGAGGGGATCGGCGAGGGCGTCTGCGGAGAGTTGGAAGGTGACGCCTGCTATAAGTCCGAGGGCCGAGGCGTTGACCCCGTCGAGAAGGGCTGCAGTCCAGTCTCTGTTCCTGATCCGTCGGGCGATCGGAGTGACCGCTCCCACGAAGAGGAACGATGGGAGGAAGATTCCGATGGTGGCGACCACGGCTCCAGGGATCCCGCCGAGGACGTAGCCGATGAAGGTGGCGGTGGTGAACACCGGGCCGGAGGTGAACTGTCCGATGGCGATGGCGTATAGGAGCTGTTGTTCAGTCGGGACCTCGAGCCCGCGGACCAGGTCGTTATGGAGGAAGGCGAGGAGCACAGAGCCAGATCCGCAGAGGAAGGCGGTCCGTCGCCGGGCCGGCGCCGTCTTAGTGCTGTTGTACGCCGTCTTCGTCGTAGGCGGATACCATGTGAGCCAGACCGAGGCCCTTGCTCTGTACCGTTGAGTCAACGCAAGCCCCGAGGGTGGCCTTTGGTTTGCCACCAGCAATCGGTCAGTCGCCGCGGAATCTCCGGTGACCTAGGGCCACGATGGCAAAACCGAACTGATGTCCAGTATTCACGTTCGATCTGATGTTGTGCATCGGGCAAGGACGTACGCCGACGACTACAACCACGCGGTAACCAGAGCCGGGCGCGGCAATTCTTGGCAACTCTTTCGGTCGGACTCCGCGCGAGAGCTTCAACCCACTTTTGCACCCTCCCCCCGGCCTGAGGTCAAGGCCATGGTGGGGCATCTGAAGGTATGGGGTTGGACCTCTCGTGTTTGCGACGCCTTCGGATAGAGTCATGAGGTCCCATGGCAATTCTCCATGTTCGCCGACGTCTGGTCTTGATGACCGGCCCGGCAATGCTCGCCGTCGTCGGAATGCTGTCAATGCACGGTCTCGACCCCGCTGCGCTCGGACTTAGAGACACTGGTCACCATGCCGCTGAGCAGGATGCCGCTGGGGGCGTTGCCGTCCATAATGTGCTCGGGCTTTGCGTTTTTGTGCTCGTCGTTGCCGGCCTGATCGCCTCCACCACCACCGACCACCGCCAGCACAGCCGACCCCGGAGGCCGACACCAGACCCGAGAACCGGTGACATCATCGGAAGGGTCACCGTCGGGGGACGGCTCCGACTCTTCGAACTGTGCGTGATGAGGGTCTAAAACCCACAGATCCGCCCACGTAATCACCTTTCCGAAGAATCAGGAGATGTCATGTTTGACAGACGTTTACGTCTCGCCGCCCTCCTTTCAGGAACAGCGGCGCTGCTGCTCGGAGCCTGCGGCGCCGCAACCACCACCACCGTGGCGGGCGACGACCAAGCAACGGAGTTCACTTTCGGCGAACCGGCCGATCCCGCGGACGCCGACCGCATGGTGGAGATCGTCGCCAGCGACGATTTCCGCTTCGACCCTGTCAACGTGACCGTGACGGTCGGGGAAACTGTCACCTTCCGGATCGTCAACGAGGGACAGGTCCCGCACGACCTCACCCTCGGCGATCAGATGACCCAAGACGAACACGAAGCGGAGATGGCCGAAATGGGCGGGATGCCGATGTCCCACGAAGTCAACGCGGTGACAGTCGCAGTCGGGGAGACCAAGGAACTCACGTGGCAGTTCACCGAGCCCGGGACGGTGCTCATCGGTTGCCATCAGCCAGGGCACTATGCGGCCGGAATGAAGGGGGAGATCACGGTCCAGTCGTGATCACTCGCCGACTCAGCACCGCAGCAGCAATAGCCGTGTTGTCCGCCGTTGCCCTGGTGTCGTCGTGTTCGGCCTCTGACGAGGTCACGGCATCGACGGTGGCGCCTTCTCTTGCCGGTGAGGCGCCACCGCCTCCCAACCTCGACAACGGGCGGGTTGCTCGAGGAGAGGAGCTGTATCAACAGAACTGCGCCTCGTGTCACCGTGCCGACCTGTCGGGCGACCCGAACTGGAAGACACCCAATCCCGACGGGTCCTACCCGCCGCCGCCGCACGACTCTTCGGGCCACACGTGGCATCACTCAGACCAGCTCCTCCTCGAGATCATCGGCGACGGCTCCGACTTCCCAGAATCACGCATGCCGACTTTCAGCGGTGCGCTCACCGACGAGGAGATCCTCGCCATCATCGAGTACTTCAAGGCGAACTGGGGGCAGGAGCAACGGGGCTTCCAGTGGCAGGTCACCTGGCAGCAGGCCGAACGAGACCCACGAGTTCTACTCGGTCGGTAGCGGCGGAAACGGCCTGAAAGACAGAGTCTTTCAGCCCTGCTCTACCCCACCCGGGGTGGGGATCATATATGTCGAGGTGGTAACAGATGTGGTGTAACTGGAACACGATGGGGTTCCTCGGCTGGACGATGATGATCGTGTTCTGGGGTGCCATCGCCGCCCTGGTCGTGTGGGCGGCCCGCGGGGTGGGGATCACGCGCACCTGGACGAGGCCGGACGCACTCAGCATCCTCGAGCGCCGATATGCCACCAGTGAGATCGACCGCGACGAGTTCACGGAGCGCCGGCGGGTGTTGGAGGCCCACCAGGAGACCCGTCGATGAGGGCTGAGGCCGCTTCGGTGGGGTTCAGGCTTCGTTCGGCTCGGGGACATCTCGACGGGGTGATCCGCATGGTCGACGGGGACCGCTACTGCATCGATGTGCTCCACCAATTGTCGGCGGTGCAGGGCGCCCTGGACCGGGTCCGTCGCGATATCCTGGAGGCGCATCTGCGAGGGTGCGTCCCCGAAGCGGTGTCCGAGGGACGGATCGACCAAATCGTCGAGGAGCTGCTGGCCGCCGCCTTCGGATCCGCCCCACATTCCCAGCAGGAGATCCACCGTTGTCATACCGAGGCGGTGCCTTCTGGGATCAGGGCGGGCGCCTGAGGTGACCAGACCGGTCGACATCCTCGTGATGACCGCCCCGGGCTGTCATTTCTGCGATGACGCCTTGCTCCTTCTCGACGACATAGGCAAGGTGAGACCACTCACGGTCCGGACCATGCCCATCTCCTCCAAGGAGGGTCGGGCGCTCATCGTGCGTCATCGGATCCCGTTCCCGCCGATCCTGGTCGTCGATGGTGTCTTCTTCGGATACGGCCGTATCTCCCGCCGCAGGCTGGAGAGCCATCTCGCTCAGCTTGACAAGACCGACCTGGTGGTTTGAGCGTGGAGGGGCTCTTTCTCGGAGGGTCAGTAATCGCAGCCTTCGTAGCCGGCGCAGTCGCGCTTTTCGCCCCGTGCTGCATCGTCGTGATGTTCCCCGCCTTCCTGGCGGCTTCGGTACGAAATCATCGGTGGCGTCTGGTACCGCTGGCGTTCGTGTTCGCCGCCGGGGTGGCCACGGTGATGCTTCCGGTGACCCTCGGGCTTGGCCTGCTCACCGAGAGTCTGTTGCGTTACCACACAGTGGTGTACGGCCTCGGTGCCCTGCTGCTGGTGGGACTGGCTGCGCTCTCCCTGAGCGGCGGCACCTGGTCGTTGCCGTTCCTGCGGGGATCACCCGACATCTCTCGCACCGACTCGGCGGGGGTCTACACGCTGGGAGTGTTCTCGGGTGCCGCCAGCGCCTGCTGCGCCCCGGTCCTGGCCGGCGTGCTCACCCTTTCAGCGGTGTCCCCCGGCCTCGTTGCCGGGGTTGGAATCGGCCTGGCGTACGTGTTCGGGATGGTGTTCCCGTTGGTCGTCATGACCTTGATGTGGGATCGGCTCCGACCGGAGCAGGCACACTTCGGTGCCAAGCCGGTGTCTCTAGAGGTCGGCCCAATCCGGATCGCGACCACGATGGCCGGGGTGGCGGCGTCGGCGATGTTCCTGGTCATGGCGGTCGTGCTCGGGGTCGTGGCGGTCACCGGCTCGTCGTTAACCCCCACCTTCACCGCGAACATGGGGACCCGCATCGAGGACGCCCTGACCCCGCTGCTCTCCAGGTTGGCCTGGATCCCCGACCCAGTCATCGGGGCGGTGCTCATCGGGGTGGCCATCGCCGCTATCGCCCTGTCGACACGACGTCGACGTGACATTCCCGAAATCGAGAAACAGGAAGATTGGAGTTGTCATGGCCAGGACCAAGAGTCGACCGCGACCCGGGAATAGTCGCAGGCAACGCCGGACCTCGGCATGGAGGTGGGCTGGTTTCATCGCGGCGCCGGCCATCCTGGCGATCCTGGTCGCCGTCTCCGCACTCAGCGAGCGCGATACGACCGGGCCCGATCAGGCGGCTCCGTTCGAGCTGACCACATCTGACGGCCAGACCGTGTCGCTCGACGAGGCGCTTGCCGGAGGCGACGCCCTCCTCTACTTCTCGATGGGAGTGGGCTGCGACGGCTGCTTCGCCCAGATACCCGAGATCGAGGACTCCGTGGCCGAGCGTGGACTCACCTTGCTGCCGATCATGGTCGATCCCGCTCCCCAGGTCGCCGCCGAGGCCGCCAGGTTCGGGATCGAGCGGCCCATCCTCATCGACCCTGGCGCCCGGATTTCGAGCGCCTATGGGATGGTCGGCATCTACGGCCATGGTGACCGACCGAGTCACAGCTTCGCCCTGGTCCGACAGAGTGGCGAGATCGCGTGGGTGCGCCATTACGCCGAGATGTTCGTGCCCGCCGCCGAGCTATTCGGTGAACTCGACGCCGCCGTCGGGACATGAGCACCTCGGCCGCCGTGATGCCACGGCGGTCGGGCCGGGTCCGTCATGGGGTCACGGCGGTCTGGGGGGCGG
>Ga0209751_10001946_pt1 | contig 20977 bp, 20 predicted proteins | sample RifCSP13_1_FD_184019 | JGI IMG/M metagenome (GOLD analysis project Ga0209751, IMG submission 184019) | Soil microbial communities from Rifle, Colorado - Rifle CSP2_sed 13_1 (SPAdes) (version 2) | ecosystem: Environmental > Terrestrial > Deep subsurface > Rock core/Sediment | place: Rifle... | reverse complement strand
CGGCCCAGCTCTTCAGCGTTATGTTCGACGCCGGGCAGGCAGCCGCCTATATGCAGCTGGCGGCCTGGGAGCTGGGCATCGGCTCCTGCCTGGCGACCATCTACGAACCCGAAACAGCCCGCCAAATCCTGGATTTCCCTGAAGAATTTCACCTGCGGATTGCCCTATCCTTTGGCTACCCACTGGATGAGCAAGCCCTCTCCCAGCCTGCCAGGTCTGGCGGCCGCCGTTCTTTAGCCGAGGTCGTGCACTGGGAAAAGTGGTAGCATAACCGCATGCGGCCTGAGCGTAATCTCCTCCCTGGCTTGCTGCTCGCCAGTTTTCTGCTGGCTGCCCCCCCAACTCCAGCCTTAAGCCAGACACCCTCTGCACACCAGCCAGATGGTGAGCTGATCCTCGACCCTAGCCCGCTGGTCCAGGCGATGATCGACCAGGTGGACCAGCAAGCCATCTCCACCCTGACCGGCGACCTGAGCGGCGAGTGGCCGGTCACCATCGATGATCGAGCCTATACCATCGAGACCCGCTACACTTTCAGCGGTGAACCGATCCAAAAGGCGGCTGCATATCTATACGAGTATTACCTGGGTTTGGGGTTAGGGGTCACCTACCAGGACTTTACCTTCGGCAGCGCGAGCCTTTCGAACGTGGTGGCTGATAAACCGGGCAGCGTTTTCGCGGAGCGAGTTTTTCTGATCACCAGTCATTACGACGACGTTCCTTCCAAACCACCCGCTCCGGGGGCCGACGACAACGCTAGCGGCACGGTGGGAGTAATGCTGGCAGCCAAAATCCTGAGCGAGTACGACTTCGGCTGTACGCTGCGTTTCGTCAATTTCGCCGCCGAAGAACAAGGTTTAGCCGGCAGTGTCTACTATGCACGCCAGGCTTACTGCGCCGGAGAAGACTTGCGCGGCGTGATCAACCTGGACATGATCGCCTGGAACACCCCCAACAGCCCTCCGGAAATGGAATTACACGCACACCCGTCAGTGACCGGGTCGGTAGAACTGGCGAATCTTTATCAAGAGGTAGTCGCCGCCTATGGGCTGGAACTCAACCCCCAGCCAGGCTCACCCGTGATGAGCATCAGCGATCACGCCAGCTTCTGGCGGTATGGCATCCCGGCTATCCTGGCAATCGAGGATCTGGATGACTTCAATCCTTATTATCATACGGAGGACGATCGCCTGGAGAACCTTGACCTGGCCTTTGAGGCCGAGATGGTCAAGGCCAGCCTGGCGACCCTGGCCCACCTGGGATGCCTGGTCGAGGAGGGCTGGGGGACTTTAGTTGGGACAGCCACCGAGGCAATAACCGGCCAACCGATCGCTGGCGCATCGATCTCTCTCTTCAATCCCGCCTGGGGATACACCTTCTATACCGCCAGCGATGGAAATGGAGAGTACTCCCTGGCCGCGCTGGCCGGGATACATATCCTGACCTTCGACGCTGTCGGTTACGCCCCCATAACCGCCCCGAACGTGACCGTGATCAAGGATCAGACGACGGTTCAAGATACCGCTCTGGCTCCAGTCGAGGAGAGCGTGAATTACCTAGCGCTGGTCAATGCCGGCACAAAGGCGCCTCTCCCCGGTTGCCCATAAAACCCATCCAAAAAGGACTCTCCATCCATGCCGATCTATAATGACGCACTTAGCCAATACATCACCAGCCTGTTCGCGGTACACGACGCGGCTTTACAGCGCGCCTGGGAAGATTCGCCCAAGTACGGGCTGCCGGCCATCAGCATCAGGCCCGAAGAAGGACGCTTCCTGCAGTTGCTGGTGCGAGTCTGCGGCGCCCACAAGGCTTTAGAATTAGGCACACTGGGCGGGTACAGCGGCATCTGGATCGCCCGCGGCCTGCCTCCAGGCGGCAAGCTGGTTACGCTGGAGAAGGAAACAAAACACGCCGACATAGCCCGGGCACACTTCGCAGCCGCCGGCTTGACCGATCGGGTTGAAGTTCGGGTCGGCGATGCCCACCAATTGTTAGCTGAGCTGCACACCGAAGGGCCTTTCGACTTTGTCTTCATCGATGCAGATAAACCGGGTTACCTGGCTTACTTCGATTGGGCCCTGGAAAACACCCGGCTGGGGGGCGTGATCGCCGCTCACAACGCCTTCCGCGGCGGTAGCGTGGCCGGGACGCTCCAGGACGATGCTCATAGCGAGACCATGCGCGCGTTCAACCGCCGCGTGGCGGGAGAGGCACGCCTGATCAGCACGGTTTACCCGGCTGGGGATGGGACGGTTGTTTCGGTTAAAATCGCCTGAGTATGCAACTTTTGCTTGTCAAGTGCGTAGATATATAGAAGAACGTGATACGAAATTCGTAATGCGTAATGGGTGAAGCGTGAAACGTGACGAAATGGAGATGGAATATGGTTAATTCAGCAAAGCAACCTCTGCGCCGCTCGCGCAGTAACCGGGTCATCGCCGGCGTGTGCGGAGGCCTGGGTGAATTCTTCGGCATCAGCGCTACCTGGTTCCGGGTAGGCTTTCTGATCGCCTTGATCCCTGGCGGGATACCAGGAATTTTGCTTTACCTACTGTTGTGGCTGATCATCCCCAAGGATTGATCCGGGTTCTTCTCTCTCTAATCCCCTAATCAATACTCAAACGACTTTGCCGCTTGCTGGACCAAATCCTGGACGCGCGCCATGAGTCTATCGGTCATGTCGCGCAGCGCCCGGTAACTGCGATCCGTCGTGGCAGCCAGAAATGGCTGCCAGGGTTCGCCAATTCGCACGATGCAGCGACCGCCGAACTGCCACCACCCGATCGTATCCCGGTTATGGAAATGCCCTTTGATCGCTTTCACAAACTGGGGAGGCACGTAGAATCCCACCGGCACCAACGGCGCACCACTCTCCAGAGCTAATAAGGTAGCTCCGGCGCCAGCGCGCCGCACTTCCCTCGAGCCGCTCAACCGTCCCTCGGGGAAGATAGCGACGGCGTGCCCCAGGAGCAATCGCTTGCGCGCCGCTTCTATGGCCTCCTGGCCGCGCCCGAAGATCACCGGGATCTGGTCTGCCAGCGCTAGGATACGCCCAATGATCGGCAGAGAAAATGTCTCCGCCTGGATTAAAAAATGTACCTTTTCTGGGACGATGAAGGGCAGCACAAACGCATCACTAATGTGGGAGTGGTTGGCCACGATGATCTTCGGCCCTGATGGCAGATTCTCTTTCCCATCCACATGAATCCCATCGAGAAACAGGCCCAGATAAGTCCGAACAATGCCTTTCGCCACGTTATACCAGATGTCCATCTCCAATCCTATTAACAACCACTGAGAAGTATCACTGGTGTCCCTGCTAATGGGACACTATTATTTTAGATTGTCATCTCGGTTTGTGTCAAGAGCCACAAAGCAGGAATGGGATCAGGAATTTGGGATCAGGCATACAGGTATGGGGGAAGCGGGGAGAATAATTGACATTCACTTGATAAGGATATAATTGGTAAATCTTCATCACAGTTCAGGTGGCTCACTATGACAATCATCCTCGACGGCTCACAATTGACAATCGAAAAAATGGTGCATATCGCCCGGCATGGCGAGATGGTGGAACTGCATCCTGAGGCATTGGAACGCATTCGTCTGTGCCGCGCCATGCTGGAGGAGAAAATCCAGGCTCACGAGATCATGTATGGCGTCAACACCGGCATCGGCGAATTTTCCGAGGTGGTGCTGACCGACGAACAGGTCGAACAGTTCCAGCGCTATTTGATCTACAACCACGCCGCTGGTATCGGCGAGCCGCTGCCAATTGAATACGTGCGCGGCGCCCTCGCCGGCCGGGTCAACGTGCACGCGCATGGCAACTCCGGCTGCCGGCCCGAGATCAGCTTAACCATGGTGGATATGCTCAACAAGGGAGTCACCCCGGTCGTCTGCACGAAAGGATCGGTGGGTGCCTGCGGCGACCTGGCGCCGATGTCCCAGATCGCCTTGCTGCTGATGGGCGAGGGAGAAGCATTCTACCAGGGTGAGCGCCTGCCCGGCAAGCAAGCCCTGGAGCGAGCTGGTATCCCCATCCCCGGTTTGCAAGCGCGGGATGGGCTGGCGGCGATCAACGGATCGAACCTGCTCACCGCAATGAGCGCGGTGCAGCTGTACGACATGAACCGCTGGCTGAAGCAGGCAGAGATCGCCTGCGCCATGAGCCTGGAGGCGCTGCTCGCCAACCTGAAACCCTACGATATACGCCTGCACCAGGCGCGCGGCTTCCCTGGGGCAGTGCGCAGCGCCAAAGCGATCATGCAGTGCATGCAGGGCAGCGACTTAGTCACCGGCAAGATCAAGACCAAAGTCCAGGACGCTTACTCGATGCGCTCCTCCCCGCAGGTGATCGGCGCCGCCCACGACGCCGTCGCCTATGCCTGCAGCCAGGTCGAGATCGAACTGAACGGCGTCGGCGACAACCCGATCTTCTTGCCGGAATACAGGTTGACCCTGACCGGCGCGAACTTCCAGGGCTCGCCTGTCTCCCTCCCGATGGACATGATCGGCGCGGCGATCACCATGGTCTCGGTGCTATCCGAACGCCGTCTCAACCGCCTGACCAACCCCGCCCTGAGCGTGGGGTTGCCCGCCTTCCTGACTAAAGGCGCCGGCATGTTCTCGGGCATGATGCTCAGCCAGTACACCGCTGATACGCTGATCGTAGAACAGCGCATCCTCTCCATGCCGGCCAGCATCCAATCCATCCCCGCCGCCGCCGACCAGGAAGACTTCGTCTCGATGGGCATGAACACGGCCCTTAAGAACGACCAGATCTTGGACAATGCCTACGGTGTGCTGGGCATCGAGTTCATGGCGGCCGCCCAGGCGCTGGACTTCCGCGATTTCACCCCGGGGAAAGGGGTGCAGGCAGCCCGCCAGGCGATCCGCAAATACGTGGCGCACCTGGACGTAGACCGCCCGCTGTATCCCGATCACAACAAGATGAAATCGCTGGTCAAGTCAGGAGAGATCCTCGAGGAAGTCGAAAAGGTAGTCGGCTCTTTGGGTAAATAATTCTGACGATAAGATCATGGGCGATAAGGATAAAACCGTATTCATTAGTTACCGCCGGGAGGTAAGTGCTTATCACGCTCGGGCAATTTTCATGGACTTAAGAAACCATGGTTTCGATGTGTTCATGGATGTGGAGAGCATCGACAGTGGCACCTTCGACAGCATCATTCTCAACCAAATTGCAGCCAGGGCTCACTTTCTCATTATTCTGACACCGGGAACACTCGAGCGCTGCAACGAGTCGGGGGACTGGTTGAGGCTCGAAATTGAGCTCGCCCTGAAACTTGAGCGCAACATCGTACCAATCATGACGACTGAATTCAATTTTGACAATGTGAAGTCCCATCTAACTGGCAAGTTAGCACGTCTAGCACGTTACAGCGGCGTTACTCTCCACCATGAGTATTTCGACGCAGCGATGGCTCGGCTAAGAAAACGATTCTTGACCAAACCTGTTCTCGCTTCAATTATACCGACGCCGAATGAGGATCGAGAAGCTGTCAGAAATAAAATTGAGAAAATAATCGAAAAGCCTGTCCCTACAAAAGCTCAATTGAGCGCAGAAGAATTATTTATTCATGGCTCTATGAAACGGGATTTAGGTGAGTTCAAAGAAGCCATCGCGGATTTCAACCATGCCATCCAACTCAACCCACAGGACGTAAAAGCCTATTACAACCGAGGTTTGGCATACTATCACCTAGGAGACAATCATAGCGCGATCGAGGATTACAAACGGGTAATAAAACTCACTCCTCATGACGGTAATCCTTATTACAATAGAGGCCTGGCTTATTTCAATTTGGGTGAATTCAAACGAGCCATCGCAAACTTCAATCGGACTATCCAAATCAACCCCAAGGACCATGAAGCTTATAACAACAGAGGCTTAGCCTACTACAATCTTGGAGACTACAAGCTCGCCATTGAAGATTACATCAAGGCCATTCGACTCAAACCCTTGTACGACAAAGCTTATTACAACCGAGGCTTGGCCTACAACAAACTTGAAGACTACAAAATGGCCATCGCGGATTACGATTTGACCAACCACCTAAATCCGAAGGACGATCAAGCTTATTACAACCGAGGCTGTGCATACGATCATTTGGGTAACAGCGAACAGGCAGCCAGTGACTTCCAAAAGGTTATAGAAATTTCAACCGATCAAGAACTAATCAGGAGAGCAATGGACAATCTAGGTAAACTTTACAAGCGATCGTCATAAGCCGCTTATTGAAGATTGCCTGGATACTGACTTTTAACGCGGTATACCTAGTGAGGTGCGGCGCACCTAATTTATCCCTTGTAGCGAAACCCGGTTTGTGTATATCGCTATATTGCGGTATAATGATATACAATTGAGTGAGGAGTATACCTAATGAAAGCGATATCTTTGCGATTAGAGCCAGACCAGTACAAGCGGTTGCGAGTGCTTTCTTTCGTTAAAGACCAACCGGTGTCGGAGATGATCCGAGAAGCGATTGAATTGTATTTGAAGTCCGAACAATCCATCAAGCCCGGGCAGGAGTGGTTTTGGGCTGAGGCCTGGCAGGCCGCAGAACGCGACGTGGAAACAGAGCTGGCCACGGGCACTTACGATACTTTCGATACGATGGAAGATTTCTTGAAGGATTTGAAATAGGCTGCTCTTAACCGATAATGAAGCATCGCCGCACGCCCCGCTTCGTCAAAGCTTTCGAGGGTTTGCCTCCAGAGGTCAAAGAGCAGGCGCGCAAAGCCTTTCTACTGTTTCAAGAGAATCCGTCTCACCCAAGTCTTTCGATTGAGCGCATCGAGGGCTACCCCGGCCTTTGGTCGGGACGGATCAGCCAGAAATACCGCTGGACGTTCCATTTTGAAGAAGATCCGTCAACGGGAGAGCGTATTTGCGTACACCGGGTGATCGGTGCACACGAAGAAGTGTATCGAAAACCGTGATCCTTTTATTAATCTGAGCGGTTATTCACTTTACCGGGTTTCCCCTTCCATGATCTTCCGGAGCTGGAGCGCCTGCTGGTGCAGGCGCTTAAAATAATCCGTCTCGGTGATCTCTTCCACCTGCTTCGCCTGGCGAGCCTCGTCAAGTTCAATGCGCAGTTCTCGGATCTGGTTCTTCAGCCTGGCTTCCCGCTCCTGAGCCTCTTGCAGCGTCTTTTCGTAGATCAAGGCGTTCTCGATCGCCGGAGCCGCCTGGCTGGCCAGAGTATTCAATAGCTTCAGGTCTCCGGCCGTGTAAGTGTTAGGCTCGGCGCTGACCATCACAATCACACCGATCACCTGGTTCCTGGCGATGAGCGGGACACAGGCCATCGATCGAGCTACCGCGTCACTGTCAATCGAGCGTCCATCCCGGCGGATATCGTCGACGATTTCCGCCTTCCCTTTGTCTGCCACACTGCCAACGATCCCCTCTCGAAGGTTAATGCTGGCATCAAGAAAAAATCCCGTTCCAATCACTACAATAGTCTGCAGTTCCTGCCGGTCTTCGGTGAGCAACATCACGCCCCCACCCGTGTTGCGGATCAATCGCCCGGCTTCGTCCAGTGCAGTTTGCGCGGCTGCCTTGAGCCCTGAGAATGCAGACATTTTCTCGCTCAAATTGTAGTACAGGTTCAATTCGCGGTAGCGCTCCAGGACTTCATCGGCCAGGGCTTTCTTTTCGTCCTCCGCCGCCCCCAGATGAGTCAGCAGGTCAACCAACCAGCCAGCCTCCCCATTCCCAATGACCCAACCGATGGTTTCGCCATCCAACACAATCGGAGTCCGCAGCAGCGGATCGCCCGGATGCGCGCCGATCAGCAGGTTGCCATCCACATCCTCCACCCCGATCGGCGTGTCGAGCGCCTGGAGAAGAGCTGCGAAGGCGGCGCCCACCCCGTTCTTCCTGGCAAGGATTCTTTTCAGAGATGATCTGGCCATGGCTTTACACCTTCAGGATGAGCTGAGCCATATCCAGCAGCTGGTCAGGGTCAAACGGTTTGGTCAAGTAGACATTGGCGCCGACCTGCTCGCCGTGCTGTTTATCATATTCCTGCCCCTTAGCGGTGAGCAGGATGATATAGACATCCTCCATCTTCAAATCACGTTTCACGGCTTGACATACGTCAAAGCCATTCATCTTGGGCATCATCACATCCAGGAAGACCAGTTCTGGCCGCTCTGCCTGGATGATGGCCAGTGCATCCACCCCATTATCTGCGGTGAATATCTCCACGCCTTGATCTTCCAGATCCTCCAGGGTCTGTTCGATCAACAGGCGAATGTAAGCTTCGTCGTCGACGATCAATACTTTAGACATCCGTTCTCCTTAATCAACTATCGGCAACGTAAACATAAAAGTACTACCCCGACCCAGCGCGCTCTCCACCCAGATGCGCCCGCCGTGATGCTCGATGATTTCTCTGCAGATCGGCAGTCCCAATCCGGTGCCCTTGGGCTTGTCGGTCAGGGTATCGCCCACCTGCTTGAACTTCTCGAACACCAGCGGTTGGTCCGCTTCTGCGATGCCGATGCCCTGGTCCGTCACGCTGACCCGGATCTCGCTATCCACCACCTGCGCCCGCACCCTCACCCTCCCCTGATCGGTGAACTTGACCGCGTTGGAGATCAGATTGATCACCACCTGCACCAGCTTATCCCGGTCGCCGCTGACCTGCGGCAGCCCGGCAGGCAGCTCTTCTACCAACGACAAGCCTTTCTGATCGAACAAGGACGCCGTGGCGGCCGTAGCCTGAGCGATCACCTCCGCTATCATCAACGGCTCCACATTCCAATCCATCTTGCCGGCTTCGATCTTTTCCAGGTCGAGGACATTATTGATCAGGGTCGTCAGGCGCTGGCCTTCGGTCAGGATGATGCCCAGGTTCTCACCCACCTGGACTGCCGCCCTTTGGGCTTTCCCGTCGTCAGTGAGCAGCAGAGGGAAAACGCGCTCCTCGAGCCGCTTCTGCACGATACGCGTGAAACCCAAAATGGATGTAAGCGGGGTGCGCAGCTCGTGGCTGACGTTTGCCAGGAAAGCGCTCTTGGATTCATTGGCCGCTTCAGCCGCGGCGCGGGCCAGCTCAGCGGCCTGGCTTGCCTCCCTGGCCTCCCGGAAGAGGCGGGCGTTATCGATCGCGCCGGCGATCTGGCTGCCGATCGTCTCTGCCAGCCTGACTTCCTCCAGCGTGAAAACCCGTCCCTCCTGATCGGTGTCAGGACCTATTGTACCGATCACTTCTCCCCGCATCAGCAGGGGCATAAGCAGAATACAATGCGTGTTACGGGCACGCATGATCGCCCGGGTCGCCTCGTTTTGTAAGGGAGTATTCTGCGCGTCGGCAAGCACAATGGTCTCCCGGTTCTCAATGACTTGTTGCGTGGCGATATTCTCTGCCAGGGGGATAACCAGCCCCACTGCGCTCGGCTCACTGCCCCTGGTTGCATACGCCACGACCTCGATCTGCGTCCGGTCAGGGTTTAACAACGCCACCCCACAACTGCGGGCATCCAGCAACTCGACAAGCTCGGTAGCTGCGATATCCAGGATAGTCTTTAAATCCAGTACTGATGTCACCGCCTGAGCCATCCGGTTGAGCGCGTCCAGTTGGTTTGCCTGGGTTTCCGCCTTCTGGCGCGCCGCCAGCTCACTCTCATAAAACCGGGCGTTCTGGATCGCAATCGCCGCCTGGATCGCCAGCGCCTCAGCCAGATGGCGGTGTGTCTCGGTGAAAAAGGAAGGTTCAGCTTTGTCTAATGAATATATTCCAATCGTTTTACCGTTAACCACCAGCGGCACAGCCAGCCAGTTACACACGTGTTCGGAGCTGGGTACTTTCACCCAATATGGATATTGCCTGGTATCCGGGATTATGAAACTGGTCTGCTGGCTGACAACCTCGTTAACAGCCGGTGTTGTTGTGAAGCTAAAACTGACGGCCCTCGCCAGAGCCGGGTCACACCACTTTTCGTAGCCGCGCACCGCCCGAGCGACCAACCGCGTAGTGTCCTCGAGCAGCATGATCGTAGCACTGTCATAAGGGATCACCTGGTAAAGAAGATCTAGAAAGGTCTCGAGAATGGCATCCAGTTCCAGGCTCTGGGTCAACGCAAGGTTGGCAGCCTGTAAGATCTCTGCCTCAAGAATTTTCTGGCGCAAGGCAGCCAGTTCACCCTGGGTGGCTTCCAGTTGTGAATTGAGATCGGTTACTGTCGTCTTATAATCGATCATCCTTTTTCTCTTCCACGAGTGCGATCTCGATTTCGCCGTTTCCCGAGCTGTAAGGCAGGATCACCTGCCCACCCGAGCTCTCCAGGTCAATTTCCCCCTGCTCGCCGTTGCTGCCTAAAGTTAATAAAGCCGCCAGGCCTTCGGATCTCAACTCAGGTGTGATGCGGTGTATCCAGACTTTCAATTCACTGGCGCCAGTTGCCGGGATTTTAAAACGTGCTTTCCGAAGTGCAGAGAAAACATTGATCTCACCCGCTCCGGCTGGATGATCCTGCTGGCCGTCCACAAAGACCAGATGGGCTTCCCCGTTCGCCGGAACTCCATTAGCAGTGGCGTGATAGACGCTTTTCCCTCCCAGGCTCTGGTCGTGGCGTAGCTCGACCGCCAGCCTCCCTTTTAACGCCCCGCCGCGCAGCATGGCGATGGTCACGCCGAATACGACCAACCCCACCAGGATCGCCAGAATCCTGGTGACCGGTTCCTGAAAGATCCATATCCCATGCAGAAAAATGATGGCCAGAAAGAACAGGTAAATAAATCCCAGCAAGAGGGGATTGCCCAGCAAACGGTAGACCACGCCCGGAACAAAATCTCCTTTGCGCCGCGTGGCTGCCAGTAGCAAAACCGGGAAGATACCTCCCAACAAGGGCAGAGAAAATACGCTAACGATGCCCAATAAGGTGGCAAAAGACCCAATGCCGTTGACTGCCATCCACTCAGCGAGTAAGAACACCACGACCACCGGGCTGATCGAGATCAGAAATCGGCTGCGCTCGCCGCGCAAGACAGAGGAGGCGGCAGCGAGAGGCAGGCGTTCCTGCACCTGATAGTATATGCCCAACGAGACCTGGATGGAGGCCAGGCCCAGGCTGAGGATCACCAGCACAGAGCCTAGAAAATTCACCCCCCCGCCGGTGATTTCAGCCAGGGGGATCAGCAGTGTCCCCATCGTACTGGCCAGCACTTCCTGGGGTATGGCACCATTCGCAGCCACCATCCACAGGCAGGCGATCAACATGAAAGCGAAGATGGCCGTGATGCTGCCCCTGATCCAGGAGCGCGCGCTGGGCTCACGCCGCAGGACAACCGGGCCATAAGAAGCCACCAGGAAATGCGAAAAGAAAGTGGAGAGCATCACACCGATCATCGGTCCCAGGGTAGCTGCATCCAGCGCACCACCTCTGCCAAGTGACCAACCACCGCCAGTCAGGTTGGCAGCCTGAAAATGGGGCAGGGCCAGCAGCGGGATGATCAGCATGGACAGGAGGCTGATAACAACTATCAGAATGGCCGATGTCACCGTCGAGTTGAGTGATTTCTTCGAGAGAAAATACAGACACACCCCAAACAGCACGACGATCCACAGCTCCGCAGGCAGGCGGGTCGAGCCTTCCAATGTGCCGGATACGCCGATGTAGAAGATGATCAACACCAAAAATGAATTAGCGGCCAGAATAACTGTTAACAGCAGCGAACCTGCGCTCCCCAGGTACTCTTGCACCAATTGGCCTAGAAAACCCAGGCCAAAACGGGCGGTGCCGCTGCGCGCCACGGCTTCAGCCAGGGCGGCCACGGTCAGCATATTGATAACCCCGAATAAAACCACCAGAAGAAGGCCGGCACCCATCCCGAGCGGCGCCAGGACGATTGGCAATGCCAGCAGACCCGGTGCGCCCGGCAGGGTCAGCATAAAAGCAGTCCAGAAAGGCGGCAAATTCTCGATTCGTTTGGAGAAGGCTGCCCATCCCCAGCGGAGACGATCGCCAGGGGTGATGCGCGGCGCATAGATCGTCTCGATTGCTTGATGATACAGGCGCTGGTAAGCTTCCTGAACCGCTAAGCTGTCCAGGGCCAGGGCAGAACGGATCGCCGGAACTGCCAGTTTTGTAAATTGGTATTTCTCACCGATCAGATGGGCGATCGTCGCCTGGAGAGCGGCGTCCTCCGGAACCAGCGAAGCCCAATGCGGGGCGTAAAGTTCCAGGTCCTGGATAGCAATTTTTAATGGCAGCTGGCGTGCCGCCGCGATCGCTTCCAGGAAGACGCGCTCACGCTCCTGGGCAGCCTGCGGGGTTAGGTAAGGCTCCGCGGCCCGTTTGGCTTGCGAGATGAGCTGCGCCGTGCGGCTCTCGATCGCAAACAAAAGCAGGCTCGCCTGCCGGGCTGGCAGCCCGCCCAGCAATTCTTCGCGCGTGAAAAAGACGTCATCGGATGTCAAGCGCTCTTCCTTTTTGATTGGGACACGGATTACACAGATTACTCCAGCAGCTTTTCCGCGATACGCTGGTACATGGCGGTCATGGGATGCTCTGGATAGCGCATGACGAAAAGGCCCTCGCTGGCCAGGTTCATCATCTCGTCGGAGTGAGGCAGGACAGCCGCCACCTCGCAACCATAGGCCTGCTCGACTTTGATTCTGACGGCTTCCGGTTCGAGAGTACTGGGAGTTTTGTTGACGATCAGCACCATGCGCGGCACCCCCAGCTGGCGAGCCACTTTTACAGTGATGCCTGTGCCCTCGTAATCCTGCTTATCCGGGCGCATGACGATCGCCAGGGAATGAGAGATGACAATGGAAAGCAGGGTTTCCTCATTCAAACCCGGATGGGTATCGATCATTAAAACATCCAAGGCCAGCTCGTCAACCAACCGCCGCAGGCCCCCTGTCAGGCGTTGAGCGTCATAGCCCTCTCGCAAGACGCGGGTGATCTCGCCTGGCTTGGTGCTGGAAGGGATCAGATAGAGCCGGCCGCGCATGCCAGCTGCCGCCCTATCGCTCACGTCGATGGCGGTATCCTTGATTTCACGACCATGCCAGAGGTAATCGTTGAGCGAGGTGGTTATATTTTCCCCCTCTAAGCCGAAGAGGATATGGATGCCCGGTGACTGGATGTCGGTGTCGATCACACCGACCCGCTGACCTTCGGCTGCCAGCACCGCAGCGACGTTGGCAGTGGTGTTGGATTTTCCTGTCCCGCCGCGAAAGGAATGGACCGAGATGATTCTGGCCAAAGTATTTCCTCCTCTTGATATCGGCCATTTATGGTTTATTCTATCCAATTATACCACAATGCTCTCCCCCGAATCACAGCCGAATCTGCTTAAAGTTGTGGTTGCGATATTGAGATAAATGTTGTATTATTCAGTTATCTGGGCTTGGGCGTTCAGATGTTTCAAATCCAATGAATATTGACAACAAAGGAAGGAGTTCAACCATGGCTTTTAGCTTCAAAAACTCTAAGGGACAGACCTACTATCTGCATGCCACAACCCGTACCACCAAGACCGGCAAGAAACAAACCCTCTACTTTTTTGCGAAGACCACACAGGCGGGGGCACTGGATGCGGTCCCCATGGGTTACATGGTGTCAGAGAGCAAGACGGGGCTTCCCGTTCTCAAGCGCAAGTAACCCGAGTCACGACATACAATCCCCGGAGGTTTCATCGAGGATATTTCAATCTTCAAGGGTGGAGACCTGCCTTGATCCCAAGTCCAACCATGCAGCTTCATAACCTCCGGGGTCGATGTAATCCTAAATTGGAAAATCGTTTCAGCTAACCAGAAAAAGCACTTCCAGGGCCTTTAACCGACCTTAAAGGCCCTCAGATTCCATAGAACAATCTCGCTTCAGACTGATGAATAACACCTTCTGCAAGCGATTGTTTGCGTTTAAAATTTGTCGAACTATAGTTGACAAATCTAGAAAAATGATCCATACTATTTATGGATCATCACATAACTGGATAGGCTGGTGACATTCCCGAACACTGAGCCATCATCTGTCGAATAAATTTGCATCCAAAGCTATTCCGGACGTCCGGCAGAAAGGAGTCTCGTATGTACAGCACTATCCTGGTGCCCCTTGACGGGTCGAAGCGGGCAGAAGCGATTTTGCCATATGTAGAGACATTGGCGAAATGCTTCAACTCTAAATTAATCCTTTTGAATGTGCTCGAACCGGTTCATATCCTCTATGCCTCTGCTCCCGTAGATATCGTGGAAGCCACCTTTCAAGCGAATGAGATCCACGAGGCGGAAGATTATCTGCATAGCCTTCAAGGGAGACTTCAAGAGCAGGGTATCCAGGTGGATACCGTTGTCGTCGAAGAAGGTTCCCCCGCCAGGGTCATTGACGAGGTGGCTGAGCGGGAGAACGTCGATCTGGTTGCCATGGCCAGCCATGGTTTATCTGGCCTGGCCCGGGTGTTTTATGGAAGCGTGGCAGCCGGCGTTCTGCACCGGATCGACCGGCCTCTGCTGATCGTCCGGTCTGACGGCGACATCTGATATATCAGCCAGTATAGAGAATTAATTGCCCACCTGGGGTCTGTTCAACGCGTAAAACACGCATTGGTTCACGCGCCGGCCCGTTCAATACCTGACCCTGGGCATCGAATCGTGAGCCATGACAGGGACAGGCGTATCCCTGTTCCACCGAATTGATCACGCAACCCAGATGCGGGCAGACCAGGCTAAGCGCGATAAAGCCCGCCGGCATGTGGTAAAGAACCGCCTGCGCTTCAGGGACCGGCGTGCGCGAGCCGGGGGGAAAATTGCTGGCCGGGCCAAGTTCGAACTCGGTTTGCGGTGCCGGATCGGACTGGTAGCCCAGAAAACGGATCAATCCAATTAACCCAAGCGTGCTGCTCAAGCCCAGCGTGCCTTTCAGGGCAACCATGATGAAATCCCGCCGATGGAGTTTGGAGACAGGTCCCTGCTTTTTGTTCATGTGATCATCATCTCTTCACGGAATGGCACTCATGGCAGTCGCGCGATTCTTGTTGATCAAGTTTTTGCTCGCAGGCGGTGCCCATGACCGGCCGGAAGGTGAAACGCTGCCCGGTAGCTTTGCCGAATAATTCAAACGCGCCGTCCGCCAGCTGGCGTGTGTTCCACAGCGGCTCTCCTTGTTCCGTGACCAGCACAGTATCACCCACTTTGAGATCGATCACGGGATTGAGAAACGCCATGCGCAGCGCCAGGTCGTCCTGGCCGGCGATCGTCCGGGTAAGCGGCAGCTCGTCCAGTGTACCGTGGCATGTCCGGCATTGGATGTATTGAATTTCCTTTTTATTGCTGTGGATGTCTCCATCCCCCATCGCCTCGAAACGAGTGTGGCAATCCACGCAATCCAGCGTCCACTCGCAGCGCACGAACTGGGCAATGGGTTGGTAATAATCGTGCAGGCGGTCAACCGGCTGGTCAGTGCGCGGGTGGAACTGCATCTGGCGCAGGTCATAGTTTCCCCGATTGTGGCAGGTGTTGCACTGCGTGTATGGGATGGCGGTCGTCAAGTGGTGGACAGGTTGATCCAGGTCGGTATTTGCAGTCGGTGTATGGCAGGCGGCGCAGCCCGTCAGGCGGGCATATTGCGCGCCAGGCAACGGCTCTGCAGAGAGATGGCAGTCCAGACAGTAATCCGCGAAGGCCTTGACGCTCGGCGATGACTCCTGCGAAGGATCAAAAGTCCCCAAAGAAGCCAGGCCAGTCGCGGTGGTGAGGTGATCATCCTGGACAGGATACACACCCAGGCGGGCGGTTTGATCGGACTGGGCTCCGTAGGTAAAACGAATGCTGGCGATCGCCCCAGCGTAAGTGCCTTGGACACTGGTGACCGCGCGCTGGATATGATCGCGCTGATCTTGAGCTGTGCCGCTGTGGCAATCACCGCTCCCGCAAGAGGCTTCCACCACGGCAAACTCGGAAGGGTTTCGCCCACCGCGCATCGTGCTGTGCGCCAGGTCTGCGTCCAATGCTAGCCGCTCACCGCCATGACACAACACGCAACCAAAGGTCTCCACCGGATGAGAGGGACTGATCTCAGGCAAGTCGGCGTGGCAGGTCAGGCAGTATTCAACCTGACCAGTCAGGGTAGGCAACAGGGAAACCGGTCTGGGTTGGCGGCTTTGCAACCAAGCCGCGCCCAATAACGAAAGGCAAAGTAGAAGTGAGGCGAGGAACAGGCGGATAGTCTGCACAAGAAAACCGAAGGGTTAAGGGAAAGTGGATAAGGGGGAAAGGGCGAGGATGGTCAGCAGCAGCAAGATAATGACCAGGATAACCAGGAGAAGCGAGGCAGCTCGATTGCCTGCAGGAAACCAGCGCCCCAATTCATCAGGTCTGGGATTAGGCAGCCAATAGGGGATGCCAGCCAGCAGAACGATCACCATCACCGGAATCAAAACTCCAAAGATGAAGGGATCTCCCCACTTGAGCAACTGCTGCACCCACAGGAAGAACCAGGGGGGGCGCGCCTCTGCTGCCAGGGGACTCCCCTCTCGGATGGGGGGAGCGATCGGCGCGGGCAGGATAGAAGCGACTACGATCAATACAGCAGTTGCCAGGATGGCAGCCAGGGCTTCCCGGCGCACCAGCTCAAAGCGGGAGATGCGGCTGGCATCCCGGCGCGCTTCCGGCGGCGGCACAGCGATGCCTCCATCACGGCGCACTCGGAACAGGTGCCAGGCTCCCACCCCCACCAGGGCCAGCGTCAATCCAAAGATATGCCAGGCGTAAAACCGAATCAGCGCAGCTGGGCCGGGCTGGGTGCCACCCACCACCAGGCGGTATAGACCTTCACCAAGGATTGGGATAGATTTCACCAAATTCGTGCCTGCCACCAGCGCCCACTGAACGCCCTCATCCCAGCGCAGCACGTAACCGGTGAAATCCAGCAACAGGCTGAGCAGGAGCAAGGCCAGCCCCAACAGGTAGTTGAAGCGCCGCGGGGGAGCGTAGGCACCGGTGAAGACTACCCGCAGCAAATGGATGATGGCGACCACGACCAGCAGTTGGGCCGCCCAGTAGTGCAGGTTGCGCACCAACCACCCATAAGGAACGAGAAAAGCCAGAGTCTGCACCGACTCGGCCGCCTCGCCTGGAGAGGGCACGTAAAAGAACATCTCCAGGATGCCGGTGATGACCAGCAACAACACAAGATACACCGATAAACCCCCCGCCCCCAGCGTGTAGCGGAAGCGCGCCTGAGGGGCTGGGATGGTGGGTGGGTGCAGGTGATGGAAAAAGGATGGCCGAGTTGGATTAGCTTTCATGGATCAACTTGGCAAATCTTACCATACAAGCCTGGTAAACGATTATTATCCGATCATTTGTACTTCATCTCCCGGTGAAAAATGGCATGTGACAAAAAAGCCAAATAATGCGATAATGAAGGCGTGAACTCCAGGCATAAAACCGGTAATCGAGATGTCCAGATAGCACTCGTCTATAACTCAGAAGATAAGCTCACGGTCGGAGAACCACACGATCTGATCGCCCTGCAAGATACCGTCAACATAGCTCAACATCTGTATGGCGCAATCACATCGCTTGGATATCCGGCGATCAAAATCCCTATTCACAATTCCCTGGATGAATTGAGGCAACAACTACAACCGCTCTCCACCGAGGCCACTTTTATTTTCAACATCTGTGACGGCTTCCAAGGCAAGAGCAATGGTGCGGTGCATGTGATCAAAGAGATAGAAGAACTCGGCTTCAAATACACGGGGTCGAGCGCCGCAGTCTACGCCCTGTGCACGAATAAGGCCAACGCCAAGCGAAGGCTGATCGAATATGACCTCCCGACACCGGCATTCCAGGTGTTCGAGCAACCCGCCGGCAATATTCAGATCAGCTTCCCCGCCATCGTTAAACCGGTGGCGGAGAGCGCCAGCCTGGGGATCGACCTGGGATCGGTGGTCAACAATCCCGAGCAACTCCTCGAAAGAGTGGCGTATATCATCGAGCGCTACCAGCAACCCGCCCTGGCAGAGGTGTTCATGCCTGGCCGAGAGTTTGCCGTGGCGATGTGGGGAAATGTACAGGTTGAGGTTTTGCCGATTTCAGAAGAGGATTACGTTCGCATCCCAGACCCCCTCGAGAGGCTCCTGACCTATGAGGCCAAGTGGATTCCCGAATCTCCGTTCTTTCAGAATATTTTCATCCGCTGCCCGGCAGAGCTGCCTCCGCAAGTGGAAGCGCGTCTGATTGAGATTTGCAGCGCAGCTTACCAGGCGATCGGCCTGCGCGATTTCGGCCGGATCGATCTTCGTTACTACAACGGTGATCTCAATATCATCGACATTAACGATAATCCAGACCTCTCTCTCGCCTCGGGATTCCCGCACTCGGCAGAGGTCGGGGGATATTCTTACCCCGAAATGGCCGAACGGATATTGGACTTTGCCTTAAAACGCGCAGGCTGGCGTTGACTACTTGTACTCCTTGGATGTGATCCAAATCGGTATGTTAGATTGTCGACCGTCTCTTCGCTGCTCCTCTCACTCCAGCTCTTATTTAACTTTCTGCCAGTACCACTCCTCCAAGATTACTCCCCAGTCAGTGCATGGCGAGGTGATGGAACCCCAGGGTGCACCAAGATTTAGCCTGGCTGCTCACGACCTACGGAATGCTTTCGAGAAGCCAGTCCATGAAGGCGACGCGGGCAATGACTAGATTCAATTATTCTTAGGGCACGCGTCTATCAAGACCACTGAAAAGTATTTAGGAGTCCAGCAATACTTGACAGACGCACCTTTTGCCAACCTAGACCTCAAGCTATGTTAAAAGCAAAGGTTTTTCAAAGATATGATAAATGACACATGACATTTGCCCGAAATTCTGTCATACTGCAATTGTTGAAGACTCTAGCTAGAAGGGAGGGTATCGAAGATGAAAGGTTTATTATTCGTCATTCTCGGTCTCGCGTTCTCAGCATTGGCTTGCACTACTTTTACCTCATCTGCCCCATCTGAAAGTGCAAATCAAACTGCTATTTTTCAGACTCAAGTTGCTCAAGCAGTTCGCACAATAATCCCCGAACTCAACAAAGAATCTTCACCAACTGAAGACAAATTTGAGAAAACCAAAATCGCTAATCAAACGCAGAATGCGGCTTATTATGCGACGTTAAATGCGAATGCAACTTTAAGAGCGCTAACTCCAACCGCAACCCCAAAGCCCACTAATACACCCAAACCAACAAATACCCCTACAAATACCCCCGTTCCTACAAATACGCCCGAACCGATAATTTTAACTGGGACGGGAGATGACATAATTGATGTCGAAAATAAATTCAATATTGCTATCGTTCACATCATTGGAAACGAGGCAAGTCGCCACTTTGCCGTCGTGAATTATGATGCTAATGGTAAATACCTTGACCTTTTAGTGAATACTAGTGAGCCTTATGATGGTATACGACCTTTGGATTTTGACTCAGATTCGCATACCACTCGTTTTGAAATAACAGCCAATGGGGAGTGGACAATAGAAATATTACCAATTTCCGCTGCACATCAATTTAAAATACCCGGAACTTTTGAAGGCACTGATGACGATGTAATTGTGCTAACAGGTGCCACCCCAGACCTTGCGACAATTGAGGGTAATTCAAGCGGCAACCACTTTGCTGTTATTTCTTATTCTGCGTCAGGAGAATATCTAGATCTTCTTGTAAATACCAGTGACTCTTACAGTGGAAAAGTAATCCTTACATCCAATGCAGCAATTTTGGAGGTAAAGGCTGTTGGACATTGGATAATCGACATCACAAGTAGATAAGAAATTTGAGTCGTGTATTAAAAGTTGCCCCACAATGCAGGAATGTCTGGGACGACGGCCTGGTCGATGCGAGCAGCCGGCAATTGAAATAAAGCATACTACCGGGCCGTTCGCAGTTGGCGGGCTGCTTGTTTGTTTTTATGAGGTGATATATGAAGGATTCAATCGTCTGGAAGAAAAGGGAAATGGACAAAGGCAAGGTTTTTAGTGGGATATTAAATATTACGCCTGATAACCTATTCGGATTGGTTAATGATTTCATAAATAATTATTGGCCTGACTTACCGGGAGCAGGGGAATATTCGTACAAGGATTTTAGGGCAGAGTGGGATGAGCAAAACCATATCAACACAATATTTGCAAATAAGGTACATAACACGGGTGAGGAGATATTGGAAACAAACTTGACTCCTGTATCAGTTATCGAAATTTTGGCCCAATCTCTAACCCCTGCTACTTCATATGTTGAAGTTTATTACTCATATGGTCAAGAGGAATTGGCTTCATCTGTTAGTAGTTATCTTCAATCCAGGTTGGTCGAGCGGATTCCGTACCCTGATGAATTATCAATATATGAAATTATGCCTAAAGGTGAGTTAATTCATTTTCAGGGGATGATGGAGCAATTAAAAATAAATCCTCTGCGTCACAGACTAGGGATATATGGCCCAATTGTTCAAGGCACGACTCTAACATGGTTTATTTCCAACGGTGATAACAAGATTTTAGACGCCATTAAACATGGCCGACCTGAAGGGATGGGGATAGGAATGGGAGGGCAATACATAAAGTTGTGGGGTGGAATGACTCTCGAAGAATTAGTATTTGTTGCAGAAAACCAGAAAATTGATTTACCCCACCTGATTCGTGTTGGACTCGTAACAGTAGCAGAATTACCCCAAGGACAGATACGTATCTTACTTTCGCATGGGGGAATTGAGCCTCCAATAGTATTTTGGTTTTGGGCAGTTGAATTGATGAAAGAGATGGAGCGATTGGGTTTTAGTGAAATACAACCGATGGAGGATAGTGAATCTGTGAATCAGCAAAAGCAAGATGAGCAACTAGAGCCTTGGAAGAAAATTCCCGACCACTTATGGGACAGGGTCGCGGTTGAAATGTGGTGCAATGGGTACACAAATCGGGATATAGCCAATAAGGTATCT
>Ga0209751_10001945_pt1 | contig 20981 bp, 15 predicted proteins | sample RifCSP13_1_FD_184019 | JGI IMG/M metagenome (GOLD analysis project Ga0209751, IMG submission 184019) | Soil microbial communities from Rifle, Colorado - Rifle CSP2_sed 13_1 (SPAdes) (version 2) | ecosystem: Environmental > Terrestrial > Deep subsurface > Rock core/Sediment | place: Rifle... | reverse complement strand
TGCAAACGCTGGGCATCTCCGCCGTGGTCAAGCTGATGGGGCCCAAATCCATCCAGCGCTCGGAAGGCAAAGCGAAGCGCGTGGTGGACAAGCGTGAGCTGTGAGAGCATCGTGCGTGAGCCGTGATGCGTGATACACGTATCACGCATCACTCCTGATATGACAACGACAACCATTTCACTTACCCGCCGCCTGCATTATGCCTGGATCATCCTGATCATGGGTGTGTTCGTCGTGTTTGGGGCGCTGGGCCTCGCCCGCTTCGGTTACAGCGTCATCCTGCCCTCCATGCAGGCCGACCTTGGGATGAGCAACACCCAGGCCGGGGCGCTGGCGACGGCAAACCTCGTCGGTTACGTGTTGTTCTCGGCCACGGGTGGGGCGTTGGCGGCGCGTTACGGCCCGCGAGTCGTGATCACCGTCGGCCTGCTCCTGGCCGGGATCGGCATGTTGCTCACCGGCCTCTCCGATGGGTTCTTGACCGCGGCCATCTGGCGCGCCTTGACAGGCATTGGCAGTGGGGCCAGTAACGTGCCGGTGATGGGGCTGATGGCGGCATGGTTCGCCGCGCGCCGCCGCGGGTTGGCTTCGGGCATCGCCGTGGGCGGGTCGTCTGTTGGACTGATCCTGGCTGGCCCGCTCGTGCCGCGCCTCCTCTCGGCTTATGGGGAGGCCGGCTGGCGGGTGAGTTGGTATCTCTTTGGCGGGATCACGCTGACCCTCGCCCTGATTAGCTTTGTGTTTCTCCGCAATCGTCCGGCGGAGGTGGGGTTGCCGTCGTTGGGTGACAACCCCGTGAATGGAGACGCCGCGCCCGCCTCGAACCAAAAGCCTGCGCTTGAGTGGGGACGAGTGTACCGTTCGGCAGCGGTGTGGCATTTGGGGCTAGTGTACTTGACCTTTGGATTCACCTACATTATTTACCTGACGTTCTTCACTAAAAGCCTGATCGCCGAAGGCGGCTACAGCAAAGAGGCGGCTGGATCACTATTCATGACCATGGGCTGGTTCAGCCTGCTGAGCGGCGTGATCTGGGGCATGATCTCGGATCGCGTTGGGCGGAAGCGCGCCATGATCGTCGCCTATCTGATTCTGGCCGTGGCCTGCATCTTCTTCGGGTTGTCGCGGGCCTCGCCTGGTTTTGTGGTTTCGGCGATTGTGTTCGGTCTGGCGGCCTGGAGCCTCCCGGCCATCATGGCCGCCACGTGCGGCGACGTGCTTGGCCCTGCGCTTGCGCCGGCGGCGCTGGGATTCATCACGCTCTTCTTCGGCCTCGGGCAGGCGCTGGGGCCGAGCCTGGCCGGCGCGCTCGCGGATGCGACTGGGACGTTTGCCCAGGCTTATGTTTTAGCGGGCGTCGTAGCCGTGCTGGGCGCGGGCGGCGCCTCGCTGCTGCGCCCCGCCTCGACTGCCCGCAGGGAAGCATGAAAGTCACCGTTCATCTGGGCGAACCATTCTGGCGGCAGGTGGGCCGGCGCGCGGTCGAGTTAACCCTGGCCGAAGGCGCCACTCTCGCCGACGCTTGCGCTGCCCTGATGCAATTTCAGCCGGCGCTGGCCCCAGAGTTAGAGAATGGCGAGGCGAAGCCGGTCTGGTTCCTCAATGACGAGGAGGGCCAGCCGGAAAGCCTGCTGGCCGACGGCGCAACGATTCACGTCGTCTGGCCGGTCAGCGGTGGTTAGGTCGCTGCGCCAACGCTGAATGGTGAGAGCGAAGCCGAATGCCCAACACCGCGTTAATTGACCTCTCCTCCGGCCATATCGAAATCGCCTCAACGCCGGAAAAACTCACTTGCGCGCTCCTCGGCGGTCGCGGGATGAATATGTATTACCTCCGCAAGCACTTGCGGGCGGCAGGCGACCCGAGGGTGATTGACCCGCTTGGCCCCGCGAACCCGCTCATTTTTGGCGCCGGCTTGCTCACCGGGACGATCGCGCCCAACGCCGCGCGTTTCAACGTCACGGCCAAATCGCCGGAGAGCCTCGGCCTCGGCGATGCGAACTGCGGCGGCTTCTTCGCGGCGGCGATGCGCAAGGCCGGTTTTGATCGGCTGATCATCGTCGGTAGAGCCGCGCGGCCCTCCTACCTCCTGCTCGAGGATGGCCAGATCACGCTTTGCGACGCGGATGGGTTGTGGGGGACGACGTCACCCAGGGCGCAAGAGATGTTGCGAGCCAGGCACGGCAGCGGGACGGTGAGCGCCGTCATCGGCCCGGCAGGCGAGAACCGGGTGCGGATGGCATCGGTGATGACGGGGATCAAGAACACGGCCGGGCGTGGGGGGATGGGGGCGGTGATGGGCAGCAAGCATCTCAAAGCCGTCGTCGCGCGCGGCGGCGAGCCCATCGCCGTCGCCGACAAGGCAGCCTTGAGCGCAGCGCGCAAAGCGCAGACGAAGTATTTGCAAGGCTCGAAGGTCGTGCAAGTCCTGGGGGAGCTTGGCACCCCCTTCCTGTACGAGGTGAGCAACCGCCTCGGCGCGATCCGCACGCGCAACAGCCAGGACAACTTCTTCGAGGAGACGCTCGTCGCCGCCGAGATCGAAAAATACTCGGACAAGAGGCTGGCCTGCACTTCGTGCGTCGTCCACTGCCGTCACCGCAACACGCTCGGCGGCGAGGGGCCGGAATTCTCGACCATCGGCTTGCTCGGCGCGAATATTGGCCTTGCCCCCGCCGATCAGGTCATCACCCTCAACAACCTCGTCAATGAACTGGGGATGGACGCCTCCTCGACGGGGACGATCATTGCCTGGGCGATGGAGCTGTACCAGCGCGGACTGATCCGCGACGACCTGACCGGCGGCCCGTTGGAGTGGGGGGATTACGAGCGGGTCCACGACCTGATCAACGACATGGCCTACCGGCGCGGGTTCGGCGACGTGCTGGCCGAGAGCACGCAGGCCAAGCGCTCGTTCCCGCCGGAGGCCGCCGACTATCTTATCGCCGTGAAGGACTTGCCGCAGTCCGACCCGCATGACGTACGCTACATCAAGTCATTCGCCCTCGGCATCGCGGTGGCCTCGCGCGGCGCAGATCACCTTCGCAACCGCCCGACGCTCGACATCCTCAAACTGCCGGACGAGGTGCGGATGAAGATCTTCGGCGTAGAGACGAGCGCCGACCCGACCACCTACGAAGGCAAAGCCGGGATGGTGGCCTGGCACGACGACATTTACGCCGTATCGGACTGCCTGGGCATTTGCCGGTTTGTGACGCACGGCTTCAACTCGCCGCACCTGCTGGGCTACGGCCACTTTTCCGAATTGGTCCAATCGGCCATCGGGCAGGCGTTCTCTAAGGCCGAATTGCGCGAGGTTGGTCGGCGGGTGATTGACCTCGAACGGCAGGTCAACCGGGAGCTTGGCCGGACTCGCGCGGACGACACGCTGCCCAAGCGATACTTCGACGACCCCATGCCGGCGCGCGCGACGAAGGGGCACCGCATTGATCGCGAGAAATTCCAGGAGATGCTGGACGAGTATTACGCAGCGCGCGGCTGGGATGGCGAAGGCCGCCTGCGGGCCGAGCGGCTCGCGGAATTGAATGCGCTATGAAAGAGTTCCGCGGTTCTATCTCTCTCGCTTTCGTGCTCGCCGCGGTCGTCGCGCTCGTCGGGGCGGGTGCCTCGGCGTTACTGCGCCCATCTTCAACGGTCGAGGTCATGTCATGAAACTGGAAACCGTGATCTTTGAAAAGTCGGGTAAGTTGGGGCGCGTGTGGTTCAATCGCCCCGACCTGCTCAACGCCGTCAACAATCAGGCTACGCTCGACTGGAACACCGTCGCCGAGGCCATTGCCGCCGACCCGGACCTGCGCGTCGTCGTCATCACTGGAACCGGGGACCGGTCGTTCAGCACCGGGATTGATTTGAAGCAGTTGTCGGCGGGGCAGATTGAGCAAATCTATCACCATCGCTGGGAGCGCGCGTTGCGGATCTTGGAGACGTGCGACAAGATCATCATCGCCGCTATCAACGGCTGGTGCCTGGGCGGCGGCCTGCAGCTCGCCCTCGCGTGCGACATCCGTGTTGCACGGGCGGACGCGCAGTTGGGCTTGCCGGCGATCAAAGAATGTCTGATCCCCGGCATGTCCGTGTTCCGTCTGCCGCGCTATGTGGGATTGGGGCGTGCGAAGCGACTCATCCTCTCCGGCGACAACATCGGCGCGTCCGAAGCGCAGGCGATTGGGCTGGTGGATTACGTGTTCGAGAGAGACGAGTTTGCGACGAAGGTGGACGAACTCACCGCGCACTATCTCAAGGCGGCCTCGATGGGCGGGCGGCAGGCGAAGATTCTCACCACGCACGCCTTCGACTACGATCACGCGACGATGATCGAGAAATACTTCTCCGCGCAAATCATCGCCACCGACCATCCTGACCACGAGGAAGCGGCACGGGCATACCGCGAGGGGCGTGATCCGGTGTGGGGATAACGGCGATCGGGATCAGGTCTGCCTGGAGCCAGCCGCTACCTGCACGCGCAGATTGCGGATTCGGAGATTCACGAATTTCTCAGCGCGGGGCACGCGCCGTTCCTGACTGACACGGTAGAGTTCAACCGACAATTGCGGGCCTTTGTCGCAAGATGAAGATTCTGGCCCTGCCGGGCTTAACGAGAACGATGTAGATCACGCTTGCAGCGTGACGCCTTCTGTACTTGGATCAGCCAAGTACAGTCCGAGTCGTGTGCGCCCCCGCGATCTCCTGTAAGCTAGTCCGGGGCTATGTCCAACAAAACGAGAAGATATGGAACACAAGAAATTCACCCGAGCAGCTGAGGCGTTGCTTTTTTCGTCAGAATTTCTAAGAGCAAGTCAAGTCAGAGCTGGCGAGGAAGAAGGCATGAAGCAAAATCGTGTCGAGGAAGTCCATCTACGGCAAGGGGCAGTTGGTAGAGGCCTGCCGCATCTACAGGCGCATGTGAGACACACGCGGTTGGAGGTTGACCTATGGGAATGACGTTAGCCGAAAAAATCCTGGCCGACCACTGCGGCGAGCAGGAGGTTCACCCGGGCCAGTTCATCAATGCCCGCGTGGACATCGTGATGGCCTCGGAACTGTCAGGAGTCGTCGCCATCGAAGAATTTGAGAAGATCAAGGGCGCGCGCGTCTGGGACCCGAAGAAGGTGGTGTTCGTGATGGATCACTTCACGCCCGCCAAGGACATCAAGAGCGCCGAGATCGTCAAACGTTGCCGCGCGTTCGCCCGCGAGCACGGCATCACCTTTTTCGAGGTCGGTCGCGCCGGAATCCAGCACGTCCTGCTGCCGGAGAAAGGCATGGTCTCGCCGGGCGACATCATCGCCGGCGCCGACTCGCACACCTGCACACACGGTTTCCTCGGCGCGTTCGGCACGGGCATCGGCTCCACGGACGCGGCGGCGGCCATGGCCCTCGGCGAAATCTGGCTCAAGGTGCCAGAGAGTATGAAATTCGTCTATCACGGCCGGCCGCCGAAATGGGTGCGGGGCAAGGACTTGATCTTATGGACGATTCGCGAGATCGGCGTAGACGGCGCGCGCTATCAGGCGATGGAGTTCACGGGCGACGCGCTCGCTTACCTCGACCTGTCTGACCGCTTTTCGATGGCAAACATGGCGATTGAGGCCGGGGCGAAGGCGGGCCTCTTCGCCGCCGACGAGCAGACGCGCGAGTTCTGCCGCCGGGCCGGCGCGCGCGAGGGCGTCTATCACCGCAGCGACCCGGAGGCAGACTATGCCGCCGTGTACGAGTTTGACGTGACGCAGTTCGAGCCGTTCGTCGCCGTGCCGTTCCTGCCGGAAAACGTCAAGCCCGTGTCGGAGCTGGCCGGGCTGGAGATTGATCAGGTCGTCATCGGCATGTGCACCAACGGCAACCTCGAAGACCTGCGTGCCGCCGCCGAAATCCTGCGCGGGCGGAAGACTCATCCGCGCGTGCGCACGGTGGTCATCCCCGGCAGTCAAAAGGTCTACCTCGACGCTCTGCATGAAGGCTTAATTGACATTTTCATCGAGGCCGATTGCTCGGTAAGCACACCAACCTGTGGCCCGTGTCTCGGCGGCCATATGGGCGTGCTGGCGGCAGGCGAGCGGTGCGTCTCCACGAGCAATCGCAATTTCCGTGGGCGCATGGGGCACGCCACGAGCGAGGTTTACCTCGCCAACCCGTATGTTGCGGCGGCGTCGGCGGTAGCGGGGTGTTTGGCCTCGCCGAGCGATTTGCTCGATCAGTAGGTGGCAGGTTGGCGGCGGGAAGTTCTCAGGAGCAGCGCGTGAGTGACCATGCCACTGTCGAGCGCGTTGCCCGCTTCATGTCAGAGCGTGATTTGTTCGCGCGGCACTTAGGGATTGAATTGCTCGAACTGCGGCCAGGCTACAGCCGCGTGGCGCTGAACCTGGCTCCGCACATGGTCAATGGGTTGGGCATGCCGCACGGAGCGGTGATCTTCGCGCTAGCCGACTTCGCCTTTGCCGCGGCTGGAAACTCGCACGGCAAGGCGGCCGTCGCGTTGAGCATGGACATTCACTTCTTGAACTCGCCCGCGCCGAACACGCGCCTCGAGGGCGAAGCCGTGGAAGTGCGTTGCGGCCGGCGCACGGCGCTGTATCGTATGACCGTCACCGATGCGGAGCACAATCCGGTCGCGGAACTGCATGGGATGGCGTATCGAAAAGATGCTCACTTCTTGGAAGAATGATGATTACCCTTGATTCCCTTCACCACACCACCCTTGGCGAGCTGCTGACCGCGCAGGCGAGCCGCTACGCCGGCAGAACGTTTCTGGTTTTGGGGGATGAGCGCTGGACGTACGCCGAGGCCGAGCGGCAAGCGAACGCGCTGGCCGCCAGTCTGCGCGGGTTGGGATTACAGCCCGGCGACCGCCTTTCGATCATTCTGCCCAACCTCCCGGCCTACGTTCTCGCCATCTTCGCGGCCGCCAAAGCCGGGCTGATTGTCACGCCTATCAACGTGCGGCGCAAAAAGGATGAAGTGCTGGCGCGTCTCGGCAAGACTCGTCCTTCCGCCCTCATCACCGACGCCGAGCACCTGCCCATGATGCAGGAACTGCGCGCCGGCTTTCCCGCCTTGGAGCATTTGATCACCGTAGACTCTCCCGCCGAGGATGTGATTGCATGGCGTGACCTGCTCGCGGCCGGCGCGAAGGCTGCCCCGCTGACGCCGATGGCCCAACCTGGCGACCCGGCGGCGATCCTTTATACCCTCGGCAACTCCGGCGCGCCGCGCGGCGCGACGCTGACGCACGGGGCGCTGGTGCGGAATGCGGCGGGCATCGCGGCCACCCTCGTCGCTACCCCGGATGATGTTTTCCTCGGCGCGGTTCCGTTCTCCAACGCCTTCGGCCTCACCCCGACCATCCTGGCGTGCGCGGTCGCGGGCGCACAACTCGCGCCGCTGCCCTTTTATCACGCGGGTGATGCTCTGGCGCTGATAGAGCAAGCCGGGGTCACAGTGCATCATGGCACGCCGACGATGTTCGCGCTCGAACTCAACCATCCCGGCTTCCGCGCGGAGGCCTGCGCCAGCCTGCGCACCGGCGTCATGTCCGGCGCGCCGTGCCCGCCCGAACTCGTCACGCGCGTCCGCGAGCAGATGAACTGCAATTTGATCCTCGCCTATGGCCTCACCGAGGCCTCGCCCTCGGTGACGATGACACACCTCGACGATGGGCCGGTCACCGCGACGCAGACCGTCGGCCGCCCGATGGCGGGCGTCTCGCTGAAAGTCATCGGTCCCGACGGCGAGACCCTCCCCGATGGAGCCGAGGGCGAGTTGTGCGTGAGGGGCTACAACTTGATGACGGGATATTGGGAAGACCCAGACGCGACCGCGCAGATGCTCGGTGCGGACGGCTGGCTGCATACGGGCGACCTCGCCGTGTTGGATCCCGATGGCCCGGTGAAGATTGTTGGCCGCAAAGACGACGTGATCAACCGGGGCGGCTTCAAGATTTATCCCGGCACGGTGGAAATGGTGCTGCGCTCGTATCCGGGCGTGAAAGAGGCGGCGGTGGTCGGCGTGCCGGATGCGATCTTCGGCGAACTGCCCTGCGCGTGCGTGGTGCGCGCGCCAGGCGCGGACTTCACCCCCGAGCAACTGCTGGCTTTTGCTGCCGAGCGCCTCGGCGATTACGCTGTGCCGAGCCGGGCGCTGTTCTTTGACGCGCTCCCCCGGCGCGGGAGCGGCCCGGTGCGGAAAGACCTGCTGCGCGAGCGCGTGCGCATTCGGGGCAAGGCCTGGAAGTTCGGCAAGAACATTGACACCGACGCCATTATCCCGGCCCGCCACTGCAACACGTCCGACCCGCGTGAATTGGCCCAGCACTGCATGGAGGACGCCGACCCGAGCTTCGTCAAGCGCATGAGACGCGGCGACGTGATCGTGGCCGACACCAACTTCGGGTGCGGCTCGTCCCGCGAGGTCGCACCCATCAGCCTCAAGGCCGCCGGGGTGTCGGCGGTGATCGCCAAATCGTTCGCCCGCATCTTCTTCCGCAACTCGATCAACATCGGCCTGGCTATTCTGGAATGCCCGGCGGCGGTGGATGGCATCGCCGCGGGCGACGAGATCGAAGTCGAGCCGGCGACCGGGACGATCCGCAACCTGACGCGCGACGAGACCTATCGCGCCGAGCCGTTCCCCGATTTCTTGCAGCGCATCATTGACCGGGGCGGTTTGCTGGCTTACGTAGAAGAACGGCTGGCGGCCGCCGATAGCGGTTGGCCGATGGCAGATAGCCGATAGCAGGCGGCAGAAAGCGAGGGGCAAAACCATGGAGTGTATCGGAGAGACGTTGATGAATCCTATCGAGCATCTTTTGCAAGAGCATCGCGACATCATGGCGCAGGTAACTGATTTGCGGAGGGCCGTCGCCGATTTGGGCACGCGCGGAGAGGCCGCCCTGCCCGACGTCCTTCCCATGCTGAAGCGCATCGGCCACATGATGGAGACGCAACTTGCCCTGCACGCGAAGAAAGAAGACGAGGCGCTGTTCCCGGCCATCGAGGCTATCATCGGCGCGGAGGGTGGTCCGACGTATGTGATGCGGGTTGAGCACAAGGCGATTCACGGCCAGGGCGAGCTTCTCCGCCGCACGCTGCATGAGCTCAACGAAGTCGAGCATCCGAAAATTGTGGCCGGCGGCGAGCAGTTGCGGCGACTGGCGGCCGGCGGCGGCAGCGCCGAGGTCCTGAAGAGCAGCGCCGAGGAGATCATCCGCCTCCTCGACATGCACTTTGGCAAAGAAGAGCAAATCCTGTTCCCCATGGCGGCGAACATGCTCGACCAGGCGACGCTGGAAGAGATCGGCCAAAAGATGGAGGCGATGCGCCTGTAGCGGATAGCGAATGGCAGATAGCAGACAGCCGTCCGTCATTCGCCCGAGGAGATTTCATGATTGGCTTTACGCTCACCGACGAGCAGCAGGAATTCCGCGATATGGCGCACAAGTTCGCGGAGAAGACGATCCGTCCCGCGGCCGCCGAGGCGGACGAAAAAGAAGAGGTGCCGTGGGAGACGCTGGAGAAAGCGCACCAGGCGGGGTTGATCACTTACTCCTTCCCTGAAAAGTACGGCGGCGGCGGCGTGGAAAGCGTCCTGACCAAAGCCATCGTTGACGAAGAGGTCTTTTGGGGCTGCGCCGGGATCGGGACGATTATCGGCGGGGTGGCGCTGTGCGCCACGCCGATCTTGCTGGCCGGTACGGAAGAACAGAAGGAAAGATACCTCCCTCGCTTCTGCGATCCAAGCCGCGTCACCCTCGGCGCGTACGCGCTCACCGAGCCGGGGGCCGGTTCAGACCCGGCCGGCATGATCACCAACGCGCGCCGCGAGAAGGGCAAATACATCCTCAACGGCTACAAGACTTTCATCACCAACGCGGGTCTAGCCGGCATACAGATCGTCTTCGCGACCGTAGACCCCTCGCGCGGGACGGAGGGCATCACCGCGTTTATCGTGGAAAAAGACTGGAAAGGCGTGAGGCCCGGCAAGAAGGAAAAGAAGATGGGCATCCGCGCCTCGCACACGGCGGCGATTTCTTTCGAGGACGTCGAAGTGCCGGTGGAAAACCGGCTGGGCGCGGAAGGGGAGGGCTTCAAGATCGCCATGCGGACGTTCGACATCACCCGGACGCATATCGCCGCCGGGGCCGTCGGCGTTGCGCGCGCGGCGTACGAATACGCGCTGGACTATGCCCACGAGCGCCAGCAATTTGGGAAGCCCATCATCTCCTTCCAGGCGGTTGCGTTCATGCTGGCGGACATGGCGATGCAGATTGACGCGGCGCGGCTGCTCACCTGGCGCGCAGGGGATTTGTACGACCGGGGCCGGTCGTGTGCGCTAGAGGCGAGCATGGCCAAAGCGTTTGCCGCCGATGCGGCCATGAAGGCGACGACGGATGCAGTGCAGATCCTCGGCGGCTACGGCTACATTCGCGAGTACCCGGTCGAGAAATGGATGCGTGACGCGAAGATCATGCAAATTTATGAAGGCACGGCGCAGATCCAGCGGTTGGTGATCTCGCGGCGGCTGAAGCGCTGACCCATGGAACGTGACTCACGCAAAACGCATCACGTGTCGTGTCTGATCCCAAACCTTGAGGAAGGAAAACAATGAAAACCTACAATGTGGGTGTGATTGGCGGGGACGGCATCGGGCCAGAGGTTGTGCGCGAAGGCCTCAAAGTTCTGCAAGCGGTCAAAGACGGTTTCGACTGCAATATTATCGAATACCCCTATGGCAGTGAGCATTACTTGAAGACCAAAGAACTCATCCCCGACGGGGTGGTTGACGAATGGCGCAAGCTCGACGCCGTCTTCCTCGGCGCGATCGGCCATCCCGGCATCGAGCCGGGACTGGTCGAGCGAGCGGTCATCATGGGCCTGCGCTTCGGCCTCGACCTGTACGTGAATCTGCGCCCGGTCAAACTGTACGCCGAGCACATCTGCCCGCTCAAAGACAAGAAACCGGAAGACGTGGATTTTGTCGTGGCGCGAGAGAATACCGAGGATGCCTACGCTGGAGTCGGCGGCCTTTTCAAAAAAGGCGCGCCCGACGAGGTCGCCGTCGCCGAGATGATTTTTACCCGCAAAGGCACGGAGCGCATCATCCGCTATGCCTTTGAACTGGCGCGGCAGCGGACGAAGGCGCGCGGTGAGGGCGGGCGCAAACCTAAAGTCACGATGGTGGACAAGGCCAACGCCATACGCGCGCAGGACCTGTGGACGCGCACTTTCGCCGAGGTGGGGGCTGACTACCCGGAGATAGAACAGGATCACGCCTACGTGGATGCCTGCTGTATGTGGATGGTAAAGAACCCGGAGTGGTTCGACGTGATTGTGACGACCAATCTGTTCGGCGATATCATCACCGACCTGGGCGCGATGATTCAGGGCGGGATGGGCATCGCGGCATCGGGCAACATTCACCCCGGCCAGAATGGGATGTTCGAGCCCATCCATGGCTCGGCCCCGAAGTACGCCGGGCGGAACGTCGCCAATCCGCTGGGAGCGATTGCGGCGGCGGGGATGATGCTGGACTTTCTAGGCGAGAGGCGCGCCGCCGAGCGCGTAGAATCGGCTGTCGTCTCTCTGCTCGCCTCGCGCCGCATCCCCTCGGTGGACGCGAAGAGTGGGCTGACGACGACGGAGATTGGAGATATGGTGGCCGCCCAGATAGCCAGTAGCGGATAGCCGATGGCGGATATCCATCGGCCGTAAGCGATATGCGATAAGCAGCACGCGATACGCCATCAGCCAGTGAACGAGACGACTGTCCCGATTATCCTCACCAAGCTTCAGCCGCCGCTCACGCGCCGGACTGCGTTCCCGCGCGAGCGATTGGCGCCTCGCGTGCGCGAGTGCGTCGAACGCCGTCTGACGTTGGTGTGCGCCGCGCCCGGCTATGGCAAGACCACGCTCATCGCCAGCAGCCTGGCGGAGCTTCACCTGCCGGTGGTGTGGTACAGCCTCAGCCGCAGTGACCGCGACATCATCACCTTCTTCTCGTATCTCGCCGCCGGTTTTGACCGCCAGTGGCCGGGCCTGGCGGAAGCGGTGCGGCCCACCTTCGCTCCCGGAAAAGACACGCCGGCTCAGTTGGCCGCTTTCGTGGCCGCATGGGTCAACCAGATGGCCCTTACAGCCCAGGGCGATTTCCTGGTGATCTTCGACGACTTTCAGTTGGTGGACACGGTCCCAGAGATCTGCGAGGCCCTCGACCTGCTCATCACGCACGCCCCGTCGCAGGCGCATTTCGTCATCGCCACGCGCGCCGCGCCGCCGTTTGCGTGCCTCCCCCGCCTGCGGGCTGAAGGCCAGGCGGTTGAAATCAATGAAACGGATCTGAAGTTTGATCCGGTCGAAGCGGCTATGCTCTTCGTGCGCTGCCTCAAATTGAATGTGCCCGAGGCGCACGTGGCCGCTCTCACCGAGCAGACCGAGGGTTGGGCGCTTGGCCTGTTGATGGCAGGCCAATCCATCAAAGGGCGCGGCCAACTGGACGAAGCCCTCTCGGCTGCGTCGGCGCTGGCGGATCGTCGGATCCTCTTTGAATATCTCTCTGAGGAAGTGATGCGCCAGCAGCCGCCGGCTCTCGCGGACTTCCTCACCAGTTCGGCCATCCTCTCGCGGCTGGAGCCGCACGAATGCGATGCGGCTCTCGGGCGTTTTGACTCCGCGGCGCACTTACAGCGGCTGGAGCAACACTGCCTCTTCGTCGCGCGCACCGAAGACGGCTGTCTCCGTTATCATCGCCTGTTTCGGGAGTTCCTGCTCCAGCAGTTGGCCGGCGATCGCGAGCGGGCCGAGGCGCTGCACCAGCGGGCCGCCGCGTATTTTGAAGAGAAGCAAAACATCGAGGCCGCCATCTTTCACCGCCTGGAGGCGCACGACTACCGGCAGGCCGCCCGGCTGATTGCCGCCGTCTCGCCCGACATGCTCCACGCCGGCCGGTTCGACACGCTTGGCTTCTGGCTTGGTCAACTCCCGGAAAGTGAATTCGCCGAATTTCCTGCGTTGTGGATGAGCTGGGGGCAGATGAGCGAGGCGCGCAGCCGGTGGGACGCCGCTCTGGATTATTACGACCGGGCCGCGCAGGCCTATACCGCGCGCGGCGATTTGCTGGGGTTGAGCGACGTGCTCCAGCGCAAGGGGCACATCCTCAACTGGCGCGAGGGCCGGCATGCCGAGGCCGAGCGGCTGCACCGCGAAGCGCTGAGTTACGTGGGCGAGGCGCATCGCCGCAAGCGCGCGGCCCTGCTGGCCGGGTTGGCGCGGGACCAACTGGCGGCGGGCAATACGGTTGTGGCCGAGACGCTCTACCGCGAGGCGCTGGCCATCTACGAGGCCGAAGCCGACCCGCCGGGGCAACTCGAGACGCTGCTCAATCCAGGCTCGTGGTTGTTCCACAGCAAAGGGGAATTTCAACAGGCCCTCGCCGTTCTGCGCCGCGCCGAGCAGTTGGCGCGCGAGCTGAACAGCCCGCGCCATTTGGTCGAAGCCCACAACAATATGGCCGTCAACCTGTATTTTCTGGGACGCTTTGTCGAGTCATTGCGGTATGCCGGTCAGGCGCTGGCGCTCAGCCGTGAACTGGGCGACACGCATGGCGAAGCCTTCGCGTTGATGAATCAGGCCAACGGCCTGGAGGCGACCTGCGGCGCTAGTTATACCGATCTGTACCGGCAATACCAGCGCGCCCTGCACATGCAGCAGGCGCTGGGCAACCACCGTTTCGTCATCGCTACGTTGGTGTTCATGATGATCCTGGCGCGGCGCAGCGGCGACGTTTCTGAGGCGGCTCAGCGGGGAGGGCAGGCGCTGTCGTTGGCCGCCGAGCGCGGCCTGCGGTGGCTGGCAGGCTTTGCCCAAATTCAGCTCGGCGCGGCGCAAATCTGGATTGACCCGGCGGCCCAGGCCACGCTCGATGAGGCGCTGCAAACCTTCGGCGATTGCGGCGATCACTATCACCTGGCTGCCTCCCACTTCTGGCTGGCGGCCGTCTATCAATTCGAGAACAACCTGGTTTATCTCGATCACCTGCGCGAGTGTCTGAAGCTGGCGGTCGGCCATCACCACGACAGTTTCTTCCGTGCGGAAGCGCAGGCGGCTATCCCCCTGCTGGTGGCCGCGCTGGAGCACGATCTCTGGCCTGCCTACGTCGCGCCGATTTTGGCGCAGCTTGGCCCGCGCACGGTCGGCTCCATTCAGCCTTTGCTTGGGCACCCCGACGAGGCCGTCCGGCAACGCGCCCGTTCGCTGCTGGAGCAAATGGGAGTAAGCCTATCGCCCGCGCCTCCCCGGCGCCGGCCGGCCTCCGTGCCGCCGCTGACCATTCGGGGTTTTGGCCCCTTCACCGTATTGCGTGCGGGGGGCGCCATTGAGGAACGGGACTGGGGCCGCCGCAAGTGCAAGCGGCTGTTCAAGTATCTTGTCCTCAGCCCCGGCTACTCCCTCCCCAAAGATACGCTGGTAGATCTGCTATGGGGTGACGCCGATCCGCAGGCGGCCAACGCCAATTTCTATCGCACACTTTACAACCTGCGGCGTGTGCTGGAGCCGCTGGCTCCGCACTCGGGCGCTAACTATCTGGCATTGGAGGGCGGCCAATTGAGACTGGTCGGCGAGGTGGTGAAAAGCGTGGACGTGACCGAGTTTGTGCGTTCGGCGGAAGAGGGGCGGCGGATGGCCCGCGCGGGCCATCCTGAGGCGAGCGATCGGCTGGCCGCCGCCGTCCAGTTATATACAGATGATCTGTCCACCGACGACCTCTACGACGACTGGCTTCGCCCGCAGCGTGACTATCTGCGCGATCTGTATTTGGGCGCGCTGCGCGACCTGGCCGACTTGGCGATGGACGTGGGGCAGCTGGACCTGGCCATCGGCTTCCTCCAGCAGGCCTTTCGCAAAGACGGCACGGGCGAGGCGGCATGCCTGAGTTTGATGACGGCCCTCGCCAGGGCGGGCCGCCGCGTCGAAGCGCTGCAATGTTACTCGGCCTGTGAAAAAGCGTTGGCCGAAATTGGTCTATCCCCCTCTGACGAACTGAGCGCGGCGCATCGCGGCTTACTGGGGACGCCTCTACCCTTCTGGCCTTCTTCGCCCTCCGCTTCCCCCCGGCCCAACGCCTGACCTGTCCCTCCCTCAGGACGAAAAATCGAGCCGCACATCCGCCGCGCAGGGGATAGATGAGGGGTTTCGCTCACCATCTTCTGCATCGCGATCCTCCCGCCGCGGGGAGAAATTTGGGAGATGCCTCCCATAGAATGCCCACAAACCGGCCAATGGAGCTGTCACCGAGGAGAGTGTCATGAAGGATCTGAGGGATTTTGTTCAAGCCTGCGAGTCAGAAGGCGAGTTGGCGCGCGTCAAAACCCAGGTGGACTGGAACCTGGAGCTGTCCCACATCGCCAAGCTCAACGAGGAGCGAAGCGGGCCGGCCCTGCTCTTCGAAAACGTCAAGGGCTATAGTTCTCCCGTGCTGACGAGCGCCTGCACGACCACCTCGCGGCTGGCTTTGATCATGGGAATGCCCAGGGAGTCGAGCCTGGTGGATCTGATGCGCGAGTGGGTGCGGCGCGTCCAGAACAAGATCGCGCCCCGCTGGGTGGAGACCGCCCCTTGCAAGGAGAACGTGGACCGGGGTGACCAGATCAACCTCTTCAAATTCCCCGTGCCCAAAGTGTACCCGCGCGACGGCGGACGCTATTTCGGCACGGCGGTAGCCGTCGTCACCAAGGACCCCAAGCGGGGTTGGATCAACATCGGCACCTATCGCCTGCAGATCCTCGACGAGCGGACGCTGGGCACGCAGTTCATCAAGGGCAAGCACGCCGACATCATGCTTCAGCAGTACGCGGAGATGAAGCAGCCCATGCCTATCGCCGCCGTCATCGGGGGCGATCCACTCATGTTCCTGATGGGCGCGGCCCGTTTGCCGGCCTTTGAGGGTGAGTACGAGTTCGCCAGCGCGATCCGCGGCGCGCCGATTGACGTGATCCGGGGCGAAACGGTTGACCTGCCGATCCCGGCGACCGCCGAAATTGTCGTGGAAGGTGAAGTGGATCCGGACAAGCTGCTGCCCGAGGGGCCATTCGGCGAATACACCGGCTACTACTCCGGGGTGGGCGCGACGCCCCGGCACTTCATCAAGGTCAACTGCATCACCTATCGCACTAACCCGATCTTCTGGTCCACCACCGTCGGCCGCGCCGTCACCGACACGCACATGACGATGGCGCTGACCTACGGCTCGACGTTGTGGCAGGAGCTCGAAGCGATGCGCATCCCCGGCATCAAATCAGTCTACTGCCCGCCCGAAGGTGCGGGGCGCTTCCTGGCCATCATCTCGGTCAAGCAGATGTACCCCGGCCATGCGGCCCAGGTTGGCACCGCGGCCATTTCGACCGAAATGGGCGCGTATGGCCTGAAAACCGTGATCGTCGTAGACGAGGACATTGACGCGTGGGACCTGCCGCGCGTGCTGTGGGCGCTGAGCTTTCGCTTCCAGCCCTCGCGCGCTGAGTTCATCAAGCGCGGGCGCTCCACCCCGCTCGATCCCTCGCTGCCGATTGACGCCCGCGACATCACCTCGCGCCTGATCATTGACGCCACCATCCCGTACGAGTGGAAAGAGAAGCCGGTCCCCATCGAGCTTGACCCCGAGGTGAAGAAGAAGGTAGAGTCGCGCTGGGATGAATACTTCCCCAGCCAGCCCGCGAGCGGGGATGGGCATGGGGGCCGCGCCTCAGGCAACGGCCACGAAACACCGCTCACCACCAGGCCCATGATTGAAACCGGCGGCCACGAGATGTGACGTGATGACGTCTCCAAAGGACATCGCCCAGCCATCTGCCAACCATTCTCATCTCAACATGGAGGAGTAAACATGACCACCAGCGCCAATGGAAGATTTCCTAGTCCGTTTGAGGTCCCCACGCCGGCTGGCTGCGAGGGATGGGAAGAACTTTATCCCTACTACTACTTATTCAGCAACGACCGGCGTGAATTTGAGGACAACCGGTTCTGGTTCCAGGACGGCATGCACCATCCTGAGCCGCTCTACCCTTTTGACACGATCACCTGCGAAAGCTGGTGGGTGGCGCTCGGCCAGTACAACACGCGCGTCTTCATCGTCCCGCCGGCGCTGGGGATTGACCAGCGCGTCCTGAACGGCTACCTTTACATCACGGCTTTGCCGGTGCCGAACGAGAATGACATCGGCCCGCGGGTCGCCCACTTCATGGAGCGGGCCGGTTATTACTACCAGAACTGGAACACGCTGTACGACCAGTGGGTGAAGAAGGCCGAAGAGACCGTCGCCGAATTGAAGGCGATCAAAGTCCCTGACCTGCCCGAGATGGAAGACATCTCGGTGGTGAAGCAGGGGCGAGGCATAACGACCGCCTACGATTTACTCACGGCCTACAACCGGGCGATTGAGAACATGCACAAGATATGGCACCTGCACTTCGAGTTTCTCAACCTCGGTTATGCAGCATACCTGACCTACTACGGCTTCTGCAAGAAGGCCTTCCCGGACATCTCCGACCAGACCATCGCTAAATTGGTGTCGGGCATTGACGTCATCCTCTTCCGTCCAGACGAGGAACTCAAGCGCCTGTCAAAGGCAGCGGTGGATCTGGGCGTGGCCGGCGTCTTCAAGCAGACGGTCAATCCCAACGAAGTAATCGCCGAGATGCAGAAGTCAGACGGCGGCCAGAAGTGGCTGGACGAGCTGGAGAAATCCAAGGACCCGTGGTTCTACTTCTCCACCGGCACGGGCTTCTATCACCTCCACCGCTCGTGGATTGACGACATGACCGTGCCGTGTGTCTCCATCCGCGGCTACATCGAGAAGATCGAGGCCGGTCAGGACATCAGCCGTCCTTTGAGCGCCATCCAGAAGGAACGCGACCGGCTGGCCGCTGAATATACGGCGCTGCTCCCGACTGAGGAGGACAAGAAAGCCTTCCAGGAGCAGCTCGGCCTCGCGCGTACGGTCTTCCCTTACGTCGAGAACCACAACTTCTACGTCGAACACTGGCATCACACGGTGTTCTGGAACAAGATGCGCGAGTTCGGGCGCGTGCTGGTCACGCATGGCTTCTTCAAAGAAGTAGACGACCTGTTCTACCTGCACCGCTTCGAAGTTCAGGAGGCCATCTACGACCTGATCGCGTCCTGGGCGTCCGGCGGGGAGGCGCGCGGGCCGAAGTACTGGCCGCCCCTCGTCGAGAAACGCAAGGCGCTGTTCGAGAAGCTCAAGGCGTGGGCGCCGCCGCCCGCGCTGGGCGAGCCGCCGGAAGTCGTCACCGAGCCATTCACCATCATGCTCTGGGGCATCACCACCGAGAGCATCCAGCGCTGGCTCAAGCCGCAGGCCGCCGAGGGCGAGAGCAAGCAACTCACCGGCTTCGCCGGTTCGCCCGGCCTGGTCGAAGGCCCGGCCCGCGTCATTACCAGCGTCGAGGAACTCAAGGACGTGCAGCCGGGTGAGATCCTCGTCTGCCCCATCACCACGCCGAGCTGGGCGCCCGTGTTCACCCGCATCAAGGCGACCGTTACCGACATCGGCGGCATGATGTCGCACGCGGCCATCGTCTGCCGCGAGTACGGCCTGCCGGCCGTCATCGGCACCGGCTTCGGCACCAAGACGTTCAAGACCGGCCAGATGCTGCGCGTGGATGGGACCACAGGTGTGGTGACCGCGTTGAACTAACAGGAAAGCGACGAAGGGCGGGTGATAGGCGGCGTCACACCTGTCACCCGTCGTTCGTCATTCGTCGCCGGTATGGCTCACGACCCGTACGTCCTCTGGCTTGAAGACTGCAACAAGACCTGCGCGTCGCTCGTGGGCGGCAAGAATGCCAGCCTGGGCGACATGCTGAAGGCCGGCATCCGCGTCCCTCCGGGCTTTGCCGTGACGACCGCCGCCTACCGCGATTTCCTGGAGGAGGCCGGGATTGGCCAGGCAATCCAGAAGATCCTGGATGACCTGGATGTGGATGATGTGGAGGCGACCGAGCGCGCCAGCCAGACCATCCGGCAAATGATGGCGGCGGCCTGCATCCCGGCCCCCGTCGAGACGGCCATCACCCGGGCTTATAAAGAACTCGCGGCGGAATGCGGCGCGCCTGATGTGCCGGTGGCGGTGCGTTCCAGCGCCACGGCGGAGGACTTGCCCGAGGCCTCCTTTGCCGGACAACAGGAGACGACGCTGTGGGTGCGTACCCCCGGATCGGTGTTGATCCGTACCGCTATCTGCTGGTCGAGCCTGTTTACGCCCCGCGCCATCGCCTACCGCGTTAAAATGGGCTTCCCGCACGACAGAGTGCTCATCAGCGTCGGCGTGCAGAAGATGGCGAACTCGCGTACGTCGGGCGTGATGTTTACCCTCAACCCGTCTAACGGCGACCGTTCGACCATCGCGATTGACGCGAGTTGGGGGCTGGGCGAAAGCGTCGTGTCGGGCATGGTCACGCCGGACAACTATCTGGTCAACAAAATTACGCTGGAGGTGATCAAACGCACCGCCTCCCCCAAGTTGATCGAGTATGTGCCGGACCCGGATGGCGACCGGGCGGAGATCGTGAACGTGCCGCCCGAAAGGCAAACGGCGCTGTGCCTGACCGACGAGGAGGTCGTCGCCGTAGCGACTTTGGGACAGTGCCTCGATCACTACTATGGGGCGCCGCAGGACATCGAATGGGCCATTGACCGCGACCTGCCCGTCCCGGAGAACGTCGTGGCCCTGCAGTGCCGGCCCGAGACGGTGTGGAGCCGGAAACCCCCCGTTTCCATTGCCAGGCCGGGGGCCGGGGCGCTGGACTACGTGCTGGCGAACCTGCTGGCCGGAGTGAAGACCCGCAAGGATTGAAGCAGCGAGGTGAATGCGACCATCTATCTGGTGCGGCATGGCGAGATCGAGCACCACCGCACGGACGTGAGCCTGACAGCGCGGGGCCGGGAGCAGGCGGGGGCTGTCGGACGAGCGCTGACCAGCCGCATTGGACAAGGGGAGGCGGTCTTCATCTTTCATTCCCCCGTGACGCGCGTCCGTGAGACGGCGGAGTTGGCGCGCGAGGCCCTGCGGATGGGCTTGCGGGTTGAAGGTGTCACGCTGCATTCCCCCGAGCTCGATGTGGCGCTGTCCAATGTCCGCTTCGTTGTGTCTCCAGAGCAGGGGCCGGAGGAGCCGTCACTGGTGTATGCCCGGATCAACGCCCCGGCCTATCTGTCCGCGCTGCCCCCGGCGCGGGCGGCGTTTTACCGCGGCTTCTGGGACAGCCCGGACCCGATGGGGTACTGGCTCACGCACCCTAGCGACGGCGGCGCGGAAACCCCGGAGTGTGTGCTCGGCCGCTTGCTAACCCGGCTGCGGGAAATTCTCACCGATGGTAAACTGTATGAGGTTCGCACGCACTGGATCATGGTCACACATTCGGGCGCGATGCGCGCACTGTTGCGGCATGCCTTCGGCGCTGATCCGGGTGAGCCGAACTTTTGCGAGATCGTCGTGATCGAGCCATCCGAATCGCTCAACGGCGTGACGCTCGTGTATCGTGATCAATCCGTGCTTCTGAATCTAGCCGGTGCGTGATCGCCGTTGCCATCGGCCCTCTGCGATCGGCCCTCTGTTATTCGCCTATGCCATACTTCGACCGCAGCACTGAAACCATGTCCCGCGACGGCCTCGCGGATATGCAGCTGCGAAAACTTCAGGCGCTGCTGGCTGCGGTGTGGGGCCGAAATGCCTTTTACACTGCCAAGTTGAAGGCCGCCGGGATTGAGCCGGGCGGCATTCGTTCGCTCGACGACTTCGCGCGTCTACCTGTGACCACCAAATACGAGTTGATGGCCGATCAGGCCGCGTATCCGCCGTTTGGCGCAAATCTCACCTATCCGCTGGAGGCCTACGTGCGTTACCATCAGACCTCCGGCACGACCGGCGGCGCGCCCCTGCGTGTTCTGGACACT
>Ga0209751_10001944_pt1 | contig 20985 bp, 14 predicted proteins | sample RifCSP13_1_FD_184019 | JGI IMG/M metagenome (GOLD analysis project Ga0209751, IMG submission 184019) | Soil microbial communities from Rifle, Colorado - Rifle CSP2_sed 13_1 (SPAdes) (version 2) | ecosystem: Environmental > Terrestrial > Deep subsurface > Rock core/Sediment | place: Rifle... | reverse complement strand
TCGTGCACCTCTACTCGTTCGTCGACATGGAGACAGCCAACGCCTTCATTCGCTCAGAGGGTATGCGAGGCCTTGGTCTCGAGCACGTCCTTCTGTTCTGGGCCGAGCCGGTCACGCTGCCGGCCCCCGAAGAGGCCCACGCGGCCGCCGCGCCCTCGCAACCCATACCGGCGCCTGTACAGCAATGGCAGGCCCGCCCCGAAACCGCGAGGGCTCCCGTAGCCCGTACCGTCGTCCACCGCACTGCGCCGCCCCTGGCGCCCGAAGCCCCGTCTCAGGCCGTCGCACCCCCTCGGCCGCCCGCCATTGAGCCCGAGCCTGCTCCGCTAGCCGTGAAGGCGCCGCGACGGGGCATCGTACACATGGCGCCCGTCAACGGCGTCGTGCCCAGCCAGGCACCGTCCGAGCAGTCTCAGCCGGTCGCGCCTGCCGCTGCTGCCGCCACCCAGGCTCCCCCTCAGCCCAGCGCCGAGCCCAAGCCGGCGAAGGCCGAGAAGGCGCCAAAGCCCGCCTCCGCCAAGCCCCTGAAGGTCAAAGCCGAAACCCCTGAAAACACCGGTGAGCCGAAGAAATCCGCCAGCGGAGATCTCCTGCACCGCGTGCGCTCCTGGGGTGGATGGGACGGCCTCGGACCCCACATGTGGAGCGCCAGCCTCGCGCGCTGGCAGACCTACGAAGAAGTGCGCAAGGACGAGTTCGCCACCGGCCGCGCCTGGCTCATCGTCGGCGCCTCGGTATTCTTCGCCGCCGTCGGTGGCGGCCTCAAAGGCGGTCCCGACGCCTTCTTCATCTACGCCATCTCCGCCGCCATCGCCGCTGCCATGTACCTCGGCGCCCTCTACGTCATCGCCACCCTCGGCTTCGGCGGCCGGCTCGAACGCCATGGCGGCACCCTCTTCCTCCAGCGCCTCGGCCTCGCCGCCTCGCCCGGCGTCCTCCTCCTTCTCGGCGTCATCCCCGCCTTCGGAGCCATATTCGTCCTCGGGGCCTTCATCTGGATCGGCTTCACCAGCGTCAAAGCCGTCGAGCTCTCCCTCGAGCTCGATCGCCAGTCCGCCGGCTACACCGTCATCTTCGCCTGGTTCGCTCTCTTCGGCTTCGGCGCCATCCTGCCGCTGATCATGGCGTAACATGTACGCGGCGCGTCAAATTAAATGCAGCGGAGGGTCTTAAGCCCTCCACGCTAACGCCCGCACCCGTGCCGTCGCTCCGTCGCCCGCCCTCGCCCGCCCGGTGGAGGCCTGAAGGCATCCGCTACATCACCCCCACCGACCACAGACCACTGACCACAGGCCACTGTCCACAGACCACTGTCCACTAACATCTACCTCCTACCATCTATAATGTCCCCATGCCCCGCGAGTCCCAGGTCCCCCACTTCTCCCGCACCCTCCGCGTCAAGAACGTCAACCAGATAGGCGTCCTCGCCTCCGTCCTCACCGTCATCGCCCGCCACGGCGGCTCCGTCGGCGATATCCGCACCGTCCACCAGTCCCGCACCTACATGGTCCGCGACATCGACCTCCTCGTCGACTCCCTCCCAGAGCTCGACGTCATCGTCGAAGAGCTCGACCGCATGCCCGAGACCTCCGTCCTCGAGCTGCGTGACGAGGTCCTCAACGCCCACCTCGGCGGCAAGATCCGCGTCGTCTCCCAGGCCCCCATCGACACCTTCGCCGAGCTCGGCCGCGTCTACACCCCCGGCGTTGGCGAGGTCTGCCGCCGCATCCACGAGAACGCCGAGCTCGCCGACCACTACACCATCATCCCCAACACCTGCGCCATCGTCAGCGACGGCTCCGCCGTCCTCGGCCTCGGCAACCTCGGCCCCCTCGCCGCCATGCCCGTCCTCGAGGGCAAGGCCGCCCTCATGGCCCACCTCGTCGGCGTCAACGCCTTCCCCATCGCCCTCCGCAGCCAGGACCCGGACGACATCGTCGCCGCCACCGCCGCCATCTCCGCCACCTTCGGCGTCATCCAGCTCGAAGACATCGCCTCCCCCAAGTGCTTCGACATCGAGCCCCGCATCCAGGAGCAGGTCGAAGTCGCCGTCTTCCACGACGACCAGCACGGCACCGCCGCCGTCGTCCTCGCCGCCCTCATCAACGCCTGCCACATGGCCGAGGCCCGCCCGCAGGAGCTCCGCATCGGCCAGGTCGGCCTCGGCGCCGCCGGCCTCGCCATCGCCCGCGGCCTCATGCACTACACCGAAGAGCCCGTCTACGGCGCCGACCGCACAGACGCCGCCGTCAAGCGCCTCGCCGCCTTCGGCGGCATCCCCTCCGGCCTCGAAGAGATCCTCCGCACCTGCGACGTCGTCATCGCCACCACCGGTCAGCCCGGCCTCTTCAAGCCCGACCAGATACGCCCCGGCCAGATCATCTTCGCCCTCTCCAACCCCCGCCCCGAGATCGACGCCACCGCGGCGCTCAACGCCGGCGCCCGCATCGCCGAGGGCGGCGCCGCCATCAACAACCTCCTCTGCTACCCCGGCGCCTGCCGCGGCCTCCTCGACGCCGGCGCCCGCCGCAGCCACCCCGACATCTTCCGCGCCGCCTCCGAGGCCCTCGTCCGCGTCACCGAGCCCGGCCACCTCCTCCCCAACCCCCTCGACCGCGCCGTCCACCAAACCGTCGCCCGCGCCGTCGCCCGCGCCACGCAAGAGGCGGGCCTGGCCACCCGTGAGCTGGACGCCGACTACTTCGCAGAGGAGTGACGGTTGTCATCCTGAGATGCGAAGGATCTGGCGGGCGGCGGCGTGGCAGCGCCGCGATTCAGTACCGACGCCCCGACCCGCTCGTCCTGAGGCCCTCGTAGGACGAGCGGCGGAACAACCCTTCGTCGCCGCTGGGCGATCGCTATAATCTAAGGCTAGAGGACGAAACGTGAAAGACTACCACATCAACATCTTCTACAGTCAGGAGGATGGCGGTTACATCGCCGACATCCCCGACCTCGACTCCTGCTCAGCGTTTGGTGATACCCCCGAGCAGGCCTTGGCCGAGGTCGGGCGCGCAAGAGCAGCGTGGATCGAGGCCGCCCGCGCTGCTGGCAAGCCTGTACCGCTACCTCGATACCGCCCGGCGATTTACCAGACCGCTCGCTGACGGGCGCTGCCTCAGAGGCCCTCGCCCGCGCCACCACCGAAGCCGGCCCCGCCACCCGAGCGCTGGACGCTGACGACTTCGCGGAAGAGTAGGGGCTACCGGCCGGTCGCCCAACCCGCAGGCCGGGGCTTCACCCCGACTCCGGGGGTCAGGCTCTTAGCCTGACGGGGTGTTAGCCGCGCCCCGCGGGGTCAATCAAGGCGATTTCCCTGTTCAATCAATGGATTTTCGTATCTGCGTATGATTGAGATTTGGGCGCCGTATACGGTTCTTGATTGACCCCGGGAGTGTTTCGTCTGCTTTCGGCCCGGAAGGCCTCGGCGGCGGCGATCTCGTGACTGACGCCGGAGGCATGGCCGCCGACGCGTCTGACTCCTCGATGTTCTGTCCAACAAAACTTTCGATGCCAAGGACCTGGCCTGAGCCGGGTACGGATCGTCGAGAGAGCGTCCTCCAGAGAAAGAAAAAGGGGCGAGCCGGGGGAAGCTCGCCCCTTGGGGTGTGGTCGTGGTGAGCGGCTACGAAGCCTCGGCCCCACCCGCCGCGCGCCCGGCGGCGCGCTCCGCCCCCTCCGTCCGGATCTCCGGCAGCCAGCGCAGGAACGGCGGCAGGTACCAGTTGCGGTCGCCCAGCAGCTCCATCGCCGCCGGGACGAGGACGGAGCGCACGATCGTGGCGTCCAGCAGGACGGCGACGCCCAGCCCGAAGCCCATCTGCTGGAACATCACCAGGTCGCCCAGGGCCACGCCGAAGAACACCGCCGCCATGATCAGCGCCGCGCCGGTGATGATCCCCGCCGTCGAGCGCACCCCGAAGGCCACCGACTCGCGGTTGTCGCCCGTCCAGTTGAAGCGCTCGCGGATGCGGCTGAGCAGGAAGACGTGGTAGTCCATGGATAGCCCGAAGAGGATCGAGAACGTCCACAGCGGCACCCAGGCCTCGATGATCTCCACCTTCGTCAGCCCGAGCAGCTCGTTGCCCACGCCCTTCTGGAAGACGAGGACGAGCAGCCCGTAGGCGGCGCCCACGGACAGCAGGTTCATCACGATCGCCTTCAGCGGCACGACGATGGAGCGGAAGACGATGGTCAGCAGGACGAAGCTGAGCCCGAGGACGAAGAGGAAGACGACCGGCGTGGACTCCGCCGTCTGGTCGATGTACTCGATGTTCATGGCGCTGTGGCCGCCCACCAGCACCTCCGCGCCGACGCCCTCGAACGCCTCCGGCACGTACTCCTCCCGCAGGTCGCGGACGGAGTCCAGCGTGGTGTTGGCCGTGGGGTCGCCGTTGACGGGCACAGACAGCAGGCCGACGTCGCCCGCCTGGTTCGCGGTGAACGTCCCCGGTCCGAACTCCGGGTGCCGCGCCAGGATGCCTTCAAGGCGGTCGATCCCGCCCTGCACCCCGGCGCCGTTGACGTCGCCCTCGATGGCGATCTCAGCCGGCGACACGAGGCCGAACGAGAACTCGCTCTGCAGGATCTCGAACCCCTTGCGGGCGTCGGTTCGCTCGGGTAGGGTGCTGACCCCGGCAGAGCCCGTGCTGATATCGATGTAGGGGACGGCCAGCGCCAGCAGCAGGGAGGCGGACGCGACCAGGCTGATCACCGGGTGCCGCATGACGAAGCGGGTGACGGTGTCCCAGAAGCCGCCCCCTCGCTCGTGGTCGGCCTGGACAGAGCCGCGGCCGATGAACGGGATCTTGAGCGCGTTCACACGGTCGCCGAGCAGGCCCAGGATCGCCGGGAGCAGCGTAAGCGAGACGAGCATTGAAACCAGCACCACGATCACCGCGCCGGCGCCCAGGCTGCGGAAGATGGTGGAGGGGACGAGGAGCATGCCCAGCAGGGCGAGGACGACGGTCATGCCGGAGAAGAAGACGGCGCGGCTGGCTGTGGCGCCGGCGGCGCTGATGGCGTCCTCCTTCTCGAGGCCGCGGTTCCGCTCCTCCCGGTAGCGGGAGACGATGAACAGCGAGTAGTCGATACCGACGGCCAGGCCGATCATCGTGATGACGTTGGTGACGAAGAAGGAGAACTCGAACCCCTGCCCGAGAACGGCGGTGACGCCGAGGGCGACGACGATGGAGAGGATGCCGAGCACCAGTGGCACGAAGGCGGCCACCACGGCGCCGAAGACGAGCAGCAGCACGATGAGGGCGATCGGCACGCCGACAGACTCTCCGGTCTGCAGGTCCTTCTCGGCGACCTCCTGGAACTCGTCCTGGATGCTGGCGCCGCCGCTGACCAGCACCGCGTAGGCGGGGTCGGCGTCCGCCTCCTCGACGATGTCGAGAACGGAGCCGATATTGTCCTCGGCCTGCTGATCGTCGCCGGCCATCACGAAGGGGAGGATGGTGGTGCGCTGATCGGCGGAGACGAGGGCGATGTCTCCGGACTCGTAGAAGTTGGTGCCGCCGGCGATGACGCCGGGTCCAAGGGCTGTGATGCGGTCGTAGATATCCTGGACGAACGTTTGGAAACCCGGGTCCGACACAGTCGTATCGGCTGAGCGCACGATCACGATCTCGTTAGTGGGCTCCGGGCCGCGCAGGCGCTCCTCGAGCAGCGTTTCGGCGCGCTCGGACTCGGGGTTGTTGGTGAGGGAGATGTCGCTGGTGAGGCCATCGCTGAGCAGGGAGACGACGGCGACGATAGAGGCGGCGAGGACGGCCACCCAGAGGGCGATTACGGTCCAGGGGCGACGCGCGCTGGCGCGGGCGAGCGCTTCAGTTGAGAGGAAGGGCACGGGCGAACCTCCAGTTGATTGAGCAACCGCTCAATTACTTATACCCGGTCTGGCCGCGATGGACTGTGATGCAAGTCACAATCAAGGGAGCATCCAGGCTGAGAGAATAGGCTCTTGAGCGGCGATTCACCCGACCTCAACGATCGTTAACGCTTGACATAGCTTTCGCCGCAGGCCTGATTACTCTGCAACACATTGCCCCGTCGGTACCGTCAATTTAAGTTGAGTAATCTCACCATCTCGGCTCGCCGGCTTAGCACCCAGCTGTGAGCCAGGCGGGCCATTCTCCCGAGGAGGAAACACAATGAGCAAGGTAATCGGGCTGTTCCGCAGCCTGCACAAGAAAGAGGAAGGCATTACGGGCCTGGAGACGGCGATCATCCTCATCGCTTTCGTGATCGTCGCTTCGGTGTTCGCCTTCGTCGTCCTCAGCACCGGTCTGTTCAGCGCAGAGCGGGGCAAGGAAACCGTCTTCGCCGGTCTGGAGAAGGCCCGGGGCAACCTGGAAGTCCGCGGCGCCCTGACCGTGACGGACACGGACGCGTCGGGCACGATCACCGCCGCCGACAACATTGAGTTCAACCTGGCGAACGCCGCGGGCGGGTTCCCCGTCCTGGTCGATCCGCTCGCCACGACCAACTCGGTAGTCATGAACTTTATCGACGCTCAGGCCCGCACCGCGGACATCACGTACACGGTGTTGGAGATCCAGGGCGACGGTGACAACCTGCTGGAGAACGGCGAACTCTTTGAGCTCAACGTCGCTCCCGGCGGCACGCTGGACCCGAACGAGATTTTCACGATCGAGGTCGTGCCGCCGCAGGGTGGCACACTCCTGATCAACCGCACGATACCGCCTGAGATCGACACAGTAATGGACCTGCACTAGACCCGCTACCTGCAGGGAAAGAAGGCGGCGATACCCGGTTCGGCCGGGGGCGCCGCCTTCTTTGTGTTTGCCGAACTCGCCTGAGGACGGTTAGCGGGGCCTAGTCCGTTAACGCATTACATGGTTTTTATCCAGACGGCCTTAACCCTGCAACATTCCCCCGTCAATACCGTCAATTTCAATTGAGTAATCCTATCACCAGAACGGGGGTGGTAAAGGTCATAGTGCAGAGCCTAACCGAATAAGCAATGCAAGTTGCCCGCTCAGCGTCCAGTGCGTGAGGACATAGGAGGGCGGGCCAATCTTCCCAGGAGGGAAACACAATGAGCAAACTGGTAAGGCTGTTCTACAGCCTTCATAAGAAAGAGGAAGGCATCACGGGCCTGGAGACGGCGATCATCTTGATCGCTTTCGTGATCGTCGCTTCGGTGTTCGCCTTCGTCGTCCTCAGCACCGGTCTCTTCAGCGCCGAGCGGGGCAAGGAAACCGTCTTCGCCGGTCTGGAGAAGGCACGGGGCAACCTGGAAGTCCGCGGCGCCCTGACCGTGACCGACACAGACGCGTCGGGGACGATCACCGTCGCCGACAACATTGAATTCAACCTGGCTAACGCCGCGGGCGGGTTCCCCGTCCTGGTCGACCCGGCTGCCACGACCAATTCTGTAGTTATGAATTTTATCGATGCTCAGGCCCGGACCGCGGACATCGTTTACACGGTGCTGGAGATCCAGGGCGACGGCGACAACCTGCTGGAGAACGGCGAACTCTTTGAGCTCAACGTTGCTCCCGGCGGCACGCTTGATCCCAACGAGATCTTCACGATCGAGGTCGTGCCGCCGCAGGGTGGCACGCTTCTGATCAACCGCACGATACCGCCTGAGATCGACACAGTGATGGACCTGCACTAAACGCAGGACTGCTCACGGAAAGTAGGGGTACACAAATGTCCAAGTTCAGTAAGCTGCTTAGCCAGCTTCACAAGCGCGAAGATGGAATCACGGGTCTGGAGACAGCGATTATTTTGATCGCTTTCGTGATCGTTGCTTCGGTGTTCGCGTTCGTTGTCCTCAGCACCGGTCTGTTCAGCGCAGAGCGGGGCAAGGAAACCGTCTTCGCCGGCCTCGAGAAGGCCCGTGGCAACCTGGAAGTCCGCGGCGCCCTCACGGTCAGCGACTCCGGCCTCACGGTCGGCACGATTGAAGATGACGATGAGATCATCTTCAACCTGGCGAACGCCGCCGGCGGCTTCCCGGTCCTCGTCGACCCTGCCGCGACCAGTCACTCGGTCGTGATCAACTACATCGACGCCCAGGCGCGTGTGGCCGACACAACTTACACGGTCAACGAGATCCAGGGCGATGGTGACAACCTGCTGGAGAACGGTGAGCTCTTCGAGATCACCGTCCTCCCTCCGACGGGTTCGACGCTGGCCACGAACGAGATCTTCACGCTAGAGGTCGTCCCTCCGCAGGGCGGCACGCTCCTGATTAACAGGACGATGCCCCCGGAGATCGACCTGGTCATGGACCTGCACTAGACCTTTTCGGTGAGCCCGGGCCGCCTTCCCCCGGAAGGGGGGGCGGCCCGGGTACTCGCCGGATCTATGGACGGGCTGGGGTTATGGAAGTCGACGCCAAAATCAAAGAGCTGGAAGACGAGTTCAAGGTCCTCAAGGCAGAGATACGGAATGTCCTCCTGGACATCCGTGAAGTCATTTTGGAGAGGACCAACCCTCTCGCCGAGGACCAGCAGTCCGCGTTCATTCGCATGGACCTGAACACCACGGCGCGGGCGATGGCATCTGAGGCTGCCGCACACGAAGCGGCGAGGGCGACGGACTCTGCTCCTCAGCAGCTTCACGAGGCGACATCTGACCAGCACACCCAGGAGCACTCCCACGACGAGCAGGGCCACGTTCTCGAGGGGCAGGATGAGCCTTCTGATCGCGATGTAGGCCATCCCGAAGGGGTTAAGGTCATCCCCGCCGGGGAGATCGAGGCTGCCGCAGAAGCGGAAGCGCCCGAACCCGTGCTTGATGCCTCACCGAGCGGCGAGCCGCCGGAAGGCACCGTCCACGACGATGAAGCCGGCGACGAACCCGGTGCGGACCCGGATGAGCCAGCCCCGAAAGTTATCCGCCGCGACCTGCCTCAGCGGGCCCGTAACGGCGCAACTGATCTGGAGACAGATGCAATCATGCCAACTGAAATCCCGCCCATGTACCAGGCAGACTCGCTGCCGCTCAGCGGCACGATCAACATCTCAGAGTGGCTGACGTACGCCCTGGACAACGTCGGCCCCAAGGAACTGGAGCGGATCATCGCTATCCACCGGCTGTGGGGCAACATGCCTCCCAACATCAGCCGGGCTCTGGCCTACCTGCAGGAACTTCTTAGCGAAACAGAAGAGAACGACCCGCCCTGGCTCAAGGTCATGCAAGACCTGGACAAACTGGCCTCTCTTTAAGCAACCCAGAATCACTTCACCGCTGCCGGGGGTAAACCTTGGACAAAGTAATAACGTCCATGCTCCTGATGATCGCGGCGATCGTTTCGATGGTCGTCGTGATTAATGCTGTCTTGCCCAGCGTGCAGCGCACCAGCAGCGACATCGTCGCCGCCAGCGACGTCGTCGGTACCCGCCTTCGCAGCGACGTCAAAGTTATCGAAGCAGCCGGCGTCGACGGAAACGACGTGGTCCAGATCTGGGCCAAGAACGTCGGCGCGGCCAATATCCCGCAGATCGAAAAGCTCGATGTGTTCTTCGGCCCCGTCGCGAACTACGAGCGGATCGGATATGACGACACGACAGACTGCGTCACGCCGCCCGTGCCGCCGCGGCCGTCGCCCTGCTGGCAGCACCAGATAGAAAATGACACCGAATGGGCGCCCTACGCAACCGTTCGTCTTTCGCTTTACCTTGACTACAACCTGGCGTCCGGGACGGAGTACGTGGTCACCATCGTTCTCCCGAACGGCATAACAGCCACCAAGACCTTCAGCATCTCCTGAGCCATGGAACACAGCATTCCTGCCCTCCTTATTGCGTCGATCATCATCGTCGCCGGCGTCCTCATCGCCGGCGTCACGAATTCGTCCGTGAACAACGTGAACGAGTCCTGGCGCGAGATGGAAACGATCTCAGAGGAACGTCTCGGCACCGACCTCACGGTCGTATCAGCGGTCGGCGCGACCGGCCTCGATATCACAGCCGTCGTCTCCAACGAGGGTCGCACGCAGCTGTCGGACTTCGAACACATGGATATGATCGTGAGCTACGACGGCGCGGATCTCCAGCGGCACCAGATATGGCTGCCTTATAGCGAGGATCCAGTGCAGCCGGACAACACCTGGACAGTCACCAGCATACTGCCCGACGCCCACAATCCAGGCATCCTGGATACGGGTGAGAACCTGACCATCTTCATCAAGTTGAGCCCGGCCGCTCTCGCCGGCCCCGACCGCTGGTTGGTTCTGTCCACCGGTACCGGCGTGGCCTACACGGTCTACTTCTAGCGAGCGTTCGAGATGGAACCCGAAGTTAAACTGGAAGAACCCGGCGCGCCGGCAGAGGCCGAAGGACCGCAAAACCTGACCTCTGTGAGTCTGGCTGAGCCAAAAGCGCCTGAGGTTGATGTGCCGGCGGCCACGTCACAACCAACGGTCAAGGCCGTGGAACCGTCGGCGGTCCTAGCGGCGCCGGCGCCACCGCCGCCGGCTCCCGCCCCAGTGCCAGGGTCCGAGTACGATGACCCGGAAGACGAGGAGCAGCCCAAACTCATCATCATGGGCGTCATGGACGTCGACAAGAAGCTCGGCGGTGGTCTCCCCCTCGACTCCATTACGCTCGTGGAAGGCGACCCGGAATCCGGCAAGAGCGTGGTGGTGCAACAGCTTGCCTACAACGCCCTAAAGATCGGCTTGAGGGTCGTGGCGTTTATCTCTGAGTCCAAACCGAGGGAATTTCTGGACCAGATGACGAGTTTGGGCATGCAGAGCACTGATTACTACCTGGTGGGGAGGCTCTCCCTCTTCAAGGTTAATCTACGGGTTGAGCAGGAGCAGGCCGAGCACCTGATGAGGAAGCTCCTCAAGTATATCGAGGCGGCTGACGGCCCGGACGTCATCATCTTCGATTCGATGACGGCGTTGCTGTTCCAGTTCGATGCTCGGTACGTGTTGTCGTTCCTGGCCACCTGCAAGGAGCTGGCCAACATGGGGCGGACGATCCTCGTCACCCTGCACTCCTACGCCATCAACGAGTCGCTCCGCCTGCGGGCGGACTCCATCGTCGATGCCCACTTGCGGCTCCGGATCGAGGAGCTGGGTAAGCAGGTGGTGCGGACGCTGGAGGTGACCAAGATCCGCGGCGCGGTCAAGACCATCGCAAACACGGTCAGTTTCACAGTTGAGCCGGGGGTGGGGCTAAAGAGCGTGCCCATCTCGAAGACGAAAGCGTAATTTGAGATGCCATTCGTAGCTCTACCATTCGCGGAATCGGACTGGACAGACGCCGGTCACAGTGAGGCGGGCTGCAGCACGTGCGCGGGCCTCACGCCAGAGCTACGGGAACTGGCGCAGGAGCACCCGCACCTGCGGCGATACCTGCATCACATGCCAATTGCGGAGTTGGGCTTCCCGCAATACCTGGAGAAGCTTGACAAGGCCGCCGGCGCCAACGACAGCCCGAATTACATCTACCCCGTTGGGAACGCCACTTTCGCCCATATCATGGTTGACACGCAGGCGGCCCGAAACCATTACGTGCCAATAGAGCCGACGATCCTCAGCGACTACGACAAGCTGATGGAGATCGTTGAGGACATGCTCGTGGACACCGTACACAAGTTCCACCAGCCGACCAACAAGGCAGAGCAGCAAGAGGTGCTGTTGAACGCCCTGGACCGAGTGGTGAAACTGGCAGGTCCCGGTACCATGAGAAAGGCGGACGGCGGCTGGGGGAAGCCCAACGGGCGGATGACGCTGGGGCAGGATGACGTAGACGCCGTGCGCTACCTTATGCTGCGCGACAAGATCGGCCTCGGCATCCTCAACCCGCTGATCACGGACCCCAACATCGAGGACATCAGCTGCGCAGGACTTGGCCCTGTCTTCATCGAGCATAAGACCTTCAAAGCGCTCAAATCTACGATCATCTTCGACAAGCACGATGACCTGGACGCCTTCCTCCGCCGTACATCTGAGCGTATCAATAAGCCGGTCACCTACCGCAAGCCAATCGTGGACGCCACACTGCCAGACGGCTCTCGGGTGAACATCGTCTACGGCGAAGAGGTGTCGAAGCGAGGCAGCAACTTCACGATCCGAAAGTTCACGACGACGCCACTCAGCGTGATGGATGTCGTCAGCGGCGGCGCCTGCACCTACCAGATGATCGCTTACCTCTCGATCATGATCGAAGAGGGGATGAATATGTGGGTGTCCGGCGAGACGGCGTCCGGTAAGACCACCCTTCTCAACGCGCTCACTACCTTCATCGCCGGTGACGCCAAGGTGGTAACTGTCGAGGACACGCCCGAGGTGCAGATCCCGCACCCGAACTGGCTGCGCGAGGTGGTCCGAGGCGCCGTCGGCGAGGCCGCCAGCGTCACGATGTTCGATCTGCTGAAAGCAGCCTTGCGCCAGAGGCCCAACGAAATCATCGTCGGTGAGATCCGTGGTGAGGAAGGGAACATCGCCTTTCAGGCGATGCAAACCGGCCACGCCTGCATGGCGACTTTCCACGCGGCCACGGTGGAGAAGCTGATCCAGCGTGTCACTGCTTCCCCGATCAGCGTGCCTAAGTCCTATATAGACAACCTTAACCTCGTGGTGATCGCCAGCGCTGTTAAATTGCCCAACGGAAAGCTGGGGCGCCGCATCCTCTCGATCAACGAACTCTTCGGGTACGACTCCGTCACGGACTCCTTCTCGTACGCAGAGACGTTCCACTGGGACCCGATCTCGGACCAGCACGAGTTCACTGGATACATGAACAGCTACCTGCTGGAGAACAAGGTGGCGCCGGCGCGGGGTATCCCTCCAAACCAGCGGCGCCGCATCTACGCCGACATCGACAGACGTGCCAAGGTGCTGGAGAAGCTTCACAAGTCATCCGGCATCAGCGACTTCTACGAGCTGTACAGGGTACTAGGAAATGCTAAAAAACAAGGTCTCTTCTGATCTCGCGGTGGGGCAAGGCCGCGCCCCCGAGCTGGCGGAGGTCAAGAGCAGCTTCCTGCTGGACATGGACCACAGCCAGTTCGACCTGCTCACCGTGCTCACCTACCTGTCGTCCGTTTCCACGGCGAACCTGAGCCGGGAGCAGATCTTCGAAAGCGCTGCGAACCTGGGCTACACTCCCTCCCCGTACTTCGGTCAGGTCATCAACCTCGTGCAGAGCCTCGGCTACGACTACTCCCACGCCTGTTACGTGGTTGCCAGGCGCACCAAGGATGAGGTGATCAAGCTGTTCCTCCTTCGCTTCGGGAACTCCATGGCCTCTGGCGAGCCGGAAGTGGTGTTTCTGTCCCGGGAAGCGGGCGTCATCATGGAGGACTACACGAACCAGTATGAGCGCGCCGTCGAGAGCCTGAAGAAGTGGACCGACGCGTTCGTGGCCTTGATGGTGTCCTGCAGCCTGATCGTCGTTGTTGCCCTCATCTCTAACATGATCTACAACCTGGGCTCCGCCTTCATGCTGTTGATTGAGGGAGTTGCCGTCGTCGCTGCCGTGATGGGGGCGTACCTGATCTATCGAATCGCACCCTACGACCCCGTCGTCCACGAGCTGCCGACAAGATCGGAGGAACAGCAGCGAATGTCGAGAGCAGCAGGGATCTGCTTGCCGCTGTCACTTGCCATTGGGGCCATCGCCTACCTCGGTCTCGGCAGCGTCGGCATTGCGATGGTGTTATCGGGCATAGTCCTGGCTCCCCTCGGCTACCTCACTCTCAAGCTGGAGCAGAAGATCGACGCTCGTGACCGCGACGTCGCCGACTTCCTGCGGGCGCTCGGTGGTGTAACCTCCGCCCGCGGCGCCACCGTGATCGAGAGCCTTCATCACATCGACCGCCGCGCCATAGGGTCGCTGGAGCCTGACCTCAAGCGATTGCTCACGCGCGTCGCCTGCGGCCTGAGTACCGGCCGCTGCTGGGCCAAGTTTATGGCAGACACCGGCAGCGAGATGGTTCACCGCGTCGTGCGCGCCTTCTGGGACGGCAACGACTGGGGTGGGGAGCCGGAGAAGATCGGGAAGTACACATCAGATATGGCGCTCCGAGTTTGGTTGCTGCGCGCCAAGCGCAAGCTGGTGGCCTCTACGTTCAACTACGTGGTCATCCCCATGCATATCTCGTTGATGGGCACTCTTGTGTTCATCTCGCAGGTTGTCTCGGCGTTTAACGACAAACTCCTGGATGCCCAGGCCCTGTCCCAGACCGAGAACGCAAGCAGCATCAGGCCCGAGGACATCGGCATCCCCGGCGCCCTCGCCTTTCAGTCCTTCGACACCGGTTTCTTGAACATGATCGTGCTCGTCGTGATCATCTGCCTCACCTTTGTCAACGCGTTCGCCTGCCGCGCCGCCGCCGGCGGTCACCGCTACAAGGTTGCCTGGTTCGGCGCAATGACCCTGATCAGCAGTGGAATCATCCTGCTCGGCATCCCGCCCCTGGCAGACAGCATGTTCTCCGACACGCTGACCGACACACCGCCCCAGTAGAGGTACCCATGAAATTACCATTCGTTGGACGTAAGAATAACGTGGCGCAGCCAAAGCGGCGCACAGACGGCCTTTCGCAGGCGCGCGAAGACGTCATGGAGAAGTACCGGACCCGCGTGGAAGAACCGCCGTCGCCGGCGTTGCCGCAGACCCCGCCTGAGGCCCCTGCTGCGCAGACGGCCGACCCGCTTGCCGGTCTGGCGGCTGACCCGTTGGCCGAGCTCGCCGCGGACGACCCGCTGACGGGCATCGACTCGGCGACGGATCCCGCGTCCCAGGCTCCAAACCCCGCAGCCCCCAACGACGCGTTCGGCGGCGACTTGCTGGACATCTTCCGTGATGCCAGGAAGGAGACAGAGGATGGGAGCCTGGCCAGCGAGGTGGAGCACATCGCCATTGGTGACCTGTTGGGTGACCTAACAGGCATTACTAAGGGCCTCGGCATCCCCCCGCGGCCGGTCGTGCCTGCGCCGGAACCGGAACCCGAACCGGCGCCGCCGATCGAATCTCCCGCACCCTCCGACGTTGATCCGGTGGTCCCTGAGGCAAGCGCGACTGGTGACGAAACCGCTGTGGCGACAGGACAAGCCCCCGACGGTCCACCAGAGGCGGCGGACCACGCGGTCGTCGTCGAGGGGCCGCCGCCGCCGGTAACGAGCGTGACGGACGAGGTTGAGCAGCAGGTGGAGCCGGCCCTGGAAGCTGCGCCGGCAGACGAAGCCGAGACCTACGAGGACCCATGGCCGCCGCACACATCCGGCGAGGTGGGTATCGCTCTCCCGGGCCGTGACGCTGACGCAGGCGGGCAATACTTGCTTCACGCGTTGTTCTTTGGTCTGGCGATTGCCACTGCAGCCGGACTCGGCGTTCGCACGGCGCACAACAACGGAGCCTTCGCGGCCGCCGGCGTCGACAACCAGCCGCCGATCCTCGCCTATCTGCAGGGGCCGGTGGTCGTCCCGCAGAGGGAGGCCGATGCCAACGCAGTGGAGAAGCTGGGCCGGCTAGACCCCACGCCCGCACCGACACCGTCTCCAACGCCCGCCCCATCCCCTTCTCCCGCGCCAACGCCCGCGCCTCGGGACTACGGGTTCCGGCCCGGCCAGCCCGCTTACTTCGTCTATGTCGTCGAATCCGGCGATAGCCTCTGGTCAATCGCGGAGGAGCATGGGATCTGCCCGGATCATATCCTCTGGAACAACCCCGAGCGTGACGAGAACGACCACCTCTATATCGGGGATGAGATGCTGCTTCCGGGGTATCGAGGGATCATCTACGACGTGGGCGAAGGCGAAACCCTGGCCGAGATAGCCGGACGTTACAGCGCGGACGTGGACATGATCGTGGCCTATCCGGGGAACCACCTCACCTCGGCCACCGACCTGAAGTCCAGCACGAGCATACTCTTACCCCAGGCGATTCCTCCTGAGGCGTTCATTCAGTCGGCCGAGGCTCGGTGGGCGTACACAAGCCCCTCGGACTATGGTTACATCTGGCCCTTCTACGGCCCGATCACCACGTACTACGGCGAGGAGCGTCCGGGATACGTGCATTACGCAATCGACATCGGGGGGCTGTACCAGTATGGCACGCCCGTCCTTTCGATCGCCGGCGGCTACGTGGCAAAGGCAGAGCACGACTCAGGTGGGCTTGGCAATTACGTTGTCGTCAGTCACGACGACGGTTCTCGCTCCGTTTACGGGCATATGCAGGAGCTGTACGTGTCCGAAGGCGAGTACCTGGACCAGGGCCAGCCGGTGGGTTCCCTGGGTTGCACGGGGCACTCCACGGGGACGCACCTGCACTTCGAACTGTGGCGAGACGGCGGGCCTGTGGACCCTCTGGCGTACTTGCCCTAGGCGCCCGACCAGGCCGGGCGGCGGATGCTGAGGACCAGGGGAACGGCTATAATCGCCGGCTAACGGCGGCGCAGGAAGCGGCCGAAGATGCCGGCGATGAGAGCGCCGCGCAGGTGGGGCCAGAGTTCGCCAATACGCTCCCGTTCCTCTGCTGTTGCGTCCCGGTGCGCGAACTTCGAGCGGCAGTAGGCGGCAGCGAGGACCGAAACGCCTCGAAGGCCCCGGAACCGGCGCTGGAGGCCGCGGGCGTATTCGACGGGTGTCTGACCGGCTTGCGGAGGGTAGCCGGCTACGGAGGACATCCTCACCAGCTTCTCCCAGTGCTGCTGTGCGTATGGGAGTCCCGCCACCGAGCGCTGCCAGCCGAGCCCGATCGCTCCCGCCAGTATGGCCAGGAACGCCGTAAGTCCAACGGCGAACCACGGGTCGTAGGCGCTGCCCGGATCCGTGACGGCAGGTCCGCCGGCGTCGCCGCCGGCCTCTGCCCCGATGTCGAAGATCGGGTCTGCCCCGACCGGCAGATTCTCCAGGATCGAGGGGTCCAGCCCTTCGATCTCGGGCAGGTCCTCGCGAACTCGGGGATTCAGGTCCGACGGGTAATCGGGCGAGGGGTTGAAGGTCACCCAGCCGCGGCCTGGGAAGTAAACCTCCGCCCAGGCGTAGGTGTTGCGGTCCCGCACCACGTATGCTTCCTCATCCGGCTGGTAGTCCCGTTCGTCCACGACAAAGCCGACACCGAGCCGGGCCGGGATACCGAGCGTGCGGAGCATCACCACCATCGCCGAGGCGTGGTAATCGAAGTAGCCGCGCTTGAGGTCGAACAGGAAGTAGTCGACCGTATCGCGGGCCGGCGGCGTGTCCGGCACGTCGTAGTCCAGCGGGAAGCCACGCAGGTAGCCCTCTATGTTCTTGATGACGTCGTACGTCGTTTCGGCATCTCGATAACCGGTCTCCGCGGCAAGCCTGCTAATCCTGGGCGACAACGTCTCCGGCGGCAGCTGCAGGTATTGGGCCGTCACCCAGCCGGGATACGTCCCGCCGACATCCCGCAGCTCGTCCGCCGTGAATGTTTGGACAAAGCTGGTGACCCGGTACTTCTGACCCTTCTGGATGCGCCCCCCTGGCGCCAGCGCCAGCGCGTCCATAACCGCCTGATGGTGGGTGTCAAAGACGTCCACTGTGGTGACGGCGCCGTTCGTGTCTCGCACGACGTTCACGCCGATGTAGCGATCCTGGAAGTAGTCCCGAAGGATCGCCTGGTCGGTGAGGCCGCGCCCATCGTCAGGCAGGTCGGGATGGAACGTGCGGAGACTGCCCTCCGGGATCTTGACGGTTACCGCAGGCGTGGAGTTGAGCGGTTGGCCGACCGTGAACATCACGTTACCGACCACGCTCTTTGCGAGGACTTCGACCTCCAGTGGTATGACCGTGCCCTCCAATTCGCCGGTCTCCAGCGCCTCTTCCACTTCCGCTTTGCGGTACGGTGACAGAGTCGCATCTTCTTGCCCCCCGGCCTCCCATCCACCCGAGCCGTACTTGCCGTAAACGTTGCCCCGCAGTACGAACGGCCCCTGGACGTTCGGGTCGTCCACCTTCACCTCTAACACCTCGCGGTCGCCCAGCTTCACCGAGCCCTGAAATGGGAGGACGCCGGAGTAGTTGTGAATAGGGACGACCTTCTTCACGTGCAGCGGCCCGGCCAGCCTGACGAAGTTCACGCCGAGCTCGTTGAACCGTTCCGCGAGCGTCACCACGGGCGCCGGCGTGCTGAAGGGGCCCGCCGGCGCCACCCAGGCCACGGCGATCAGCGACAGCAGGACCCAACCGGTGAAGTTCAAGAACGTCAGGCTGATCATCGGCGGATACAGCGTCCCTTCGGCCCGCCAGCGCGCGATCTTCGCCGTGAGATTCGTGCGCATCACCAGAAGGAACCCAAAGAAGGAGAACAGTAGGACGGCGCCGGAGAGGTCGTCTCCCACGTACGCGAGGTCGAGGAAGAGGGCGAGGCCGCCGGGGATGAGGCCGATCCAGGCGTTGTGCCAGCGGAAGACGCCCCACGAGAAGAACGTGACGCCCAGCCAGGTGACGCCCAGAGTGAGGACGTGGAGCGGCAGCGGGTCGTTATTCACAAGGTCGTTGAAGGCGGCGTTCAACCAGGCGTCGAACCGGAAGTAAATCGCGTCGGTCCGCTGCTCAAAGCTTCCCGGACCGACCATAATCAGCGTCTGCCAGAACACGACGAGGGCGCCGATCGCCACGGTCAGCGGCCACGATATCAACGCGGGCAGGCGCAGGCGGGTGAGCACGAGCGCGGTGACGGCGCCGATGAGCGCGACGAGGGTGATCGCCGGCATGTTGCGCGACCACCCGCCCGCCTCCAGGGTGACGGAGACACTCGTGATGGCCCCGGCCATGAGCGCCAGCGTCAGCCAGTCCTCCCAGTCGAGAAAGCGAGAGGCGAACCCGCGCAGCCAGGCCGGCAGTTCCCGCGGCGGGGTGGTGGGTAAGGGTCGTGTCCAGTCCATCTCCGCCATCGTCTACCTCGCCGCCGCGTTTTGGCGCTCGGGCGCTGAATCGCCGATCAGGCCGCTGGGCCCGAGCATCAGGCCGATGTCGGATCCGCAAGGCACCACGTAGGTGAGTACGTTGCCTGCGAGGAGCTCATCGATCGGGAGGGATGCCCCTTCCACCGCCCCTGGTAGACGCCCGCACGTCCCGGCGAAACTGTCGGGATCGAGTAACACCGCGGACGTGCGCGTGCCTTGCTGGAGGAGCTGGTGGAGGGAGAGCGCCCACTCCTCGTCGGCGGAAGGCGTGATCACGATCAGCGTGGTGTGGCGTCCGAAGCGGCGGCCCTCCTCCTGGAGCACTTGCGCCAAAGGCGTCCCGCCCGCGGCCACCGCGACGGCGAGGGATTCCAGGATGCGCGTATACTGCTGGCCGCCCCGCGCCGGGTCCAGGATCACCGTCTCTTTTCCGAGCATCATCAACCCCAGCATCCGGTTGGCGTTCAGGAAGTGGTAGGCCAGCGAGGCGGCGATGCGCACGCCGTACTCCTCGGTGCTCTCGTCTTCGCTGCCCTGCTGGACGCTGCCGTCGAGGTCGAGAAGCAGCCAGATGTTGCTCGTCGGGTCCATTTCGAACGTCTTCACCATCAGCCGCCCCAGTCTGGCGGTGGTCCGCCAGTGGATGCGGTTGTAGCTGTCGCCAGGATAGTACTCCCGAATGCTGGCGGCGTTTGGAGTGACGTAGTGCGTTCGTTTGCGGACCACCCCCTCACCGGGGAGCTGCGCGGCGGGTGCCCAGAAGTACGGCAGTTCCTCGGGCTGAGGCAGGACAATGAGCGGGCTCTTGTCACCGTAACTACGAGTGCGCTTGAAGAGGCCGAAGGGGTCGCCGGTCGTTATCCGGACGGGACCGGCGCTGTACACGCCGCGCCGCCGGCAGCGCATGCTGACCTTCCAGTTGCGGTTGCCCTTCGCGGGCAGTGTGACCACGGTCCTCGCCTGCGTGCCGGGCATGTCCGTCTCGTCCTCCACCTCCAGCCAGAGCTTCGTCCACATGCTGCGACTCTTCAGGCGGATGCGGGCCTCTGCCTCCTGCCCAACTTGCAAGCGGTCGCTCGCCCGCTCCACAGTGACCTCCAGCCCGCGGGTATGCGCCCGCGCCCAGGCGAAGCACAGCGGAACGAGAAAACCGAGGACGTAGGCTGCGCGATAGAAGACCCAGTAGCCGCTGATCGCCGCCAGGGTAGCAAGCGTGCCAAAGGCGACGAGGACCAGCAGCAGGCTGTGGTTCCGGTAGAGGAGCCGTAAAACGCCGCGGCTGCCGCGGGCCAGGAGGCGCATTCGAGCCGGCTACCCGGCGCGCGCCCGCACGCCCGGCACGGCGAGCCTGGCGAGCGCCTCTTCAACCACCAGGCGGGGCGTCGCGCCCTTCACGCGGGCCTGGGCGTTGAGGATAATCCTGTGTCCGAGGACGGGATAAGCGAGCGCTTTAACGTCGTCCGGCATCACGAAGTCTCGGTCTTCGAGGATGGCCTTCGCTTGACCCAGTCGCTGGAGGGCGAGTGATCCGCGGGGCGATGCGCCGAGGTAGATCGAGGCGTGAGAACGCGTAGCCGCCATGATGCTCACGATGTACTGCTGGACGAGGACATCCACGTATACCTCGCGCACGGCGGCCTGGAGACCCAGGATCTCCTGCGACTCGCAGACCTGTGCCAGTTCACCGACGGGGTGGCCGTGCAGCTGGGCGCGCATCATCGCCTGCTCGTCCGGCGCGGACGGGTACCCGATCTCCAACCGGACGAGGAAGCGGTCGAGCTGCGCCTCGGGGAGCGGAAACGTGCCCTCGTACTCGATCGGGTTCTGCGTCGCCATCACCATGAACGGCTCCGGCGTCCGGTGTGTGATGCCGTCCACCGTTACCTGCCGCTCCTCCATCGCTTCCAGGAGCGAGGACTGTGCCTTCGGCGTCGCGCGGTTGATCTCGTCCGCCAGAATGACCTGGGAGAGGATGGGCCCGGGGCGGAACTGGAAATCGCCGGTCTTCTGGTCGTAGACGGAAACGCCGGTGACGTCGCTGGGCAGGATGTCCGGTGTGAACTGGATGCGGGAGAATGAGCAGCCGCTGGAGCGGGCTAGCGACCGGGCGAGCAT
>Ga0209751_10001940_pt1 | contig 20994 bp, 20 predicted proteins | sample RifCSP13_1_FD_184019 | JGI IMG/M metagenome (GOLD analysis project Ga0209751, IMG submission 184019) | Soil microbial communities from Rifle, Colorado - Rifle CSP2_sed 13_1 (SPAdes) (version 2) | ecosystem: Environmental > Terrestrial > Deep subsurface > Rock core/Sediment | place: Rifle... | reverse complement strand
GCTGTCGCACCGGGGCTACGTCATCGAGAACGGTCGCATCGTGCTCGCCGGCACGCGCGCCGAGCTCGTGCAGTCGGCCCACGTCAAGCGCGCCTACCTCGGGCTCTGATCGACGTCGGGGGGAGCGCCGCCGCCCCCCCCGACACCCCCCACCGAGGTCCCGTGTGCGCGCCGCCGTCGCGCCCCCCACCGTCCGGAACCCGGTATACTGGCGGAGCCGAGGCCGGCCGGAGGGGACGAGACCGATGACGAGCCCGATCATCACCGAGGCGCTCCGCGCGCTGATCGACCGCCGGGACCTGACGCGCATCGAGGCCGCCGCCGCGATGGAGGCGATCATGTCCGGCGCGGCGACCAACGCCCAGATCGCCGCGTTCCTCACCGCGCTCCGCATGAAGGGCGAGACCGTCGAGGAGCTGATCGGCTTCGCGCAGGTGATGCGCCAGAAGGCGGTCCGCATCCGCACGCGGCCCGACGAGGTCGCCGCGCTGACGGGCACCGACCGCGACATGCTGATCGACACCTGCGGCACGGGCGGCGACGCCGCGGGCACCTTCAACGTCTCGACCGCGACCGCCTTCGTCGTCGCGGGCGCCGGGCTGCGCGTGGCCAAGCACGGCAACCGCTCGGTCTCCTCGCTCTGCGGCTCCGCCGATGTCGTGGAGACCCTCGGCGTCAACCTCGAGCTGTCACCCCAGAAGGTCGCGCGCTGTGTGGACGAGGTCGGCATCGGCTTCCTCTACGCGCCGCTGCTCCACACCGCGATGAAGCACGTGATGGCCGCGCGGCGGGAGATGGGCGTCCGCACGGTGTTCAACATGCTCGGGCCGCTCACGAACCCGGCCGGCGCCAACGCGCAGGTGATCGGCGTCTACTCCGCCGCGCTCACCGAGCCGCTCGCGCGCGTGCTCGCCGAGCTGGGCACGCACCGGGCCTTCGTCGTCCACGGCGCGGACGGCCTCGACGAGATCTCGAACACCGGCGAGAGCCGGATCTCGGAGGTCCGCGAGGGCGTCGTGCGGACGTTCGCGCTGCGGCCCGAGGACTTCGGCCTGCCGCGGGCCTCGATCCACGACCTGCTCGGCGGCGACCGCGAGCAGAACGCCGAGATCATCCGCGGCATCCTGCGGGGCGAGCCGGGGCCCAAGCGCGACATCGTCCTCATGAACGCGGCGGCGGCGCTCGTCGCAGGCGCCAAGGGGCGCGACCTCAAGGAGGGCGTCGAGCTGGCGGCGCGCTCGATCGACACGGGCGCCGCGCAGGGCAAGCTCGACCGCCTGATCGCGCTCAGCCGGGAGCTCGCGCAGGAGAAGCCAGAGAAGTAGTCCGTTCGGCCGGGGCCCTTGCGCGGCTCCGGCCGCCCACCCTAGAATAGGGCGTCGCGGCGCTCGGGTCCCTCCGGCGCCGCCACCCGCTTGATCCCGTGCTCGCGCTCCGGCGAGCGCGTCGGTCGGGAGTGTTCTAGAACACTGGAGTTCTATGAACGGCAGACTGAACGGCAAGGTGAACGGCAGGGTGCCCCGCTACCACCGCATCGCCGAGGCGCTGCGCGAGCGGATCCGCGGCGGCGAGCTCGCGCCGGGCACGCGCCTGCCGAACCAGCGCGGCCTCGCGCGAAGCTTCGGCGTGACGCTCATGACGCTGCGCCAGGCCCTCGAGGTGCTCGAGCGCGAGCAGCTCATCGCGCGGCGGCACGGGCTCGGCACGTTCGTCGCGGGCCCGTCCATCGATTACGACATCCTGCAGCTCCAGCGCTTCGCCGGCGACCTGTCGGCCAAGGGCGAGCGGGTGGACACGCGCCTGCTCGGGAGCCGTCCGGCGCTCGGCGACCGCCGCGTGACGGATGCGCTGCGCCTGCCGCCGCGCGCGCGGGTGCTCGTGGTCGAGCGCCTGCGCCTCGTGGACGGCCACCCGATGAGCCTCCAGCGCTCGTTCCTGCCCGCGCACATCGGCGACGAGGTGATGCGGGCCGACCTCGCCTCCACCCCGCTCCACCAGGTGCTCGAGTTCAAGCTCGGCATCGTGATCGAGCGGGCGAGCGAGACCGTGTCCGCGATGCGGCTCGGGCGCCGCGAGGCGCGCGAGCTCGGCTGCCGCGCCGGCGCGCCGGCGTTCGAGTCCGAGCGCGTGTCGTTCGACGCGACCCGCGCGCCGGTCGTCTTCGATCGCGTGTTCATCCCCGGGGACCGGTTCCGGATCACCCGGGAACTCGTCTACCAAGAGGTGAGCGCATGAAGATCCTCGTGGCCATCAAGCAGGTGCCGGACACGGCGACGCAGGTGAAGGTCGGCGGCGACGGCAAGAGCATCGACACCGCCGGCATCACCTGGATCGTGTCGCCGTACGACGAGTACGCCGTCGAGGAGGCTCTGCGTATCAAGGAGAAGCGCGGCCAGGGCGAGGTCGTGGCCATCTCGCTCGGCCCGGACCGCGTCAGGGAGGCGCTGCGCTCGTGCCTGGCGATGGGCTGCGACCGCGCGATCCACCTCAACGACGCGGCGTGGAGCGCCGTCGACACGCTCGCGACCGCGCGGGCGCTCGCGGCGGTCGTCACGCAGGAGGCGCCGCAGCTCGTCCTCTGCGGGCGGCAGGCGATCGACGACGACATGGGCGCGGTGACCGCGCAGCTCGCCGAGCTGCTCGGCTGGCCGTGCGCGTACTGGATCATGGAGGAGGCCGTGGACGCCGACGGCAAGACCGTCCGCGCCGCGCGCCAGGTGGAGGGCGGCCTCGAGGTCTTCGACCTGCCGCTGCCGGCGGTGCTGGCGGCGCAGAAGGGGCTCAACGAGCCGCGCTACCCGACGCTCAAGGGGATCATGGGCGCCAAGAAGAAGGAGATCAAGGACGTGAAGGCCGCCGACCTGGGACTCGGCGCCGAGCCGGCGCAGCTCGCCGTGCTCGGGCTCGAGGCGCTCCCGCCGCGGCCGCCCGGGCGCATCATCGAGGGCGACGTCCCGAGCGCGGTGAAAGAGCTCGTCCGCGCCCTGCGTGAGGACGCGAAAGCGATATAGGGAGACGACGACATGGCGGGAGCGTTCTGGTGCATCGTCGAGGACGACCGGCAGGGCAGGCCGAAGAAGGTGATGGCGGAGATCCTCGGGGAGGCCGCGCGGCTCGGCGGCGGCCCCGTCGAGGCGGTCTGGCTGACCGACAAGGCGAGCGAGGCCGGGCTCACGCAGCTCGGTGAGCTCGGCGCGACGAGGGTCTGGCTGCTGGAGAACGCGGCGTACGCGCCGTACCGGAGCGAGGTGTGGAGCGCGGCGGTGGCGGAGCTCGCGGCCAGGGAGTCGCCGCGCGCGATCCTCGGGCCCGTGACGAGCCGGCAGCGCGAGTTCCTCGCGCGGCTGGCCGCGCGGCTCGGCGTCGGGCTCGCGGCCGACTGCGTGGCGCTGGCGATGGACGGCGACACGCTCGTGGCCACGCGTCCGGTGTACGCGGGCAAGCTGCTCGCGAGGGTCGCGTGGGCCAGGGGACCGTGGGTCGCGACGCTCCGGCCGAACGTGTTCCGCCCGGCGGACGCGCAGGGCGGCCGCACGGCGGCGGTCGAGCGGCCGTCGCTCGCGGCGCCGACGGCGCAGATGACGCTGGTCGAGCGGCGCGAGGAGGCCTCGACGGGCCTGCCCGAGCTGGCCGAGGCGGAGATCGTCGTCTCGGGCGGGCGCGGCATGAAGGGGCCGGAGAACTACGTGATCCTCGAGGACATGGCGCGGGTGATCGGCGCCGCCGTCGGCGCCTCGCGCGCCGCGGTGGACGCGGGCTGGCGGCCGCACCGGCATCAGATCGGCCAGACGGGCCGCACGATCTCGCCGAAGCTCTACATGGGCTTCGGCGTCTCGGGCGCGATCCAGCACCTGGCCGGCATGCGGACGTCGAAGGTGATCGTCGCGGTCAACAAGGACCCGGAGGCGCCGATCTTCAAGATCGCCGACTACGGGATCGTGGCCGACCTGTTCGAGGTCGTGCCCCAGCTCACGACCGAGCTGAAGAAGCTGATGGAGAAATAGTGCGACTCGACCTGACCGACGAGCAGCAGATGATCCAGGCGATGGCGCGGGAGTTCGCCGAGACGGCGATCCGTCCCATCGCCGCCGAGATCGACCGCGAGGCGCGCTTCCCGCACGAGACGCTCAAGCGCATGGGCGAGCTCGGGCTCATGGGGATCGCGGTCCCCGAGCGCTGGGGCGGCAGCGGCGCCGACACGGTCGGGTACGCGCTCGCGCTCGAGGAGATCGCCAGGGCGTGCGCCAGCCACGCCGTGATCATGTCCGTGAACAACTCGCTCTACTGCGACCCGGTGCTCAGGTACGGCGACGACGCGCAGCGCGAGCGCTTCCTCAAGCCCGTCGCCTCGGGGCTCGCCCACGGCTGCTTCGCGCTCACCGAGCCCCAGGCGGGCTCGGACGCGACCAACCAGGCGACGCTCGCCGTGCGCGACGGCGACCACTACGTGCTCAGCGGCCGCAAGCAGTTCATCACCAGCGGGCGCGAGGCGGCGTTCGCGCTCGTCTTCTGCCAGACCGACCGGGCGAAGGCCCACCGCGGCATCACGGCGTTCGTCGTCGAGCAGGGGGCGCCGGGCTTCGTCGTCGCCAAGGTCGAGGACAAGCTCGGCATCCGCGCCTCGGACACGGCCGAGCTGGTGTTCGACGAGTGCCGGGTGCCGGCGGCGAGCCGGCTCGGCGCCGAGGGGCAGGGGTTCAAGATCGCGATGGCCGCGCTCGACGGCGGGCGCATCGGGATCGCCGCCCAGGCGCTCGGCATCGCGGCCGGCGCCCTCGAGCGCGCGGTCGCGTACGCGCGCGAGCGCAAGAGCTTCGGCGTCCCGATCGGCCAGCACCAGATGGTCCAGTGGATGCTCGCCGACATGGCGACCGCGATCGAGGGCGCGCGCCTGCTGACGCTGCGCGCGGCCGCGCTCAAGGACGCGGGCCGGCCGTACGGCACGGCCTCCGCGATGGCCAAGCTGTTCGCGGCCGAGACGGCGATGAGGGTGACGACCGACGCGATCCAGGTCCACGGCGGGTACGGCTACATCAAGGAGTACGAGGTCGAGCGCGCCTTCCGCGACGCGAAGATCACGCAGATCTACGAGGGGACCTCGCAGATCCAGAAGCTCGTGATCGCGCGGGAGGTGCTGGGCGGATGATGGGGCTCGGCGAGGCGGCGGGGAGGCGGGCATGAGCGGCAAGCGCGAATGGGAGGAGCGGACGTACCGGCCCTTCGTCGAGCGGACGCCGGAGCGCGCCGTGCGGTTCGAGTCGCTGTCGGGCATCCCGGTGGAGCCGCTCTATACGCCCGAGGACCTGGCGGACCGGACGTACGAGGAGCGGCTGGGCTACCCGGGCGAGTACCCGTTCACCCGGGGCGTGTACCCGACGATGTACCGCGGCCGGCTCTGGACGATGCGGATGTTCGCGGGCTTCGGCCGGCCCGAGGACACCAACGCGCGGTTCAAGTACCTGCTCGCGCAGGGACAGACGGGGCTCTCGACGGCGTTCGACATGCCGGCGCTGATGGGCTACGACGCCGACCACCCGCGCGCGCGCGGCGAGGTGGGCAAGGAGGGCGTGTCGATCTCGACGCTCGACGACTTCGAGCGGCTCTTCGCCGACATCCCGCTCGGCGAGGTCACGACGTCGATGACGATCAACTGCACGGCGTCGGTCGCGCTCGCGATGTACCTGGCCGTCGCCGAGAAGCAGGGCGTGGCGTGGGACCGGGTCGGCGGAACCATGCAGAACGACATGCTCAAGGAGTTCATCGCGCAGAAGGAATGGATCTGCCCGCCCGAGCCCGCCGTCCGGATCGTCACGGACATGATCGAGTTCACCGCCCGGCACGTGCCGCGCTTCAACCCCGTGTCGATCTCGGGCTACCACATCCGCGAGGCGGGCTCGACGGCCGTGCAGGAGCTGGCCTTCACGCTGGCCGACGGGCTCGGGTACGTCGAGGCGGCGCTCGCGCGCGGGCTCGACGTGGACAGCTTCGCGCCGCGGCTCAGCTTCTTCTTCGACATCCACAACGACTTCTTCGAGGAGATCGCCAAGCTGCGCGCGGCGCGGCGGATGTGGGCGCGCTTCATGAAGGAGCGCTACGGGGCGACGCAGCCGGAGTCCATGCGGCTCCGGACCCACACGCAGACGGCGGGCGTCTCGGCGACCGCCCAGCAGCCGCTCAACAACATCGCGCGGGTCGCGCTGCAGGCGCTCGCGGCGGTGCTCGGCGGCGCGCAGTCGCTCCACACGAACTCCTACGACGAGACCTGGGCGCTGCCCACCGAGGAGGCCGTGACGGTCGCGCTGCGCACGCAGCAGGTCATCGCCGAGGAGACGCACACCGCGCTGACGATCGACCCGCTGGGCGGCTCGTACTACCTCGAGGCGCTGACGGACCGCATGGAAGCGGCGGCGCTCGACTACGTCCGCCGCATCGACGCGATGGGCGGGATGATCCGCGCGATCGACGCGGGCTTCCCGCAGAAGGAGATCGCCGACGCGGCGTACCGGTACCAGCTGATGGACGACCGCGGCGAGAAGGTCGTCGTGGGCGTGAACCGGTACGCGATGCGCGACGAGCGCCCGATCCACTACCTCCGGATCGACGAGTCGGTGGAGCTCGAGCAGATCGAGAAGGTCCGGCGCTTCAAGGCGGCGCGGGACATGACCAGGGTCGAGCGGCGGCTCGAGCAGCTCGCGGAGGCCTGCCGCAACGGCAGCAACGTCATGCCGGTGCTCATCGACGCGGTGAAGGACTACGCGAGCCTCGGCGAGGTCTCCGACGTGTACCGGCGGGTGTTCGGCCTGTACCGCGAGCCCATCATCTTCTAGACGCGAGGGCAGCCATGAACGAGCCGATCAGGATCACCCGGGCCGCGACGAAGAAACGAAAGCCGAAGGACAGCGAGCTGACCTTCGGGACGGTGTTCACCGACCACATGTTCGTCATGGACTTCCAGGAGGAGAAGGGCTGGTACGACCCGCGCATCGAGCCGTACGGCCCGCTCTCGCTCGACCCCGCCTGCGCCGTGCTCCACTACGCCCAGGCGGTCTTCGACGGTCTCAAGGCGTTCCACGGCACGGACGGCAAGGTGCGGCTGTTCCGGCCGCAGCAGCACCTCGCGCGGATGAACGGCTCGGCCCGGCGCATGTGCATCCCGCCGCTCGACCCGGAGCTCGCGCTCCGGTCGCTCGTCGAGCTGGTCGGCCTCGAGCGCGACTGGGTGCCGTCCACGGTGGGCACGTCGCTCTACGTCCGCCCGACGATCATCGCGAGCGAGCCCTTCCTCGGCGTCCGGCCGGCGAAGGCCTACATCTACTACGTGATCCTCTCGCCGGTCGGCGCGTACTACCCCGAGGGCATGAACCCGGTCAAGATCCTCGTGGTCGACAAGTACGTGCGCGCGGTCGAGGGCGGCGTCGGCGCCGCGAAGACCGCGGGCAACTACGCGGCGAGCCTCTACGCCGCCGAGGAGGCCAAGCACGCCGGGTTCACCCAGGTGCTCTGGCTCGACGGACGGGAGCGGAAGTACCTCGACGAGGTCGGCACGATGAACATCATGCTCAAGATCGGCGGCGAGATCGTCACGCCGCCGCTCACGCAGGGCACGATCCTGCCGGGTGTCACGCGCGACTCCGCGCTGACGCTCATGCGCGAGTGGGGCCTGCGCGTCGCCGAGCGCCAGGTCTCGATCGACGAGGTGGCCGCGGCCGCGCACGCGGGCACGCTCGAGGAGGTGTGGGGCACCGGGACGGCGGCCGTGATCTCGCCGGTCGGCGAGCTCGCGTACAAGGGCGAGCGCATCGTGATCAACGACGGCCGGATCGGCGCGCTCACGCAGCGGCTCTACGACGCGATCGTCGGTATCCAGTACGCCACCGCGCCGGACACCCACGGCTGGACCGTGGAGGTCTAGGGGGCCCGCATGGACACCTGCGTGTTCTGCAAGATCCGCGACGGCCAGATCCCGGCGATGCGGGTCTACGAGGACGAGCGGACGCTCTGCATCATGGACATTAACCCGCTGAGCCCCGGCCACTGCCTGGTGCTGACCAAGGCGCACGCCGTGACGCTCTACGAGGCGGACCCGGCCGACCTGCAGGCGGCGATCCTCACGACCCAGCGGGTCGCGATCGCGCTGCAGGAGGCCCTCCAGCCCGAAGGGCTGAACGTGCTCCAGGCCAACGGCCCGGCGGCGTTCCAGTCGGTCCCGCACTTCCACCTGCACCTGATCCCGCGCTGGATGCGGGACGGCAAGGGCTTCGACTGGAAGCTCGTGCCCGGGCAGAAAGACGAGATCGTCAAGACCGGGGACAAGCTGCGGGCGGCGCTGGGAGGAGGGAGCTGATGGCCGAGCGGACGGTGCGCGTCGTCGTCGCGAAGCCCGGGCTCGACGGCCACGACCGCGGGGCGAAGATCGTCGCGCGGGCGCTGCGCGACGCCGGGTTCGAGGTGATCTACACGGGACTGCACCAGACGCCCGAGCAGATCGTCGCCACCGCGCTCCAGGAGGACGCGGACGCGATCGGGCTCTCGGTGCTGTCGGGCGCCCACAACTACCTCTTCAAGCGCGTGCTCGAGCTCCTCCGCGAGAAGGGCGCGGAGGACGTCGCGGTCTTCGGCGGCGGGATCATCCCGCCCGAGGACATCGCCGGGCTGAAGGCGGTGGGGGTGAAGGAGCTGTTCACCCCGGGCACGTCCACCCAGGACATCGTCCGCTTCGTCCGCGAGCACGTCCGCGCCGCCGTGTGAGCGAGGGGCGATGGACTTCGAGCTGAGCGACGAGCAGACGCGGATCCGCCGGGTCGCGCGCGAGTTCGCCGAGACCGAGCTCGGCGAGAGGATCGCGCCGTACGACGAGCGCCACGAGTTCCCCGCGGAGATCGTGCGGAAGCTCGGTCCGCTCGGGTTCCTCGGCGTGCTCGTCCCCGAGGAGTACGGCGGGGCCGGCCTCGGCCACGTCGCGTACGCGCTGATCGTCGAGGAGCTCTGCCGCGGCGACGCGTCGGTCGGCATCACGATGTGGGCCCACAACTCGCTCTGCGCGAACCACGTCGCGAGCTTCGCGTCGGCCGAGCAGAAGCGGCGGTACCTGCCGCCGCTCGCGACGGGCGAGGTGCTGGGCGCGTGGGGCCTCACCGAGCCGGGCTCGGGCTCCGACGCGGCGGCGCTCCGGACGCGCGCGGAGCTCGCCGGCGACCACTGGGTGCTCAACGGCAGCAAGGCGTTCATCACGAACGCTTCGGTCGCGGCCACGGCCGTGGTGATGGTCCGCACCGACCCCGGGACGCGGTCCAGGGGCATCTCCGCGTTCGTCGTCGAGGCGGGGACGCCCGGCTTCTCGGCCGGCGCGCCGTACCGGAAGCTCGGCCTCCACGCGTCGAACACCGCGGAGCTGATCTTCGAGGACGCGCGCGTGCCCGCGGCGAACCTGCTCGGGGAGCGCGGGCAGGGCTTCGTGCAGGCGATGCGGGTCCTCGAGGGCGGCCGGATCGCGATGGCGGCGATGGCGGTCGGCATCGCGCAGGCGGCCGTGGACCAGGCGGTCCGGTACATGAAGCAGCGGACGGCGTTCGGCCGGACCCTCGCCGAGTTCAACGGCCTGCAGGGGATGATCGCCGACCTCGCGACCGAGGTCGAGGTCGCGCGCCTGCTCACGCTGCGCGCGGCGTACCTGAAAGACGCGGGGCGGCCGGCCATGCACGCCGCCGCGATGGCCAAGCTGTTCGCCTCGGAGACCGCGATGAAGGCGGCGACCCGGGCCGTGCAGATCCACGGCGGCGCCGGCTACATCACCGAGTTCCCGGTCGAGCGCATCTTCCGCGACGCCAAGCTGACCGAGATCGGCGAGGGCACCTCCGAGATCCAGCGGACGGTGATCGCCCGGGAGCTCCTCCAGCTCTAGCCGGGTTCGGGCTGCGCCAGGCGTGAGCGGCGCACGTGCGCCTGCACGTCGCTGACGACGTCGCGCTCGAGCGTGATCTCCACCTCGTGGTGCTCCACCTCCCAGCGGTCCACGGTCGAGACCCAGCCGAACCGCCGTCGCTGCTGCGGCGCGGTGCGCCGCCCGCGGTAGACCAGCCGCCGGTGCTCCGGCCGCCCGAACTGCTCGTGCTCCTCCGCGTCCACGCCGCAGAGGCGCAGCACGTCCTCGTACGTCGTCTGGCCGGGCACGAGGCGCTCCAGCACGTCGCGCGGCACGATCGTGCCGACCTGCCGCTCGCGCGGCGGGCCGGCCCGCGGCCCGACGTGGAAGCGGCCGGCGAGCTTCGGGCCGAGGTGGCGGGCGAGGGTGACGAGGAGCGGGCCCGCCATGTTGCCGAGCGCGAAGACGAGCGCGGTGATCAGCACCGGGGCCCACGCCTGCAAGCGGCTGTAGTAGCCGAACTGCACGGTCAGCACCTGGGGCACGAGCCCCTCGGCGTGGTCGAGGAAGAGCGAGACGATCTCGGTCGCGACGCGCGCCTCGGCCGCGCGGCGGCTCGCCGTGCGCGGGAAGACGTCGTGGATCTTGAGCTGCTCGGCCTGGGCGAAGACGGCCAGGAGCTGGGAGGGCTCGTCGGCGAGCCGCAGGAGGCGCTCGCGGTGCTCGAAGTACATCGGGAAGATCCCGCGCCCGCGGACCTCGTTGTACGAGAGCGTGAGCGTGTGGCGCCGGCCCCAGAACAGCCGTTCCACCCACGTCGCCGGCACGGGCTTGAGCAGGCCCGTGAGCTCCATGCGCAGGCCCATGAGCCACGTGCGGTTGATCATCCGCGGGTGCCACGGGATGCGGACGTAGGTGACCCGCGGCGTGACGCCGAGCGGCCCGCCCTCCTGCACGAACGTGACGAACGGCGCGCCGCCGGCGATCGGCTCGGCCGCCCGGGCGCCGCGCGTGCCGTAGAGGCCGCGCGCGTACAGGTGGAGCCGCCCCTCGCGCACGGGCGTGAGCCCGCGTTCCCGGACGTAGCGCGCGAGCGCCGGGTCGGGCGGGCCCCCGCCCGCCTCGCCGTTCACCTCGCCGGGCCAGAGCAGGTAGAGGTCCTGCTCGAGCATGGCGCCGCTCCGCGTCGAGGGCACGACGAGGCTCCACAGCACGTCGACGGTCACCGCGCCGAGCCCGGGCGTGACGCTCGCGCGGACGAAGAGCGGGCCGAGCGTGAGCTCCGGGTGTGGCCGCGACCCGAGGAAGACCTGGGCCCGGGCGGCGCCGGGCGCGGCGAGCAGCAGGAGCCCGGCGAGGGCCCAGGCCGGAGCGCGTCTAGCGCGCGGCAGGCGCGCGGCCTCCTTGACTTTTCACGCGATCTTGCATACGTTGTGACGCGCTTTCCATGGGTGACGTCCCGCTGGCCCGCCCCGATCTTCTCACACTCCCATGAGCGCGGCGCCCGTCGCCTATGAGGCAAACGACGGAGTCGCCCGGATCACGCTCGGGCGCCCCGACGTGCTCAACGCGCTCGACACCGAGCTCGCGGCCGCGCTGGCCGACCACGCCGAGACCGCCGCGGCCGATCCCGACGTCGCGCTGGTCGTCGTCCGCGGCGCGGGGCGCGCGTTCTGCTCCGGCATGGACCGCACGGCCCTGGCCGCCGGCACGATCGGCGAGGCGTTCTTCCGCCACTGGGTCCGCGCGCTCAACTGCCTCGAGGACATGCCGAAGGTCAGCGCGGCGGTGCTCCACGGCTACTCGCTCGGCGGCGGGCTGCAGCTGGCCCTCGCGTGCGACGTCCGGCTCGCGACCGAGGACGCCGTGCTGGGGCTCGGCGCGACCCGGCACGGGATCATCCCCGACGGCTCGGTGCTCCGCCTGGCCCGCGTCGTGGGCCTGGGCCGCGCCAAGGCGCTCACGCTGCTGAACGACGACGTGACGGCGGCGGAGGCGCGCGCGATGGGCCTGGTCAACTGGGTGTGCCCGCCCGACGGCGTCGAGCCCGCGCTGGCGACGCTGATCGCGAAGGTCCGTGGCGCCTCGCCCACCGCCAACGCGCACGCCAAGCGCCTGCTCCACGAGTCGTTCCACCGCGACCCGCGCGCGATGATCGAGGACGTGCTGAGCGCGCAGCGCGACTGCCTGGCGTCCCGGGAGGTCGCCGAGGCGAACCGGGCGTGGGCGGAGGGGCGCCCGGCCGTCTACCCCCCGCGCCCGTGACCGACGGCGGCACGCGGCGCGCCGACAACCCTGGCTGAGGGAGCTGCCATGACCTACACGGACATCCTCTACGAGAAGAAGAGCGGCGTCGCCTGGATCACGATCAACCGGCCGGAGACGCGCAACGCGTTCCGCACGCGCACCGTCCACGAGCTGACCGACGCGTTCCTGGACGCGCGCTTCGACCCGTCGGTGGGCGTCGTCGTCCTCACCGGGGCGGGCGACCGCGCGTTCTGCTCGGGCGGCGACCAGAAGGAGCGCGGCAGCGGCGGGTACTCCAAGGACGGCGAGCGGCCGATGTACGTGGACGGCCTGCACAGCGCGATCCGCCACTGCCCGAAGCCCGTGATCGCGATGGTCAACGGCTTCGCGATCGGCGGCGGCCACGTGCTCCACGTGCTCTGCGACCTCTCGATCGCCGCCGAGAACGCGCTCTTCGGCCAGACGGGGCCCCGCGTGGGCAGCGTCGACGCCGGGCACGGCACCGGCTACCTGGCGCGCGTCGTCGGCGAGAAGCGGGCGCGCGAGATCTGGTACCTCTGCCGCCAGTACACGGCGCAGGAGGCGCTCGCGATGGGGCTCGTGAACAAGGTCGTGCCGCTCAAGGACCTGAAGGCCGAGGTCGAGACGTGGTGCGCCGAGCTGCTCGAGAAGAGCCCGACCGCGCTGGCGCTCGCCAAGCAGTCGTTCAACATCGACTCCGAGGAGCGCGCGGGCGTCGCCGAGTTCGCGACCACGGCGCTCAACATGTACTACCGGACCGAGGAGGCCATGGAGGGGCGGAACGCGTTCGTCGAGAAGCGTCCCGTCAACTTCGGCAAGTTCCGGGCGTAGCGCATGCCCGCGTTCGAGACGGACCTCGGCGAGGCCCGCATCCGCGAGTGCACGCGGGGCGGGTTCTGGCGGAACGAGACGGTCGAGGGCTACCTCGACCGGTGGGCCCGCGAGCGGCCGACGAAGACCGCGATGGTGGACGGCGTGTCGCGACTGACGTACGCGGAGGCGGCGCGCGCCGTCGAGCGCGTCGCCCACGGGCTCGCCGCGCACGGCGCCGGCCCGGGCGGCGTGATCTCGTGCCAGCTCCCGAACTGGAACGAGTTCATCCTCCTGCTCCTCGCCGCGGGCCGCCTGGGCGCGGTCGTGCACCCGATCCCGCCGATCTACCGCGCCAGCGAGCTGCGCTTCATGCTGAACCGCCTCGAGTCGTCGGTCGTCGTGATCCCGGGGACGTTCCGGGGCTTCGACCACGTCGCGATGCTCGGCGCGCTCCGGCCCGAGGTGCCGCGCGTCGAGCACGTGTTCGTCGCGCGCGGGACGCCCGGCGACGGGATGCTGCCGTTCACGCGGCTCACGGACACGGCGTGGGAGGCCCGGGAGGGGCGCCGCGGGCTCCCGGGCTCGGACCCGAACCGCGTGCACGAGGTGATCTTCACCTCCGGCACGACGGGCGAGCCGAAGGGCGTGATGCACACGCCGAACACCGTGCTCGCGATCATCTACCCCGTGATCGAGCGGCTCGCGCTCTCGGAGCGCGACGTCGTCCTCATGTCGTCCACGTTCGCCCACCAGACCGGCTACCTCTACGGCTACTGCATGACCTTCGTGCTCGGCGCCACCGGCGTCTGGCTCGACGTCTGGAACGCGGCCGAGGCGGCGCGGCTCATCGCGGCGGAGGGCGTCACGTTCACGATGGGCGCGACGCCGTTCTTACAGGATTTGACCTACGTGACGACGCAGGCGGACCTCTCCTCGCTGCGGGTCTTCATCTCCGCCGGCGCCCCGATCCCGCGCCCGCTCGTGCGCGACGCGCGCGCGCGGCTCGGCTGCGCGATCTCGCCGGGCTGGGGCATGACGGAGAACGGCCTCGTCACGTGCAACGGGCTCGACGACCCCGAGGAGAAGGTCTTCACGACGGACGGCCACCCGCTCGCGGGCATGGCGCTCTCGGTCGTGGACGAGACGGGCCGGGGCCTGCCGCCGCGGAGGGAGGGCGACCTGCTCGTGCGCGGGGCGTCCCAGTTCGTCGGCTACTTCAAGCGCCCCGACTTCACCCGCGAGTCCTACACGGCCGACGGCTGGTTCCGGACCGGCGACCGCGCGGCGCTCGACGCGGAGGGCTGCCTCTCGATCACCGGGCGCTCCAAGGACCTCATCATCCGCGGTGGCGAGAACATCCCGGTGGCGGAGGTGGAGAACGTGCTGTTCGAGCACCCGAAGGTCGCCGGCGTGGCGATCGTCGGGATGCCGGACCCGCGCCTGCAAGAGCGGGCCTGCGCGTTCGTCATCCCGAAAGCGGGCGAGACCGTGACGCTCGCCGAGCTCGTGGCCTTCCTGGACGCGCGGCAGCTCGCGCGTCAGAAGTTCCCCGAGCGGCTCGAGCTCGTCGCCGAGTTCCCGATGACCCCGAGCGGCAAGATCCAGAAGTTCCGCCTGCGCCAGCTCGTGGCCGACAAGCTCCAGCGCGAGGGGGGGGCGGGCCGTGGCTGAGGACGCGGCCCGGCCGCTCGCCGGGCGCGTCGCGCTCGTGACCGGCGCGAGCCGCGGCATCGGCCGCGCGCTCGCGCTGGCGCTCGGCGCGGCCGGCGCGGTGGTCGCGTGCGCCGCGCGCACGACGGAGCAGGTGGAGGCCGTCGCCGCCGCGATCCGCGCGCCCGGCGGCCGGGCACGGGCGTTCCGGCTCGACGTCACCCGGGCCGACGACGTCCTCGGACAGACCGGGGCCGTCGCCGAGGCGCTCGGGCCCGTGGACATCCTCGTGAACAACGCCGGGATCACCGTCATGCGGCAGACGCTCGAGGTGAGCGATGCGGAGTGGGACACGATCCTCGCCACCAACCTGACCTCGATGTTCCTCTGCGCGCGGGCGGTCGCGCCCGCGATGATCGCGCGCGGCTGGGGACGGATCATCAACATCGGCTCGATGTGGGGCAAGAACGGCGTGCCGCGCTACACGGCCTACTGCGTGAGCAAGGCGGGCGTGGACGCGCTCACGCGGTGCCTGGCCGTCGAGTGGGCGCGCCACGGCATCCGGGTCAACTGCCTGGCGCCCGGGTACATGAACACCGACTTCCCGCGCGAGGCGATGGCCGACGAACGGACGCGCGCGCTCATCCTCTCCAAGGTGCCGTTGCGCCGCATCGGCGAGCCGGAGGAGGTCGCGCCGCTCGCCGTGTACCTCGCCTCGCCCGCGTCGGACTTCCTGACGGGGCAGACCATCTACCTCGACGGGGGCCAGACCGCCTCGTGGTGACGGGCGCGGAGGCCGGAGCGGGCGGGGCACCGTTCGCCGGGCGGGTCGCCGTCGTCACCGGCGCCTCGCGGGGCATGGGGCGCGCGATCGCGCTGCGCCTGGCGCGGGACGGCGCCGACTGCGTGGTCATGTACCGCCGCGACGCCGCGCGCGCCGGCGCGGCGGTCGCCGCGATCGAGCGGCTGGGCCGGCGCGCGCTCGCGCTCGCGCTCGACCTCGGCGAGCCCGCGGAGGTCGCGCCCGCGTTCGCGCGGATCGGCGAGGTCTTCGGGCGGGTGGACGTCTTCGTGGCCAACGCCGCCGCGACGGCCTTCCGGCCCACGCTCGAGCAGAAGCGCCACAACCTCCAGCGCACGTTCGCCATCTCGGTGGAGTCGTTCGTGGCCGCGGTCCAGGCCGCGGTCCCGCTCATGCGGGGCCGGCCCGGCCGGGTCGTCGCCGTCTCCGGCATCGACAGCCAGCAGGCGATGGCCCGCCACGGCGCGCTCGGCGCCGCCAAGGCCGCGCTCGAGAGCCTCGTGCGGGTGCTGGCGATGGAGCTGGGACCGCTCGGGATCACCGTGAACGGGGTGAGCCCCGGGCTGGTCGAGACCGACTCGGCGCAGTTCTACGTCGAGCGCGGCATCAGCCGCGAGTACACCGAGGCGGTCAAGCGGATCATCGCGCTCACGCCGGTGCGCCGGGCCGGCACCGGCGAGGACGTCGCCGCGCTCGTCGCGTACCTCGCCTCGGACGCGGCGGGCTTTCTCACCGGCCAGACGATCGTCATCGACGGCGGCCTCACGATTCTGTCGCCGCTCAATCTCATGCAGGCGGACCCGGCCTCCGGCGCCGGGGCGCCGTGATGCGAGGAGGCACTCGATGGAGCTGAACCTGGCGGGCAAGAGCGTGATCGTCACCGGCGGCGGGTCGAACATCGGCCGCGCCCTCAGCCTGGCGTTCGCGGGCGAGCGCGCGCACGTGACGATCGCCGACATCGACGAGGCGCAGGCCGGGAAGGTCGCCGCGGAGGCGCAGAAGCTCGGCGCCGCCTCGGCCACGGCCGTGCGCACCGACGTCACGGCCTGGGACTCCGTCCAGGCCATGGTGAAGGACGTGAACGGCCGGCGCGGGGGCGTGGACGTGCTCGTGAACAACGTCGGCTGGACGATGGACCGGCTCTTCGTCGAGAAGACGCGCGAGGAGTGGGAGCGCGAGATCCAGCTCAACCTCTGGGGCATGATCAACTGCACGCGCGCGGTGCTCGACGGCATGATCGCGCGGAAGGCCGGCGCGATCGTGAGCATGGGCTCCGACGCCGGGCGCATGGGCGAGTTCCGCGAGGGCGTGTACGCGGCGTGCAAGGCGGGGGTCATGGCGCTCAGCAAGAGCCTCGCGCGCGAGGTCGGCCGCTACGGGATCCGCCTGAACGTCGTCTGCCCCGGGATGACGATGCCCGCGTCGGACGAGGAGATCAGCCCGCTCAGCATGTGGGCCGCCGACGTGAACCGGCAGTGGCGCACGGAGGAGATGAAGGCGCGGATCGCCAAGGTGTATCCGCTGCGCCGGGTCGGCACGCCCGAGGACATCACGGGCGCGGTCCTGTTCCTGGCCTCCGACCGGGCGAGCTTCGTCACGGGCCAGGTCCTCTCGGTGAGCGGCGGCTATACGATGATGTGAGGCGGGCGGGGGGAGGAGGGACACGCATGGCCTTCGACACCGTGAGCTACGCCGCGGACGGCGGGATCGCGCGCGTCGTCCTGAACCGGCCCGAGCAGCTCAACGCGATCTCGCCCGGGCTGCTCGAGGACCTGGGGCGCGCGTGCGAGGCGGTCGAGCGCGACCCGGCCGTGCGCGTGGTGACGCTGACGGGCGCCGGGCGCGCCTTCTGCGCGGGCGCCGACCTCAAGGCCGTGCAGGCGCTCGTCGGCGATCCCGAGCGATGGAGCGGCTTCCTGCGGCTCTGGCACCGCGTCTTCAACCGGATCGAGGCGCTGCCCGTGCCGGTCGTGGCCGGCGTCCACGGCCTGGCCCTCGCCGGCGGGCTCGAGCTCACCCTCGTGGCCGACCTCGTGGTGCTGGACGCGGCCGCGCGGCTCGGCGACCAGCACGCCGCCTTCGGCCTCGTGGCGGGCGGCGGGGGCAGCCAGCGGCTGCCGCGCCTGGTCGGTGCGCGGCGGGCCAAGGAGCTGATGCTGCTCGGGGGCTGGCTCGACGCCGAGCAGGCCCGCGCGTGGGGCCTCGCGAACCGCGTCGCGCCGGCGGGGGGCATGGGCGCGGCCGTCGAGGAGCTCGCCCGCGCGCTCGCGCAGAAGAGCGCGGCGGCGAGCCGCACCGTGAAGACGCTCGTCGCCCGCGGCCTCGGGCTCCCGCTCGCGGACGGGCTCGAGCTCGAGCTCCGGCTGGCGGGCGAGCACATGCGCTCGGCCGACGCGGCCGAGGGGCTCCGCGCCTTCGCCGAGAAGCGCGCGCCCGTGTTCACCACGCACTAGACTGGAACGCTGTCGCGGGATCGAGGGGAGCCACGGCATGGACTTCGCGTACACGCCCGAGCAGGAGGAGCTGATCCGGACCCTGCGCGCCTTCGCGCGGAAGGAGCTGGCGCCGCGCTCCCGGCAGTGGGACCGGAGCGGCGAGCTGCCGTGGGGCGCCTGGCGGCAGATGGGCGAGCTCGGGCTGCTCGGCCTGCGCGCCCCGGCCGCGTACGGCGGGCAGGAGGCGGACCTCGTCACGATGGGGATCGCGACCGAGGAGATCGCGCGCGGCGACTTCAGCTGCACCTACGGCATCCAGCTCGCGGGCCTGGCCGGCGAGATCCTCGGCAAGAACGGCGCCGAGGAGATCAAGCGCCGGTGGCTCCCGCCGACGTGCGCGGGGGAGGCGATCGTCGCGCTCGCGCTCACCGAGCCCGGCGCCGGCTCGGACGCGGCGAACCTCGCCTGCCGCGCCGAGCGCGACGGCGACGGCTACGTGATCACGGGCGAGAAGTCGGGGATCACGCTCGCGATGGCCGCCCAGGCCACGATCCTCTTCGCGACGACGGACGCGCGCCGGAAGGCGCGCGGCGTGACCGCCTTCCTCGTGCCGCTCGACCTGCCCGGCGTCGCCCGCAGCCCGCTGCGCGACCTCGGCTCGCACGCGGGCGTCCGCGCGGTGCTCGCGTTCGACCACGTCCGCATCCCCGCCTCGCACCGGCTCGGCGAGGAGGGGACCGGCTTCTACCAGGTCATGCAGGGCTTCGACTACAACCGGATCATCATCGCGCTCGCGTGCCTGGGCGCGGCGCAGGTCTCGCTCGAGGAGACGATGGCGTACGTGCAGGAGCGGCAGGCGTTCGGCCGCGCGCTCGCGCGGTACGAGGGCGTGTCGTTCCCGATCGCGGAGGCGGCGACGCACCTCGACGCCGCGCGCTGGCTCTGCTACCGCGGCCTCTGGCTCGCCGACCACGGCCGGCCGTACACGAAGGAGTCGGCGATGGCGAAGTGGTGGGCGCCGAAGCTCGCCGTGGAGACCATCCACCAGTGCCTGCTGCTGCACGGTCACTACGGCTACACGGACGAGCTGCCGTTCGAGCAGCGGCTGCGCGACGTGATCGGGCTCGAGATCGGCGACGGCACCGCCGAGGTCATGAAGATCATCGTGGCCCGCGAGCTGCTGGGCCGCGAGAGCCTGCCGTACTGATGGCCGCCGCGGCGTCCGCCGCGCTCGCGCGGTACTTCCGCTTCGCGGAGCGCTCCACGACGCTCGCGACGGAGCTGCGCGCGGGCGTCACGACGTTCATGGTCATGGCGTACATCATCTTCGTGAACCCGATCGTCCTCGGCTACGTCGGCGTGCCCGGCCTCGAGGGCATGGGCCTGCCGTTCGCCGCGACGCTGACCGTCACCTGTCTCACCGCGGGGCTCCTCTCCATCCTCATGGGCCTCGCGTCCAACTACCCGTTCGCGCTCGCGCCCGGCATGGGGCTCAACGCGGCCGTCGCGTTCGAGCTGGTGGCCGGGCGCGGGCTCAGCTGGCCGCAGGCGATGACGGTCGTGTTCCTCGAGGGCCTCGTCATCACGCTGCTCGTGCTGACGCGGCTGCGCCAGGCGGTGATGGACGCCGTGCCGCTCGGCCTCAAGCGCGCGATCGGCGTGGGCATCGGCTTCTTCATCGCGTTCATCGGGTTCGTCACCGGGGGCTTCGTCGTGAAGCCCGCGACGGGCCCGCTGCCGGTCGGCCTCGGCGCCCTCGCCGGCGTGCCGAGCGTCGTCTTCCTCGTCGGCTTCGTCGTCACGGCGTGGCTCATGGCCCGGCGCGTGCGGGGCGCGCTGCTGCTCGGCATCGCGCTCGCGACGGTCCTGGCGATCGCGCTGAACGGGCTCGTGGCGGACTGGAAGGGGTTCGCGACGCCGGGCGCGGCGCAGCTCCCCGCGGCGCTCGTCCAGGCGCCCGACTTCTCCACGTTCGGCCGGCTCGACTTCGCCCTGGTGGCCAGGCTCGGCGTCGTCACGGCGGTGCTCGCGACGTTCTCGATCATGCTGAGCGACTTCTTCGACACGATGGGCACGGTCATCGGCGTCGGCGGCCAGGGCGGCTTCCTCGACGCGCGCGGCCGGCTGCCGGGCGTGGGCCGGGTCCTGCTCGTGGACTCGCTCGGCGCGCTCTTCGGCGGGTTCGCGAACAGCAGCAGCAACACGACCTACATCGAGTCCGCCGCCGGCGTCGCCGACGGCGGGCGCACGGGGCTCCCCGCGGTCGTCGTCGGCGCGCTGTTCCTCGGGGCCATGTGGTTCTCGCCGCTCGCGAGCGTGATCCCCGCGCAGGCGACGGCGCCCGCGCTCGTCATCGTCGGCTTCTACATGATGGCGGTCGTCCGCGACATCCCCTGGGACGACTACGAGGAGGCGATTCCCGCCTTCGTCACGATGCTGGTGATGCCCTTCACCTGGTCGATCACCAACGGGATCGGCGCGGGCTTCGTCACCCACGCGGCGATCAAGCTGCTCTCCGGCCGCGGGAGGGAGGTCCACTGGATGATGTACGCCGCGTCCGCCGCGTTCGTCGTGTACTTCGGCCTGCCGCTGCTCGAGGGGGGACTCCGGTGAGGCGCGCGCTCGGCGCCCTCGCGCTCGGCGCGCTCGCGCTCGCCGCGGGCGCCCCGCCCGCCCGCGCCCAGGCGCCGGGGGAGGCGGAGTGCGCGCGCCTGCGCCGCGAGCTCGGCGAGCACGCCCAGCTCTCCGAGGGCGTGCGGCGCGCCCTGGCCGCTCACGTCGCCCGCTCGGGGCTCCCCGCGGGCGCGCCCGCGGCGCCGGCGGCCGGCACGCGCGCGGACGCGATCCGCGCGCGGCTCGCCGCGATTCCCGCCGAGCGCCAGCGCCTCGAGGACCAGCGGCTCGGCGCGCTCGTCCGCCTGGACTTCGCCGGCGCGAACCGGATCCAGTCCCGGATCGAGGCGCTCGACCGCGAGCGGGCGGGCCTCGCGCGCGAGCTCGCCGGGCTGCCCGCGGGGTCGGCCGCGCCGCCCGCGCCGGCCGCCGCGCCGCCCCCCGCGGCCGACGCCGACCGCGTCCGCTGCGACGACGCGGGCGCGGTCCTCGACGCGGCGGTGCGCACGCGCCAGCGCGAGCTCGGCGCGCGCGAGGGCCAGCCCGGCGTC
>Ga0209751_10001938_pt1 | contig 21002 bp, 17 predicted proteins | sample RifCSP13_1_FD_184019 | JGI IMG/M metagenome (GOLD analysis project Ga0209751, IMG submission 184019) | Soil microbial communities from Rifle, Colorado - Rifle CSP2_sed 13_1 (SPAdes) (version 2) | ecosystem: Environmental > Terrestrial > Deep subsurface > Rock core/Sediment | place: Rifle... | reverse complement strand
CCCAGCCCGACGCCCCCCCGCACCACGGCAATCCCATCCAGTGAAATGTCAATGCGGTCCGGGTCGAATCGGACACCGGAGGCGCCAAGGGCGGCCATGACCCGCCCCCAATTGCAGTCCTCCCCAAAGAAGGCCGTTTTCACGAGGGGGGAGGTGGCGACGGCCGTTGCTGCGATCCTCGCACCATCTGCCGTCCGCGATCCTCTCACCTCTACCTGAATGAGTTTGGTCGCCCCCTCACCATCCTTTGCGATCATCCGTGCAAGGCGCGAGAGAACCCGATGGAGCGCCTCTTCGAACACCGCCAGGTTACCGCCGCCAGCTCTCAGGGGCGCCGCTTCGGAGGCCCCATTGGCGAACAGCAAGACGGTGTCGTTCGTGCTCATGCAGCCGTCCACTGTAATGGCGTTGAAGGTATCCCTTACCGCCTGCCGCAGAGCGCGGCGCAGGAGTGGCGCCGAGGCAACAGCGTCCGTGCCGACAAAACAGAGCATCGTGGCGAGGTTTGGCGCGATCATGCCGGACCCCTTTGCCATCCCGCCGATCACCACTCGTTTACCGCCCAGCCGAAAGCTGACGGCGGCCTCTTTCGGATACGTGTCGGTGGTCATGATGGCCCTGGCCGCCGCCTCCCCCCCCTCCGGAGAGAGGAGCCGGAAGGCCTCGCCGATTCCGGCCAGGACCTTGACGATGGGAAGGCGTTTCCCGATCACCCCTGTTGAGGCCACGAAAATTTCCTCGGCCGGACGACCGGCGAGGCTGGAGAGCCGATCGCGCATTGCCAAGGCGTCCCGCGCTCCCTTGGGGCCGGTACACGCGTTGGCATTGCCGCTATTGGCGACGGCGGCGGAGAATCTGCCGCCCCGAAACTGGCGCTCGCACAGGAGAACAGGCGCCGCCTTCACCCGATTGATCGTGGTGACTCCGGCCACGGTGGCCGGCCGATCAGAGACGACGAGGGCGAGGTCCAGGTTGGCCCTCTTGATGCCGCAGAAAACCCCGGAGGCCCTGATCGCCTTGACGGCGGTGACGCCGCCAGGGATGTCTCGGATCGTTGGATGTTTCACGGAGTCGTAGGGAAGGACCGGTTCAGGGAAAGAGCGCGGGGGCCATGAGCCCCGCCCGTTCGTCGAGGTCGGACATCACGTTCATCGCCTGAATGGCCTGTCCCGAGGCGCCCTTGACCAGGTTATCGATGGCGACCACGACGATGCAGCGACGGGTCCTCCGATCCACGGCGAGGCCGATGTCACAGAAGTTGGAACCGGCGACATGCTTGGTCTCCGGAAGCCGACCCTCCCGCAGGATCCGGATGAACGGCTCGCGCGCATACCATTCCTGGTACAGCGCGAGCAGCTCTTCTACGGCCTTCGAGGCCACGAGGGTGGCGGTGATGGTAGCCAGGATCCCGCGAACTGCCCCCGCCAGGTGCGGGGTGAATGTCACCAACACCTCCCGGCCAAGCCAGCGGCTGAGCTCCTGCTCGATCTCCGGCGTATGCCGGTGGCAAGCGACATTGTAGGCCTTGAAATTCCCCGCGAGTTCTGAGAAGTGCAGCGGGAGCTCCGGCTTCCGCCCGGCGCCCGAGGCGCCAGAGATGGCATCGATGACGACGGAGTCCGGGTCGATCAACTCCCGCTTGACCAGAGGCAGCAGCCCGAGCAGGGCCGCTGTGGGGTAGCAGCCTGGGACCGCTGCCAGACGTGTTGCGACGAGCTGCCGACGGTAGAGCTCCGGGAGTGCGTAGACGGCTTCGCGCAGCAGCTCGGGCGCCACGTGCTCCACGCCATACCATTGGCGGTAGACCGCGGGATCCCGGAGACGAAAGTCGGCGCTCAGATCGATGACCTTTCTCCCAAGGGGCAGCAACTCGACGGCGGCCGCCATGGCGGTCTTGTGAGGCAAGGCCAGGAAGATCAGGTCAGCCTGCTTCGCGACCTCCTGCGGATCGAACTTCTTGCACGTCAGATCGAGCAGGCCGGACAGGCTCGGGAACACCTCACCGATCGACAGATCACCGTAACTTTCCGACGTCAGCGCGGTGACTTCGACCGACGGATGGTTCACGAGAAGGCGGATCAACTCCACCCCGGTATAACCGGTGGCCCCGACCACCGCCGCTCGGACCTTTCGCTGTGTCTCTCTTTTTTGCATCACAAAGCTAGCAATAAGCAGTCGGCGATCAGCTTTCAGCAATCAGCAGAAAGCCGACGGCGGATCGCTGAACGCTCATAAAATAAAAAAGGAAGGTCGCGGCGGACCCTCCTTCTTGGTGCGAGGAACCGGCTAACGCTTGGAGAACTGGAACCGCGCTCGCGCTCCCTTCTGGCCATATTTCCTGCGCTCTTTCACCCGAGGGTCCCGAGTCAGCAGCCCGGCTTTCCGAAGCGAGGCCCGCAGCGAGGCGTCAACGGCCAGCAAGGCCCGCGCAACGCCAAGTCGGATAGCACCGGCCTGTCCGCTCATGCCACCTCCAGCGACGTTGGCGAGAAGGTCGAACTTCCCTTCCATCCCCGCCGCCTTCAGCGGCTGAACGATCAGGGTCTGATGGGTGGCACGGCTGAAATATTCCTCCAGCGGCTGCTTGTTGACCACCATTCTGCCTTCCCCCGGCTTGAGCCAGACCCTGGCCACTGACGACTTCCGGCGGCCGGTCCCGTACAGCGCGCTCTCGGATTGCATGACTGTAATTTATCCCTCCTTTGGCGGCGTTTTGACCAGAGGCGCCGGTCGCTGCGACGCATGAGGATGGGCGGGGCCGGCGTACACCTTCAGCTTGCGGAACAGCGCATCCCCCAACTTCGTTTTGGGCAACATCCCGCGAACGGCGGCCTCCAGCACTCTCGTTGGATGCTTCTTGAGCATCTCCTCAGCCGTGGTGCTCTTCAGGCCGCCGGGATAGCCCGAATGCCGGTAGTAGAGCTTATCCCTCAGCTTCTTTCCCGTCAGCACCACCTTCTCGGCATTGATGATCACCACGAAGTCCCCGGTGTCGAGATGCGGGCTGAAGATCGGCTTGTGCTTCCCCCTCAGGAGGACGGCCACACCAGTGGCCAGCCTCCCGAGCACCTGCCCAGATGCATCGATCAGGTGCCAGCGCCTGTCAATATCTTGGACAGAGCGATGAATCGTCCTTGTCATGAAGCAGATCTCTCCTCTCCCGATTACAGTGCCGAAACGGATTAACGGTAATGACCAAGGCAGAATTTGTCAAGGAAAAAATCGTCCGCAGAGCCACCGTTCGACCCTGCAGGCATGTGACAGTGAGGCTGTAGACCCTCCATTTTCCCGCTTCGGCGGCGGTCCACCTCCGGGTCCTTCCACGATCGGCCGATGCCGTGGAAATCTGGAGAGGACGCGCTCGGCAAGACTGCTTTTCTATTGAATTCCACAAGCAACTGGGATACGATTCATATGCGTTGCTTGAAGCCCGTTGGGGCATGATCGGAGGGCGGCATGTTCGGTTTGGGTATGCCCGAGCTATTGGTCATCTTCTTGATCGCGCTTGTCATCTTTGGGGCGGGGAAACTCCCCCAGATCGGCAGCTCTCTCGGCACGGCCATTCGCGAGTTTAAGAAGTCGATCGAGACGCCCCCAAGAGAGGTGACAACCGCCCCCCCAGACGAGATCATCTGCAGCCAGTGTCGCCGGCCGCTGCAGGGAGACTGGTCAGCCTGTCCCCATTGCGGCACGAAGCGGGACGCGAAGCCGGGCGCTTAGCGCCCGTTTCGGGTTCCGAGTTTCGAGTTTCGGGTTCCGGGTTAAATCAGAGATTCCGTTCGTAGATGATCCGCAGGCCGGTCAGCGTCAGGAGCGGATCGACATGCTTGACGCTCCGCGACTCCGCCAGGATCAGGTGCGCCAACCCACCGGTGGCGATCACAAGCGGCTCTCCGGCCATCTCCTCCCGCATCCGGGCGACGATTCCTTCCACGAGGCCCAGGTACCCGAAGAAAAGACCCGCCTGCATGCTTGCCACCGTATTCTTCCCCACCACGGATTTCGGCTTGGCGATATCGATGCGGGGCAGCTTGGCCGTCCGCTCGAAGAGGGCCTCGGCGGCGATCCCGATGCCAGGGGCGATGACGCCCCCGATGTACTCCCCCTTGGCGGAGACCGCGTCAAAGGTGGTGGCGGTCCCGAAATCGACCACGATCGCCGGGCCGCCATAGCTTTCGAAGGCAGCCACCGCATTGACGATCCTGTCGGCCCCGACCTCGCGCGGGCTGTCGTACAGGATCGGCATCCCGGTCTTGATCCCGGGGCCGACGACCAGGGGAGCGATCCGGAAGTAGCGAAGCGCCATCTCTTCCAGGGACGACTGGAGCGGCGGGACTACCGAGGCGATGATGATCGCCGAGATCTGATCCAGCTCAAGCCCGGCGAGGTTCAGGAGGTTTTTGATTAAGATCCCGTACTCGTCGCCCGTCCCATCGCGGCGAGTGGACAGCCGCCAGTGGACCCGCAGCCCCTTGCCTTCGAACACACCGACCACTGTGTTTGTATTTCCGACGTCCAGAGCGAGCAACATGCGAAACTACCCCGTAAGCGTCACCTCGCCGGCCAACAGGCGATGGAGCCCTCCGCCAGTGTCCCGGATCACCAACGCCCCGGCGCCGTCCAGCTCGAGCGCGAGCCCTCGCAACTCCTGATCGCCGGACCGGGCCACCACCACGCGACCCAACGTCACACAGCGCCGACGAAAACGTTCAAGGACGGTGGCAACGCCATCGGCCAGGAACCGCTGGTACCAACGGTCGAGGTGCTCGCACAGCGAGTGCACCATCGCGGTGCGGTCCACAGGATGGCCCACCTCGATCCGCAGCGAACTGGCCGTCTGTCGAAGCTCCCCTTCAAAATCCACCTCGGTCTGATTCACGTTGATCCCGATCCCCAGGATGACATGGTGAAGGCGAGAGGCCTCTGCCGCCATTTCGCCCAGGATGCCGGCCACCTTCCGTTCGCGAACGACCAGATCGTTGGGCCACTTGACCCACGCCGCGAGCCCGCTTGTCCGCTCGATGGCGTCCGCCACGGCCACAGCTCCCATCAGGGTCAGCGCAGGCGCCTCCTGCGGCGGGATCGGCGGCCTGAGGATCACGGAGACATAGAGCCCCAGCCCCCTCGGCGATGCCCATCCGCGGCCCATCCGACCGCGCCCACGGCGCTGCGCCTCCGCGATGACGACCGTCCCCTCCGCCGCGCCGGATGCGGCCAGCGCAGCCGCCTCGTCGTTGGTGGACCCCAGCACCTGAAACAGGCGGATGGCGTGACCGATCCGCGTTGTGGCCAGGCCGGACCTGATCTCCTGTTCGCTTAACGGCGCGCCGATTTCTTGAAAGCCACGGCCAACCACCTCCACCCTGCCTCCTACCGCAGCATCTGATCGAGTCGTTCCAGGCTTTGGTGCAACTTATCTCTGTCCGCCTTAAGCTTGTCATGTTTCTCCCGCTGCTTGGCCACCTCTTCCTCCGGCGCTTTCGACAGGAATCCGGGGTCGCTTAATTTCTTGCTGACTCTTGCCAGCTCTTGCAGCACCTTCTCCCATTCGCGATCGAGCTTTTGCCTTCTGGCCGCTACGACGGACGGGTCGTCCACCGGCAGGTACACCTCAATGCCCCAGGCGAACGCCATAACGGCGGGCGAAGGAGGCTTAAGCTGCTGTCCGTAAGCCACGTGTGACGCTCGCGCAAGCGAAGTTAGATAGGGCAGGATCCTTCCAATCGACCGGTCTTCATCATCGGAATAGGTCCGCAGCATCAGTCGGATCGACTTCCCGGGAGGGATCTCAAGGTCCGAGCGAAGGTCTCGGGCCGCTCGCGTCAGCTCCATCAGCAGGGCGATCGACGTCTCGGCCTCTGGAGCGCGTAGCGTAGGGTCAGCCTTCGGCCAGTCGGCCACCATCAAGCTGGCACCGTGTTGCGGGAGGCGCTGCCAGATCTCTTCGGTGATGAACGGCATAAATGGGTGCAGCAGCCGCAATGCCGTATCCAGGCCATGCAGGAGCACCGCGACACCGGCCTGTTGATGTTCCTGGCGCGCATCTGAAGCGAGACGGGCCTTGACGATCTCAAGGTACCAGTCACAGTACTCATGCCAGAGGAACTGGTAGAGGGCCGAGGCGGCCTCGTTGAACCGGTATCCTTCCAGCACCTGGGTTACCGTCTCAATGAGAGCCTGAAGGCGGCTGAGCAGCCAGCGGTCGGCTATGTCGAGAGATAATGAGCCGAGGTTCGAAGAAGCACCGTCCAGGATAGTGATGTGTCGCGAGAGAAATTGATGGGCGTTCCAAAGCTTGTTGCAGAAGTGACGATAGCCCTCGATCCGCTCCGCCGAGAGTCGGATGTCCCGCCCCTGAGCCGCAAGGGCGGCAAGAGTGAATCTCAGGGCGTCGGCCCCATACCGCTCAATGACCTCCATGGGATCGATCACATTTCCCTTCGACTTTGACATCTTCCGGCCCTCGGCGTCCCGCACCAGGGCATGAATGTACACCTCCCGGAACGGGACCTCTCCCATGATGTTGAGGCCCATCATGATCATTCGCGCAACCCAAAAGAAAATGATGTCGAAGCTGGTAACCAGGGTCGAGGTAGGGTAAAAGCGTGTGAGGGGTATGCTTTGCTCCGGCCACCCCAGTGTCGAGAAGGGCCAGAGGGCCGACGAGAACCAGGTATCAAGCACATCAGGGTCTTGTATCATTTCCTTCCCGCCGCATCGCGGGCAGCCTGCAGGCTTTTCCGCCGCCACGATCGGTTGGGCTTCAGGGAGGATGAGCAGCCACTCCCTCGATGGGGTCTCTGTCCATGCACTCTGCAGAATATTGTCCCGATCACAATCAGGGCAATACCAGGCCGGGATCTGATGGCCCCACCAGAGCTGGCGGGAGATGCACCAATCCTTGATGCTCCGGATCCAGGCGAAGTAGGTGTTCTCCCAGTGTTTGGGGACAAACTTGATCCTTCCATCCTCTACTGCACGGGTGGCTGGCTCTGCGAGCGGCTGTGTCCTGACGAACCATTGGGTTGAGAGGAACGGCTCCACGACGGTCTTGCACCGGTAGCACTTTCCGAGCGCATGCTGATGCTCGTCAACCTTGATCAGAAACCCTTCTTGCCGCAACCTCTGCACCACCCTCTCACGAGCCACCGCAACCTCTGTGCCCACGATCTCCTCACGAAGCAAATGATCGACTTGTGCGTGCTCTCTTGCTGCAACCGGTTCGATCCTTCCCTGCTCATCAAACAAGGCGATCCTTTCCAGGTGGTGCCGCTCGCCGGCCTCGAAATCGTTGAAGTCATGCGCCGGGGTGATCTTGACAGCGCCGGTCCCAAACTCCCGATCCACAAGGATCGCGTCCCCCACCACCGGGATGGTTCGAGCGGTCAAAGGAAGCCTGACGCGACGCCCGATAAAACAGTTATACCGCGGGTCGTCCGGGTGGACCGCGACCGCTGTGTCGGCCAGCATTGTCTCAGGTCTCGTGGTAGCCACGATGAGCGATGTGGCAGGGTCGTCCACCAAGGGATAGGCGATATGGTAGAGGAAGCCTTTCGATTCTTCGTGTTCAACCTCGATATCTGACAGTGCCGTTCGGCAGCGGGGGCACCAGTTGATGAGCCGCTCGCCCCGGTAGATCAGCCCCTCCTCATGCAGGCGCACGAACACCTCGCGGACCGCGCGCTGGCGCGGCGCATCCATCGTGAAACACTCCCGGGCCCAATCGCAGGAAGCGCCCAGCCGCTTGAGCTGCCGAATAATCGTTCCGCCCGACTCCTCCTTCCACTGCCAGACTCGATCAACGAAGCCCTTGCGGCCCAGACTCTCTCGCGAACCTCCTTCCTCCTCTCGGAGTCGTCGCTCAACCACGTTTTGGGTGGCGATGCCCGCGTGGTCGGTCCCCGGTATCCAGAGGGCGTTATATCCCTGCATTCGCCGCCACCGGATCAGGATATCCTGGAGGGTATTATTTAGGGCGTGGCCGAGATGGAGGAATCCGGTGATGTTTGGCGGAGGAATCACAATCGCATAGGGTGGCTTCGGCGAGGATTCATCAGCATGGCTATAGCCGGCCTGTTCCCAGACAGCAGACCAGCGCTCTTCGATCCCCTGCGGATTGTATCCTGTCTTTTTCGATGGCGACATCTCAGGTTCCGACATCGGTGTGACTCCAGCTACTTCCCAAACGAGTTGGTGAGTACTGTGCCACGACAAGAAACGAGCGGGGTACCCACCGAGGGTGGGTCCAGGCGCGGCTTACGGGGCCGCACCCACTGCGCGGGTACCCGGCGGTCGTTCCCAGGTGCATCGTCCCGGTCCGGGAGCCCGTCCCGGAATCTCGGACAGGGAGTGCCCCGGGAGCCAGCAACGCCCCTAGGCGAAGTTAATTGACGTGGCATAAGCGAGAAAGCAAGAAACGGGGACCAGGGGCCGGATGCCGCTCCAGCTCCTCTCCCCGCTTTGGTGTCCCTCCTCAGATCACTCGGCGGTTCTGTCTTCGATCGACGCCTTGATTCGTTCGATCTCCTTGACGATCAGCCTCTCCGCCAACGCCGGGACAGCCTCCCGAACGACCTGTTCGATCCGCTCTCCCAGCTTGTCGGCCACTTCCTTGGCCAGCCGATTCACAACCTGTTCAGCAGCGCCCGTCACCGCTCGCTCGAGCGTTGCCTGGGAAATTTCGGCCGGCACGAGGACCGGCAGAGGCCCCGCGGCGACGGTTGGCGCCTCCGAAGGCGGGGCGGGGCCATCCTGACCCGCGAAAGGCGGGGGGAGGCCAGGCAGGGCGAGCGACCCAACGAAGACCGGCTCCTCCTCCGGCGACGCCTGCCCTGCTTCCTCGATCGGTGCGGTGCGGGGCCCCAACTCCATTGCCGCCACCTCTACCTCGACGTCGGCTGGCATCGCAAGGCGAATCGGCCGCGCATCCAGAAGCTGTTTGACCTTTTTGATCAGCGTCTGCGACTCGAAGGGCTTGGCAATGAAATCGCTCGCGCCAACTGTCTGCCCCTCTAAATTGTCTACAGCCTCCAACGTGCCGGCCATCAGGATGACCGGGACATCCCGCATGGAAGGGTCGGCCTTGAGGGCCCGGCAAACCTCGTACCCGCTTTTATCAGGCATGACGGTGTCGATCAACATCAGGTCCGGGGCAACCTCCATTGCCTTCCGGATCGCCTCCTCTCCGGTTCTGGCGGGAATCAGCTCCACGCCCTCTCGGCCCAACGTGAGCTGAACCGCAGTCTGAATCGTTATGCTGTCATCGGCAACCAGAATCTTCGCGCCCATCCTGTCCCTCTGGCCTCGTCTCGGCCACGCTCCATGAAAACTGCCCCAAAATACCGTCCTGATTATGAAATGTCAAGGTCATTCCCCCCAGGTCTGGCAACGCCTTCGGCGAAAACTCCTCACGAAGGTCCGAAGTAGGGGGCGCGCGGGCGCGCCGAGTGCCCATTGGGCGTCCTATGCCCCTGATCGAGTTACAGTGAAACTTATTGACTTTTTCTTCGGTTCCGGCTAGGTTGAGCCCTGTATTTGCGATCCCCGCACAGGAGGGAAGACGATGACCTACGCCTATTTCAAGAGCCAGTTCGTGCCGGTGGATCAGGCCAAGATCAGCATCCAGAACAACACCTTCCAGTACGGGACCGGGGTATTCGAGGGGATTCGCGCCTACTGGAACCCCGAAAAGCGGCAGCTCTACATCTTCCGGCTGGTGGAACATTACCTCCGGATGCTCAGAAATTGCCGAGTCCTCAAGCTCAACATCGGCAAAGACGAGAAGGAGTTATCGGAAATCACGGTGGAATTGCTCAGGAAGAACCGCCCCGAGACCGACACCTACATCAGGCCGATCGCGTATGTCGATTCCGATGGGATCGGCCCAAAGTTCGTCGGCTACCCCACCGGTTTCGCCATCTACACCATCCCGCTTGGGGACTACATCGACGTCTCGAGCGGGATCAAGGTCGGCTTCTCCTCCTGGCGTCGGATCAACGACAATACCATCCCCGCCCGCTGCAAGGTCACCGGAGGTTACGTTAACTCCGCGCTAGCCAAGACCGAGGCCCTGGAACACGGATATGATGAGGCGATCTTCCTTACCGAGAATGGCTTTATCTCAGAGGGATCGGCGGAGAACCTCTTCCTCATGAGGGGTGGGAAGCTGATCACGCCCGCCTTCTCCGAGGATATACTTGAAGGGATCACGCGCGAGACGGTGATCGAGTTGGCCAGGGAAGAGCTTGGAATCGAGACGGTCGAGCGGCCCATTGGCCGGACAGAGCTATACGTGGCGGACGAGGCGTTCCTCTGCGGGACGGGCGCTCAGGTATCCCCCATGATTGAGGTGGACAAACGGCCGCTTGGCAACGGCAGGATCGGGCCGATCACCGCCAAGATTCAGGCCCTGTATTTCGATGTCGTCAAGGGGAACCACAAAAAGTACTTGCACTGGCTGACGCCGGTCTATTAGGTAGAGGTTCACAGTTGACAGTTCACAGTTCATAGTTCAATGACGGAGAAGATCGAAGATCAACTGAACAGATTGGAGGAACGGCTTGCCCGCCTGGAATCGATGATGGCGAGCCTCCTCGAGCGGACCGAGAGCCAGGGGATGGAGGCCTCACACGTCACCGACCAGATCAAAGAGTGGGTGACACAATTCGTGGCCATGCGCCTGCAGCAACTGGTCCCTGAGACCTGTGAACACGCTCCCGCCCCCGAGGCCGGCGGGCCGTATCTCGATGGCACCACCATTCCCTGCACCGACGAAGTCGCGCACCGGGTCGCCAGGATCCCGATCCCCTTCGTTCGCCAGATGGTGGTCAGGAAGGTTGCCGATCAGGCCCGCAAGGATCAGGTCAGCCGCGTAGACATCGCGTACTTCGAGAAGGCCGCCACCTTCTGACAGTGCAAGCTTTCGGGAGAGGATCTCCTGAGCTGGCGGCACTGGCAGCAGCATCTGCTCGAAGGCCCCTCGCTTTCGTTCACCACGTAGGGGCAGGGCTGCCACGCCCAAAGAGGGCGCAGCCAGCGGCGCCCCTACATTGCCCTCACCCAACATCCTTACATGGGCAACCTGTTCAATCCCTATGCTGGAAAACCCTTTGAGGAACCCGCGGAGGGCGAGGCTGGGGAATAGTCAAAAGGCGATCTGACCACAAACCGTATATGCTCTCGTGGCCGAGCCGAGAAGGAGGGTACATTCTTTCCATGCCGTCATTCAGACGGCTGGTATCCGACCCTATCTCGATCTAATACACAGCTAGCAACATATGATCGGCGACATTCGTGCCCGTTGGCCCGGTGATGATGTGGTCCCCGACTTTATTGAAATAGGCATACGAATTATTGTCAGACAGATATCTTTGCACATCGAGACCCTTCTTCTGACCTCGTTGCTTCGTCCCCAAATCACCGATCGCTCCCGCCGTTGGCTTTGGCGTCATCCCATCCACGCCATCGGTGGCAAAGGCCGCCAGCGTCATCCCCTCTTTGATGTGCAACAAGCCAGCCAACCCTAATTCCTGCATCCTGCCCCCCATGCCCTTGCCCCGCACATTCACCGGAGTCTCGCCACCGGCGATAATCAGAGCCGGTTTGGTCAACGGTTTTCCATACCGCAGAACCTGCTTCCCAATGGAAACTATTACCTTTGCAACCTCACGCGCCTCACCCTGAATGCTCGATGTCAATGGGAGGATCTGATAACCCAGCTTCTCTCCGGCTTCTGCCGATGCCTCGGAAGCAGTGTTGTGGTTGGCGATGGTGAAGTTGTGGACCTTTCCTTTCCGGAACGCCTCATCGTGCGACTTCGGGGTTTCTGCAATCGAGCCCTTGACACCAAGCAAGAACCTCGTCCTGATGCTGCTTGGCGCACTGTTCCAGATTCCATGTTTCTTGAGAATCTCGATCGCGTCAGAGAACGTTGAGGGGTCAGGCGCGGTCGGACCTGATGCCTGGATATCGAAAGGATCGTCGATGATGTCGGACACGTAAAGAGCCACCAGTGTCGCTGGATAGGCGTATCGCGCAAACTGGCCCCCCTTGATCCCGGACATGTGCTTCCGGACAACATTGATCTCATGGATCGTCGCGGCGCTCTTTAAAAAGAGCGAGGTCAGTTTGATTTTCTCTGAGAGTTTTATCCCGTCGGCAGGAAGCGGCATTAAGGCTGAGCCGCCGCCAGAAATCACGGCAATGACCAGATCATTCTCGCCGGCTTTTTCCAGTATCGAGCGGATGTTCTTGACCCCATACATGCCGGCTGTGTCCGGCCTGGGATGCCGGGCGAGGTTCACTGTGATTTTCCTTAGCTCATTCTTCTCAGGCAGGTCAGGAATGTTGATCCAACCAGAGGCGATCCGCGACCCGAGAAGCCGCTCCACAGCAAGGGCCATCTTGTACACCGCCTTGCCTCCTCCTGCCACGTAGATATTCCTGTAACGAGGAAGGTCCAGACTCAACTGCTTTGCCACGATCAATTGCTCGCCTCGAAGCTCGAGGTTGTTCCTCGTCAAGCCAAAGGGGTCGAGGGCCGCCAGCACGTGTTCCAGGATTGCCACCAGGTCACGCCGTACATTCCTGCTCTGATCTGTCAAACCATTGGCGATAAGCTGTTTCTTGTTGAGAATCATCTTCTCCCCCACTCGACGCGCTCACTCATGAGGAACGCTGTCGCGGCCTTCTGCGGTCTGATCCCCCTGCTCCCCCAGCCCTTGATTCTGAGCCTCTCGTGTTCCAGCACCCATCGCGTTGTCGTGTCGATGTCCAAGAGGTGGAGGCAAGCCTCCGCTCACCCGAGACATGATTGGCCAACAGTAAGCAAAATGCCTCCTCAAGTCAACAGCAATGTCTTCCCAGTAGACCGGGGATGCGAAGCTCCTCGGTTCTCCCGGCGCCCTCACCTTTCCCTATGCTCTCAGGGTTTCCGGCCGCGCGCGCAGTAGTAGTTCCGTGTCCCCAAAAAAAGCCCCTCTCTTCCCTTCCGCCCCAGATCCGCTCGCCACCCCTCCGCTTCTTCCTGCGACACCGCGCCTGTCTTGACGGCCACGGTGCTCGACCGCTCCACCACCTGCTGCCAGTAGCCCCCGAACTCCGTCGAGCTGAGGATCAAGGGAAGGATACGGATCTCTTTCAAGTCCACCTGCCGAAACAGGCCGCACAGCTCACGCCCGGCCCAGCCGCTGGTAAAGTAGCGATCGCAGTACGCATGAATGATCCGGCGGCTAACCTCACGATCAGAGGCGTTGACGACGATCGTGTCGATGTCGTGGTCGAACGCCACTACGGTCCCCCCTGAGCGGGCCACCCGAGTCATCTCGGCCAGCACCACCAGCCCGTCGGCGATGTGACTGAACACGGCGGATGCAACGACCAGATCAAAGCTCCCGTCCGGGAACGGAAGTGCGCCCCCCTCGGCAGCCCGGAACTCGATCCGCCCTTCGAGGCCCTGCGCCCTCGCGCGGCGCGCCGCTTCTTCGATGAGGCGCCGGCTCGGATCGACGCCCACCACCCTTCCCTTCTCGCCGACCCGCTGCGCGAGATCTCGCGAGACAACCCCGGTGCCGCAACCGACGTCAAGGACGTGATAACCAGGGCGAACCCCCGCGAACTCCAACCAGCGGCTCCGAAGCTCGGCAAGCGCAGGCGTCGCCCCTCGCTCCTCCAAGATTCGGACGAGGCGATCGACCTCCCCTGAAGCGTCAACGTGCTCCCATGGATCGCTGACTCTCTCGATCGTCTCTCCAGAATCTCCCGCCCTGGTCATGACGCTCTCTACTCTCGACTACACCAAACTCATGAACTGTTGTTACATGGTCGTTGCAAGGCGCCGCCCCCTCGGCAGTGCTCGCGGCAGGTTACTCAATCCCTGAGATTCCTCGCACAGTTTACACTGAGCCAAGCGAATGTGCTCGGAATGACCCTTCGACTCGGCTCAGGACAGGCCTTTCAGGTCAGATTGCGCAGGGGAAGGGCCTGTCACTTCGACAGGCCTGTCCTGAGCCATGTCGAAGGGCTCAGTGCGCAGCCTGAGCCCGCCGAAGCCTGTCCTGAGCCCAGTCGAAGGGCCTGCGCTGATCTGAGTCGAAGCGGGCCTGTCCTGAGCCAAGTCGAAGGGCTTGCCCTGCCCTTCACGGGGGCGCAGCAAGCGGCGCCCCTACCGCCCCCTTTGCCGACCTGGCAATGACACACGCGAGGTTCCGCTCCTCGTGATAACACTTTCGTTAGTGCGTTTGGAATGGCCCATTCGATGAAATGAAAAGCGGCTTCCAGGAGGGGAAGCCGCTTTTCGGAAGTTCGCCATGCCGATTAGTGCGCTCGTGTTGCCTCCGCCTTGAGTGCGCCCGCCTTCACGTCTTCAGCGATGGAGCCCCGCTTGCTGAAGGCGACGGATAGGCCAAGAACCACCACGCACGCGAGGAAAATCATGAACCGCGTGCCCCCTCCGATCTGGCGGATGGCCAGCGGCGCGATCAGGATCGCCACGAGGTTCATCACCTTGATCATCGGGTTGATCGCCGGCCCGGCGGTGTCCTTGAAGGGATCGCCGACTGTGTCGCCGATGACCGCCGCCTTGTGGCAGTCAGTCCCCTTCCCGCCGAACAACCCCTCCTCGATCTTCTTCTTGGCGTTATCCCAGGCTCCGCCGGTGTTCGACAGGAACACCGCCATGAGCTGGCCGGTCAGGATGGCGCCGGCGAGGAAACCGCCCAGCGCCGGCGCGCCGAAGGCAAATGCAACCAGGATCGGGCTGACGATCGAAAGGATGCCGGGCCCCAGCAGCTCCTTCTGCGCCGCGGCGGTCACGATCTCTACGCACCGCCCGTAATCCGGCTTCTCCTTGAACTCCATGATCCCTGGCTTCTCTCGGAACTGGCGCCTGACCTCTTCAACAAGGAGGAAGGCAGCCCGACTGACCGCCTGGATGGCGAAGGAGCAGAAGAGGAACGGGACGGCGCCGCCGATCAGGAAGCCCACAAAGACCTCCGGAAGGTTGACCTGGATTCCGCTCTCGATGAGGTGAGCCTCATCGATGAAGGACCGGAAGAGAGAGACAGCGGCGAGTACCGCGGTGGCGATCGCCAACCCCTTGGTCAGGGCCTTTGTGGTGTTGCCGACCGCATCGAGCTTCGCGACAATCCGATGGGCCTCGATCCCGGAGGGGGTCCGCGGGTTGTCCTTCAATGCCCCCGACATCTCGAAGATGCCATTGGCGTTATCCGAGATCGGGCCGAAGGTGTCCTCCGCCAGAACAAAGCCGGTGGTCGCCAACAACCCCAGCCCGGCCAGCGCGATCCCATACGCCGAAAGCGAGAAGCTCCCGCCGAAGATGCTATAGGAGCCATAGATAGTTGCGACGATAGCCACCACCGCCCAGACGCTCGATTCGAGGCCGGCAGCAAACCCGGTCAGAATCAGCGTCGCCGGCCCGGTCCGGCTGGCATAGGCGATCTCGGTCACGGGCTTCTTGTCGGTGGACGTGAAATATCCGGTGAGCCACTCGATCACCAGCGCCAGGGCGATCCCCATGACATTAGCCAGCAGGACCCGCCACCACAGGGTACCGTACTTTGGGCTCACGATGTCACCAAGGTAAAAGTAACTCACAATCCCGAAGCCGGCGATGGAGCTCAGGGCCGCCATCCAAAAGCCGAAGGTGATCGGCTTCATCGGGTCCATGGCAGGGTCGTCCTTGCCACGAACACACCAGGTGCCGAAGATGGAGCCGAAGACACCCACAGCACGGATCAGCAGCGGGTAGATGACCAACGCGAGGACCACCTTCGAAGCGCTGGCGGCGCCGCCGAAGGACTCAACGAAATCCTTGTCCAGCATCGCCCCGGCGCCCAGGATGATCGCCGCAACGAGCGTGACCTCGTACGACTCAAAGACGTCGGCCGCCATCCCGGCGCAGTCGCCGACATTGTCTCCGACAAGGTCGGCGATCGTGGCGGCGTTGCGAGGATCGTCCTCGGGGATGCCCTTTTCGACCTTGCCCACCAGGTCGGCGCCCACATCCGCCGCCTTGGTGTAGATGCCGCCCCCCATACGCATGAAGAGGGCGGCCAGGGACCCGCCAAATCCGAAGCCGATCAGGATCTTCATCGCGTTCTCTTTAAACAGGAGGAAGATGATGGTCGCGCCCAGAAGCCCCAGCCCGACGGTGAACATCCCGGAAACGGTCCCCGCCGTGAATGCGATCTCCAAAGAAGTCTTGAAGCTCTTCAGCGCCGCTGCCGCGGTCCGGACGTTTCCCTTCACGGCGAGCCCCATGCCGACGTAGCCGGCGCCGTAGGAGGCTGCGACCCCCATGAAGAACGCGAGCGACACGCCAAGCGGGAGGAGCATTCCTTCGTAGATGCTGCGATACATGAAAAAGAGGCCGATGGTGATAGCGATGACGAACCAGATCATCGTCTTGACCTGGCGGGCCAAATAGGCCAGCGCCCCCTCTTCAATGGCCGTGGCGACATCCTGCATGGCCTGGCTACCGGGGTCCTCCCCGATGGTCTTCTTCGCCAGGTAGGCGCCGTACCCCAATGCGATGAACGCCGAAATCAGGACGAACCAAAGGAGCTTCCATTCCTGCGGGCCGAAAGTCGGGAGTACGATACTGGCTTCGCTCACGGGACCTGCCTCCTCGCCGGGGCGTTCAATGATCTCTGATGGAGCTCTGGCCGCTCATCGGTCAATAAGCGGTGACCGTTTTCCTCACCGAGAAACCAGGAGTGTGTTCGTGAATGAGACCCAACGGACCTGAGGAACGCCGCGGCAAGTGCTACCAGATCTTTGACGGGGTGTTCCCCCTGCCCTTGATCAGGATGTCTACAAGCGCGTGATTGAAGTAATCACTCTGCTCAGCGACGGCGGCGTCGATGTTCTTCTCGTAATACGCGCGGCCGACCTCGATGTCCTCTTTCAACAGGTCAAACAGCGTATCCTGCTTGATCCCCTCGACGATCTTATCCTGATTATAGATGATGATATCGGAAACGATGAGGCGGGCCAAGCGCTTTGCCCGCTCATGAGGATCCCGGGGGTCAGGCACAGGTTGCCCTACCTACACATTGAAGAGAGGAAGCTGGTTCTGATCTTCTTCGGTAAAGGGAACCGGATAGCGACCGGTGAAGCAGGCGTCACAGAAACCCGTTCCGCCCTGGGGCTCCTTGCCGGCCGCCTGGTGCAACCCCTTCAGACTCAGATAACCGAGGCTGTCAGCGCGAAGGTACCGTCGTATCTCCTCCACCTCGTGTGTGGACGCGATCAACTCCTTGCGGGTGGGGGTATCGATCCCGTAGTAGCAGGGCGAGACGGTCGGAGGTGAACTGATCCGCACATGGACCTCCAGGGCCCCGGCCCCGCGGATCATCGACACGATCTTCCTGCTGGTGGTCCCCCGAACGATGGAGTCGTCCACGACCACAACCCGTTTTCCTTCCAGCACCTCCCGAACGGCGTTGAGTTTGATCTTGACACCGAAGTGCCGAATGGCCTGCTTGGGCTCGATGAAGGTCCGGCCGACGTAATGATTCCGCATCAGCCCGTGCTCGAAAGGCAGCTTCGCCTCCTGGGCAAAACCGAGGGCAGCAGGCACCCCGGAATCGGGAACAGGAATCACCACATCGGCGTCAACCGGCTGCTCCCGCGCCAACTGTCGGCCCAGCTCTTTGCGGACGCCCGCAACGGCCCGGCCGAACAAGAGGCTGTCAGGCCTGGAGAAGTAGACGTACTCGAAAATACACTGAGATTTCGGCGCTGGGGGGAAGGGCCGGAAGGTGTGGAGGCCCCGCTCATTGATCAGGAGGAACTCACCCGGCTCCAGGTCTCGGACAAACTTCGCCTCGATCAGATCGAAGGCACAACTCTCCGAGGCCAGGACCCAAGCGTCCCCAAGCTTTCCCAGAGAGAGCGGTCGGAAGCCGTAGGGGTCGCGGATCCCTAACAACTCGGTTTCGTTCATGATGGCCAGGGAATAGGCACCCCGAACCTGGCCGAGCGCATCGACCGATGCCTCCAATAGGTTCGGCTCACGGGATCGCGCGATCAGGTGAACGACCACTTCACTGTCGGTCGTGGAACTGAAGATAGAGCCTTGCCCCTCCAGATCGTGGCGGATCTTCTCGGCGTTGGTCAAGTTGCCGTTGTGAGCGAGAGCGATCTGGCCGCGCAGGTAGCCGGCCACGAGGGGCTGCGCATTCTTGAGCTGGGAGGTGCCGGTGGTGGAGTAGCGAACGTGGCCGATGGCGAGCGAGCCTTTCAGCCGGCGAAGCCTTGCCTCGGAAAAGACATCAGCGACCAGGCCCATGGCTTTCTCGAGGTGAAGAGACTTGCCGTCCGAAGCGACAATGCCGGCGCTTTCCTGTCCCCGGTGCTGCAACGCATACAGCGCCAAGTAGGCCAGGTTGGCCGCTTCAGGATGGCCGTAGATCCCCACCACCCCGCACTCTTCACGGAACTTATCCAGCCGCATCTCCATCATAAGCCAGCCTTCAGCTATCAGCCATCAGCTTTCAGGGACCGCACCCCTCTTTCGCTGACCGCTGACGGCTGACCGCTTCCTGCGTGCTCCTCAGAGGACTCGCTTGATCCCCTGGATGGCCTGGCGGGTCCGGTGCTCGTTTTCCACCAGGGCGAACCGGACATACTCATCTCCATACTGCCCGAAGCCGATCCCGGGGGAGACCGCCACCTTCGCCTTGTCGAGGAGGAACTTCGTGAACTCCAGCGACCCCATCATCCGGTACGTCTCCGGGATCTTCGCCCAGACGAACATCGTCCCCTTCGGCTTCGGGAGGGTCCACCCGATCCGGTTCAGCCCGTCTACCAACGCGTCGCGCCGCACCCGGTAGGTGTCCACAGTCTCCTTCACACACTCCTGCGGCCCGTTTAGCGCGATGATCGCCGCGATCTGAATCGGCTGAAATATCCCGTAGTCCAGATAGCTCTTGATCCGCGTCAGGGCGATAACGATCTCCGGATTGCCGACGCAGAAGCCAACCCGCCAGCCCGGCATGTTGTAACTCTTGGAGAGGGTGAAGAACTCGACTCCAACTGCTTTCGCTCCGGGCACCTGCAGGAAACTTGGCGCTCGATAATCATCGTAGGTCAAATCCGCATAGGCGAAGTCGTGGATCACATGCAGGTGGTGCTCCTGCGCGAAGGCTACAACCTTTTCGAAAAAGGCGAGGTCAACGGTAGCGGTCGTGGGGTTGTGGGGAAAGCTCAGGATCAGCAGTTTGGGCGGCGGCCAGCTCTCCCGGTGGGCGGCAACCAGCGCCCCGTAGAAGTCCGTCCCCTCTTCGAGGCGAACGCTGCGAACGTCTCCTCCCGCGATGATCACGGAGTACGGGTGGATCGGATAGGTCGGACTGGGCGCCAGCGCGACATCCCCTGGCTCGACGATCGCCAGCGCCAGGTGCGAAATCCCCTCCTTCGCACCGATCGTCGCGATCGCCTCCCGCTCCGGATCGATCTCGACTCCATGACGCCGCCGATACCAGTCGGCGATGGCCACCCGGAGCTTCGTGATCCCGCGCGAGGCGGAGTACCGATGGTTCCGCGGGTTTCGGACGGCCTCGCACAGCTTCTCGACGATGTGGGGAGGGGTTGGCAGGTCGGGATTGCCCATCCCGAAGTCGATGATGTCCTCGCCCCGGGCGCGGGCCTTGACCTTCAATTCGTTGACGATGTTGAACACATAGGGGGGCAACCGACTGATCCGACGGAACTCTTCCATTCCCGCTCCTTTCGGTCCCCTTCGCGCCCGCTTCCCCTGACAGCCTGAGCTCGTCACAACGCTACCAAAAGGGTGCCGCACTGTCAATGAGAAAGAGGCGCACGAGACCAGAGATAACGCTCGTCATTGCGAGCGCAGCGAAGATACCGTGATGGCTGTCAAGTCTTTTTTTCATGCCTCCACCTCCTGGACCGCCAGATGCGGGACGAAGGGGCGCCGGTGTTTGGCCACGGCATAGACAGCAAACAGGAGCTTGTGCAGGGCGGCGATCAGGGCGACCTTCGGGAGCTTGCCCCGGGCGCGCAAGCGCTCGTAGTAGGCCCGCAGCCAGGGGTTCGTCCGGACCGCGACCAACGTCGGCATCCAGAGAGCCGCCCGCAGTCGGGCGTGTCCGGTGGGCGCGAGCCGGGCGTGCGTGAGCCGCCGCTTGCCCGATTCGCGGGTGCCCGGGACGACGCCGACGTAGGCGGCCAAGGCGGCGGCACTCCGGAAGGCCGCGGGGTCGCCGAGTTCCCCCACCAGCCGAGCCGCCGTCTGGACCCCGATGCCGGTGATGGTGGTCAGCAGCGTCCCGACCTCGTGCGTCTGCAGCGTCGTGGTCACATCATCCTCCAGCGCGGCGATCCGGCGCCGCAGTAGCTCCAGATCCTCGCAGAGGTAGCGGACTTGGAGCTGGTAGGCGGGCCCATGGTGCTGCCCCACGGACTCCTTCGCCGCGCCGAGGAGGGCACGGGCGAGGTCGGCCCCGACCCGATGGACCCCGTCGTAGCGCACGGCGGCCAGGCGCGCGACGGACACGCCGGCAAACGCACGGGCCGTCGGGTAGGCGGCCAGGAGGGCGGTGGCCAGCCGGCCCTTCAGGTCCGGGATCACGCGGGTGACCTCGGGGAACCCGAGGTCCACCAGCCGATGGAGCTGCCGGGTCCGGTCGCCGAACTCCTGGCGGAGCCGATCGCGCAGGCGGACCAGCTCCCGCAGCTCCTGGGTCGCGGCCGCCGGCAGGCGGGTGAGGGCGGGCCGCTTCTGCGCCGCGAAGCGGGCGATCCCCAGCGCATCGATGGCATCCGTCTTGGCCCGCGCCAAGTCCTCCCCCGCGAAGCGGCGCGTCCGCATCGGGTTGAGCAGGGCAATCGCAAACCCCTCGGCGGCGAGCACGGCGAAGAGGTTCTGCCAGTAGTGGCCCGTGGCCTCCATGGCGACGAGCAGGTCCTCCGGCCCCCCGAGGAGGGTCCGCAGGGTCTGGTAGCCCGCGGCATCCTCC
>Ga0209751_10001937_pt1 | contig 21007 bp, 18 predicted proteins | sample RifCSP13_1_FD_184019 | JGI IMG/M metagenome (GOLD analysis project Ga0209751, IMG submission 184019) | Soil microbial communities from Rifle, Colorado - Rifle CSP2_sed 13_1 (SPAdes) (version 2) | ecosystem: Environmental > Terrestrial > Deep subsurface > Rock core/Sediment | place: Rifle... | reverse complement strand
CGGAGGCGGTCGAGCGCGCGTTCAAGGGAAGCCACAACTCCACCTTCGGCGGGAACGCCCTCGCCTGCGCGGCGGGATCGGCGGCCCTTGACGTCCTCGTCCGTGAGAGGCTCTGGGAGCGCGCGGAGGCCCTCGGGGCCCGCGGCCTCGGGTTCCTGCGCGCCCTCGGCTCCCCCCTGATCCGCGAGGTCCGCGGCCTCGGCCTCATGATCGGCATCGAGCTGAAGGAGAAGGCGACGCCTTCCCTCCAGGCGCTCGCGGCGAAAGGGGTGCTCGCCATCGGCGGAGGGTCGAACGTCATCCGCTTATTGCCGCCGCTCGTGATCCCGGAGGACCAGTGGGACTACGCCCTGGACATGATCAAGGAGGTCTTCCCGCATGGATGAGGTCGGGGTCCTGAGGACCCTGCTCGAGGCCTACAGCCCCTCCGGCCAGGAGGCGCCCGCGGTGCGCGCCTTCGAGAAGATCGCGGGGGCGCTCGGCCTGGCGACGCACGTCGACACCGCGGGGAACGGCTTCGCCCGCGCGGGATCCGGGAGGCCCCAGGTCCTGTTCCTCGGGCACATCGACACCGTGGAGGGTGAGATCCCTGTGCGGCGCGCGGGGGGCCGGATCTACGGCCGAGGCGCCTGCGACGCCAAGGGAGCCCTCGCCGCCGCGCTCGTCGCGGCCAGCCGGCACACCGGACCGGGCGAGGTCGTGGTCGCCGCCGCCGTGGGCGAGGAGAAGGACTCTCGCGGCGCGCGCTTCCTGATCCCGCGGCACCACCCCGACTTCCTTCTCGTCGGGGAACCGAGCGGGTGGTCTGGCGTGACCATCGGCTACAAGGGGAACCTGAGCCTGGTCCTCTCCTTTGAGGGAGCGCGCCGGCACCTGTCCTCGCCCGACGAGACGACCGTGGAGACGGCGCTGGGCTTCCTCGAAGGCCTCCGCGAGTTCTGCTGGGACCACCGCGGGGAGACGCCCTTCACGTCCCTGACCGCGAAGGTCCACGCGATCCAGACGCGCCGCACCGGCGGGCGGGAGTCCGTCGAGGTCGGCGTGAACCTCCGCCTCCCTGAGGCCGTGCGGTGCGCCGAGGTCCTCGCGTTCCTCGACGAGGCCGGGCTCAAGGACCGATACCGCGTCGTGGACCGCTCCGAGGCGGTCACCGCGGACCGCGGGAACGCGGTCGTCCGCGTCCTCCTTGCGGGGATCCGGGCGCAGGGCGGCCGGCCGACCCTGCTGCGGAAGGCGGGGACCTCGGACATGAACCTCGCCGTGCCGGTCTGGGGCTGCCCCGCCGCGGCGTACGGGCCCGGGGACGCTCATCTCGATCACACGGACGCGGAGTTCCTGGAGGTCATCGAGTTCTCGCGCTCGGTGCGCATCCTCGAGCACGCGTTCTCGACGCTTTCCGCGGGGGCGCCGAGCCCCGCCGCGACCCTCGGGTTCAGCCGCGCTTCACCGCGTCCGCGAACTCCGCCAGGGGGACTGCGGGCAGCGTCTCCGCCGTGATGTACCCCTTCGCGGCGATCAGGGCGCTGGCCTTCATCATCGTGGCGTCATCCGGGGCCTCGACGACCGCGACCAGGTCGTAGCGGCCCAACGTCGAGTAGATGTTGAGGACCTTCCCGCCGTTCGCCTCGAGGATGCCGCGAAGCTCCTTGAAGACCGCGTCCACACTTTGGATGCGTTCGGCCCCCTTCGCGGTGAACTTCACCAGCCTCACGTAGAGCGGCATGCTCAACTCCTCCGGGAGGGCCCGAGAAAGGCGGCGGGGATATTTACCTTGGCCCCTCCCGGTGTACCTGTAGCCCGCGGTGGCTATATCCCCCCCGGTCCATCCACGGTGCATGCGCGGAGGCGTCGTCGTCGCCGGGGTGGTCCTGATGCTCCTGGCGCTCTTCGGGTGGCTCGCCTTCGTCTTCAACCCCCTCCTCGGAGCCCTCCTCTGTATCGCCTCCCCCGTCCTTTTCCTGGTCGGCCTCATCCTGTTCATCGTCGGCCTCGTGGTCTCCGCGCCCCAGCCGATGGTCTACGTCGCGCAGCAAGCTCCTCCCGCGGCGATGTACGCGGGGGTGCCCCCGCCCGGCTACCCCTGCCCGGTCTGCCGCCAGCCCCTCCAGTTCGTCCAGCAATACCGCCGTTGGTACTGCCCGCAGTGTCGCCAGTACCGCTAGCCGCGGAAGGGATATCAAGGGCGGGCCGCATCGGAAGCCCGTGTCCGAGGCGGGAAAACCTCTCGGGCCGGACGACGGGTTCCGCCTCCGGGTGGGCTGCAGCGGGTGGGGCTACGAGGCCTGGCTCGGCGGCTTCTACCCGAAGGGCCTGGCCAACAAGGACTTCCTGAAGACCTACTCAAGGGTCTTCGACCTCGTGGAGATCGACTCCTCGTTCTACCGCACGCCCTCCCCCGCGATGTGCGCGGACTGGTACCGGCAGACGCCGCCGGGCTTCACCTTCGCGGCGAAGTGGCCGAAGCGGATCACCCACGACCACAAGCTGCGGAACGTCGCGGACTCCATGGACTACTTCTACCGGTCCGTAGGCCAGCTCAAGGAGAAGCTGGGGCCGCTCTGCGTCCAGCTCCCGCCGAGCCTGAAGTACGAGAAGGACTGGGAGGCGCTGCGGGACTTCGTCCTTCGCTTTGACAAGAGATACCCGCACGCCATCGAGTTCCGCCACCGCTCCTGGTTCCGTCCGGACGTCTATGCCCTCCTGAGGGACAGCGGGGTCTGCATGGTGTGGGCGACGACACAGTACCTGGACACGCCGCCCGAGGTCACCGCGGACTACGTTTACCTGCGGATGATCGGGGACCGGGAGCTCACGGAGTTCGGCACGATCCAGCGCGACAAGGGGGAGGAGATGCGCGCCTGGTACGGGGAGATCGGGAAGGCCCAGGGCAAGGCCCGGGGCGCCTTGGTGTTCTTCAACAACCACTACGCGGGATTCGGGCCGGGGAGCGCGAACGAGTTCCGGCGGCTGGCCGGGCTCATGGACCTGGAGTTCCCCGTCTCGGGGAAGCGCCAGCGCTCGCTGGACACGTTCTGAAAGGGAAAGGGGCGGGGCGGGTGGCCCCGCTGCGGTCTCAGGTGGAGGACTCCTCTTCCGCGGCGTCTTCCTCGGACTCTTCCTCGGTCTTTTCGTCCTCGGTGGCCTCTTCCGTCTCCTCGCCCTCTTCCTCTTCCTCGGCCGCCTCTTCTTCTCCCTCTTCCTTTTCGGCGGCTTCTTCGCCCTCCGGCTTCTTACGCCGGCGCATCAGGAGGAGGGCCAGGATCAGGACGACTATGGCCACGATGATGAGGATGGGGAGGAGCGAGACGCTCGGCGGCGTGGGCGTCTGGGTCACCGTCACGGTCCACTGGGCGTAGAGGTTGCCGTTGTTGCCGTCGGAGGCGGTCACGTTCACGATGAACGTGCCCACGGTTGTCGCGCTGAACGAGTAGCTGGACGCGTTGCCCGCAGCCGCCGTGCCGAGCCGCCACGTGTAGATGGGGTTGTCACCATCCAGATCGGCCCAGTTCGTCACCTGGAAGACCTGCGACCCGCCGACCTGGAGGCTCACGGTCGTTCCGCTCGGAGTGAACGTCGCGGAGGGAGCGCGGTTGTTCACGGTCACGGTCAGCGTGGCCGTGTTCGTAAGGCTCCCATCGCTCACCGTCAGGGTGACGGTGAACGTCCCGCGAAGGAGGTAGGTGTGCGTCGCGTTCACGGTGGTCGCCGTGGTCGTGTCGCCGAAGTCCCAGGCGTAGGTAATCGGGTCGTTGTCCGGGTCGTTCGAGCGGTTCCCGACGAAGGCGAAGGCGGTGGAGAGGTCGCCCGAGGTCGGCGTCACGGAGGCGATCGCGGTGGGTGCGCGGTTCGTCGGCGGCGCGTTGATCGTCACCGTCACGGAGACCTCTGCGCTCACGTTCCCGTCGCTGTCCGTCACGGTGAGGTTCACCACGTAGGTGCCGTTCACCGCGTAGGAGTGGTTGACGATGGCCGCGGCGCCGGTCGCCGTGGTCCCGTCGCCGAACTCGAAAGCGAAGGTGAGGGCGTCGTTGTCGGGGTCGCTCGACAGGCTACCGTTGAACGTGATGTTCACGGTGACATTCGCGGTCGGGGTGCTCGCGGTGAGGTTCGCTACCGGGTCCCGGCCCCACGCGGTGATGTCCACCGTGTCCGTGTCCGTCAGACCCTCTTGGTCCGTGACGGTCAGGGTGAAGGTGTAGGTGCCACCGGCGGGCGGCGTGAAGGTCGGGTTCGGGCTGGTCGCGCCCGCGAGCGTCCAGCCTGTGCCGCTCGTCGGTGCCCAGGAGTACGTAAAGATGGAGTCGCCGACGTCGGGATCCGAGGATCCCGCCCCGTCCAGGGTCACGAGGTTGTTCTTCAGCATGGACTGGTCCGGCCCGGCGTTGGCCACCGGCGCCGCGTTCGTTACGGTGACTTGGACCGTGTCGAGGTCCGTGTCGATCCCGTCGTAGACCGTGAGGGCGAACGTGTAGATGCCGGAGAGGGTCGGCGTGAAGGTCGGGTTCGGGCTGGTCGCGCCCGCGAGGCCCGGATTCACGGGGCCCGAGACCCAGGCCCAGAGGTAGGTGAGCGTGTCGGCCGCGTCCGCCTCGATGGAGGCGGTGCCGTTCAAGGTCACCAGGGTCCCCTTCGCGACGATCTGGTCGACGCCCGCGCTGGCCACCGGCGCCTGGTTGACGACGTCCACGACCACTGCGTCCGTGCTGTTGCCGCCGAAAAGGTCGTCGACGGTGAGGGCGAAGGCGTAGGTGCCGAGAACGGTGGGAGTGAAGGTCGGGCTGGCCACGAACCGGTTGCTCAGCGTGATGGGGGGCCCGGCCGTTTGCGTCCAGCTGTAGTTGAGGCCGTCGCCGTCCAGGTCGCCGGACGCAGTCCCGTCCAGGGTAATTAGGGCGTCGCGGAACACGCCGACGAGCTGGTCCGGCCCGGCGTTCGCCGTCGGTGCGCGGTTCAGCACGTCCACGGTGAAGGGGATAGAGTCCTGCTGCCCGATCGTGTCCGTCACGGTGAGGGTCACGAGGAACGTGCCCCGCGCGCTGTACTGGTGGTTCGTGAAGACGAGCGTGTCGTTCGTCCCGTCCCCGAAGTCCCAGAAGTACGCGGCGATGCCGACATCGTCGGTCGAGGTGTTCGCTTGGAACAGGAAGATCGTGGACAGGTCCCCGGTGGAGGGGAGGACGCCGCCACTCGCCACGGGCGGGAGGTCCACGTAGACGTCCACACTGACCGTGAACCAGCCGTACAGGCCGTCGCTGTCCCAGACGGTGAGGTTCGCCACGTAGGTCCCGATTGCGGCGTAGGCGTACGTGACCACCGGCGTCGCCGAGGTCGTGTTCGAACCGTCGCCGAAGTCGAAGAAGTAGGTCCCGATCGTGCCGTCCAGGTCGAGGGAGGCGCTGCCGTTGAAGGTGGCGAGCGCGCCCACGAGGACCGGGTTCGGGGTCACAGTCAGGGAGGCCGCGGGGCCCACGGGGACGATGGACACCATGACGCTATCGTTGGACCAGACGCCGAAGGCGTCCGTGACGGTGAGGTTGAACACGTAGTCACCCAGCGTGTCCGTCATGAAGTCGGGGGTCGCTGTGGTGGGGTTGTTCAGGACGACCGCGATGGGCCCGGAGACCCACGTCCAGTTGTAGGTAATGCTGTCCCCGTCGGGGTCGGCACTCGCCGTGCCGTCGAGGAGGACGGTGACGTTCCGGATGGAGATCTGGTCCGGCCCTGCGTCCGCGACCGGGGCGCTGACGGTGACCTGAACGCTGTCCGTGGAGTTCGCCGACGAGTTGTCCCACACCGTGAGGTCGAAGGTGTACACGCCATCGGTGTCCGCGAAGAACGACGCCATCGAGGTGTTGTCGCCGGTGAGGGTGACGATCACGGGCCCGCTGGTCTGATTCCACTGGTAGGTCAGCGGGTCGCCGTCAGGATCCGAGCTGCCCGTCCCGTTCAGGGAGACCGTCGTGTTGCGGTTCGTGACCTGGTCTGCGCCGGCGTCGGCGACCGGGGCCTGGTTGCCTGGCCCCGTAGGGTTGGTAACCGTGTTGGTGTCCAGGGTGACCGCGGCAATCCGTGCCAACACCCTGCCGTTCACCGTCGCGCCGGTGGTCAGCGTGATGGACTGATCCGCCATGATCGTTCCAGCGAAGGCCGACGTCGTTCCGAGAGTCGCGGAACTGCCGACCTGCCAGAAGATGTTGGAAGCGCTCGCGCCGCCGGCCAGGATGACCTGCCGACCGGATGTCACGGTCAGGGTGGACCCAATCTGGAAGATGAAGACCGCACTCGCGTTGCCTAGGGCGTCCAGGGTGAGGTCCCCGGAGGCTATCGCAAGAGTGGACGTGGACATGTAGAGACCGGGGGTGAGGGTTTGTCCTCCGAGGTCTCCGGACACGGTCACCTGACAGAGGGTTCGTCCCGCGGCGTCGTTGTACGCGATGGTCAAGTCGGCATTGGCCGCGGCCGCGATCGGACCGCCCGCGTGGATCGTCCCGACCACCGTTCCCGGTGGGAACCCCGTCACCGAGGTGCCTGGACTTACGCCGAGGTCCCCGGTGACGATGGTCGGACCGGTGTTGGTCACCGTCGAGCCCGCCAGGACGGCGAAACCGGCAGCCGATCCAAGGTCTACCGGGCTCAGGCTGCAGGTCGAGGTCGTGATGACCACCTGGTCGGTGGCCGAGGCGGTGTAGTTGTCCGTCACGGTGAGGTTGAACGTGTAGACCCCGACCATTGTCGGGGTGAAGGAGGCAATGCTCAGGTTCCAGTTCGTGATCGCGACGACCTCTGGCCCGGAGAACTGGGTCCAGTTGAATGTCAGCGGGTCCCCGTTCGGGTCGGAGCTCGCGCTCCCGTCGAGGCTCGTCACCGCGAACGGGATGCTGTTCGCGTCCGGGCCTGCGTCGGCCACTGGGGGTGCGTTGCTTACCGCCACGATGACGTTGTCCTGGCTCAGGACCCAGCCGTCGAACGCCGAGAGCACGAACTCGTACGTCCCGATCTCAGGGGTGGAGAACCATGCGACCGCCTGCGACGCGTTGGTGATTGTCACCGCGGGACCGGAGGCTTGGGTCCAGCCGTAGATGAGTGCGTCTCCATCAGGGTCCGCGAGGGTCCCGGAGCCGTTGAGCGTGATCGGAGTGTTCTGCGTGGCTCCGAAGTCCGGCCCTGCGTTCGCCGAGGGCGCGTTGTTGCTGAGGACTTGGAGGCCCAATGCCGAGACGTCCGGGGTGGTCTGGTTGTCGCCGGTGAAGAGCTGGACTTCCCACAGGTAGTAGTTGAACCCGGGTGCCACGGCGTCCCCGGGCTGGATGTTGCTGTTCACTTGAGACCACGTGGCGTTGTCGTTGGAGCCCCAGATGCCCATCGTCACCGAGGTCCCGGCTGGGATGTTCCTGGTGAACCAGAAGGTGGCGTTGACCGTGCTCGCGCTCCAGCTCACGTTGGCTTCGGTGGACCAAGCGGTGCCGAGACCCGTGTAGTTGAGGTCACCGCCAATCGCCAAGCTGACGTTGACGTTCGGCACGATCACCGTGCTCGTCAGGTTGAAGCCGGTTGCGTCCGCCAAGGTCCAGTTGTACCAAGTCTCGTGCACCGAAACCGGGTTGGTCGCGGGCCAGTCCTGCGTCTGCTCGCCGATGCGGCCAGCGAGGACCACCCCGACCGGGGTGACCATCAGCACGGTCGCGACGAGCGCAGTCCATTTTCGTACGTTCATTGGGGCCATAGTAATCCCTGAATTAAGCCGTCGGAGGGAGTATCCCTATATATAACTTCCGGGACACTTCCTGAGGGGGAGAGGGCGGAGTCCATGGTGCCGGGACCATGTTTCCTCCCCACTCAGACGTACACTTGTGTCCGTTCCCAACACCTCCACTCCCCCCGCCGCAAACCCCATGGCGGAAGTCCGGGATGGCCTTGCGATTGCCCCGCATCGTGTTCCACGCCGATATGGACGCGTTCTACGTTGCCTGCGAGCGGCGGCGCGCCCCCGATCTCGCGGGGACGCCCGTGGTGATCGGGGCGGACCCCAAAGGGGGCCAGGGCCGCGGCGTCGTCATGGCGGCGTCGTACGAGGCCCGCGACCTCGGCGTCACGTCGGGCATGCCGATCTCCCAGGCCTGGCGTCGGCTCCCGAACGCCGTGTACCGGATCCCGGACTACGACCTCTACGGGGACGTCAGCGAGTCCGTGATGGGGATCCTCCGGGAGTTCGCGGACGTCGTCGAGCAGGCGAGCATCGACGAGGCCTACCTCGACGTCACCTCGCGGACCACCTGGGACACGGTGCGGGAACATGCGCTCGCGGTGAAGCGCGCAGTGCGGGACCGCGAGGGAATCACATGCACGGTCGGCGTCGCCCCGAACAAGTCCTGCGCGAAGATTGCGGGGGAGTCGCAGAAGCCGGACGGGCTTACCGTCGTGACGCCGGAGCGCATCCGGGCGTTCTTGGATCCGCTGCCCGTCTCCCGGATCAGCGGCGTCGGCCCGAGGACCGAGGAGGTGCTGACCGAAGCCGGCGTGCGGACCGTCGGGGAGCTGGCGCGCTTCTCGGGGGACCGGCTGAAGGAACTCCTAGGGAAGAACGCGGTATGGCTGTGGGGCATCGCGCGCGGCATCGAGGAGCTCCCCGTCGAGGAGCGTCCCGACCCGAAGAGCCTCTCCGTGGAGCGGACCTTCGAGCGCGATGTCCTAGACTGGGAGGTGGTCCTCGGGACGCTCGACGACATCGCGGAGAACGTCTGGCAGCGCGCGCGCCTGGAGAAGGTCCGCTTCCGGAACGTGGGCGTGCGCGTGCGGTTCGAGGGGTTCGAGACGCACTCTCGCGAGCGCACGCTCGCGACCCATGTGGACGTCCCCGCGGTGCTCACCCGGATTGCCCGCGAGCTCGCAGCGGAGTTCCAGTGGGACCCGAGGCCGGTGCGCATGGTGGGGGTGCGCGTCTCGCACTTCTCGCGTAGTGGCGGTCAGCGGCGCCTGGCGTGACTCCCGTCCACGGTTAGGCTAGCACTTTATAGAAGAACAAATCCTGCCCGCCACGTGCCCCCCGAAAAGCAAATCATGCCCATTCAAGACTTCGGATTGGGATTCAGTCGGGTCGAGACCGTGCAAGTCTGGATTGGCGTGGCGGTGATGACGTTCGCATTCGCGATCGCCTACATCGGCGGCGCGCGGAACCTCGATTTCTACTTCCGCCTCGGTGGCGGCCTTCTGGTTCTGCTCGTCCTCACCGGCTCCTTCGTCGCGGTCGTGACCGCGTTCTTCCTCCACGAGGTTGCGCACAAGGCGGTCGCCCAGCGATACGGCGCCGTCGCGGAATATCGCTACTCTCCCACAGGGCTCCTCGTGGGACTCGTCACCGCTGCCATCGGCTGGATGCTCGCGATACCAGGGGCCGTGGTCATTTCCGGGCGCATCACCCCTCGACACCAAGTGCGAATCAGCGTGGCGGGCCCTGCGGCGAACCTCGCCTTCGCGGCCGTGTTCATCGGCCTCTCGGTCGCGCTCGGCACGACTCCCGGCCGGTTCAGGGAGCCTGTCCCGATCTTCATCGGCACCCTTGCCTTCGTGAACCTGTTCCTGGCGGGGTTCAACCTGATCCCGGTCCCGCCCATCACCTTCCATCGCATGATCGCCGGAAGGCTCCCTGTGAATGTGACGCTCCCCGCGAGTGACGGGTTCCTGATTCTGGTGCCCAGCAAGGTGGTGTGGGCCACATCGGTCGTGGCGCTCTTGGCACTGGGCATCGGGGGCCGCATCCTCGCAGTCTTCTAGGTCGCGTTGATTGTCGCCGCCAGGTATCCCGCGCCGAACCCGTTGTCCACGTTCGCGATACACTGGCAGGGAGACATGCGTTGAACATCGGTCGTCTTTCGGAGACTAGGCGGCCGGTAGTGCAACGGAAAGTCGAAGGCGATCTCGGGGGTCCCGCAGGGAGTCTGCGGAAGCCGTCGGCATAGGCGATTACGAGTAGAGGATAGGTCAGCGCGAGATGGGACTCGGGGCCGGCAATCGATGCGTTGGGGGGGTCCATCGGCGACCATGCGAGTCCTGAGGACTAGGACAATCACGCCAGAATCCTGGGCACGGGCTTGCCCCGACTCCGAGTACGGGCTGTGCACGGGCATCTACGCCGACGACGAGTGGGAGCTGCAGGAGTTCCTCGACCGCGTCTAGGCGGGCGTGTGCGGTGCGAACCGCCGCCAAGGGGCGACGACGGGTGCGATCGTCGGGGCGCAGCCTCTCGGCGGTTGGAAGAGCTGAGCGGACCACGGGGAAGGGCGCCGGTGGCCCTACCACCTCGAGCAGTTCATGCGGGAGCAGGCGCGCACGCACCGCGCGTGATTCACTTCCTTGGAGCCCCGACGTGCCCTACGAGCTGGATGACGCCGGCCACGACGAGGTACAACCCGACAAGCCAGGCGATCAACGCCGGGAAGACGATGATCAGCAGCCCGAAGACGATCATCAGGACGCCCGCGACCTGCCCCGTGATCCCCATGCGCCGGAAGAACCCCTGCGCTTCCCCTCCGAGTTCGTTCATTCGAATCACCTCTTGCAACCCTACAGGGGACCTAGGATCGTGGGCAGGAACCAGCCTACGATCACCGCGACAATCCACACCACGACCGCGACCGCGAGGGCTCTGAGCCCGCTCATGTCGTAGAGAGTCGCCAGGGCGAGCAGCCAACCAAGCCCGGCCACGACGGCTGCCAGGAGCCCCGAACCTAGGAAGAAGTACGCGAGTGCGTAGATGATCGCACCGACGAGGGCAGCAAGGAAGGCCGTCCCGATCCCTTCGCTCTGTTCAAAGAGTTTCGTGACGAAGTAGATGATGATGGCCGAAATGATCCACCCGATGACGAAGAAGACCACAGCCCCGAGAAGCGGCATCTCCACCCTTCCTAGGTCCTCATGACCCTTCGACCGGCCTTGCGTCTCTTGACCGGGCCGCGCCCGCCCGGCGACTTCGCGGCACGCTTCTTTGTTGCTGTCATCCGACCGCCCCTGCTTTTCTTTGCCATGTTTTCATCTCCCCTTCAGCCTTTTTTCTCCTTGTTGATCGTCATACACGCCTCACGCGGGCTTGGTGACGGTGCTGGCGTCTAGTGTGACGGCGCCGATCCGTGCCATCGCCCTACCATGCAGCGTCGCACCGGTGCTCAGCGAGACGGACTGGTCCGCCATGATGGTTCCAAAGAAGGTCGAGTTCGTTCCGAGAGTGGCGGAACTGCCGACCTGCCAGAATACGTTGGAGGCCCTGGCGCCTCCTGTCAGGATGACCTCGCGACCGTCCGTCGTGGTGAGGCTGGACGCCATCTGGAAGATGAAGACCGCGTTCGCGTTGCCTTGGGCGTCCAGGGTGAGATCCCCGGAGGATATCTCAAGACCGGACGTGGACTTGTAGAGACCAGGGGTGAGGGTTTGTCCTCCTAGGTTTCCGGCCACCGTTACGGGACAGAGGGTCCGCCCAGCGGCGTCGTTGTACGCGATCGTTAAGTCGGCAATGGCCCCGGCGGCGGCCGAATCGGCCGCGTGGATCGTCCCGACCACCGTTCCCGGCGGAAATCCAGTCACGGCGGTGCCTGGACTCACGCCGAGATCCCCCGTGACCGTGGTGCCATCCGTGTTTGTCACCGTCGCGCCCGCCAGGACTGCGAAACCGCCTGCCGATCCAAGGGCGACTCCGCCTTGGCTGCATGAAGTCTGCGTCAGCAAGATGTAACCTGCCCCAAGCACTACCGCTACAATGGCAACCGCGACGACCCCGACGATCAACGTCTTTCGAAGCATGTTCGTACCTTCCTTGGCGTCACGGCCTGGTAACGGTGTTGGTGTCCAGTGTGACCGCACCAATCCGGGCCAACGCCCTGCCGTCCAACGTCGCCCCGGTGGTAAAGGAGATGGACTGATCCGCCATGATCGTTCCAACGAAGGTCGAGTTCGTTCCGAGAGTGGCGGAACTGCCGACCTGCCAGAAAACGTTGGAAGCGTTCGCGCCCCCGGCCAGGATCACATGGAGGCCGGCTGCTGTGTTGAGGGTGGACGCCATCTGGAAGATGAAGACCGCACTCGCATTGCCTTGGGCGTCCAAGGTGAGATCCCCGGAGGATATCTCAAGACCGGACGTGGACTTGTAGAGGCCCGGGGTGAGGGTTAGTCCTCCCAGGTTTCCGGCCACCGTTACGGGACAGAGGGTCCGCCCAGCGGCGTCGTTGTACGCGATCGTTAAGTTGGCAAGGGCCCCCTCGGCGGCCGGATCGCCGGTGTGGATCGTCCCGCCGACCACCGTTCCGGGCGGAAATCCCGTCACCGCGCTGCCGGGACTCACGCCGAGGTCCCCGGTGACCGTGGTCGGACCGGTGTTGGTCACCGTCGCGCCTGCCAGGACGGCGAAACTGGCGGCCGATCCAAGGCCTACTCCGGTTTGGCTGCATGCGGACGATGACGTCGATGTCGTAAAGCTCCATACGAAGTTACTCTGCAGGGCATTGCCCGCGAGGTCCTTGGCCCCGGTGGTGATCGTGGCGGTGTAAGTAGTGTTGGATGCGAGAGCGCTTGCCGGATCAAAGGTCGCGGTCAGACCAGTGTAGCTCACGAGGCCGGACACAGATGTCGTCCCTTGCTTCAGGAGAAAGGTTGACACGGTAATCGTCGAGGGGTCCATCGCCTCGCTGAACGTCGCCGAGATGTTGCTGTTAACCGGCACAGCGATGACGGGGCTCGTGGAAATCACGAGGGGCGGAGTGGTGTCTGAGACTTGACCCGTCGTAAAGCTCCACCCGAAGTTAACCGCCAGGGCATTGCCCGCGAGGTCCTTGGCCCCGGTGGTGATCGTGGCGGTGTAAGCGGTGCTGGTAGCGAGATTGCTCGGTGGGACGAAGGTCGCGGTCGTGCCTGTATAGCTCACAGTCCCCGAAACCGCGGTCGTCCCGCTCTTCAACGTAAACGTCGACGTGGTGATCGTTGAGGGGTCCATCGCCTCGCTGAACGTTGCGAGGATCTTCGTGTTGATCGGCACACCCGCGGCGGCACTATCAGGGGATGTGGACGTCACCGTGGGCGCGGTTCCTGGTATGGTTCCGGATGGAGGCTGTGTCAGCAAGATGTAGCCTGCCCCAAGGGCTACCGCCACGAGGGCAATCGCGACAATCGCAACGACCGATTTCCTGCGAACCATGTTCTTCCCTTCTCCGGTGTCAGACAGGGTCCGACCTAGTTGGCTTCGCCCCTCAGCTACAGGGCGCCCTTCGACAGGTTTAAGTCACCCTGTCCGTTTTTCCGAAACGCTCTGGAACATGTGGACACCCGACGACCTGGATATCCGGATCATCCGAGCGCTGGCCTCTCCCCACTCGTTCCAGTGGGACGTCCGTATCTCCTATGCGCGCGTGGCCGCAGAACTTGAAGTCGACGAACAGACAGTCCGAAACCGGCTGAAGCGCATGAACGACGTCCGGTTCCTACTGGGTTGGCAGCTCGTCCTCAATCCGGTTCTGCTTGGCCGGGAGGCTGCCATCGTAGAGCTGCGTGTCGGTGACTCGGAATCCAAGCCCGAGGTGATTTCGCGGCTGAAACTGCTTGAGGGCGTAATGCTCATCGACGACTTCTACGGCAAAGAGCTCGCCGTGCTCACCTTGTACGAGAACGCGTTGACGCTGGAAAGGCAGGTTCAGCTGTTCGCTTCCCTTTGCGGTTCCCCAACACCCGTCTCGTGGAGGCTCGGCTTCCCTCCCTGCGACCTGACCCCGACGAGGACGGACTGGCGGATCATGCAGGCGCTACGGAGGAGCGGGAGAGCGAGGCTCTCGGACGTCGCCCGCAGCCTGGGCCTCTCGACTCGGACTATCAAGAGGCGGCTGATCACGATGGTCGGTGGGAACGCCTTCTACCTTGACCCCCTCCTGGATCTGGGGAAGGTCGGCGGCGTGCGATGCCGATTCTGGGTCACCTCCGAAGCGAGCCGGAAACGAGCGGTCGACGAGGCGATCCTATCCGAACTCCACAGGATCATCTTCACGCACACGGCGCCGCAGGAGTACTCCCTTTTCGTCGCCCACGTCGCCAATGCGTCGGAGGTCGAGGAGATCCTTGAATGGATGAAAAGACTGAACGGCGTTAGGGAGGTCCGGTCGACCATCGAGGTAGACCATATCCATGTTCATGAGTGGGTTGAAGGCGAGATTCAGAAGCGGTTGTCGACGCGAGCGAGCTAGCGGACGGGCGTGCAAGGTTTGTTACAGGGACAGAATTCGTGTTCAGCACGCCCCCGTGGGCGACCCGGTGATGCGCGTCGGTCAGATTCTCGAAACCTGTTCCCTTCGACGAACGCTTCTGGCCAGACGATGTCCTTCCGTGACCTTCGTCACGTGTTCGTGAAACCCGAGGTTCGTACCGTGACGCAGGCCCCTTGTGGCGCGGCCATGAAAGTGTTCTGCCCCTAACTCGCGCGCTTCCAGACCGTCCTCAGGTGTCGCGCGTTGTCAGCGGCACCCCGAGTCCGCTGCCAGGGCCACCGCGAAGTCGTCGACCTCGGCACGGAGTTCGCGCTCGAGCCGCCGCCGGAAGAGCGGCAAGAAGAAGCGCACCCAGGAGGTGAACCGCCACTCCGACTCGATCACGAGCCGGCAGCCTCCCGGCCCGGGTTCCAGGCGATACCGCGAGGTCGCGGTGCCATGCCGCGAGTCCGCCTCCACGCGCCAGCGGAGCGGGGGCTCGCGCGTCATCTTCAGCCGCGCGGTGATCCTCCGCCCGACGAGTTCGAGCTCCTCGTCCACCGTGACGGAGTCCTCGCCGCGCGCGACGATCCTCCGTCCCTTGAGGTGCCGCGCGAGCTGCGTGTCGTCCTCGCGGACATCCGTGTACCAGGCGAACGCGTAGCCCGCCGGGACGGCAAGGTCCTTCTGGAAGCGGAAGTGGACGACCTTCACGAGACTGGAAGCAGGGCGGCGCGCTTATAGGTGGCGCGCTCCCTCCCCGCCCGATGCCGCGCGCGCCTCCGCGCCTGCGTCTCCTCGCCTGGCTCTTCCTCCTCTTGGCGGTCCTCCGTCTCGTGGAGCTGGCCTTCTTCGCGGTCTTCGCCCTCACGCCGTGGAGTAACCCGATCCTCGCCGGGCTCGCGCACGTGGTCCTCGTCATGGTCGGGGTGGACGTCCTGATCGCGGCGTTCCTCCTCGCCCTCGCCGTCGGCCTGTTCCTCGGCCGCCGCGGCGTCTTCCAGTTCGTGCTCGGGAACATGCGTGCTCCCGGTCTCCTCCTTCTCCTCATCTCGTTCTTCTCGTTCATCTTCCCGAGCGTGCTCCTCATGGCCATCGCGATCCTCTCCATCGTCGTCGTCATCGCCATCCTGGCCGTGCTCTTCAGCTCGGCGACGCGGCACGAGGTCGAGGGCATGGACTACGCGCGGGCGGACGCGGGCGCGGCGGCCGCCGTGGTCGCGCAGCGCGGGTTTCGCGAGACGGCGAAGCCCCTCGATCCCCAGGACGCCGAGGAGGAGACCGAGTACGAGCTGGTGGAGGCCCGTGGCTGGCTCTGCCGCGACTGCGATGGCTGGAACGCCGACGAGGCCACCGCTTGCAAGCACTGCGGCGTCGCCCGCTAGGACACCGTGCGGCCTGACTGGGGGTTCTCCTGGAGACACGTCCAAGTTTATGTTATCATCATCACAGGAACTCATCCTCGCGGACGGTGTGCGGTGAGACCTGCCGCCACGGTGTCTCGTGCTAGAACTCCGTGATTCGCCGCTGCCGCCTCGCGTAGGCGAGGATCTTCGAGCGCGCGAGCCAGTTCGCCATGGGGAGCGTGAGCACCTTCCGCAGGTTGGCGAGACTCTCCTCCAGCGACGCGAAGTGCACCGCGTCCCCCTCCAATGCCGCGCGGGCAATCTCCCGGAAGCGCCACACGCCGAGCGGGATCCAGTCGCGGAAGACCTCGAGGAAGACGACCGCCCCCGCTTGGCGGCGTTCCCGCGAAAGGTATTCCAGGACGGGGAGGCGCGCGGCGTGGTACCCGCCGGCGAGCTCCTCGGGGTACGCCTTCCGCCCGTGGAAGAACTCGTGGTCCGCCGCGGGGAGCATCGTGCCGTCCTCGACGTTCCAGGCCTCGAGGGCCTCGAACATCCACGCGGTGGGCATCAGGAGGACGGTGACCGCGTTCGCGAGCGCGCGGTGCGTGAAGACGCGGTACTCGTTGACCCAGGGATGCCCGCGCACCTCCTCGAGGAGTCGCTTCGCGAGGATGTCGTCCACCGCGGTGATGCTCCACTCCGTGGGCACGAGCTTGCGGTTCTTCCCGAGGCCGAGGAGGCCGACGGAGAAGACGCGGGTGATCGCGGACTGCGCGATGCCGTGTTCGTACAGGTCCTTGACGCCGTCGACCGCGAGGAGGTCCGTGTCCGAGGCGACGTAGTCGACGCGGCGGGGGACGGCCGGGTTCTCCGTGAGGCGGAGGTCGCGGATCACCGCGGAGGGGCCGGAGGGCGCGCTCCGCGCCATGAAGGGGCCCTCGAGGTAGGGACGCTTGTCGAGGCGGAGCTCCGTGTCCACAGGCCTCCCCGCCATGGCCCCCTCTTGGATTGTTCTTAGGAGAGGATCGGGCTCCACAGCGGACTGCACGCGGCGAGATGCCTTCCCGCGCACGAGTGACAGCCGGAACCGCAGGATGTCCCAGACGGAGAGGCCGAGCCAGGTCTCCGGCGCGTCCATGGTCGAGGCATCGTCGATCGCCGGCGGGACCATGGGACCGGCGAGCACGCGCGGGTAACCCCAGGAGCCGACGAACGCCGTTGGCGGTGAAGCGCCGAAGAGCTCCGTGGACTGCAGGGGCTTCTGTTCCTCGAACCACCGCCGCACCTTCCTGAGGTAGGGGCAGACGACGAGCTTGCAGCGCTTCCAGTCCCCGTGGCAGACGGCGCAAGCGACCTCCCGCTGGACTTCAGATAGGGATTCCGGGGCGCCGAGCGCCACAAGTGGCCGATGCCGCGCCTCCCGTTAGACGTTGCGGCGAGCGCGGTGAACGACCACCAGCGGGAGCCGCGCGGTGAGGAACCGAGGCGATCTTGGAGGTCTGCGGGCCACAAACTCCTTATAGACCCCCCGCCCTCGTTCCGGACAGACACCCAAGATTCGGCTTGAGAAGAGCCGCGTAGCGACTTGACATCTTTTCGAGTTTTGCGTGACTAAGAGTGGAACAGAATGCCAGAAGAGCAAGCAGCGTCCTTCATGAAGGTGAAGGACTTGAAGCCGTCGACCAAGCAAGCCAGCCTGGTCGCGAAGGTAGTGAACATCGGGGAGCGCCGGACCATCGACTCCAAGTTCGGTGAGGCGCGCCAGCTGGCCGAGGCGGTCATCGGTGACGACACGGGGACGGTCATCCTCTCCCTGTGGGAGTCCCAGATCGACCAGGTCAAGACCGGGGACGTGCTCCAGGTGACCAACGGGTACGTCAGCATCGTCCGCGGCCACATGCGGCTGAACGTCGGGAAGTACGGCTCGTTCACGAAGAGCACGACGCAGATCGGTGAAGTGAGCACGGCGCCCGACATGAGCGCGCAGGAGCACGAGCGCCCCGAGCGCGAGTTCCGCGGCGGGAGCGGCGGCTTCGGCGGAAGCTCCGGCGGCGACAGCAGCGGCCGCAGCAGCGGGTACAGCGGCTCCCGAGGCGGAAGCCGCGACAGCGGCGAGCGCCGTGATTACGGTCGCCGACGCTTCTGAGTAGACCCCATGGCGGCCTTCGGCCGCCAACCTTTCCTTTTAGGACCGCTTTCTCCTGCCTCACCAGCCGTACAGCTGCGTGAGGTGCAGCCCGCGGCGCAGGACCCGGAAATCCCTCAGTTCGCGCAGGTACCTCGGATACCGCGTGAGGATTCTCCAGAACGCGCGGCCGTTCGTGAGCTCCTTCGCTTCCCCGTGATCCACGAGGTCCCCCGCGAAGTTGAAGTGGGCGTCGTCCCACCGCGAGAAGATTGCCGCGGTCTCCCAGAGCACGGGGTCGAGGAAGGGGGACTCGCGCAGGCGGCGGTCGTACTCGAGGAAGCCCGCGGGGTCGTCCGCCTGGAGCGCCTTCACCGCGACCTCGCCCGCCAGCCTCCCGCTGTAGAGCGCGGGGTGGATTCCGCCGCCGAAGACGGGGTTCGTCACCCCTGCGGCGTCCCCGACGATGGCCAGACCCGGCGCGGCGAGGCTCGAGAACGTGTACTTCAGCGGGATGTCCCCGCCCGTCTTCTTCACAATCCGATCCAACGGGAGCTTGTAGTCGCGGCAGAAGCCGTCCATGAGGGCCTTCAGGTTCCCCGAGGAGAGCACGCCGACGTCGAAGTAGTCGCCCTTGGGGAAGACCCAGCCATACCCGCCGCGGTACTTCCGCCCGAATTCGAAGATGAGCCAGCCGTCGCAGGGGTAGGACCAGTCCTTCGCGGCGAAGCGATACTCCACGGCCTTCACGTAGACGCGGTCCTTCAGGAGTCCCGCCCACCGCGCGACGTTGGAGGCCGGGCCGTCGGCCCCAATCAGGACGCGCGTCCGCACGGTGTCTCCGCGGTCGGTCTCCAGGACCCAACCGCCGTCCTCCCTTCGCGCGCTCGACACCTTCGTCCGCAGGCGAAGATCCGCCCCGCGGTCCACCGCCTGCTGCACGACCCACTGGTCGAACTTCGCGCGGTCGATGCAGTACCCGGGGATGGACACGAGGAAGCTCGTCTTGTCCGGTAGCGCGCACCGCACGCCCTTTACTCGCTCCCGGATCCACGCGGTGTTCTCGGCCAGCCCTGCGTTCTTGAGGCCGAAGGCACTCAGGCCCTCGCCGCACTGCACTGGGACGCCGACGACATCCCGCTTTTCCAAGAAGAGGGTCGAGAAGCCGGCCTTGGCTAGCTCCATCCCCGCGCGGCCCCCCGCGGGCCCGGCACCGACGATCACCGCGTCGTACCGCTGCACGCGTCCCCAGCTCCCCGAGCCCAGATAACCGTTGCGGGAGACCTGACGCTCCGCGCCGAGGCCAAACGTGGATAAGGGCCGCATCCGCTGGCAGGGGTGCGAGGTCGCCTATGGGAGTGTTCGTCATCGTAGCCTACCGACCGCGGAGGGGGAAATCGACGCAGCTGCGTCGCGTCCTGCGCAAGCATCTGCCCGTGCTTTGGAGGGAGGGCCTGGCGACCCCGCGGAAGCCATACCTCATGAGGGCCGAGAACGGGACGTACGTCGAGGTCTTCGAGTGGAAGTCCCGCAGGGCCATCGAGCGCGCGCACTCCAATCCCGCGGTGCTCGCCCTGTGGAGGGAGTTCGAGGCGGTGTGCACCTACGAACCGCTGGCCACGCTGAAGGAGGTCCGGGAGATGTTCGCGAGCTTCGACCCCGTCCCCTGAGCCGCCCTAGCTGCCGGCCCGCACCCCCGCGTGCCAAGCGGCCCCCGGGTGTTCTCTCCGCCTGATATCACTCGCAATAACCAGCCGGGGGCGCTTAAGTAACCGCAAGCGCCACGTGTGGCCAACAGCCGTAGTCACAGTCAGCCAGGAGGCTATCCCCTTGCGAGGTCCCGGCTCAGACGCGCGCACCGTGGCCAGCCGAGTCGCTCTCCTCGGCCTAGCGGTGATGCTCCTTCCCCTGCCGGCGAGACTGGTCGTCGGGGACCCTACCGTCGCGGACAATCTCGACGGAACCTCGACGGCGGTCTGGGACTTCGCGACCCCCGGGGATTACGTTTTCAACAACACCGAGGTCAGCGGCGGGAACGTCACTCTCGCCCGCGGGGTGACGTGGTGGAACACCACGACGGTCGGGGACTTCTCCGCCCCCGACAGCGCCACGAACATTGACCTCGCGACCTGGCCGGGCGACGTTGCCATGGCGGCCACCGCGGGGCCGTCCACGCTCCTCACGCTGCAGCCGGGCCCGAGCGGGGAGGACAGCTGGCTGGACCAGAACGTCCCGGCGGCGAACCACGGGGGCGACACCACCCTGGTCCTCGACGGCCGGAACCCGGAATCCCACCCGATCCTCCGGTTTGATCTATCAGCGATCCCCGCGAGCGTTGTGATCGACGACGCCGTCCTGAGCCTGGATCAGAGCGCGGGGTTCGGGAACCCGGTCACCGCACGGGTCTACGCGGTCAGTGCGCCGTGGGATGAGGCCCAAGTCACCTGGACGGACCGGCTCACGGCGACCCCCTGGGGGGTGGCGGGGGGCGATTACAATCCCCACCGCATCGACGCCCCCGTGATCGACAACACTCTTGGGTGGAAGACTTGGAACGTCACCGCGCTCGTGGACGTCTGGTACCGCGGGCTTCTCCCCAACTACGGCCTGATCTTCGACCCGCCGAACCCCGGGGCCAACTCGGACAAGACGTTCTACTCCTCGGACTACATGGTGGACCCCACCCTCCGCCCGAAGCTCGACATCCGCTACCGCGTCCTCGGCGTCGCCGCGGACTACGTTTCCGCTACGGGAGGTCCGGGGATCCCGTCCGACTGGCGGAACATCTCCTGGTCGATCGGGAGCCGCTCCCTGGTCTCGGACGAGTTCAACGGGCTCGCCCTCGATCCCGTGTGGACGTGGACGAACCTGCCGCCGTCTTGGGACGTCGGCGTGACGACGCCCGGCAGCCTCCATGTCGTCTCCAGCACGGGGGTCGACCTCAACGGCGCGACGTTCACAGGGAACGTCCTCGCGCGGGGCGTCGTCGGGAACTTCACCGCCACGATGCAGCTCTCCGCGAACCCTGCGGCGAACGGCCAGAAGGCGGGGCTCCTCGTCCTCGTCGGGGACCGTGACTGGTACGAGGTCTCGAAGGCCATGGTGGCGGGGTCCGTGGACTGGAGGGCGCGGTCGAACGCCGACGCGGCGACGACGGTGCGCGCGGGCGTGGCGAGCGGCAACCCGATCCCGGCTTGGGTGCAGATCCAGCGGAGCGGGAACACGTTCACCGCCTCAACCAGTCCTGACGGGACGGCGTGGACCGTGCAGGACGCGTACACCCCGACGTTCCCGTACCCGCTCAAGGTCCACCTCAAATT
>Ga0209751_10001934_pt1 | contig 21019 bp, 23 predicted proteins | sample RifCSP13_1_FD_184019 | JGI IMG/M metagenome (GOLD analysis project Ga0209751, IMG submission 184019) | Soil microbial communities from Rifle, Colorado - Rifle CSP2_sed 13_1 (SPAdes) (version 2) | ecosystem: Environmental > Terrestrial > Deep subsurface > Rock core/Sediment | place: Rifle... | reverse complement strand
AGCAAAGCGCCTAGCCTCTGCTTTATCACCCATAAGGGATATGATTTCAGGAGTAGGACCTATAAACACTATTCCAGCCTCTTTGCAGGCACGAGAAAACTCGGGGTTTTCAGATAGAAACCCATAGCCTGGATGTATTGCATCCACCTTCTTATCCAGAGCCAACTTAATAATGCCTTCAATATCTAGATATGCTTCAACAGGACCCTTACCCTTTCCTATGAGATAGGCTTCATCCGCTTTATTTCGATGAAGAGAAAAAGCATCCTCCTCAGAATAGATAGCGATTGTGGTAATTCCGAGTTCTGTACACGCACGAAAGACACGGATTGCAATCTCCCCACGGTTTGCAACCAAAACTCTACGAAAGGGCTTGACACTAATCCTTTTTTTATAAGTACGTCGGTTCAATTTACCCCCTTTTTCTACTTATTACCTATGAAGAGTTTAATAGACCGATATATTTTTCTAGATATAACATTATTAACTTCAATTGAATTCATACTATAAACCTGCTTGATTATATTTTTTTCTAGGAAACGGAATGTCATAGATGATCAATTTAATTATACAATTTTTAATTACTGTTTTGAAGTTTCTCATCAAAAGTTTAAAAGAAGTGGGACGCTCTTATACATATTAAATGGGTTAATGATGATTCATACATCTGATATCTTCAAAACCGATTGTTTATAAAGGTATAATATAGTTAAAGCCAATTTATAAATATAAGATATCTAAATTCAACTAATTTATAAAATAAAAGGATAGTTGAAAAAATGATAGAAAAAAGATTTTCCAAAGGGGAAGCCATAAAATTTGGGTGGAGCATGGTAAAAAGCAATCTCATATTTTTTGTGGGCCTATTCATTGCGGATGGACTAATTTATCAAGCTCTTGAGATCATTAGTAAGTCAACCAAAGAAAATATTCCTGTCCTTTCGTTTGCTTTCGATATTGTTTATCTAGTTATACAAATAATAGTTCAGATGGGATTAATAAAAATCTCCTTAAGAATCTGTGATAATATGAGGTGCGAGTTGGCTGATTTTTTTTCTGATTTTCTATCCTGTTTGCCGCTTTTCTTTAAATATTTATCCGGCATGATTTTATACCTCTTGATCGTTCTTATTGGCATAATCCTCCTCATTATCCCAGGCGTTATATGGAGCGTTAAATATAGTTTTGTGGGCTATTTTATTGTAGACAAGGGCCTTGGCCCAATCGAGGCTTTGAAAGAAAGCTCATTAATTACAAATGGTGCCAAGCAAGATTTGGTTCTCTTTTGGTTACTAATTTCAGTCGTTAATCTTCTTGGAGTACTAGCTTTCTTTATAGGTCTCTTTGTTACAATTCCTATAACGGTAGTTGCTATAGGTTTTGTCTACAGAAAACTACTAAATAAAACCGAAGCTCCGCATATAACAGCTTTATTAATTAGTCCTTGATTTTTGTTTAGGTATGTGGCTTTTTGTTGTTTGGGTGGTCTAAATTTTACAATAGCGGAAATAAATATAGAGTTAATTTTCCTAACTTAATTAAAATAATATCAAGATAGACATGCTAGGATTAATAAAAAGCGTAAATTCAATATTGACTGTGACATACTATAACAATTAAACTTTAGTTTAAATGCTTTTTCCATCTTACCGTCCCAGAAGACTAAGAAAAACCAAGAATATTCGTGAGATTATTCAAGAAACCAATCTCTCTGTAAGCGATTTTCTATATCCAATGTTTATTATCCCCGGTAATGGTGTTAAAGAAGAAATAACGTCTATGCCTGGAATTTTTAGATATTCGATTGACAATGCAATTAAAGAGATAAAAGAATTAAAAGAGCTTGGAATCCAAGCTGTACTACTTTTTGGTGTTCCTGAGAGAAAAGATGAGGTTGGATCTGAGGGTTACAGTGAAAGCGGAATTATACAAAAAGCTCTAAGAAGGATTAAAGAAGAGATAAATGACATTCTTCTAATTACAGATGTCTGCATGTGTGAATATACAAGCCACGGTCACTGTGGAATTGTAAAAGATGGTGAGGTGGAAAATGATGAGACACTTCAGTATCTAGGGAGGATAGCACTCTCCCATGCAAAAGCAGGGGCAGACATAGTAGCTCCATCTGATATGATGGATGGGCGGGTAGGTGTAATAAGAGAGGTACTCGATGAAAACGGGTTTCAAAATGTAGCTATAATGTCTTACTCCGCAAAATACGCCTCTGCTTTTTATGGACCGTTTCGGGAAGCCGCTCATTCGACACCACAATTTGGAGATAGGCATGGATACCAGATGGACCCACCCAATATAAGGGAGGCATTACGAGAGATCTCCCTCGATATTCAGGAGGGTGCAGATATTGTAATGATAAAACCTGCCCTTTCTTATCTCGATGTGATAAAAGCGGCAAAGGAGGAATTTGATTACCCTATTGCAGCATATAGCGTTAGTGGTGAGTATTCAATGGTAAAAGCTGCTGGAATGCTTGGATGGATTGATGAAACTAAGCTCATCATGGAGATTCTTATAAGCATAAAAAGAGCTGGTGCAGATATTATAATTACATATTTTGCTAAAGAAGCTGCAAGGATTCTGAACTCATCAAAAAGATAACGTCAAATTTAGTTATGAAGATATATGATTATAATGGTCAGGTGGAAGACTTCTGATCTGCCATTAGCAATATTATAATTTTAATTTGTTAAGCGAATGAGCATAATACCAATTCTTCCCCATGGAAACCTAAAGGTTTCCGCTACAAATTGTAGAGGAAGGCTTTAGCCTTCTATTTCATTTATCAAAGATAGGTCACTAGTATTGTTTCCGAATTTATATTCGATTTCTATAAGCCTAGTATTACAATAAGAAAACACATGAAAAATACCCTCTATAAAGTCGTTGAAGTCACAACTGTCACAGACGAAGAGTTAGAAAGTGTAATAAATGAATGGGTTCAAAAGGGCTGGTCTTTAGACACAATTCAATTTGCAATGAGGGAAGCCTCTAAAAGACCTGCTATGGCATTTGTAATTTTTACGAAAAGCAATGATAGTGAGGAAGGTTGAACCTCAAATTTAAGCACCGGCTCTTATACGTTACTCAACTGGACCGCTAACTGTATCCCAATTAACAAGAATTAGTCCAAGCACTATGAGCACAATACCCGTAATCCGCTGAATAGATATGGATTCATGAAGAAAAATAAAGGCATAAAGTGCAGTGAAAAGCGGGAATGTAGCGGCAATAGGAGCTATCCTTGAAGTAAGGTCTTGTTTAAGCGCAACAAAATAAATAAATAATCCAACTATGCCACCCAATAGCCCCGCTAGGCATGTCCATAAAATCGTTTTTCCATCTAGGTTACCTATATCTTTATACTTGCCACTTACTAAAGATATAATAACAACAAATGTAGCTGTAAAAATGAACCGCACTGTCATAACAGTAAAAGGAGACCCTTTTACTAAACTTAGTTTTTCAAGTATAGGTGTAATTCCCCAAATTGATGCCACAAATAAGGCTAATGCTGTTGCTTTCATGATGTACCTCCATTAAACATGTACTTTAATGATTATTTTGAGGAGCAGAAAGATAAAGAGATCTTATTTTAAAGCTTTTCATTAATTTTAAAGTATAAGACTACTTCTGAATGCTAATGATTACCATTAAGTGTCTAATGTAACCAATCTCAATCATTATCTATAATGCTGATAATCTGATTTAAGTTTTCTACCCTATCTACATCACCTCTATCTTTACATCTTCCGCCTTTATCAATTAACAGCGCTCTAATACCAGCTGACCTTGCTCCATAGAAATCATAGTCTAAGCTATCACCTATGTGAATACAATGAAATGGATGTACTTCATTTCTCTCAAGTGCTATTGAAAAAATCTCAGGGCTTGGTTTTGCGGATCCTACTTCGCTTGAGATAACAAAAGAATCAAAGTATTCAATAATGCCAAGATCTATACAAACGTCGTATATTCTTGAATCGAAATTAGATATTATCCCTAGTATAAGCCCTTTCCCTTTGAGTACAGTTAATACATCTTTAGTTTCTGGAAACAATTCCCATGCTTTACTTCTAAAGGTTTCAAATAGTTCGTCAAAATAATCGTCGAATTTCACAAACATGCCAACTTCTGAAAATACTTTCCTTACAACCTCATACCACCATTTCTTCTCATAGACTTTTCTGTCATCGGTAGAAACATCGGCAAAAGCTAGAGGAGGAGCAGACTTAAAAGCTTTAATAAAGGCCTTCTCGATTTGTTCAGGTGTAGAATTAGCACCGTATTTTCTTGCCACACTCCAATACATATTCCCTACCCCGCCCTTTATGCGGAAAAGCGTATCAGCAGCATCGAAAAAAACAGCTTTAATTCGGTTATTTCCCTTCATGATCATATCTACATTAATAAATATTTGCTGTTTAGGTTGCAATTCTAATTTATGACTGACCACCAGCAAGACTAATGGCCTACCCACTATTTTTATAACCGACCAAATCTTATGGTTAGGTCACGAGTCTTGCTCGTGACCGTTTATACTGAATATGCTTTATTTCAGAATGGTATAATATACACTTGAAATAAAGAGTAAAGCAAAATGGGTGGAACAAACCAGAGAACAAAAATAATTGCTGTATTAGATGACCTATTTTTCTCTTCTAAAATAAAAGAAGCTACAAGCAACCTAGAATTAGACTTAAAATTTATAAAAAACACTAATGGATTAATCCAGAAACTAAAATTCGAGAAACCTTCCCTTATTATCTTTGATCTTAACTCGAAAGTATGCAATCCACTCGAAACCATAAAAGAGCTTAAATCGTCACCCGATCTAAAAGACATCCCTATTCTCGGCTATTTATCCCACGTTCAAACCGACCTACAAAACGAAGCCCTTAAAGCAGGATGTGACCATGTACTTCCAAGATCAAAGTTTTCTAAAGACCTGAGGGAAATTTTAGCAAAGTATTCAACCTCACACTAAAAACTCAATTTCTTGATCACAAGTATTTTTTACACAAATCTTTCTAATGCGATAGACAGTATTAAAATTTTCATTTAGATCGTATAACATAAGCTGGGTCGACAATAAATAGGAACATGTATGGAGGACTTACCAACTGAACTTGTGTTCAAAAACGATCGTCCCTTTATAAAATGCTATCGTGTCTTATGGTCGCAGTGTCTGGTTCTCCTGACGTGTTTCGTCCTGATAATCCTATGAACTTTCAACCAAATGTGACAATAGAGCTTACGGGTGCTGTTTATCCAAGTATGAGTATTAAACCACATCAAATTCATAGAAATACAGTAGAGGGTTTTTCTCAACGGATAGTTTTAAATATTCTTTATGTATGATGTTCGCTAATCATGTCTACGAAGCTGTAAAGGACGAAAATGTCTCATCACCAGAGTTCGAGTTATTCCGGCATATTCGTAATGCGAGCTCACACAATAACCGATTTAACTTCATAGATAGCGAACCAGCATGTCCTGCCAGCTGGCGAGGATTGAAAATCGACAATACCAACAAAGGCAAAAAACAATCTCCTATATGGGTGGGCTTGTTTTGGTGACTTTATGGGCACTTCGGACTTGCTTTTACTGTTGTGGGAAATTGAGCAAATCATAACCCGATCTAGCTGTTAGCCTTGGTAATCGCCTACAACGATTGCATAACTTCAAGCCTTAGATATTTTTTGTTGTTCTTAGAGACCTGCACTATCTAGAGGGATTTTATTTAGGTATTGTTGTTTTTTTATCGGATTTAACAAAATCACCTCTTTCATACCCCAAATTCGGCTGAAGCCATTTCTCAACGACCTCAACAAGCATATTCTTGCGTCTGGCGTAGTCTTCAACCTGGTCACGGTCTATTTGGCCAACATGGAAGTACTTTGCTTCTGGATTGGCGAAGTACAAACCTGAAACAGAGCTTGGAGGATACATAGCGAAATTTTCTGTGAGGGTTATTCCGGTGTTCTTCTCAGCATCGAGCACCCTCCAGAGAATGCTCTTCTCTGTGTGATCAGGACAGGCTGGATAACCAGGTGCTGGGCGGATTCCTCTATATTTCTCATTGATCAAGTCTTCGAAGGAGAGATTTTCATCTTTACCAAATCCCCAAATTATTCGTGCTTCCTTATGCATCATTTCTGCAAGAGCTTCGGCAAATCGATCACCCAGTGCCTTAACCATTATGGCAGAATAGTCATCGTTCTTAGCTTTTAAGGTTTTGGCAAAGTCCTCCACCTCTTCTCCAGCAGTCACTGCGAATCCACCGATGTAATCCTTATGACCAGACTCCTTAGGTGCAACAAAATCTGCCAGACAGTAGTAAATACCATTCTCATCTTTTACCTTTTGCTGACGGATGAAGTGGAATGTTCCCAAAACTTCTTTGCGTGTTTCGTCCGTATAAACCTCAATATCATCGCCAACACTGTTGGCAGGCCAAAGAGCTAAAACAGCGCGGGCTCTGAAGCGTTTCTTTGTAATAATTTCCTTAAGAAGTTTCTGGGCATCTTGATAAAGCTCGCGTGCTTGGACTCCATAATCCTTATGTTCAAAAATCTTTGGATAAACTCCTTTAAGTTCCCACGCCCAGAATAGAGGCGACCAGTCTATATAAGGGACAATCTCTTCAAGAGGGATGTCTTGAAAAACCTGCAAGCCAAATTTGTCGGGTGAATCAATCTGTATATTCTTCCAATCTGTCTTAAATTTATTTGCACGAGCTTCTTTTATAGGAACAAAGTTTCTTTTTTTCTTACCTGCGGCGTATTGTTGTCTTTGCTTTTCCTGCTCAACTCGGAGCTCAGCGACATACCTATCTATCTTTTCTGGGTTCAGTAGATTGTTACAGACACCGACAATCAGGGAGGCATCCTGAACATGTTCGACAACTCCGCCATAGTGAAGAGCAATCTTAATCGCTGTATGGGTTCTGCTAGTCGTAGCCCCCCCAATAAGAAGGGGTATCTTAAAACCCTGTCGCTCCATTTCAGTAGCATTATGGATCATTTCATCAAGAGATGGCGTGATAAGCCCACTTAAACCGATAATATCAGCGTTTATTTCTCTAGCTGTATTCAAGATTTTTTCACAGGGAACCATCACACCAAGGTCAATAACTTCATAGTTATTACATGCAAGAACAACCGCAACAATATTTTTTCCAATATCGTGCACATCACCTCTCACCGTAGCAATAACAAATTTCCCCTGATTTCGTGCGTTTTGGATCTTGCCTTTTTCAGTCTCCATAAATGGTTCGAGATGCGCAACGGCTTTTTTCATAACGCGCGCACTTTTAACAACCTGAGGAAGAAACATCTTGCCTGCTCCAAAAAGGTCTCCAACTACCTTCATGCCATCCATAAGTGGCCCTTCGATAACATCAAGAGGCGTTGCGTATTGCAGACGGGCTTCTTCGGTGTCCTCTTCAATATAATCCATAATTCCGTTAATGAGAGCATGTATGAGTCGCTCGTTTACGGTGCTTCTTCGCCAGAGGCTTTCATCCTTTACTTTAGCTTTGCCCATGCCTTTGACCCTCTCCGCATATTCGATAAGGCGCTCGGTTGCATCTGGTCCTCGGTTGAGAAGAACATCCTCAACTAATTCAAGTAGTTCTTTATCAATTTCCTCATATACATTAAGCATGCCGGCATTAACAATAGCCATATCAAGTCCTGAATTGATGGCGTGGTATAGAAAAGCGCTATGCATTGCTTCTCGTACTGTATTGTTGCCGCGAAAAGAGAAGGATATGTTGCTTACTCCTCCGCTAGTACGTGCTCCACGACATGTGGCTTTGATTTCACGTACTCCCTCAATAAAATCCACCGCATAATTGTCATGTTCTTCAATTCCTGTGGCTACCGTGAGGATGTTGGGGTCAAAGATGATATCCGTCGGATCCATGCCAACCTTTTCGGTTAAGAGTTTATATGCACGATTGCAGATTCGGACCTTATCTGCTTTGTTGGCAGCCTGTCCATGTTCATCAAAAGCCATTACTATGACGGCAGCACCATAACGCATTATTAGTCTTGCCTGTTCAAGAAACTTTTCTTCGCCCTCCTTCAAACTTATAGAATTCACTATGGATTTGCCTTGAACAGAGCGAAGACCAGCCTCGATTACTGACCACTTGGAGCTGTCAATCATTATTGGAACACGGGCAATGTCAGGTTCGGAACCAATCAAGTTTAAAAAGCGTGCCATGCATGCTTTGCTATCGAGCAGAGCCTCGTCGAAATTGACGTCTATAATGTTGGCGCCGTTTTCTACCTGCTGTCTGGCTATAGTGAGGGCGCCATCGAAGTCATCCGCTTTAATAAGTTTAGCAAATTGAGGTGATCCAGTTACATTGGTTCGTTCTCCAATCATGATAAATGGAGATTTGTCGCCTTCTATTTTCAAAGGTTCAAGACCGCTGAGACGAGTCGCAGAAGTAACTTTTGGGATTTTACGCGGCGATATTACTCTCAATCTGTTAGCAATAGCATTTATATGCTCAGGCGTCGTTCCGCAACAACCGCCAACAATGTTCAAAAATCCACTACGTGCAAAATCTTCCAATAAACTTGAGGTAATATCAGGGGTTTCGTCATACCCAGTTTCACTCAAAGGGCTAGGAAGACCAGCATTAGGGTAACAACTAATATAGCATTCTGCGATTCTAGAAAGTTCTTCTATATGTGGACGCATTTCCTTGGCACCTAGAGCACAGTTAATGCCGACACTCAAGGGTTTAGCATGCATAACAGAGTTCCAGAAGGCCTCTATAGTCTGTCCAGAGAGAGTGCGGCCAGAGGCGTCAGTTACCGTTACAGAGAGCATAATTGGTAGACGAAAGGGGTACTCATCAAAAAACTTTTCAATAGCAAAAATGGCGGCCTTTAGGTTAAGGGTATCAAAAACGGTCTCTGGCAATAATATATCCACCCCACCATCAACAAGTCCTTTCACCTGCTCATAGTAAGCATCAACCAGCTCCTGGAACGTAATAGAACGAAATGAAGGACGGTTAATATCCGGAGACATTGAGGCTGTTCTATTAGTTGGCCCAATTGCACCAGCAACAAAGCATTTCCGTTCTGGGTTCAAAGCCATGAACCCATCAGCCACCTCCCTAGCTATCCGAGCACCATCTCTATTCAGTTCATAAACTATATCCTCAAGCCCATAATCAGCCTGGGAAACTCGCGTACTATTGAATGTATTGGTTTCAATAATATCTGCACCTGCTTCTAAGTATTGACGGTGTATCACAGCAATTATCTGAGGGCAAGTTAGATTTAAGAGATCGTTGTCCCCTTTAAGCTCCTTCCAATGGTTCTTAAATCGTACTCCCCTAAATTCGGCTTCCCCTAATTTATGGCCCTGAATCATAGTACCCATAGCACCGTCCAAAAAAAGTATGCGCTCTGCAAGTAATTCTCTGAGGAGTTGAAATCGTTCGCTTTCAGTTCTTCTTAACATATTAGTAAAGTATATCTAAAGGACTCTTAATCCTCCTCCGACTCCAGAATCTCTAGTGCTAGTTTTACATTATTTGTTATCATAACGATAGCTTTTCCGGCTTCCTCAGGCAAACCGTCTATATCAACCTCTGTAGTTAGATCAAGCATCAACGCATCTATCTTACGTAAAAACCTCTTTGCTGTATCAATTTTAGTCATGTTTAAGCCTCCTTCGAATTTCAAGATTTTATCGATTTTATTCCTGAACAAGAAATATGAGTGGTAAAATTATGCACTTCTAATAAGCCTTCTACATTCGTCAAATAGACTACACGGGAACTGTAAATTCTTTAACAAAGCTTCTAAATCTATAAAGCTTCCTGAAAGCATAAGCTTTATACTCAATCTTCTTCCATGAACAAGAACAAATAGGTCTTCTATCTCAGAGAATTTAGCAAATTCATTGTTTACCGCTTCAATTATTCCTTTGAGAACTATACGTGAATCCATAATCGCCACTTCTATAGGAACTCCAATAAACAGCATTAAGTCATCTTGTTTCATATCACCCCTCCCTGTTCGCAAATCGTGGCTTGTTAACCGTGAATCGTATATCCTAAACCCTGTATCGAATCACAATCCACGAATCACGATCAACATATTAGTATGCCATAAATTCCATTTGACTCTTATTGTAGAAAGGATTTAATATATATCTCAAAAATTTGGGGTTTAAATATGATTAAAAAAGTAATAAAGAGGCATGCAAAAGTAAAAGAACGTCAGAACCTATCTTTATTCACATTAGTTTTAGTCTTTTTAGTAATTTTGATTACTGATTGTAATAAAAAGGAAAATGTAATTCCAGCAGCGCATATCCCTGGAATAAGGGCGTCTATTACGAAAATACTCATCTCTCCCCTAGCCTTCGATGGCGCAATAGTGGCTGTCGAAGGAATAGCCCACGATGTTAAGCAAGAGAAATCTGATGGAAAAGATAAGACATCAACTATATTTAAGTTATCTGACCTCCGAGGAAATTATATAAATGTATCAACGCCAGGAAAAAGGGAGATTTTCGAATACGATTTTCTCGTTGTTGGAGGAATATATCGACGAGCTGAAAACTTAATAGAAGCACAACAAATAGAGATAGTATTATTAGAAGAAAAATAGCATCACTTACTATGTTACATTCAAATCTCGATTTGTATTAATTAGCTGACTCTTAAAGCCAACGTACCCGTCAGGACGAACTAAATAAAGGCAATTTGACCTAGCTTTATATTTATGATGGAGCGATTTCTTGTAGTCGAGCAAAGTTGAGCACTCAAAACTAACTTGCGGAGTCTCAAATGCTAGAACCAAGTATACAGTGATATACTGACCGTATTTGCTTTGTATTATCTTACCAATCCTTGCGAGATTCTGATTACACTCTGAACTAATATTGCTCCCACTAAAAACTAGCAACGTAAACTTTGTACCACGAAAAAGTTCAAAAAGCCTTGTATATCTCCCACCAGGATACATTGTAACCATACCATCAGGGGCACGGTCACCCGCAGCTAATTTAGTTTTGAACTTAAAAAACGCTTTCGATACTCATCAGCAATTGGACTACGTCTGTAGTTAATATCTAGCTCAGAAACGATATTCCTCGCCCGACGTTGCACCCATTCACGGTGTAGCAATAAAGGTGCAATTATTCGAACAGACTTTATTACAATTGGACTATTTCCCAAAAAGGTACGAAATAGCAAATCCGATCCCCTAAGAACTGCTTTAGCAACAGGATGTCGCTCCTGGTGATAGCTATCCAGTAAAATCGAACGTCCTACACCCCTCGTGACGAGCGCCAGTTTCCAAGCAAGGTTAAAGGCGTCCTGAATGCCTGTATTCATCCCTTGCCCGCCTGCAGGACTATGAATGTGCGCCGCATCCCCAGCTAGAAAGACGCGTCCAACTCGGAGCTTTGGGGCAATCCGGCGATGCAACCGAAATCCAGACAACCAGACCGGATCACTTAACTCAGCATGCATATGCACTCTTGCCTTCATCATGTTTTGCATCTCTTCAAGAGTAGGATCTTGGTAATCCTTTGCGCTAGATTTATCCCGAGACGCTATTAACCGGTAGCGCTTATCTCCGTGCATGGGTATCACAGCCATGATTCCGCGGCTTGTAAAAAAGAAATATCCTTGGGCCGGAGGCATGGTCCATTGCACTTGCACATCCGCAAGCAGAAACTCCTCTTCGTATGGAGCACCTTCAAATGGAAGGTCAAGTATTTGGCGTACAACGCTATGCGCTCCATCACAACCCACAAGCCGGCTAGCCCGGAGTACTTCTTTGTATCCACCAGAATGCCTTATTATTGCTGTAACACAGTCCTCGTCTTGTTTAAATCTATAAGTTCAACCTGACGCTCAACTTTCAAGCCTAACCCTTCAACATGGTTGGCTAAAATGCGCTCAGTTTGACTTTGCTCTAAAATCAGAGGAAACGGATATGGACTGTCAAGACCATCAAATTGCATTTGGGCAATTAGACAGCTATCGGCGTAAGCATTTACGCTACGAGAGTGATCAAATCATGATGAAGAATATGTTCAATTTCCTTAACATATTCATCTTTGAAACTTTTTAAACACACCGCTACAAATGGAACAAGATTCCATAGAATCTTAAATATCGCATACATCCTGTTTTCAATACCACTTTGGCTTAGAATGATGATCAATCATTCAAAATAATACTAATAATTCAAATTAAGAATATTGAATATGCGATTATTAACCGATAACCTTAAGTACTTGGTATGGCTGACCAAAAAACTACACCTCCGAATAATAACTTTTCTGAACAACATTCAAAAACGGAATCTATTCAACCACAAAATGACACTCATATTCCACCGCCAGCAGTATTGCACCCACGTCTTGTGCTTGATACAAGCCTTTTTGTTAATCCTGATGCCCAACGTCAATTTGGTGAAAATGTGAATCAAGCAGTCAATAGATTTCTAAAAATTACACGAGAGAATAACATCGAGATCTATATGCCTCTCTCTGTCTTTCGCGAACTCTCAAACTTCACATCACCAGAAGCATTAATAACTTTTCGCCGAGATGCAATTGTGAGAGCGCCTGACCTTTATAACTTGCAGGTACCGGCTGCTATTTTTCACATCTTCATAGGTGAACTACGTAACCGCATAAACAAAGGGCTAAGAATCACAGAAGAAGCAATTCACAAGGAACCTACCGCTGAAAACATACGTAGACTAAGACAAGAATACCGTGAGGCTTTACGCAGTGGCATGGTAGATAGCGTGGAGGACCTAGACGTAGTCTTACTTGCAAAAGAAATTGGGGGTGCAGTTCTATCAGCTGATGAGGGCATCGCCAATATGGCGGAAGCACTCGGTATAGAGGTTTTATCAGCTACCTATTTTATCCATAGATATGGAGCAGAATAAAACCAAGAGTGAAGGAACATGCCTGATGTAGAGCGCGGGGTTGAGGAGAGAGAATATAACGGGCTTAAATACTTCCGGTATGCGGATGATATTGGCACTACTCTGAGAGGAACAGTCGTCTTATTCGACACTAGTGGACAAAGACCAATCCGTACTATACCAGGATTTCCTCATATAAAGCGAGTTTATCGCTTGCGACCAGGTGTGCAGCGTTTTTTCCATACAAACCCATTTTTTGTTGAAGAAAAACTCGATGGTTATAACGTCCGACTCCTACTCCATCAGGGTCAACTTTTAGCTCTGACTCGTGGTGGTTTTGTATGTCCATTTACCTCTGAGTGGGCAGAAATCTGGTGGCACAGATACAATCTTGAACGCTTTTTTACAACCTATCCAGACTATGTTTTATTTGGTGAGGTACTCGGAGATAACCCTTATAATTCGCAAAGGGACCCCTCTATTCCACCTGGATTATATTTCTTCACATTTGATATCATGAGATCAGATGGGGAATTTTTACGCGTTCATGATCGCTATGAGCTTGTTGAGGGCTATGAATTGCCTACAGTACCACTTTTAGGACAATTTACTTCCGATCGTATTGATGAGCTATTTGGGATTTTGCGTGATCTCAACGAAAAAGAACGAGAAGGTGTAGTACTTAAAACTAACACAAGCAAAAAATCTCTGAAATTTGTAACTCCACTCACGGACTTACGAGATATTAGAGATAACCTAATTATAGAATTTGATCTAGAACCTGGTTTTATTACTAATCGGCTTTTGAGAATCTCCCTTTTTGTAAGAGAGTTTGGTTTAAATGAGGAGGAGTACGCATCTCAAGTCGGTAAAGCCTTTCTCGATGGTTATTCTACCCTAGAGACTTTTGAATCCTCAAACGAAACATATAACATTTATGTCAAGCTTCCTAAAACTTGGAACTCACTTCGTACCCTGCTTAGCGGTTATGTCCCTATTAAAACCGACCGCGTCGAACCAGTTATACTAGATGGACTAGAGATGCTGCGTGTAGAATTCCGTCGAGTTTTTCGTAAAAGTACCCGCCGATACCGTGAAATCCTCCGAGGTTATGGTCATATTGATTAAATAAATGAATTGTATGAAATTGAAGAAATTTATAATCCTGCTTCTAGAACCACCATTCTATAGGATTTTTTTTTTAACGTTTAAGTTAGCTATTACAAAAGATCTTGTTAAGCATTTCAATTACTGTTCCCAATTAGTTAGATAAAATAATAAAAACTAATTCTAATAAATTAAGGGAGGTTGAAATGATACTTAAAGATAAAGTTGCTATTATTACAGGCGGTACAGGGGCGTTAGGGAGAGCAGTCGTATCAGCATTTTTGAAAGAAGGTGCAAAGGTTGCCTGTACATATATTGTGGATGAAGAACTGAAAGGGGTTTCCCATTTTATTGAGAGTTATAAATCGCAAATTAAGTTTATCAAAGCAAATGTTACAAAAGAAGAGGAGGTTAAAAAGACTATTCAAGAAACATTAGAAGAATTCGGAAAGATAGATATTTTAGTAAATATAGTTGGAGGATTTGCCTATGCAAAAATCTTAGATACAGATGAAAAAACCTGGGATTCAATGATGAATATGAATTTAAAATCAGCTTACCTGTGCTCAAAAGCCGTATTGCCCCACATGATTAAGCAAAATTATGGAAAAATTGTTAACATATCATCCCGTCCAGCATTAAAGGGTTCGGCAGGGGTTGGAGCTTACTCCGCATCAAAGGCAGGTGTATTAAATCTTACTGAGACAATCGCCGATGAAGTAAAAGACTATGAAATTAATGTGAATACAATCCTACCTAGCACGATTGATACACCTGCAAACAGAAGAGATATGCCTAATGCAGATTTCTCAAAATGGGTAAAACCAGAGGAAATCGCAAGGGTGATTGTTTTTCTTGCATCTGATGATTCAAAACCAATAAGTGGTGCAGCAATTCCGGTGTACGGAAAGGCTTAAATTCTCACCCTCTACTCAAGCTGTGACATCAGATTTATCTTGAAGAATAAAATCCAGAAGTGTTCTACCGAAGTCTGAGGCAACGGCGATGTCCTCGGGAGTAATTACTACGTTATTTAAGTACTGGAGCCTGAGAATGTCTACATCCCTTAGTTCTGGAATAACGCCGCCATAAAAGAAACCAATCTTCCGTAGTTGTGTTCCAAGCACTCCGGTTAGATCATTTGAGAGCGGAAGGTCTACGTATATACATTCGAAACGATTTAGGCAAAGTTGTTTAAGATGGAACCTGATTTCATCAAATGTTTTTTGGCCAATCGCTTCCACACTAAGTAGAGCCTGGTTGTGGTCCGGTCGCATTGATACTTTGATACGTCCAGTTTGTCGAGGGCGTTCATCAGTTCGATCCGCTTTTACATCAACGATCTCTCTCTCAATCCCTAAAATGTCGTATATTTGCTTAAGAATCGTACGATAGGCACCTGGTGGAAAGATAGGGGCTGTTGCACTCTTGAGAATCGAGGTGTACATGAGAGCAATTGACTGACGCCTAGGTCTTTTTTGATCTGTAATGGTTCTAAACGAAACTGTACCAGGACTATAGCCGAGTAGGAAACCTACCTCGTGAGCTCCTAATGCCAAATTTCCTTTCTGACTATAAGGATGAACAGTAACTGCCTCACCATATATGCCGATGAGCTGATTTGCCACAGCATAGTCAAGAAGAAAGTGCTTAATCCTTTCAAAGATTTTGTGTCCGCGGTAGCGAGGATCAACTACTGCTTGACCCGACTCTGCAACCTTAGCCCCAGGGTGATCAAAGGTAAGTGCGATGTGACCTACCATTTCACCCCGACTGTTATAAACGGCAAAGGATTTCATCAGTCCAGATCGCTGTTTAGCTTCGACCTGCTCAGGATAGTAAACAAATTCCGATGGGTATGTATAGCCGTAGCATCGATAAACGAGGCGAGCCAACTCTACAGCCTCATCTGGCTGCATTATACGCATGATAAGAGCCTCCTCAGGATGCGCTTCTACCGCATCTAGGGCTTCCCTGTGCTCTGGAGGATCTGACTGATAACGAATGTCGGTTGAAGGAAGATCTTTAAAAAGCTCAACGTGGTTACCGGCGGGACCTAGATTTATGAAATGAACCTGGTCAGCATAACCCTTTGAGAGGAAAGAGGAAAACCGCGGGTCTTCGCCTTGCTCTATTCTCAAGTAGTCAAAGGGAAGTCCTTTATCTTTGATTGTAACGACAAGTGAATGAGTCCGTCTGGATACAATGACGTTAACTGATTGTGTAGTATCTCCTTCATATCCATATTCAAAAATTTTCTGAAGGACCTCATTTATTATGGCATCAAGTTTTCTGGCGCTTTCTTCATCTAAACCAGTGACTTTAGCAATATCGGCGATCAAGTCCGCAACTGCATCAAGGTAGCGGTCATCTGCTAAGACCGTAAGCCGGGCGATTTGAATCTCTGATGCGTCCGTCTGACTGTAAATCGAATTCTCAGTCATAAGTATTTACACGTGAATATTTAGATTTTAACTTGAGAATTCCCTGTAGCTTGCTACAGGGTTTCCACAATAGTGTATTGTCATTGCGAACACGTTCATTTCGTTCAGTGTAAACTCCGTGAAGCAATCTCTCATTTTAGATTGCTTCGTCGCTTTGCTCCTCGCAATGACAGCTATAACGGTATATTTTAAGACCATACCCTGCAGCTTGCTGCAGGGTTATTGATTGATTGCATAAAAAGATTATATAAAAAGATATTTCAGTTCAATAAAAATTGTTGTAGTTTATTTGGTCTAAATCTTCATCTCAAATTTATATCTTTTAACTCACTTGGAAAGAATAATCAAGGAGATAACAAAATGATTCGGCCATCGCATAGATTATCTATCCTTTTGTTCGTTACTTTACTGTTATCATCCACCGTTACACTTACTAAGGAACCTGAGAACCTTCATTTAGCAAAACAAGCCGCAATTTTCTATCATGACTCAGGTGAGTATGATTACGATCTTGGTGTAGTTGTTCAAGAAGCTCAGACTTATCTTGAAGAAAGGATTCCCCAAAAAAGAAGTTAATGGATAAAAGAATTCTTCTAGACTGAGCGTTCCAGTTGAATATGAAAACTGAATAATAACCTACCAGGAATATCGTGTGATGTAGCTCTTTGGGAGTTCCCAAAACTTTACACGCGGGGAAAACCACATGCTATCATGGATAAAACAAACATGTGTACAGAAACATTTATCTTTGGCAATAGATTTTACTTCTTCATCTCTAACCTTAGAATTCCATAATGCTTGGAAGTTACACCCATGATCTCTCAGACTGCCTATTGAACCCCGTAGTTCACAGGCTCTGACAGTTCCATCATAGTCGATAACTAAAGACGTTTCACCAGCAGTACAAGGCATGGGCCAAGGGGTATTCTCGGTATAGTTATTAAACTGAGTTCGGTTATGGAAATTAAAAACAGAAGCGTAAATTGATTTTCTAAACCAGCCGTTTACCGCACCACCGTTATCTCCCTGTCTTGAAGCATATACCTTCTGAATCTTTGTTATTTCTTTATAAAGACTCCTTAATTCCTCTGTAGGAACCTTTTTTAAACTTTTATCAAGTGGGTCGCCGCGAATTATTTGAAAGTAATGATAATCAAGCCGCTCATTATCTAGAAAAAACCTACCAAGTTCTACAAGCTCATTATAATTTTCGGCACAGATCACCGAATTAACATTTATTTGAAGTCTAGGACCGAATCTCGGCTTTAAAGTCTGAGTAAACCTTATGGTCTCAAGAGACTTATTAAAATTTCCTGGGACACTACGAATCCTATCATTTGTCTCCGGTAACCCATCAATCGAATTATTTAAATAGACCTCAAGCTCGTTGTTTTCTTGTAAAATTCTCCCGACTAGCTCTCGTATACGCTGGGGCTTAAGACCATTTGTAGGGAAATAGATTCTTCTAATCCCATTATTTCTGTAAAAAAGATTTACTATCTCTGGAAGCTCATTTCGAAGAGACGGTTCACCACCACTAAGAAGAAGATCATGAAAATGAGACATTGTCTCAGATAGTATCTTAATTTCATCAAATGATAAATCACCTTTCTGATTAAGCTCTTGCCAGTAGAAACAGGTCCTGCATAGTGCGTTGCATCGAGAAGTGACAAAGAATATTACAGTATGGAGCTTTTGTTGCGGTCTTATGAATTCAATGAGTTTTTTCATGGCGATAAAACCTAACTCCATTATACTTTTTGTAATAGATAATTACAATTTATATATAATTGTTTTTTGCTAGTTGTGTGTTAATTCAAGTGCAATAGCGGTAATAGCAGTTTGTTACCCAATTTAAAGTGGAAAAAATTTTGACTCATTATACATTTCCTACTTAGCTTATATTTTGATATTTTTTAGATTATCTTTAATGTAGACTAATATCACCATGAAATAAATAATGGAAGTATGATAACAATGGAACAGATGTTTTTAGCAATTTTTATAGACCTCAATAATATTCCAAGCAAAATAAAACTGGAACGTCTTATGAATGCATTAATACTAAGTGAACAATCAAATTACAATTTTATTTTCGCAGTTAAATCTGCATATGGTGTACTACACTCTGTTTCTCAAGAGTTCAGGACAGAACTTAGAGACTATAATTTTTCTATCCTGGAAACGCCGCGCATAGGATTAAAAAAGAATAGAGCTGACCTATTTATCAGCATTGATGCATTTGAAACATTATACGTCAACAATCCCGGAATAGATCGTTATATATTTGTTACAAGTGACTCAGATTTTACTGTTATAATGGATAAACTCAGAAAATACGGCAAGGAGGTTTGGCTCGTATGTCGTAAAGCAGATGAAACAAGACAAATACTAGCAAAATCATGTGACAAGATGCTATTCATCGAGGATTTTTATCAATTTGAAGATGAAAAATCACACAAAGAATATATAGAAGCCAATGATAACAAAGCGAAGGAACTGTTCAAGGAGGTTTTGAGAAATATAGACTCTGAAAGACTTCCATTTAATATTTCTGTTATTAACGATAGAATGAAACAACTGGATAGAAGCTTTGACGTAAGACATACATCATATAAAAAGTTTATTGAATTAATCAGAGCATTTCACACACTAGGGATTATAACTATCGAGGAGAGCGAATCAGGTGTGGTAAGAATTACGGATATAGACTTATCAAAGATAGAAGTAGGAAATTCAGGTTCTAATCTTACTAATGATTTATCATAACCGGGCTATTACATTGTAAAATACAAAGCGAATTTACTTCTACTATGAGCGGAGAGATACACTGAGATAGTGTTAACTAAATTAAAAAATAATCATACACTAGGAATAAATGTACTGACTTTTATCCTATCAGCCATCCCCATAATCAACTATTAGAGATACGCTTACAACCCAAAAAACGTCTTCATACTTTGCAAGAATCGTTCAGTATAATTAATGCGCATAACCGCAACCTCTTCGGCTTTTTTTCCTTCTTTGAAAAAGCCCTCATTTATGAGCTGCCTTTCCGCCAAACGCTTGCTTAAGTCCTCCATAATACCAGGATTATTTTCTAGGATAGGTAGAATATTCGCCTTTTCAACTTCAACCACTTCCAGGTCGGTCTCCGCTACAACACTTGCACTCCTTAATTCACCTGTAAGAAGAGATTTTTCCCCAAAAAAATCCCCTGTATTTAGATGTGCCACAGTAACTATCCTTCCATCATCAGGTATCTTTATATCAACAGCCGCACTCCCCCCCAGAACAAGAAAGAGTGAACTACCAGCCTCGCCCTGTTTAACAATATGCTCACCCCTACCAAAGTGCCAGAGCCGACCAGTTGATGCTATGGTTTCAATCTCTGTATCCTTTAAAGGTTCAAAAATGCTTACTCTGCGGAGAAGCTCTTCTATTCTTACCCTCCTACGATTCATTTCTTCAATTGCTTGTTCTTTTCCTACTTCCTCATGAATAAACACATCGCGAATCGGGAAAGGAATCCTGATATTATTTCTCCTTAAGGTATACCAGATGCGGATCATCACATCACTTTGAATATCTTCTGATATGGGTCTATCCTCAATGAAATACTTTAGTTGATAAGTTATAGCGAAATCTCCGTAGTTAACCAATCGAACGAGCGGTCTTGGTGTAGATACTACACCTCTGGTCTCAAGAGCACAGTTAATTAATATCTCCTTTACTAGATTAGGAAGCGCAGCATATTCTACACCCACATACAAAAGTAGGGCATGAAGTCTTGTAGGTCTATAGAAATTCGTTATTTCTTCCTTAGAAATTATGCTGTTTGGAATAACACGATAGTTAAAGTCCCGTCCCCGAATTGTAGTTGCGCGCCAATTTATATCTACTACTTCCCCATCTTTATCTCCAACCTGTACCCAGTCTCCTACCTGAAAAGGTGGCTCTATATTGAGTGCAATTCCAGCAATGATACCACCTAGAAAGTCCTGAAGTGCAAATGCGAGTAACCCAGCCGTAACACTTGAAGCAACAAGAAGCCCTGAAAGTTGTTTATCAAAAACAAATCGAACAATAACTAATATAGCAATGATTAAGATTAGAACGGTAACTACACTCCTGAGGAGTCCCGGGACATGGGTTTTGCGGTATTGAAAAAGATAATAGTCCCAGAAGAAAACAGAGAATATCTTTATTAGAAACCATACTGCAAAGAAAACAACTAGAGCTGTATACCACTTAATGAATGTATGAAGCTTTACCTCTTTGAGTAAGCCGTATTTGTGGTTTAAAGTAAGCCAAAGCCCAATTGCAACAAAAATGGAAAAGAGGACATAGGATAATCCTAGTCTTATCTTTAAACGGGTTCTAACTATCCAGCCAAATCCTAAAAGAACAACTAATATAAAAAAACTGATAAGGGATGTAAAAAGTATTGGAGAATTCTCAAGCCACGTAATCATGGGATTAGTTGTTAGTTATTTTATAGCCTTTTCGAATCTCTTACTT
>Ga0209751_10001933_pt1 | contig 21023 bp, 23 predicted proteins | sample RifCSP13_1_FD_184019 | JGI IMG/M metagenome (GOLD analysis project Ga0209751, IMG submission 184019) | Soil microbial communities from Rifle, Colorado - Rifle CSP2_sed 13_1 (SPAdes) (version 2) | ecosystem: Environmental > Terrestrial > Deep subsurface > Rock core/Sediment | place: Rifle... | reverse complement strand
TCCCACAGCGATGTTGTGATAGAACGGTCCAGACACGGAGAAGTCACTGCCTGCATGCAGGGAGTACAGGAAGGCAGGGAGGGTGACTCCACCTGTTGGCGACTCGTCGGAGCGATCCGCGCCCTCTTGCACGACCACCTGAAGGAGAAGACTCTGAGACTTGAGCGGTGTAAGTGGGATCTCTACGGAGGCATGCGAGAGTGCAACATCGGTCTCATCCCGGATCGTCATCGGGAGGACATTCACGAAGTCGACGTCGAAGACATGGTCGTCGTGCAGATACTGGAACCGGTACTGGCGGGGCGCGAGAAGCGTGCAATCCCCGTATATGAATTCCGACAACCCGGTGCTCTCCAGGCCCACATACGTCGCCTGGCTCGCCGTCAGATTGTTCTCCCCCGCCGACGAGAACATCGCGTTAATGACGCTCATGACGTTGCTCGGGGTCTCATCGCTGCTCCTAGTGGCCTCGTTGGTGTGCTCCGAGAGGAACACGCACGAACCGTCCGCGATGTCGTAGGTGTAAATGCCCGCATAGGTTCCGCGGACACCCAGAGCGTGGTACCGCTGCGTAAAGCGGATCAGGCCTGGCTCGTACTCCGTCTTCCACGGAAGCGTGTAGGACTCGGCCGGCGACAGGTCCACCCCATCGGAGAGGCCGTCTCCGTCCGAATCCGTCGCGAGAGGATTCGTCGGCTGCCGGTTCCTGCCAGCAAGCTCGTCGCCGTCCGAGAGTCCGTCATCGTCCGTGTCCGGATCCGAGGGATCCGTTGGGAAGCCGCTCAGAGTGGCCCCGTTCCACTCCGCCTCATCCCGGAGGTCGTCCAGATCGGAGTCGACGGAGATCGGGGAAGTGACCACGGAGCGCAGCTCGCTGGTCCCGTTCACGGACAGCGCCATCTCATGATAGGCGACCTCGAACCCGTCGGAGAGAGAATCCCCATCCGTGTCCGAGAGGGTGGGGTCGGAGGCGTACGTCTTCCGCTCTTCGCCGTCCGGGAGTCCGTCCCCATCCGTGTCCGCCACGGTCGGGTCGGAAGGCAAGCCCCCGTCGGCGGGGACGAGCTCCGCCCAGTCCGATAGCCCGTCCCGGTCCCCGTCCGGGTCCGCAGGATCCGTGCGGAGGTCCCGCCACCCAGACCAGTCGTCAATCCGGAAGAAGACCGTCTGAGGTCCGAGTTCGCGGCCGTCGGAGAGACCGTCATCGTCGAGATCGGCCACGACCGGGAGCGTCTTCCCCATCGCCCGCTCCGCACCGTCGCTCACCCCGTCCGCATCCGTGTCGGCGGCCCCGGGAAGCGTGCGGAGCGCGAGCAAGACCGAGGCGCCGCGGATCACGCCCGAGCTCCCCGGTCCATGGGAATTCACGACGATCCTCCAGGCTCCGATCTGAGAGAGGCTGGACGGCTGGAGCCCAGAGGCCACCATTCCGGAGACCTCGGGCATCCCCGGATCGCGGAGGAGATCGAGGACCACGGACAATCCGGTCGACGTGAATGCCACGCCGGGTCGCCACGGGAGCCTCAGGGCCTCCGAGGCCCGGAGACGGTCTCCTGAGAGGAGCAGTGACTCCCTATCTTGGAAGGAGAGGAGAGCCGGCGGGAGGTCCCCGAGGCTCGTCCCCGAGGTGAGGTTGCACGCCGGGAGGCATGGCCCGGGCGGCACCGAGGCCCCGTTGTCGACGTACACCGCGAGGGAGCGTCGAGCCTCGTTCCCGGCACGATCGCGCACCCGGACCTCGAACGTATGGGGACCGTTCGGTAGATCGAGCGTGTCGTAGACGAAGGTCGTGTATTCCTCTTCCCGAAGGTCCGCGCGAACGCCGTCGATCCAAAGCTCGAGCACCGCGATTCCGTTCGCGTCGAACGCTTGGGGCTTCACGACGACGAGGCCGTTCACGGTGGCGCCATCCGTGGGTGCCGAGACGAGCAAATCCGGAGGCGTCCGGTCGACGAGGACGGAGACCTCCCCGGAAAGCGGGCCCGGAGCCGACGAGGACGGCCCGTCCGTCACCTTGACCGTGAGTCGGTGAGGACCCTCCGCCCACGAGTCCGTTGGCCAAGCGATGCGGAAGGTGTTGTCTTCGTAACGCAGGTCCGTTGCGGACCATTGACCGCCCACAAAGAGCTGCGCGAAGGAGCCGGGCTGCCCGGCCTCGACGGACCCCGTCACATCCACCGTTCCGCGGACCGACTGAGATTGGACCGGGGAGAGGATTGCGAGGGTTCGCGCATGGAACCCGGGGTCCCAAAGGAGATAGGACGACGGCTCGGCCGCGTTCGCAACTTCTAAGCGCACGGAGAGGTCCTGAGGCGAAAGCGCCCCGAGGTCCAGCGCCACGAGGCCTGCGCTCACGGTGCCGGAGAGACGGGGGCCGTCGATCTCGACCGTCGCGTCCCCGTCCCTGGGGACCGAGATGGGCACATCGCTCTCCTCCAGGGCAATCGCGTACAGCCGCGTCTCCTCCTCGAAATCGTCGATGCCGTCCTCGTCCGCGTCTCCGGCGGCCGTGTTCATGGCGAAGTCGTCGAAGTACAACGAATACGAAGCGCCGGTGAGGCCAGCCGCGCATAGGAAGCCGATGGAGACCTTGACGAACTCCGCGGAGAGCCAGGGGGCGGCGGGGAAGTCCGCGGACGGGTTCCGACCGAGGTCGTCCCACACGCCGAGGGCGACGCCTCGACCGAGAACCCAGTCCGCCGTCGTGGGAGCGCACCGCCCGGCGTTCTGGCTGGCCCGGTAGGCGGTTATGTAGCGAAACGTGCCCAGGCTACGGTAGGCAGAGTCGAGCAAGTCCAGGCTGACCCCCGCCGCGTAGGAGTCCCAAGGAGAGGCGCTCGTATCTGAGAGGCTTGCGTAGAGCAGGGAGAGCCGCATCTCAGAGATCGCCGATCCCTTCGTCGCGAAGAGGGCGTATCCGTAGGCCGAACCGAAGTCCCGAACCGTCCATCCGGAAATCCCCACATGATAGGACCGAGTCCCCGACCGGGGCAGGCCCGCGTCGTAGCGGGCGAGCGCTCGGTCCCCGAGATGGAAGTGGGTGAAGGGGAGCCAGAAATCGTCCTCGAAGTCGTCCACGAGGGCATCGGCCCCGGACGGGAGCCCGACGATCAGAAATGCGAGCATGACGATTGCCACAAATGCTTTGAGAAAGCGCAAGCCTTCCTCCCCCCGACCGGCACCGCGAATCCGGTCCCGGCGGCATCGAAGCAGCGCGTATATCAAAGTACTCCGCGGATGTAGCATTTCGCGGACGATCGCCGGGAAGACCGGGAGATGCCATGTCGAAGACTCAGGATCATGCGTTCCAGACACCGGTCGCTTGCCAATCGGAATAGCCTTATGCGCAAACAATATAACGCCGTATTATTTCTGGGAGACCCCTCGAAGCGGTGACGAAGCATGGCAACGTACGCACATCCGGAGGTGCTCGTGGACACGAGCTGGCTGAAGGCGAACCTGGGCAACCAGAACGTCCGAGTCATCGAGGTCGACTACGACCCGAACGCGAACTACAACCTGGGCCACATCCCCGGGTCCGTGCTCGTGGACTGGCGGAAGGACATCAACGATCCCCTCGCTCGGGACATCCTCTCCAAGGACGCCCTCGAGCAACTGCTCGCCCGCCTGGGCGTCTCGAACGACCACGAGATTGTCCTGTACGGGGACTTCAACAACTGGTTCGCCGCGTTCGCGTTCTGGGTCTTCAAGTACTACGGCGTCGAGAAGGTCGTCCTCCTGAACGGCGGGCGGAAGAAGTGGATCGAGGAGGACTTGCCCTTCACGAAGGACCTGCCCGCCCACGAGGCGGCGACGTTCAAGGCGAAGAACCCGGACGAGAAGCTCCGCGTCTACCTGCCGTACGTGCGCGAGGCGTATGACAAGGAAGACAAGGTCCTCGTGGACGTGCGCGGCCCGAAGGAGTTCTCCGGCGAGATCACCGCGCCGCCGGAGTACCCGACGGAGCACGCGCAGCGGGGCGGGCACATCCCAGGGGCGAAGAACATCCCCTGGGGCCAGGCCGTGAACGAGGACGGGACGTTCAAGTCCGCGGACGAGCTGAGGAACCTGTATGCGCCGAAGGGCGTGGTCCCGGACAAGGAGGTCATCACGTACTGCCGCATTGGCGAACGATCGTCGCACACGTGGTTCGTGCTGAAGTATCTCCTCGGCTACCCAGACGTGCGGAACTACGACGGCTCGTGGACGGAGTGGGGGAACCTCGTGCGGACGCCGATCGAGAAACCTTGAGAAGATCCGCGGGGACGAGAACGGCGAGAGCCGCCTCACCACCGGGAGATCTTCACAGCTCCATCAACAACGACTTCACAGCAGATGTGGTCAGGACCCGGCATCGGGATGTCAGGAGGGGACCGGAGAAGTCCTTCGTGTTGAATGTCCAGATGCCCTCATTTTCCACCGCCAAGGCCAGCGCGACGACGGGGACATCATCGGGATCGCGGATGAGGGTCGCTGCTTCCTCTTCCTTTCCCCGATACACCGACCTGGGGACGACCGTCACGAATTCCTCGGTCAGGAAGTCGAGAGCCTCCTTGACGGAAGCCTCCGGCACTTTCTTCCGGTTCCAATCCTGCCGGTTCTCCCAGACCTCGCCGATGCACGCCTCCGGAGTCAGGAAGACGCCCGGGTGATCCAAAACGAGCTCACGCACGATGCCCGCCTGAATCAGGGCCGCCACGATTACGTTCGTGTCCACGATGATCGTCAACGACGACCCTTCTTCGAGCGCCACTCGCGGACCATGTCGACGATGTCGTCTTCCTCGATGCCGTCGGCAGTAAGGCGCTTGAGGAGCCCCGCCGCCCGCTTCCGCTTCGCGTCGTCAAGGGCCTTCCGGATTTGCGCCCGAAACCACTCGTTCCTCGTCTTGAAGCCCTCGGCGGAGAGGATTCGATCCAGGGCTTCGAGGAGTTCCTTCTCCACGCGAAAGAGGACCTGGGTATCGGGCACGCTCAGTATATCTGTTTGATATCATTTAAGCTTTGTCCTCCACCTTCCCGAGTGGGGAACATGAGCCAGCGCGTGGACGGGAAATCCCGAGTACTGCCGCATCGGCGAGCGGTCCTTGCACACGTGGTTCGTGTTGAAGTACCTCCTCGGCTACCCAGACGTCAGGAATTACGACGGCTCCTGGACGGAGTGGGGGAACCTCGTGCGGACGCCGATCAAGAAGCGAACCGGTGCGGAAGCGCCAGGAACCCCTCCTGGCTGAGTCGTCGGAGAGAGAACCGGCCGAAAACGGTTAAGTATCCCGGCGGTGACGGGGATGGCGCAGCGTGGGGCGCGTGCCATGGCCGGTCCTTGGACCATCAAGGCGAAAGTCTGCCTCGTGGGGGAGATCGCCGTCGGCAAGACCTCCCTCGTCCGGCGCTTCTCCCAAGGAAGCTTCGACGAGTCCTACTCCACGACCCTGGGCATCAACATATCCAAAAAGACTGTCGAGCCACCGAGCCCGCCTCGTGACGTTCCTGGGCGGGTGGAGATGGTGCTCTTCGACGTGATGGGACAGCGCAACCTGCGCGAGCTCCTGGTCGAATCATATTTCAAGGGTGCGCAGGCCCTCCTCGCCGTGTGGGACGTCATGCGCCCCGAAACGTTGCGCGAACTTCCGAGCTGGATCGAGATGGCCCGGGAGGTCGCCGGGACCATCCCCGTCGTGATCGCCACGAACAAAATGGACCTTTCACCGGATCACACCTTCGAAGCGGATGCTCTCGATGATGTCGCTTGCGAATCCGGCGGCGTGTGCTTCACGACCTCCGCCAAGACGGGGGAGAACGTGGAAGCGGCGTTCCTGCGTCTGGCGGAGGACCTGATCCACCGTTGGGAGTCGAGCCCACCGCCACGTCCGAGCGTTGGCGGCCACCCGACCCTCGAATCCATCGCCCGGGGGTTGGTCGAGGACTCTCCGGAGATGTCCGAGGAACCCGAGGACGGCCGGACAGCTTGAGCCGCGAGACTGACGGTCGGACGAGGACGATCCTCTTCTGACCGGTCCGCGAACGAAAGGTTAAGTGTCGGGCCGGCTACGCTCCCCCGGCGATTCAATGGAGCGGAGAGCGAGTGCGGAGTGGAACGGAGGCCTGAGGGACGGGAAGGGCACGGTTTCGACCGCGAGCGGGGTCCTCAAGGGAGTCGCGTACAACTTCACGATGCGGTTTGGCGACGCCCCCGGGACGAATCCGGAGGAACTCGTCGCCGCGGCCCATGCAGGCTGCTTTTCGATGGCTCTGTCGGGCGAACTCGAGAGGGCAGGATACAAACCGGAGAGCATCCGGACGAAGGCGACCTTGACCTTCGAGAAGACGGACGCAGGCTGGACCACGAAGTCCATCCACCTCGACGCGGTTGCGGAAGTCCCCGGAGCCGATCCGGACAGGTTCCAGGCCGCCGCGGAGGCCGCGAAGAAGGGGTGTCCCATCTCCCGCCTTCTTAGGACGGACGTCACGATGAGCGCGAGGCTCGAGTGAGCCGGCGGGTGGGCGTCGCCTACTCCCGGTCCGTGATCAGCTCGACGGGCGTGAAGGCCACCGGCGGGCGCTCCTTGCGGCGCTTCTCCCTCAGGGTGTCCATCGGCACGATGCGCTCGCTCCGATTCGCGAGGATCCCCGCCACGCCTTCGCGGCTCGCGCGGGCGTCCTCCTGGCAGTGCACGCAGTTGTCCGGGCAGCGGCTCGCGGGGCCGTCCGGCTCCGGGTAGGAGAAGATCCCACCCTCGTAGTTCCGCAGCACGATCTTCTTGTCGCTCGCGCTGATCACGTAGTTCGGGCCCACGGGGATCTTCCCGCCGCCACCAGGCGCGTCGACGACGAACGTCGGCACGGCGTACCCGGACGTGTGGCCGCGGAGGTGCTCCATGATCTCAATCCCCTTGGACACCCGCGTCCGGAAGTGCTCGATGCCCTCGCTCAGGTCGCACTGGTAGATGTAGTAGGGCCGCACGCGGTTCATCACGAGCTTGTGCATGAGCCGTTTCATGATCGTCGGGCAGTCGTTCACGCCCTTCAAGAGCACGGTCTGGCAGCCGAGCGGCACGCCGGCATCGGCGAGCATCGCGAGGGCCTTCGACGCCTCCGGGGTGATCTCCTTCGGGTGGTTGAAGTGGGTGTTGAGCCAGAGGGGGTGGTGCTTCTTCAGGATTGCGCACAGCTCCGGGGTGATGCGCTGCGGCGTCGTGCAAGGGACCTTCGAACCGATGCGGACGATCTCGATGTGGTCGATCTCGCGCAGCCGCCCCAAGACCCCGTCGAGGTATCCGTCGCTCACCATGAGCGCATCGCCGCCGCTGATGAGCACGTCGCGGACCTCCTTCGCCTTCTCCAGGTACGCGAAGGCCGGCTCGAGGGCCCGCAGGGACTGAATGCCGTGGTCGTGGGCCACGAACCGGCGGCGCGTGCAGAATCGGCAGTACATCCCGCAGTAGTCCGTGATCAGCAGGAGCACGCGGTCGGGGTAGCGGTGGGTGAGCCCCGGCGCCGGGGAGTCCGAGTCCTCGCCCAGGGGATCGTGGATGTCGTTCGGCGAGAAGAGGGTCTCCGCGACCGTGGGGACGGCCTGGAGCCGGACGGGGCAGTTCGGGTCCTCCGGGTCCATGAGGCTCGCGTAGTACGGCGGAATCGCGAAGCGGAAGAACTTCGCGCACTCGAGGACGCCCCGCTCCTCTTCGGGCGTGGGCGTGATGACCTGCCGGAGCTCCTCGAGGGACTTGACCGCATGCCCGGCCTGCCACCGCCAGTCGTTCCACTTCTCCTCGGGAACGTCGCGCCACAGCGGGATCTCCCGCCAGTCGCGAATCCCGAACGCTCCGTTCTCGCCCCGGGCGAAGCCCGCTGCCTCCATCACCATTCGCTCGTCCTCCCGTCTTCTCCCAGTCTTCGCGCACCCCAGTTCCAAGTCTCAGATCCGGCGCCCGAGACGTCGAGGAGAGAGGCCTCCGAGACCTCCGAGGGAACACCGGACGGCATCTGGTTCCTGGCTTCAGAAGGCGGGACCGCGTTCAGTCTCCGGCCTGGTCCTCCCACCCGCCCCGTGCGCATGCGACAGAGGGATTGTCCGAAGGGGTGATAGGCTTTTCGGGTCGCCTAACGGGATTCGACGGTCGAGCGTCGCGGTCAGGAGTTCCCCGAGGCGCCTGGCCTAGCTTCATGTGCCCTGGTCCCCTTCGCGAGCCGGTGGAGCCTCTCCGAGTCACTCTCGCGGACGTCGAGTCCGCGCTCGACCCGGTCCGCGAGGTCGCCGTCCACACGCCCGCGATCACCTTCCCCGGCGAGGATCGGGACGACCTGATTCTCAAGCTCGAGAATCTGCAGCGCCTCGGCGCCTTCAAGATCCGCGGCGCTTGGAACCGCATGTCCCGTCTCTCGGAGGCGGAGCGGCGTCGAGGCGTCACGACGATCAGTTCGGGGAACCACGGCTTTGCGGTGGCCTGGTCCGCGCGACGGCTTGGCCTCCCCTGCGTGGTGCGCGTCCCGGAGGGTGCGACGGGCCGCAAGGTCGACAACATCCGTTCCCAGGGGGCCAGTGTGGTACAGATGGCCCGGGCCGATCTCGTCCGCGCGCACGAGGAGGAGTTGTGGCGCTCCTGGCCCGAGACCTTCGTGTACCCCTTCGCCCACGCCGACATCATCGCGGGGCAGGGGACGATCGGTTGGGAGCTCGCGGAGGACGCACCCGAGGTCCGCACGGTCCTCGTCCCGGTCGGGGGCGGTGGCCTGTCGTCGGGAATCGCGATCGCCCTCAAGGGGCGTCTGCCGAAGGTTAAGGTCTACGGTGTCCAGGCCGCAGGCGCGGCGCCCCTGCCCACGGTCCTCTCGACCAAACGGCCGTACCGCGTCGACGACCCGAGGACAATCGCGGACGGCATCGGGATCGGGCTCATCCTGCCCGCCATGGCCGAGCTCCTCCTGCGGAACCTCGACGGCTGCCTCGTCGTCTCCGACGAGGAGATCCGGGTTGCGATGCGGCGCCTCGCCCTCGAGGCCAAGGTCGTCGCCGAGCCGGCCGGAGCGGCGGCCTTCGCCGCTTGGACACGGTTCCGCGAGACGCTCGAACCGCCGGTCGCGGCCATCGTCTCCGGAGGCAACGCAGACCCGGGGCTCCTCTCCGAGGTCCTGCGCATCTGAAGCCGAGAAGAAGACCTAGCGCACGGCCCGCCAGTGGGGTGCGCCGGCAAGCTTGACCTGAGCGACCTTTCCGGTCTTCTCCAGGTCCCGAAGCCTCGTAGCCGCCTTCGAGTCCGTGAGGCCGAAGACGCGGGCCACCTCGCGCGGGGGTGCGGGCCCATGGGCCCGGAGGTAGCCGAGGACGTCCGTCGGGTGGCGCTTCCGGAGGGCCCCGCCCCCGAGGTAGTCGATCGCGCCCTCCACGAGGCCCGGGTCGAACGCGTAGTCGAGGATGACCATGCGGTCCGCCCCGTCCGTCACGGCGAGGTTGTAGAACCCGATGGGCAGCTGGTGGATCCCGTGCCGCTGGACGTCCAGATCCTTCTCCCTGGCCGGAGTGTCCGCGAGGTCCTTCTGGAACCGCCCCACATGGAGGCCCGCCTCCTCCGCCGCCTCGCGCAACGCCTCGGGACGGGTCACGTCCTGGCCCTCGACGACGAAGCGGCGCAGGACCGCGCGGTTGAAGCGCTCCCCTCTCGCCGGCCCCTGCCGGAGCGCGGCAAGGACCGCGTGGGTGGCGGGGAGAACACTCGCCGGTTCGTTCGGGCCGTAATTGGAGCGGATGGGCACGCCCATCGTCCGGACGGATTCGCGAGCCCACCGGTTCATCGAGTCGTGCGTGAGCTCGTACTGCCTCAGGTACTCCCGGACGTCCTCGTAGACCACGCCCCGGTAGAGGTGGATCTTCACCTGGTCCCCATAGACGAGGGGCAGGCGGTTCATCGCCGCCTCGTAGCCCCAGGACCACCAGCACGTCGGGGCCGTCGCGTGATGCACATGGATCTTTGCCGTCGATGCCTTCGCGGAGCGGACCATCCGGAATCCTCGGGACGGGAGGCGGCACCTCTAGGATAAGGCTTCGCCCCACGGAGGGGCGGGAAGGGCTATGGCCCAGTGGAGCGATGCCTCTGGCCGCGAGACCATGGCACGGCGCATGTCATCGGCGGACAGGAAGTCCCACCGCAGGTTCGCAGCCGACTGCTTCAACGGCACGTGGAAGCTCCTCCTCAAGAAGAAGCGGACGAGGGACGAGGACCTCGAGATGATCCACCGGGCCCACGCGTCCCGATACCACTGGGGCGTCGTGGGGGACGCGACGACCCTCGCGATCGGGGAGTGGCAGGTCTCCCACGTGTACTCGGTCCTCCGCCGTCCGGAGCCGGCCCTGTACCATGGGAGGGAGAGCCTCCGCATCTGCCGCGAGCACGGGATCGGGGACTTTCCGCTCGCCTACGCCTACGAGGCCCTCGCGCGGGCCTCCGCGGTCGCAGGTCGAGGGAGGGATGCCCGTCGGTTCCTCGCCCTGGGCCGGAACGCCGGCCGGAGGATCAGGGAGGCGGACGACCGGAAGCTGTTCCTCGACGACCTCGAGACGGTCCCGGGAGCGCGCTCGGCGAGGCGCTCGGGCAGTGGATCCTCGAAGGGAAAGCGCCCCGCTAGGAAGGGAACCCGGCGATCCTGAGTACGTCCGGGGCAGCAGCGAGGTGACGATTCTGGCTCGGTTGCTCACCGATCTGTCGGAAGCGGCCGTGATCGCCGCGAACGAGGAGAGCTGCGTCCAGTTCTGGCTCCACTACGGCCGCGGTCCGGGGTGCGAGGTCCATGAGGAGCCCGACCTCGCCTGGTTCACGACCGGGATCCCGTTCGCTCTCCTCAACGGTGTCATGCGCGCACGGCTCGCTCCGGAGGACGTTGACGGGAGGATCGAGGACATGGTCGCCGAGTTCCGCCGGCGGGGAGTCCCCCTCGAGTGGAACGTCGGGACCTCGACGATGCCCAGGGACCTGGGCCGGCACCTGGAAAGGCACGGCTTCGAACACGCGTTCAGCCTCCCGGGCATGGCGATCGACCTGAAGACCCTCCCGGGGGATGAGGGCCCGCCCCCTGGGTTCACGATTGCCCCCGTGACGAGCCGCAGGGATCTGGAGACCTACGTGCGCGTGGGCGCCTCGGCCTTCGACGTCCCCGAGGCATACCTCCCGCGGCTCGTCGAGATTGAGGCGGGCATGGGTCCCGACGTCGCGGACCTCACGACCTGCTACCTCGGCCGTCTCGACGGCAGGCCCGTGGCCACGTCCATGCTCTTCCTCGCGGCCGGCGTGGCGGGCATCTACTTCGTCGGGACCGCACCCGAGGCTCGCGGCCGCGGCATCGGCGAGGCCATGACCCGATGGGCCCTGCGAGAGGCGCGCGAGCTGGGATACCGAGTCGGCATCCTGCAGGCGAGCACGAAGGGCGACCCCATCTACCGGCGTATCGGATTCCGAGAGTACTTCCGGATCGAAATCTACGAGGAGGCGGGCGGGATGTCCCCGCGGCCGGTGAACGAAGCCCGGTAGTCACCCCTGGCGAGCGGGCGGAGGGCCCCTGCACGCGTTCATGCAAGGTCGCTTCGCGGCACGGATGAATGACAAATCCCGAAGAATGAGTCGCTCCACAGCGGAAACGCTTTTGGCGCACACCGCGGTGCGTTGACTCCGTAGGGGGAGGACGAATGCCTCATTACATCAGCTTGGTGAAGTGGACGGACCAGGGAATCAGGAACGTGAAGGAGTCGCCGAAGCGGGCGGACATGGTTTCGCACATGGCCGAGAAGCTCGGCGGCAAGATGCAGCTCTTCTACACGATGGGCGACTACGACATCGTGGCGCTCACGGAGGCGCCGAACGATGAGACCGCGATGCAGCTGCTCCTGCAAATCGGCACGATCGGCAGCGTCCGGACGACGACGATGAAGGCGTGGACGCCCGCGGAAGCCACGAAGATCATCGCGAAGCTACAGTAGGCCGATCGCCGCCTCACTTCGCGGATCGACCTTCGCGCTCCTCGTGGGGTTCCATCGCGTCGTGGACCCGCTCTAGGCGCCGCCTCTGGCGGTCCAGGAACTTCGTTCCCATGGAGGCCAACACCGTCAACGCGACGCCGATGCCGATGGGCAGGTAGAAGATGAGGAAGAGCCGCGTGGCCTCCTGACGCGGGACCAGGTCACCGTATCCGACCGTGGTGATCGAGACGATCGCGAAATAGAACGAGTCGATCCAGGCCCAATCTTCCTCGAAATGGACGAAGACCGCGCAAAGAGCGATGAGCCCGAGGAGAGCAGTCGCCCCCAGGATGACCGTGCTCTCGAGCCGGAGATGCAGCCACCAGGTGAGGATCTTCCCCATGCCGCCCCCACGACGTCGGGCGTAGATAAGGATTCGAACTCAGCTGCGGTCCCGCACCTGGATGACGACCTCGCGGATGTCCGAGTTCGGCCCCTGGTCCACGATGGCCTCGACCGCGTGGGCGACGTCGTCCACGGTGAGGGCCCACTCCGCCTCCGTGGAGCCGAGGTCCTCCTTCCGCCCGCCGAACTCCGTGATCACGTAGCCCGGGGCCACGTAGGCCACCTTGATCCCGTCGGGATAGAGCTCCTCCCGCCAGCACTCGTTCATCCCCCGCAGAGCCCACTTCGTCGCCACGTACGCGGTGCCCCGCGGCACGCCGACGAGACCGACGACGGACCCGATGTTCACAATCTGCCCGGACTTCTGTCGCTTCATCACCGGGACCGCGGCACGGGAGAAGAAGAACGGCGCTAGGACGTTCGTCTCGAGCTGGTTGCGGAAGGACTCCTCGTTCAGTTGCTCCACGGGCGCATATTTGCCCACGCCCGCGTTGTTCACGAGGATGTCGAGGCGACCCCAGGCCTCCACGATGCCCTTCACCGCGGACTCGGCGACGGTCGCCTCCCGCACGTCGCCCGCGAGGACGAGGGCCTTGCCTCCGGCCTTCTCAATGGAGGCGGCGACCTTCTTGAGATGCTCCTTCCGCCGCGCGACGATCCCCACGCGCATCCCCTTGGTCCCGAAGCGCAGGGCAATGCCCCGCCCGATCCCGCTCGAGGCCCCCGTGACGAGAGCCACCCGGTCCTCGGCCATATCGGAGGGTAGGCGCTCGTCGGTTAAGGCACCTCTCTCCTCCGTGGACGTGGGCACGGTCGCGAGGCGTGCGCAAAGGATTTCTGCCTCCTCCCGCTAGGGACGGCTCATGCGCGCGGTCCGCTTCGAGGCCGACGGCTCGATCCGATCCGTCAACGTCCCGGTGCCGCAGGTCGAGCCGGACGACGTCCTCGTTCAGGTCCTCGCGGCGGGGGTGTGTCGCACGGACCTCCACCTGATGGACGAGGTCCGATTCAGCGCGCGCCCGCCCTTGATCCCCGGGCACGAGATCGCGGGCCGGGTCACGAAGGTCGGCTCCGACGTGTACTTGAGCAAGGCGGGGGACCTTGTCGCGGTCCACTTCGAGCAGCCCTGCGGGCAGTGCCGCCAGTGCCGCAGGAAGCGGACGAACCTGTGCCGGGACGGGCACAGCCTGGGCTTCGACGTCCAGGGAGGCTACGCCGAACACGTGAAGGCGAGGCAGGACACGGTCCTCCCGCTCCCGGCGGACATGGACCCGGCCCTCGCCGCGCCCCTGGGCTGCAGCGGCGCGACCGCGTACCGCGCAGTCGTCGCCCTCGGGAACGCAGGTGAGGAGGACCTCGTCGTCGTCCTCGGCGCGGGAGGGGTGGGACTCTCTGCGGTCCAGATCGCGAAGTCCCAAGGGGCCCGGGTCGTCGTGGTCGATCCCCGGGAGGATGCGAGGAATGCGGCCCTGGATGCGGGAGCGGAATCCGCAGTTCCCCCGGAGGAGGCGAAGGACGTCCACGACGCCGACGTGGTCGTGGACTTCGTGGGGCGGGACTCGACCTTGATCCTCGGCCGCTCCCTCCTAGGCGTCGGCGGCAGGTACGTGGCCGTGGCGGGGGGATCCGAACCCGTCCCGATGACCGCGACGGACATCATGGAGTACGGGCGCGCGTACCTTGGCTCCTATTCCTCGACGATGGCGGACCTGGCCCGGGTCGTGTCCCTCGCGGAGGCGGGACGGCTCCGACCCGTGGTCACCCGACGGGCGCCCCTCGAGGAGGCCGGGAGCGTCCTCCAGGACCTCCGTGACGGGAAGATCGTGGGACGGGCGGTCCTGGAGCCGACGGCGGTCTAGCCCTCGGGGGCGGCGTCACACGACCTTCCGGACGAGGAAGTGGTACAGGTTCCCTTCCTTCCGGGACTCCAGGACCTTCTGTCCTGTCCGCATGGACCAGTTCTCCATCTCCGCAGGGGCCGTCCAGTCGTCGGAGACGAGGTGGACGACGTCCCCCATCCGGAGGTGGGTCATGAGGTCGTCGAGCTTCGTTAGCACGGCGGCGCACTCCGTGCCGATCTCGACGAGCTCGTGGTCCGGGAACGCCGCGAAGCAGTGCACCCGGAGGGCCGCGATCTGCGAGACGAGGCGTTCCTTCGATTCCGCCACGGACCGGAGGCCTGCGAGGTTCTCCGAGGCGGCCGGCCTGACGCGGGCGAACCAGCCTTCCCCGTAGGGAGCGCTCGATAGGAGCTTGGGGTTCCGAACCGCCTCCTCGTTCACCGCGAGCAGGGTCCCCGCGACGGGCGTCCGGATCGGACCGAAGAACTTCCCGCTCTCCAGGGTCCCGATCGTCTTCTGTCGACCGTACTCTCGGCCCACGGGCCTCGGTTCGACTTTCGTCAACGGCCCCGCGACGGCCGCCTGGATGCTCGTGATCCCGAGGACAACGTCTCCCGAGGGTTCCCGACGCGCCCATGTGAGGCCCTCGTCCTCGTACAGGAGTTCGTCGGGGAACTCGCACGTGTCGATCTTCATGGGAGCCGCCTCCTAGACGAGCAGGATGTCTGCGAGGAGGAGCTCCGCATCCGCCTCTGCGGTGACGCGCAGTTCCTTCTCCCCGGAGAGCTTCGCCGCGCTCAAGGCGGGCATGCGCCTACCGTTCGCGTCGACGGGCCCGCCCTCGAGGACGTAAAGGTAGCCGCCGCGCCTCTCCTCCAGCGGGTAATCGACGGTCCTCCCCTTCTCGAGGAAGGACGAAAGGACGCGCGCGTCCGAGAAGATGAACAGCGCGCCGTCGTGCTCGGGCGACACGAGGGGCAGGAAGCGATTCGTCCGGTCCGATCGCTCCACGGCCTTCTGTTCCACGCTCGGATCCAAGCCCGGGGCGGAGGGCAGGAACCACATCTGGATGAACCGCATCGGCGCGTCCTTCCGGTTGTTGATCTCCGAGTGCGAGAGCCCCCGGCCCACGGTCGTGTGCTGGACCCACCCTGGCTTGAGGATGCCGCCTTCGCCGTCCTGGTCCGCGTGGCGGAACTCGCCCGCGGCGCAATAGGTGACGACCTCGATCTCCCGGTGCGGGTGCAGGGGCCACACGGCCCCCGGGGACAGCGTGTCGTCGTTGAAGACCCTCAACGGACCGAAGCGCACCTGCTGGGGGTCGAAGTACTCGGCGAAGGAGAAGTGCCACCGTCCATGGCAGACCCCTCCCTCGATCGGCACCTCGACCCGGTAGATCGACTCGGGCGGCCGGACGTCGAGCATGGACGACGGCTCGAAGACGGCGGCACGGTTTGAAAGTTTGGGCAACAGGGTATCTCCCTGCACATTCGCGCCGAAAAGCTTTTCGTGCGACGCTTTCCATGGACGGGGCCGAGGCCGCCACCATGATCATCGAGGATCTGCTCCGGATCCTCCCGCTCATCTCGGCCATCCTCTGGTTCGGGATCGGGACCTGGCCCTTCCTGCGGTACCGCTTCTTCTCCCCCTTCGAGCGGTCCCTGACCGTCTTCGCGTTGCTCATCGGCCTGTGGGCCTTCCTCGACTGGCTCTTCCTGATGACGACGGACGCGAATCTCGCGGTCCTCATCTCGAACGTGCGGATCAGTGTGATCACCTTCGCGATGCTCGCCCTCATGCTCGCCTCCGTGTGGCTTTACTTCGGCCACTCCCGGTACGACGTCCTCCTCGTCCTCCCGATCCTCGCCTCCATCGCGCTGGTCTGGGCCGGGCTGACGAAGGGCGTCGAGTTCGTCTCCTGGGGCCCCCGCCTCATCCGGGACCCGGCGGTCTACTCCCTGTGGGCGCTCCAGCAGACCGCCTACCTGGGCACCTCGATCGTCCTGACGTCGGCGCTGTACTTCAAGCGGAAGAACCTCGCCGCTCGCATCCGGCACCGCATCTTCTGGACCTCGGGCAGCCTCCTCGCGATGCTGGCCCTCTGGCTCGCGACGAACATCTACAACAACGTGACCCAGACGGCCGGGATCCCCTGGTTCTCCTCCCTGCTCATAATCCCCGCGGCGATCACGCTGGTCGCCCTCGTCCCCCTCTCCACGGAGGAGATCGGCGAGCTCTTCCGCGCGGTGTCCGCGGTGGACCAGCGCGTGATCGCCACGTACCTCTTCTACAAGACCGGCGAGCCTCTCGTCGCGCTCACCTCGGGCCGCAGCTTCCCGATCGAGGCGGAGCAGCTCGAGGGCGTCCTGTCCGTCGTAGGGAACTTCGTGGAGACGAGCGTACCCGCCGCGAAGGGGTACGGGGTCACGGCGATGCGCTACGACCGGCTCGGCATCCTCGCCGTCCGCGGGCAGTCCGTGATCGTCGCGGCCGTGTACGACGGCACGGCCTACGACGCCCTCCGGAGCGAGCTTATGCGGCTCGTCCGGGACCTCGAGGAGAAGCGGGAGGCCCAGCTGGGGACCTACGAGGACGCCACCCGGGCCGCCGAGGAGGTGGCGGACGAGCTCTCCCGCCTCCTGTATCGGCCCAAGAAGGACGAGCTCGGGCGGCTGGCCGGCGGGAAGGCGGCTGTCCCTCGGGGGACGGGGGATACTCCCAGGCCCCCGTAGCCGCCGGATCCTCTGCGACACGGGATGCGAAAACCCTTTTCCGGGGGTCCGCCTGACCCCTCTGAGTTCGGCCCTTGGGTCACGGGAGCGGATCGGGTTGGAACGGAGGAACTTCGCGAGCGGGGCGACATGGGAGTCCATCGTCGGATACTCCCGCGCGGTCCGGGTCGGCCCCTTCGTCTATGTGGCGGGCACCACCGCCTGGGACGAGACGGGGGCGATCGTCGGCATCGGGGACCCGTACGCGCAGACGGTCCAGGTCCTGCGGAACCTCGAGAGGGCCCTCGCCTCCGCGGGGGCGAGCATGCGGGACGTGGTCCGAACCCGCACGTTCGTGACGGACATCTCCTACTGGGAGGCGGTGGGGCGGGCCCATGGGGAGGTCTTCCGCGAGATGCGGCCGGCGGCGACGATGGTCGAAGTGGCACGCCTCCTCGATCCGCGGATGCTCGTCGAGATGGAGGTCGATGCGGTCCTCGCGGATGCGTCGCCCTAGGGATCCCTCCCTCTGCGGACAGTCTTATATCCGGCGCGTCCTCTGAACGCCCGCATGAACATCGGAATCCTCGGAAGCGGGCAGGTCGGTCAGTCTCTCGGGAAGGGCTTCGCGTCGCGGTCGCATGACGTGATGATCGGCTCGCGCGACCCGAAGAAGGCGGAACTCCAGAAGTGGCTCAAGGCGACGAAGGGGAAGGCGTCGACGGGGAGCCTGGCCGAGGCCTCGAAGCACGGCGAGGTCGTCCTGCTCTGCACCCCGGGGAACGCGGCGGACGAGGCGTTGGACCTCGCGGGCCCGGAGAACCTCGCCGGGAAGGTCCTCATCGATGTCACGAACCCGCTGGCGTCCTCCGGCGGGGGGACGCAGGGACTGTTCGTGGGCACGACGGACTCCCTGGGGGAGAGGATCCAGCGCAAGCTGCCGAAGGCGCGGGTCGTCAAGGCTTTCAACATCGTCAACAACCAGACGATGATCCACCCGAAGATGAAGGAGGGGATGCCCGACATGATCATCTGCGGGGACGACGCGAAGGCCAAGCGGGCGGTCGCCGCCCTCCTCAAAGAGCTGGGCTGGGGCGAACCGATCGACATCGGCGGGATCGACGGGGCACGATGGCTCGAGGCGTGGGTGCCCCTGTGGGTCCGCCTCGCCCAGAAGCTGGGCAGCTGGAACATCGCCCTGAAGATCCTGCGCGCCTGAGCGGACGGGGGAGTTTAAGGCCCTCGCTCCGCTTGGGGACGCGCGATGGCCGAGGGAGACCTCCAGGAGGACGTGCGGGAGCTCCGGAAGCAAATCGAGGCCCTCCGGGAGGCCCTGGCCACGGTCACGAAGCCCTACTCGGAGCTCGCGGGCTACATCGACCGGCTCCAAGAACTCGGGCGGAGCTACTTCCGCCTCCTGGACCTGTACGCCCGCCACGGATCGATCTCTCCGGAGCTCGTCATCCCGGGCCTGAAGGACGACATCTCGCGGCACATCGTCTCCGTCCTCGTGGACCGCGGGGACCGCAACATCTCCCAGATCACGGAGGCGATCAAGGGGAAACGGGGGACCGCATCCCGGCGCATCGTGCGAGAGCGCCTCGAAGACCTCGAGAAGCAGGGCATCGTCGTCTCGTCCCAAGGGCCGCGCGGGCGGACCTTCCGCGTCTCCGACGAGGTGGTCTCGAAGTGGTCACAAGTGCTCGGCATGCCCAAGTACGGGGACCAGCCTGGGAAGGGACACGAAGAACGAGGCGACGAACATGTCTGACGAAGGGCACGACTTCAAGCCAGAGGACCTGAAGGAAATCATGAGCGTGATCTCGGAGAAGATCCCCGCGCTCCTGAACAGCCTCACGGACACGATCTACGGTAAGGACGCGTCCGCGAAGTTCGGGACCGCGGTGGCGAACTTCTACAAAACGTTGAAGGACAGCGGGATGACGGACGAGCAGGCCTTCAAGCTCACGGAGCAGTACATGTCCTCCCTGAACCTGGGCGGGATGATCGCGAAGGCCTTCTCCCACCGGGGCGGGCGCGAGGAGTGAGGTCGGTGGCGGAGGACCAGGACCGCCTTCCCGTGGTCCTGATGGCGACCGTCCCCGTCCTCGCCGTCCGATTCGCCGTGGGCTTCCTGCGATTCCAGTCCCGGCGGAAGCGGGGGGTGCGCCAGTTCCGGCGCGTCCTCCTCGAGGGCGGCATGTCCCCGGCCCAAGCCGCCCGCCTCGCCCAGGCCTACCACGAGGCAGGCTCCCTTCGGGCGCTCCTGCGCGGTGCGATCCCGGGGGCCGCGAGGTAAGCTTATCCCACACCTCGGTCTCCCCGCGGGGGCCATGATCGCCCCACGGACCAAGGCGGAGAAGGACGCCTTCGAACTCTGGAAGCGGATTCAGCCAGACGACGCCTTCGTCGGTGGAATCGAGGAGTGCGCGGGCGCCTTCTTCGTGCCTACCGACGCGAGCGCGAAGCGCGCGCTCCGGCAAATCGACCGCATCGCCAAGACGACGAAGGACGTCACGATCCGCAAGTTCCTAGGATACCTGAGGGCCCGCCTCACCCTCCCCGAGCCGGAACACATGCCCGAGACGATGGTCGCCTCCTTCTTCGGCTACATGATCAAGGAAGGCGTAGTCCCCGACCACATGCGCGCGCTCGCGACCACCGCCCGGAAGGCGCTCGACGCCGAGCGCGCGCGGCACGCGGGGAAGCGCTGGCCCGTGGGCATGCGGGCCCTCGTGCAGCTCGCGGCCTCGGGACTCTCCACGATCGTCGACATCGTGGAGAAGGAGCTCCAGGACGAGCTGGCTCTCGCGGCGGTGCGGGATCTTCGCAAGGCGATCGGCCGCTACCGCGCCGCCTTCGACCTGCCGGGGTTCCGGCCCGAGGGGACCTTCGACGAGACCTATGCGTTCTTCCGGGAGCACGGGTGCGAACTCGGTCGCGCGCGGCACTACGCGCGGGCGCTACGAGACCTGTGGGACTACCGGGAGACGCCAGCACAGGTGGAGGCGGCCGGCCTGAAGATGCTGCGACGCGAGCTCCCGCACTTCAAGGCCGTTGTGGCCCGACTCGCGGATGCCTACGGATGCGAGGCCACCGCGGAGGCCGTGTGGGCGAAGGCGAAGGAAGCGAGCGGCCTCCGGCCGCAGGAGATCCTCGCCTTTCTGAACGGGGTCCGAGACCGCGCGGCCGCGGTGACGGACAAGCATGTCGTCGCGATTAACCCGTCGTACACGGCCCTCGTCGTCGAGACGCCGCCGTACCTGGCGAACACGACCCCCTCCGGCGCGGCATACAGCATCGACAGCCTTACGGACCACTCGAAGGAGATCTTCCTCGCGACGACGGACGAGCGGAGCAACGCCCGGCCGACGCCGGGGGAGCTCCTCAACCTCCTCGTCCACGAGGAGTACGGGCACTGCGTGCACGGATCGAACTCCTACCACGCCTTCGCGGGGCGGCCCTTGCTCCTCGACATCGCGAACTCGTCCTTCGGATGCGTGTCCGAGGGCATTGCGTTCCAGCGGGAGCTCGAGTTCCTCCCTGTCATCCAGGAGATCGCGGCCGGGAAGCTGCACGGGCCAGAGGAGGACGCCTTCGCGGAGGCCCTCCGCCCCTGGGGCGGCCTCGAAGCGACCGCCAAGGACTACGAGTTCCAGACCGTCGCATGGCGCATCACCCGCTTCCTCCGCGTGATCGGGGACGCACGGATCAACTCGGGGAAGCAGGACCTGGTCCCGTTCATCGAGTGGGCGCACAAGACGACCGGGCTTGACCGGGCGACCATCTACTACAACGTGTTCCCGGCGCACCAGATCCTCGGGCCTGGGTACGCGTCCACCTATGCGATCATCGGAGAGCGGATCCGGGAGATCCAGGGCAAGGCGCTACGCCGCGGGAAGCCCCTCCGCGAATTCAACGCCTACGCCTGCTCGATCGGCTGGCCGCCGAAGTCCGTCTTCGAGGAGCGGCTGGAGACGTGGGTCAAGGGCAAATGAGGCAGGCTAGAGCTTCCCGGTCCGCAAGACCTGGGCGACCTTCTCGCCGCGTCGCGGTTGGCTCGCCCGGCCCATCCCGGGGAAGTCGATCGTCTTGACGTCGATGCCGGAAAGGGCGTCCG
>Ga0209751_10001932_pt1 | contig 21023 bp, 26 predicted proteins | sample RifCSP13_1_FD_184019 | JGI IMG/M metagenome (GOLD analysis project Ga0209751, IMG submission 184019) | Soil microbial communities from Rifle, Colorado - Rifle CSP2_sed 13_1 (SPAdes) (version 2) | ecosystem: Environmental > Terrestrial > Deep subsurface > Rock core/Sediment | place: Rifle... | reverse complement strand
GGTAGTTGTCAGTGGCTGCCCCCTGCTCTTGCGCTAGCTTGGGTCTCCACGCTAGGTCTCCCAGCGCTGCCTCGAAGCATTTTCTCAGTACAAACTTGCCCCATTTCTTGCCATCATGCTCGCCCACCTTATCGCTCACGCCTATCGACTTTGCAAACGATGCAAACCTTTCGTCTAGGAAAGGCGTTTTGACCTCAACACCGGCGCGCTCGCCCAGCTTTATTGAAGAAAAATGCATGACCTGCCAAAGCCGGCGCAACTCTGAGTCGAGCCTCTGCGGGTCAGAATAATATCTGGAAAGGTAGTTGTAGCCGGCGAATAGCTCGTCGCCCCCGTCGCCGGTCATTATTGCAGAGTAGCCGTCGTTTTTAACCTGCTCGATGCCGGCAAGCGCGACTGCGGAGTTCCTGATCTCTATCGGATCAAAAGTCCTGAAGACCTGGATCACCTGCTCGACCAGCTCTGCCATCCTGTTCTGATCGAATACGACCTCAACATGGCGCTTGCTATATTTTTTTGCAGCCAGCCTTGCATAGGCAAGGTCAGGCGCCTCCGCGCCAAAGCCGGCAGCCACAGAATATTTAGGGTGCAGCATGCTTGCCAGAATGCTGCTGTCAAGCCCGCCTGAGAGCAGCAGTGCGTCCACGCGGTTTCGCTGCACGCTTTCTGTCAAAAGCTGGAAGAGCTTTTCGCAATCCTGCAATACAGGACAAAATAAGCCGGTGCTTATTCTTCTTTGCCATTATCTGATGGCGCTTCGCAAAATTCTGTCAGCACGCCGTGGAGCGACTTTGGGTGGATGAAAGTGATCCTGCGGCCGTACGAGCCACTGCGCAGACCTCCAAGCATCTTCATACCGTTGGCCGATGCCCTTGCAACATCCTTTTCGATGTCGTCTGCGGTGATTGCAATGTGGTGAATGCCCTCTCCGCGCTCTTCCAGGAACTTTGATATCGGGCTGTCCGGGGACGTCGGCTCCATGAGCTCGATCCGGGTGTCCTGCAGCATCAGCATCGCGACTTTGACCTTTTCGTTTGGCACTTCTTCTATCTCAATATGGTCAACGTTCAATATCTTCAGGTAATTCGTGAGCGCCTCTTCCAAGTTTTTCACGGCTATAGCGATATGGTCAACTCTCATATTACATCATATTTTGCCTGTTTTGGTTTATTTAAGATATCTTAGAATGCAATCTTGGGCTCGTACTTGCCAAAGACCGTGCGAAGGGTGCCGCTTATTTCGCCAAGTGTGCTGTAGCTCTTTACCGCGTTGATGATGTAAGGCATCAGGTTCTCCTCTTTTTCGGCCGCCTTTTGCAATTGTGATAATGCCTGGTCAACCTTCGCTCTGTCGCGGCTGCTCTTCAATTCTTTTAGTCTGGCGATCTGCTTATTTTCTATCTCTTGATCTATCCTGTTGAGCTTGGGTTCCACATTATGCGCGTCCTGGTACTTGTTGACGCCAACTATTACCCGCTTGTTCTCGTCGATCTCATTCTTTAATTGATAAGCATTGTTCCTGATCTCTTCCTGGAAGAACCCTTTTTCCACCGCGACCAGTGCGCCGCCCATCCTGTCTATCTTTTTGAGGTACTTGTTCACTTCGTTCTCTATCCTGCTCGTCAGGTATTCGACATAGTACGAGCCGGCCATCGGGTCGACCGTCTTGATAACGCCGGTCTCGCTTGATAATATCTGCTGGGTCCGGAGCGCCACCTTGACCGATTCTTCGGTCGGAAGGGCAAGAGCTTCATCCCTTGAATTGGTATGCAACGACTGGCACCCGCCAAGCACCGCGGCCAGCGCTTCCGTTGCGACCCTGACAATGTTGTTGTCGACCTGCTGTGCAGTGAGTGACTCGCCGGATGTCTGGACGTGGAAGCGCAGGTGCATAGACTTGGGGTCCTTTGCATGAAAGCGTTCCTTCATTATTTTTGCGTAAATGCGCCTTGCTGCCCTGAACTTGGCTACTTCTTCAAAGAACTCCATCGTGCAGCAGAAAAAGAATGAAAGTCGGGGCGCAAAGTCGTCTACCTTCATGCCTCTTGTGGTGCAGGCCTTGATGTATTCAATCGCGTTTGCAAACGTGAATGCCAGCTCCTGCACGGCGTTACAACCTGCTTCTCTCATGTGGTAGCCGGAAATGCTGACGGGGTACCACTGCGGCACCTTCTTTGAGCAGTACTCAATCATGTCGCCGATAAGCCGCATCGACGGCTTGGGCGGGTAGATGTAGGTATTGCGGGCAATGTATTCCTTCAAAATGTCGTTCTGCGTTGTGCCGCGCAGCTGATCCGGCGACAAGCCCTGCGATTCTGCGACAGTGATGTAAAGCGACAGGAGCGTCGAAGCAGTAGAATTTATGGTCATTGACGTGCTGACTTTGTCAAGCGGGATGCCGACAAAGCAGGTCATCATATCCTTGATTGAACTGATCGCGACGCCTGTCCTGCCGACTTCGCCTTCTGATTGCGGGTCGTCCGAATCCCTGCCTGTCTGCGTTGGCAAGTCAAATGCAAGCGATAACCCTGTCTGGCCGTGGTCAAGGAGAAACTTGAAGCGCTTATTGGTTTCTTCCGCGCTGCCAAAGCCGCTGTACTGGCGCATGGTCCACACGCGCTCGCGGTACATGTTGGGATACAAGCCCCTCGTAAACGGGTACTTGCCTGGTTCTTCGTCGCGGCCGTCATACTTTGCCAAATCCTTCTTTGAATAAGCACGCTTTACTGGAATATTGGAATCTGTTTTAAAATTCTCGCCTGCCATCATGATCACCTAAAGAGACCGGCGGCCAGCTCCTCTGCTGCCGCATACGGGTCAATCTCCTTCTTGGCCAATTTGTCAACAAACTCTGGATATTTCTTGTTGCCTGCAAGCATTGCAGAAGCCTTTTTCTCGACCATACTTAAAACCATGCTTCTCAACTCGTCCTCTAACATGTTTTTCTGGCGTTCTTTATAATTAATGCTTTTTTCCTTTAGTAATTTGTCAATACTCCTAGCTAGTTCGCGGATACCCTTGCCCGTCTTGGCAGACGCCTTGAGCACGGACGGCTTGCGCTCGGTATCCCCTATTAGGTCGACTACGGTGTTGTAAAGCGTGCCAGCGCCTTCAAGGTCAGATTTGTTGACGACGTACATGTCGCCTATTTCTGTAAGGCCTGCTTTCACAGCCTGCACGTTGTCTCCCGTGTGGGGCGTAAACACCACTGCCGTCAGGTCTACCACCCGGGATATTTCGACTTCAAGCTGCCCCGCGCCGACGCTTTCAACCAACACAAGGTTATAGCCTGCCGCGTCCAGAATCCTGATCGCGTTTCGCAATGATTTTGACACGCCTCCTACCGCGCCCCTCGAGGCCATGCTCCTCATGAACACCTTTTCGTCGGCAAGATTTCCTTGCATCCTGACCCTGTCACCAAGCATCGCACCGCCCGTTATCGGGCTTGTCGGGTCTACTGCAAGCACTGCCACTTTGTATCCAAGTGCTTGGCACTCGGGTATCAGCTTGCCCACAAGCGAGCTCTTGCCCGCCCCGCCCGGCCCGGTGAACCCGACAGTCCTTGCGCCGCCGGTCTTACTGAAAATCTGCTTTATTATTTCGCGTGATTCAGGCTCGTCATTGTCAACAATTGAAATCGCCCTTGCAAGTGCGCGCCTCTCGCCCGCAAGCAGGCGCTTTACTATGGGGAGCACATTCCGGGGTTGTATTGCGTACAATATTAACGAATTCTTGGCTGCTCTTTGAGCGAATCAGAAATAATGCTGGCAGGCCTATACTTGCCCTCTCTGCGGTACTTCTCAACGTCGCGGACCAGCTGTCCCCTCAGTTGCCGGTAAAGGTCCACCTGCTCCTTCGAGTTTATTGCCATGATCTCCTCGACTTCAAGCGAGGTCATGGATAGTACTGGCGACTCTATGTTCATGACTTTACAGGCTACACGCCGAGCTTGACAAGTCACGTCCAAATTGAATAAATATTTTAAGCGGAAAAGCCAATCTCCCAACATAATGTCGGCGCAGCAACAGCAAACAAAGCCAGTACGCGTCCTCGTAAGCAAACTCGGGTTGGACGGCCACGACAGGGGGGCCCTCGTGATATGCAGGGCGTTCCGCGACGCCGGCATGGAAGTCATTTATTCGGGGCTGTTCTGCACGCCAGAGCAGGTGGCAAGCATGGCGGTGGACGAGGACGTCGATGTGGTGGCGATGAGCCTGCTAAACGGCGCGCATCTGACGCTGTTTCCAAAGGTGGCACGCCTATTGAAGGAAAAGGGCGCAGGCGACATCCTTATCGTGGGCGGCGGCATAATCCCGGAAAGTGACAGGAAGGTGCTTGAAAAGCAGGGCGTTACTGGCAACTTTGGGCCCGGCACTCCACTCTCCGTGATAATAAAACATATCACGGAAAACATGCAAAAGCGCAAGTGACTACTGCGCCTTGCCAAAGTCCCAGGTGGAGCAGAACCTGGAGTTGATCTTTAGAAGGATCTCGGTGCCTTTCCTCGCATTTTCCATGAGCATCTTCGAAATCGGGTGTTCAAGAGTTCCAAGGTATTTCAGGTTTATCTTCTCTACGAGCGGCACGATTGTCTTGGGTTTTCCACTATGGTTACCATCCCCTTGCCCTTGACGCCCTTGTAAGGAAAGTTCTCGTCATCAATTGAGAAGTACACGGTAGATTTGCTGCGAAGATTTTGTACTTTCTTAGACAATCTGTTGGTCATGACGCAAAGCTCATTGGCATTTCTGTCGTAGTAGAACCAGAGAGGCTGGATGTTGGGATCGCCTATTTCTTCTATGGTGGCCAACTGGACATTCAGCTTGCTTTCAAGGAAACTGTCGACTTCAGCCTTGGTCATGGCACCCATGCCGGGCATCGCGTTTATGATCTTCAGCTCCCTATTAGGCGCGAGTTTTCGACATAAAGCTTTGAGCTGACTCTACCAGATTAGACTTCGGGCGCGTCCGGCCACATCATCCTGCGCATCTCCTTGCCCACCTTTTCCACCTGGTGATTCTCTATCTCCTTCATGTAGCGCGCAAACGAGTTCTTACCCTCCTTCTTGTACTTACTGACCCACTCTTCTGCAAACTCGCCGGATTGGATCTCCTTGAGTGCTTCTTTCATCTTTTTCTTGACCTCCTTGTCGACTACGCGCGGCCCGCGGGTTAGCCCGCCGTACCTTGCAGTTTCGCTCACGCGGTTGTACATGCCGGTGATACCGTACTTTTGGATCAGGTCAACGATCAGCTTCAATTCGTGCAGGCACTCGAAATACGCGACCTCTGGCTGGTAGCCGGCCTCGACAAGCGTCTCAAACGCGTTCATTACCATCGCATGGGCTCCGCCGCACAGGTCGACCTGCTCACCGAACCAGTCAGTCTCTACTTCCTCCTTGAAGTTTGTCTGCAGAACGCCGGGGCGGGTGCTCCCTATCGCCTTTGCCATCGCAAGCACGCGGTCCCAAGCCTTGCCCGTATGGTCTTGATAAACAGCGACAAGCGACGGCGTCCCGAATCCTTCCTGGTAGAGCTCGCGGACGCGCTGTCCGGGGCCCTTTGGCGCGACCATTATTACGTCGACGTTCTTGGGCGGCGCTATCCACTTCCAGTGGATCGCCGCGCCGTGCGAAAAAGAGAGCGCCTTGCCTTCGGTGACGTGCCTGGCGATCTCTTTCTTGTAAGTATCGGATTGCTCCATGTCCGGGATCAGAATGTGGATAATGTCGGCCGCCTTGGCCGCTTCTGCAACTTCCATGACCTTGTGGCCCTCTGCCTCGGCCTGCTTCCAGGTCTTGCCTCCCTTCCTGAGGCCAACGACAACCTTGAGGCCAGAGTCCTTCATGTTGGACGCCTGAGCACGTCCCTGAATTCCGTAACCGATAACTGCAACCGTCTGGTTCTTTAGCGGAGCTAATGACACTTGGTTGTCAAGCCATCTCTTGGCGGGCATGAATGTCTGTCGCTGGCACGCAATATATGATTCTACTGATGGTTCTGCTAATTTGCAATCACCGGCTGGCTGGCCTGATGGTGCGTAGACCACCATCTGTCAAGCTCTGTCAGTATGGCTTCAAGTTCTCGGGCGCTGGCAGTGAGCCTGTATCCAATCTTTGAATCATGGAACATTGCCACGAGCCCTTTGCGCTCTAGCTCCAAGATCCTTTCCGACAGCATCGTGCTGCTGATGCCCAAAGCGTTTTTCAACTCGCCGAAGCGCGCTGTTTGCCAAAAATGGCAGAAAACACCAACTCGATCTTTTCTGAGAGGGGTTCTTTGGCTCGTAAGAGAGAAACGCTGTATTTCTTAGGAAGCACAACTCTATTAGATCTCCAAATACGCCTAAATCACGGTGACACCCAGTTCACTTGCTTAGAAGGGACCCTATCCAGACTCTTCCTTACCAACCCGTATCTCTAGTCAGGGGATGACCCTGAACGTGGGTGTATGTAATAATGCCAACAAGCTCAACACTATATACACTCGAAAGTCTAGCTTTTGAGCAATGAAGATATTGATTGCCGAAGACGAACATGAAATAGCAATGCAATATGAGCTTGCTCTGAAGGAAAGGAATCACGACGTGACAATTACATACGATGGCGAGCAATGTCTCGAAGCTTTTTACAATGAACTAGAGCATCAAGAGTCCAGCCGTAATTCCAGATTGATGAAGCCCCCCTTCGATGCAGTGATTCTGGACTATCGAATGCCCAAGAAGGATGGCATGGAAGTTGCCAAGGAAATCCTGTCAATCGAGCCAAAACAAAGGATCCTTTTTGCGTCTGCTTACGTGCTTGACACTTTGGCGGATTCCGTAAAGAACCTTCAGCAGGTAGTTGAACTCATACAAAAACCCTTCGAGCTAGATCCATTCGTCGACCTAGTAGAGGACAAGGGCATTTACAACGAACTGGAAAAGTTGAACGTGAAGGTCAAGGAAGTTAAGGATCTGAACCCTTCGCACCAGCAAATACGCGATCTGCTCGACGGTCTAAAGAAGCTTCAAAAAGGGCGGGCACTTTAGTCGTAAATAGGCTTTGATTGATCTATAGGCAAGACTACTGTAAAAGTCGCTCCGCCGTGATTGTTATTTGCTGCATGAATCTCACCCTTGTGGGCAGTCACAATTGCCTTGGATATGAAGAGACCCAGACCAGTTCCGCTGTGATCGCTTGTTCCAACATCTCTTGTGACAAATTTACCGAATAGTTTTGGAAGGACCTCTTGTGGAATGCCGCCTCCTGTGTCGCTCATCTTGATTTCAATCTTGTTCTTGTCCTGGAACATTCGGCATTCAACCTTTATAGTCCCAATCTTTGTAAACTTGACCGCATTTCCGAGTATATTGGACAAGAGTTGCGTCATGCGCGATTTGTCCAGTTCTGCTTCTACGAGTCTGCTTGCATCGTCCATCGTTAATCCTAAGGTCACATCCGCTCCAACATTCGACGTCGCCGAGTTCACCACGCTCTCAAGCAGATGTCCTATCGCAATCTTTTCCATATGGTAAAGGAGACTGCCACTCTCTATCCTGCTAACATCCAAGATGTCATTCGCTAACTGCTGAAGACGTCGAGCCTCTTTGAGTACCCCATCCCACGCTACATCTTGACTTATCTTGCCCCTTTTCGCAAGGAGCGCGTAGCCAAGGATAGGCTGGATAGGAGTCCTAAGTTCATGCGAGGCTATTGCGATAAACTCATTCTTTAACTGCTCCTTCAATTTCAATTCCTCATTAGCCTTTTCAATCTCCAGTTTGGTTTTGTATATATCAGTTTGGTCGATGAATGCCAGGTTGCAGCCAATGGTATTCTCATATTCGTCCTGAATGGAAGCACCACTCATTAGCGCTGGAAAAACAATGTTTCCTTTTTTGTTTAGCCAGATTATACACGTCCCTATCGTTCCTTTTTCCTGCCATTTGTCAAGGATTTCTTGCATGACAACTAGATTGCTGGGGCTAATGTGGTTGAACAATGGCATGCCGATTATCTCATCTCTTGAATATCCAAGCCAACGTACAAATTGATCATTGCAGTCAAGGATATTCCCCTTTAGGTCTATAGTGCAGAATAGTATAGATGACTTCTCATAAAAGTTTTCAAGAATCTTGTAGGTCCTTGAGTAAGAGCTAGATAATGCCTTAATATCCTTAAACGACTTGTCCGTCTTTTGCTTCAATGCATAAGCGAGCAATGGAAAATAATCTTAGGATTTGTGTGTAATTAGTTTGACACATCCATTGTTATTACCCTACTTTAAACAGAGCTGTAGTTAGAAGACTACAGGATTCATGGGTGAACAAATTGCAACACGGTAATCCTCCGACTGATAGTGACGGAAGTCAGACTATCGTGCGTCAAGCAATCGATGAAGCCATTAGTTCACTAGGAGGGCCCATTCACAAGACCATTACATGGCACATGAATAACCGCGGTGTTTTTGCAGATCCTAAGAAGATTGATATCACATTTTTCTACAATAATCTAAAGGAGCTGCTAGGCCCAGGTGCAGATATGATTATGGAGGATACATGGGATCATCTGCAAAAGCAATATGGTGTTCAGATCGATCGCGAATTTGAACGAAAACATTCACCGGTTGAGAAGATTCAGAGAGTTATTGAAGTAGGCGAAGCATAAATGGAACAGCAGGCATATCTTGAGATCAAGAAACAGCGAAAAAACCTAATTTTGGGATTGATAGCAACGATTGCAGTCATAAATTTAGTTGTCTTCTTAACGGCAGGTTCTGACATCGAGTATTTCATCAGTGATTTATCAAGAATCGGTACCATCGGGGCAGCGGCCGTCTTATCATTGATTGTAATCAGGAGGCAAGGAGTAACTGGCCTCTTCGGAAAGGCGTATGCGATGCTCGCTGCAGGATTGATACTCTGGGTGATCGCAGAATCGATCTGGGGTTATTATGAGCTAGCACTTGGGACAGAGACTCCCTTCCCCTCCATAGCTGATGCGTTTTGGCTTGCTGCATATGGACCTATTGGCTACCACATTTTCAGCACATCCAAGTTCTTCGGTAGGGGGATAAAGAAGTCTACTGTAATCGTAGTTTCAGTAGGAGCGGTGCTATTCTCATACTTCTATCTTCAAGCAATTATTGATGTTTCGACATTGGAGGGAACTGATGCCTTGTTTGGAGTAGGAATTAGCATTGCGTATCCGGTATTTGATGCAATCGTTCTAGTTCCAGCAATTCTCATGATCGCGAATGCCGGAAGAGGACAACTTACATCGATCCCGTGGATATTTGTAGCAATGTTAGTGCTCGTCAGCGCCGATAGCCTTTTGGGATTGAGCGCAGTGGTAGACTTTGCGGGGCAGACGTTCCATATCACCATGATTTATAACGCATCATATCTCTGCTTCATGGCGGGGCTTTTATGGTACAACAAGCAATTCATCATTAGCGAGAAACAGCTTGTCAAATGAATGTAATTTCGTAGTACATACAAAGCGATTTAGGTAATGCATAAGATGCAAAATCCGTATCCCGATGCCGTCAATAACCATAGAGCTTAACCATAAAGAATTGGATGCGATACGAGAATACGCAAATCAGTGCGGCGAGACAATATCAGAACTCGCACGGAAGGCCTTGATAAGGGAAGCAACATTAGCCGATGGTTATGGCGCAGACGATCCACAATATGAATATCAGATGGAGGTCCCATCCAAATCCTTGAGAAGTAGAGAACATGTAATTATTCAAGAAAATTACAATCGAATTAGAAGAATTTTAGGTTGGACAGAAATAAAGATATAGCTTTTTGGGTTTTTTGCTAACAATTGACAACTTGAGGCGTGTTATTGTTAAATTTCGAGGAGTCAGCTAATGTCAACTATTATTAACCATATCCTGTTATTAAAGGGCAAAACGCTTCATTAGCGGGATAGATGAAGAGTTGAGCCCGATTTTGGTGATTATCTCATGGTGAAGTTAGAGCAAGCACTCGCTAATGACCTGGAGCAACTCCTTGCTGCAAAATCCGACATCTTGGTCAAACAAAATAAGGGGTTTGCTCGTGCATTAGACGAGATCGCAGGCCTTCTTTCGACTTATGATCCAGCACCATCACCGATTCTTAACGCCATTGATCTAAAGGGGCAAGATTACGCCACCTACTTTTTTGCAGCATACTCTGACAATCAAGATATCAACAAATCGATCCTTGTCTACAGGACTGTAAGGTCGCTTGTCAGGTACATTCTGCTTATGGATAGATACTACGAGGTTGGTAACAAGCGATACGAAAGGATTGCTCAGGTTCTGCTCAGGACTATAAAAGCGACACATGAAGGCCATCTAAAATATTCAATCGACCTAGCTCTTGAGCAGTTCTGGCCGTTCTGGGATCTTGAGCAGACAGTAAAAAAGCTCATGATAAAGGGACACTCATTTACATTCAAGGAGATTCGACATTTCAATCTTTTTAAATCGTCGGACGCGCCGATAATTTACGCGCGCGTTCTTGACAATGAGCTGACAAACTTTAGTCCCAACATCGCTACTCTAATGCATTACAATCAAGCTCTGCAAGACATACAAGATGACTTCGAAGACATCGAAGAAGACTTCCACGACCTCATGCCAAATATTTTCATCTTGGCTGCGACAGAGCACGTGCCATTCTCCAAGCTTGTCAATGACAAAAGCCAACTGAGAAAACTGATAATAAACAACAATGCGGGTGTAGACACAATCCTGTTACTCGTTGAACAGTACAACACCCTAATAAGAGAAATCGGAGTTCCCTCCAACTTTGCCTTTCTAAAACACCTCTCGCGGGATTATACCGACAAATTGTTAAGGACCCTTGGCGTTCAAAGACAATAACGCGCTATGGCTGCCAATTCTATAAAGAAGTACATCAGGTTTGTTAACAGTAAGAAGCCAGTATACTTCCACTTCAATAAGCAGCTCATAATTGGGGAGCTTGCTGGCTTTGCAGCCGGCGTGGGGGTTGCGGAAGCAGCAGCGGCCCTCACTCGTGACGAACTTGCTATTTCACTATCGTCCGGTTTTGCAGACTATGCTGGCTCTATCCTTGGTTTCTTTGCAATATTTTACCGCGACAACAAGCCACATTTTCCAGAGCTAAACAGGAGGGAACGGTTCAAGCGCATAATGAGGGACGCCTTCTCGCTCTGGCCATCGATCGCAGCAGCTGATATTGCATACATTCTCATGAGACCATACATGCATTATGTGCTGCTGGTATCAGGACTTGAAGCCGGTTTTGCGGCAACTGTCGCGCACTTCACAGCATTTGGTGTTTTTAATGGTGTTGCAATACTATCAAGGAGTATAATCGATTACATGAAGAGCAGCAAGCAACAATGATGAGTGGACAGCTTAGCTGCTAAGCTTACGATCGTTAATCTTGACCTTCTTTCTCAATTCGATTCCTGCTATGCACGTTGTTCACTTTTCAAAGCGGACGCAATTGAAGAAGAAAAAAAGGTTGTAATGATTGAATATGATTCCGCATGGAATACGACACTCATGGATGAAGTTGCAGAAATCCTTAAGTTGTGCGCAAGATGGCCAGCGCCACATCGCCTAAGTGCTAGTTCAATCCTCGCAGCAGAACTTTTAACCTCTCCCACCATAAAAGGCTTGGATTCTTGGTTCAGATCGACGAGGACATCATTCGGCTAATAATAAAGCAGGAAAACATAGTTCTCGTCGGCAGCGTCAGCAGCGCGGGGATTCCAAACATATCGCCGAGATATGTTTTGGGCATACTTCAAAATGAAAAGCTGCTCTTTGCAGATGCATTTGAAAATAAGACATTCCAAAACATCAATGCCTGGCCAAAAGTGACTGTCGCAGTTTTTGACAAAGAAACACAGGGTGGCTATCAACTGAAGGGCGAGGCAGAAGGAGTAACTGACCCGAAATCAATCTCACAGGCAGAGACCAGGCTCCGGGAATTTGGCATCTCCGAAAAGCCAAAAAAGGTATGGACCCTTGCTGTAAAGGAGATATTTTCTTTGGAGCCAAGCTCGAAGTCAAAGCATCCTTTTTCGTATTATAGATGATCATGCTAATCCTTAGGATGGATGCGCATTACAAACAAGAGCGTGCTTCTAGACGAGTTGGCAATCGGGATAAGAGAGGCGTTCAATAGAAGTGAGGTATTCCTGGACCTTGACATATGTGAAGATCCTTTGCTTAAGCAGGAAGGCATGATGCAGAAAGCGATTCTAACGGCCACTCCGGAGCAGCTTGGAAAGATGCAAGAAATGCTTCAGTTAGTTGGCATCGACAATATCACCCAGGCCAGAAACGCGTAGTCACATGCGAAGAGATAAAACGAAAGATAATAGAATAAGGTTGGAAGTCTATGGTTGCTTTCAACTGGAAAGTTACCGTTGAAATGGCAAGGTGTCCAAAGCCAGTGTGGGAGCGGGCCCGTCGGGATTCGAACCCGAGACAGCCGGATTTCTCTCTGTGATAGTTAAAAGTCCGGTACTCTACCTGGCTGAGCTACGGGCCCAGAGCAATTTACGCTCCTACGTAGGATAATTTAATGGTATATCAATGCTTCAGAATAAACAGCACGGATTATATCATTACAGGGGCAATCTTCCCAGAAAAGACCTTCCTGACTGTAAAAATCAGAACTATTCTGTCATTCTCCTGCTTAGATTTGAGTCGAGCTGCTAGTAAAGCTGTGTGAAACAGGGCTTCACGAATCTTAGGCATTCGCTCTTTTCGAAGTATTATCCGTCGGTTCTAAAGTGCATCTCGATCGTGATCTCAATACAGATTGTTCAGTACCGAAGCCAAGCCTGTCTTCTAGTAGATACGTGTATTAGTCTTCGATAAGAATGCAGTGTCATGGAGCAGAAAGTAATTGACTAAACTTGATAATATTATTATCAGGAGTGTCAATTTAGTGGATATATCTGATATTGTCGAATTGCAGAAGCAATCTTTTCCCCACATGGCTAAAGATGGGGTAATTTGGAATGAACATCATCTTGAAAGTCATATCAAAATATTTCCAGAGGGTCAGCATTGCGCCGAAATAGGCGGAAAGATAATAGCCTCTGCGAGCAGCCTTGTAACTTCACTCACACCCGAGTATCTGGAACACACGTGGAAGCAGGCTACGGCTTTTGGAATGTTCACAAATCATACTCTTGAAGGTGATAGTCTTTACGGCGCAGACATTTCAACCCACCCTGACTCCAGAGGGCTTGGTATTGCGACTATGCTGTATGACGCTAGGAAGGATTTGGCTATTAAATTGAATTTACGAAGGATGATAGCAGGTGGAAGATTGTTCAACTACTGTGAGTATGCAGAAAAGATGTCTGCTCAAGAGTATGCAGAAAAGGTTGTAAGCGGTGAGATCGAAGATCTTGTTCTTTCATTTCAACTAAAGAATGGCTTCAAGTTTATCAAAATCCTGCCAAATTATATGAGAGACACTCGTTCTTTGAATAATGCAAGTTTCATAGAATGGATAAACCCTAAATATGTGCCTCAAAAGTGATTTGATCATCTTATGACAATAATAGATTGCCATGTGCACCTTAATCATTATGAGGGAACTAAATATCTACCGCTAGAAGAGAGAACAGAAATGCTGCTTCGCACGATGGAAGCCGGCAAGGTTGACCATTCAATTATCCTGTCTTCTTACAAGGTAAATCCAGACAGACCATCAACCGAACAACTAATAGAAGTCACAAAGAAACACGACAACCTTTCTATCGTGGCAGGTTTTTCAATTGACGGACACAACGACGATGACTTTCAGAATTGTAGAAGGTGGCTACAAGATGGTTTGATAAAGGGCATGAAACTTTACTGTGGTTATGAGCATTACTACCCCTATGACAAGAGATATCAACGAGTCTATGATTTGTGTATAGAATTTGGTGTCCCCGTCATGATACATACGGGTGATACATTTTCAAGCAAAGGAAAGCTTAGATTTTCGCATCCCCTGAATATCGATGAAATTGCAGTTGATAATCCAGAACTAAAGATCATAATATGTCATCTAGGAAATCCGTGGATTCAAGACTGTGAGGAGATTATTTACAAGAACAGGAACGCGTATGCAGACATTTCCGGGCTTGTGCTTGGAGAGTTTACTCACTATTTTGAGGACTTCATGGCTGACAAGGTAAAAGAATTTTTGAACTATGCAGGAGAGCCGCGATATCTTTTGTATGGAAGTGACTGGCCCCTTTCCAACATGGATTCATATCTTAATTTTGCTGCCAAGCTCGAACTCGCTCAGCACTCACGTGAACTTTTAATGTTCAGAAATGCACAAGCACTTTTTAAGATCTGAAAGGTTTTGCTTTGCTCTGATTACCTTTTACCTTACTGACACGAAAATCATGATCAGTGGTTGCTGCATCTCGAAGCTACGCCATAATCATAGCAAGCGTGGCATCGATTCCGTGAGTTGCATCGATATCTTCATCCGAGGTATTTTTGGGACAGGCCCTTAGATGTTTTCGGTAGGTCGTCACTATATACCGGTTGTCACAAACACCTTTAGTGGATTCCTGCCGCCATTATTGCAACGATCATACCACTCGAATGTCTCCTTTTTAGCAGAGACTCATTTGAACTAATATAGAGCACTGTGGTTGAACACCTTTCGGGTAGAAGTGACTGTCCGATGCACTGTTACTCCAACCAGAACAGACTACGTACATATGCGTAATTTTACTATTTGTATCGTCCGCTACGTATAGTGTAGATGTGTAGTATCAGAGTTTAGTGTGGAATTTAGGGCGGATTGGCTTACCCATTCTCCGAGAATTTCGAAGAATGCAGATACTTTTGAACTAGTATACAACACCTTTTAGACGATCGCAAGTGCGCGGGCCGGCGATCCCGTTGCGCCACCCAGCTTGAGTGGGCCCAACACCAACGTGAACCGGTTTGTTGTTATCTTGCTTGTGTTGCACAGATTTTCGACAGCAAGAATGTTGCGCGGCAGCAGGATATTGTGGGCAGTGAACTTGCTGTCAGTACCGGCGTCGATGCTTGGCCCGTCGATCCCGACTGCGTTGACCTTTTTCCTTGCCAAGTATTCTGCAGCCTGGCCTGACAATCCTGGGTTTTCGGTCATGTAGTTGCTGCTTGCTGCGCGCTTTTCCCAACCGGTCGCGATCACCACTGCGTCGCCTTCGCCTATCTGCTCGTCTGTAAGGTCCTCACGCTCTATTAGCTGGTTTGCGCGCTTTTTCGTCCTTACCAAGACGGCGCGGCATACAAGCCTGCTTGCAGGAATCCTATCAATGCTTGCAAGGCCGGGAGCAAAGTGGGATGGGGCGTCGACGTGCGTGCCAGTGTGGGTACTCATGAACATCGCCTCAGAGTCGTACCCATGGGAGTCAAACCTGGACCATGGGATAAATGACGGCCGGGGCGAGCCCGGGAATACTCTGATAGACGGCGTAATCGCCATCGTGAGGTCGAGCACCCTCATATATGATTTGGAGCCGGCGCGCCATTAATAACCCTGATTGAGGTGGAATAATACGATCTGTTTAATTACTCACAGCGCCATGATTCCCTATGCCAACAGCATACGTCCTTATAAACTGCGACCTAGGTTCCGAAGAAGAAATCATCAAAGAAATAAAGAAACTTCAAGAAGCTGTTGAAGTGTCAGGCGTCTATGGAGTGTACGACATTATTGCAAAAATCAGGTCAGATACAATGGACAAATTAAGAGAAACGATAACTTGGCATGTCAGGCGTATTGACAAAGTGCGATCTACGCTGACAATGATCGTGATTGAAGGTCAAGGCGACCAGAAGAAAAAATAGTCAAAGCAAGCTCTTTACGTAGCTTGCAGCAGCCACCGATTCCTCTTCGCTGTTGAAAAAGTGGGGCGCCGCCCTTACCGCTTTCTTGCCGCCGCCGACGTCCCTTGCAGCAAATATTATGCTGTTCTGCTCCAGCTTTTTCACTAAGGTCGAAGAATCGGACAGCGCCATGAATGTGACGATTGACGTTCTCTTGCTTTCGTCGTCAGGCCCGTACATCCTGACCCCCGGGATTTTGCAAATTTCGTCGCGCAAGGCTCCGGCTATCTTCATGTTCTTTTTCCTGACGCTCCCAAGGCCCACCCTGAGTATGTATCTTAACGACGCTTCAAGCCCGGCCGCCCCGGGGAAATTGCGAAAGCCCGCCTGAAATTTTGCTGGCATGTCAAAATACTCGATTACGTTTTGCTCTGACAGCGCGGCCGACTCGATCCCGATGGCCGGCGGCGACAGGGTTTCAGACGCTTTCTTGCTGCAATAGAACGCGCCGATGCCGGTCGGGCCGCAGAGCCACTTGAAGCCGGGGAACGCCATAAAGTCGCAGCCTATCTTTTTCACGTCAATTGGAATTGTGCCGGCGCTTTGAGCCGCGTCGACGCAAAACAGTGCGTTGTTTTCCCTTGCAATCCTACCGACCTCTTCCAAGGGCATTATCGCGCCGGTGTTGTACAGCGCGTGACTCATGGTGATTAGCCGCGCGCCCTTGATCAATTTTTCCAGCTCACCAAGGTCACAGAAACCATTTCCGTCTATGGCAAGCTCTCTCAGCTGCACGCCCTTTCTCTGCGACAGCGAAACCCAAGGCAAATAGTTGGCATAATGTTCGTGTCTGCCGCCCCTCACTACAACCGCGTCGTCTGATTTCCAGCCAATCCCGTTTGCCACAATGTTGAGCCCCTCGGTGGTGCTCTGTACAAGCACCACTTCGTCCCGCTCGCAGCTTATCAGGTGCGCCACCCTTGTGCGCACCTCGTCAAGCAACGACACAACGTAGTCAGCAGTCTGCGGCGCGTCGGGTCCGTTTTCGGCGCAATTCAGCATGAAATCAGTCACCGCCTTTATCGTTGACAGCGGAGTCGGCGCAATGGCCCCGTTGTTCATGTAGATGATCTTTTTCGTCACGGCAAAGTCACGCCTTATTTGTTCGTCGATTTCATTCACGTTATATCCAACCTCATGCAATAGAACAGCAATTGTCCGGCAGGATACTGAGCACGCGTTGCTTAAATACGCTGATGTTCAGCGACCCGTATGCCAAACTCTGCTTCACCGCGCACCTCGCGTCGCAGTTTGAAAAGGTGACCTATATCGACCTCGACACCACCTTTACCGCTTATTTTCATGCAGGGTTCATTCCTGCCAACAGAATTGACATCTACCTACCGTCAGAGGGGAGGCTCATGCCAATGATAAAAGACGCCTTGGAATCGATGGACACAAGCTCGCTTGTAATTTTTGACTCTGTTAACAGCTTTTACAACCTGTTCCGGGCGCGGGAGAAAACAGGCAACCTGAACCACCTGCTGTCGGTGCTGCTGATGCTGCTGGTAAGGCGCGGCGTGGACGAAAACGTCCCGGTGCTTGCGACAAGCATGCTGCGCTACAGAAAGGACGGCGGCTGGCTCCAGTCGCCGGCAAGCCGGAGGCTTTTGCAGAGCAAGAGCGCAGCCATGTTGAGCGTCGAGCGAACAGGAAGCGACATTGTGGTCGCGGTGGTGGAACACAAATCAATTGCTGCCGGGACGCAGGTCGTGTACAAAGACAGCTTGATCACAGTTTGACGCTCACCAGTATAAAGCCAATGAGCATGGCAATGCCAAGCACGCCAAAGCCCGCTATGAGCAATGCCTGCTGCACCTTTGGGTTTGTCGATCTTCCCGAGTGGTAGAGCATGAAGGTGCCGGCCATACCTATGAAAAGTACCAGCGTAATGACGACTGTCTCACCAATCGTCTGGGCTGCGCGCGTCGGAAGTATAAAGCCGGCAATGTTCCTACCCTCAATTATCGCATTTATCATCCCGGAGGCGAGAGCGAAAAAGAAAGCCAGATACGCGACGGCGGCTACCCATACAAATTTTGAAGTACTGGTCAGCATGGACGTTGTTATATAACCCTTAAAATCCAGACTCTAAATAAACCTTCCATGACTACGCAGAAATGCGCCGCCTGCCATCGAAAAGCCCTTCCTGACAGCAAGTACTGCCTGCAACACAAGCAGGCTTTTGACAATGTAATGAACCACTACAAAGCATGGGTTGATGCGTACGGCGGCATTTCGTGGGAGGAATTTCTAAACAAATTGACAAAGATGCATGAGACAGGGAGCTGGGTAAAAGAAGTGATTGCTGTAGAATCAAAAAAGTAAGGGGTGAGACCCTACATCTCCATGCCGCCCATTCCGGGTGGCATGCCGCCCATGCCTCCCATTCCGCCTGGAGGAGCGGGTGGCCCGCCGGACTTGCTTGAAGCAATGACATCATCGATCCTCAGAATCATGCAAGCTGCTTCGGTGGCAGACTTGATTATCTGCTCCTTGACCGCAAGCGGCTCTACGACATCCAGCTTGCTCATGTCGGCGATCTTGCCGTTCCTTGCGTCGACACCGGTCCATTTGCTGCCCTTGCTCTGCTTAGATCGCAGTTCAGTAAGCGTGTCTATCGGGTCCATCCCCGCGTTCTCTGCCAGAGACAGAGGGATTACTTCAAGGGCTTCTGCGAATTTCTCCGCCGCCAGCTGCTCCCTGCCAGAGAGTGTGCTTGCCCATTCTCTGATCTTTGACGCTGCGTAGGCCTCGGGAGCTCCTCCGCCGGCGACAATGGCCGGCTTTTCAAGGACATCCTTTGAAACCATCACCGCGTCGTGCACAGACCTTTCAGCCTCGTCTACAACCTTCTGCGAGCCGCCCCTTATCAGGATCGTCACAGACTTTGGATGTTTACATCCTTCGACGAACACCCACTTGTCAGTCTCTACCTTACGCTCTTCTACGAGCTCGGCAGCGCCAAGGTCTTTCGCTGTTAGGTCGTCAAGGTTGTTGACAACCCGGGCGCCGGTCGCGCGGGCCAGCTTGTTCATGTCTGACTCTTTAACTCTCCTTACTGCAAGGATGTTGGCCTTTGCAAGGTAGTGCTGCGCAATGTCGTCCATGCCCTTCTGGCACACCACGACATTTGCGCCGCCTGCAACGATCTTGTCGACCATCGACTTGAGCATCCTGTTCTCTTCTTCAAGGAACAGCTTCATCTGGTCTGGCGAGCTGATGTTTATCTTGGCGTCAAATTCCGTCTTTTCAATCTCCAGTGCCGAATTGATCAAGGCAATCTTGGCGTTCTCTATCCTCTTCGGCATCCCGCCATGGACGACTTCCTTGTCGAGCACGATGCCCTTGATCAGTCTCGTGTCGCGGATGCTACCGCCAGCCTTCTTTTCCACCTTGATATCGTCGATGTCAAGCCTGTAACCGTCGTCAGTCTTGTCTGCAACAGATGTGGCAGCGTTGACCACAATTTGTGCCAAGTCATCGGCTTCCTTTGACACCATCTTTGTCTGCATCGACGTCTTGGCTATTCTTATCAATTCCACCTTTTCGTTGCCCACAATCTTTTGCGCGATGCTATTGAGAACTTCGATGGCCTTCGTCGCGCTCTTCCTATACCCGTCGACAATGATTGTCGGATGCACGTCCTTGTTTATCAGCTCTTCAGCCTTTTCAATGAGCGCGCCCGCAAGCACCACCACGGAGGTCGTGCCGTCGCCGACTTCGTTGTCGGTTGCCTTGCTGATCTCGACCATCATCTTTGCCGCCGGGTGCTGAACGTCGATCTCTTTCAGAATTGTAGCGCCATCATTTGTGATCGTCACATCGCCAAGCGTGTCGACAAGCATCTTGTCCATGCCCCTTGGTCCTAGAGAACTCCTGACTATCTCGGCTATCAGCTTCGCAGCAGTGATGTTGTTCTTTTGAGCGTCGCGACCCTTTGTCTGCGATGCTCCTTCCTTCAAGATTAATACTGGAACGCCTCCAGCTGATCCCTGTTGTATTGACATTTTCTCATATTCCTCCTAAAATTGTAAATTTAATGGGCTTGTACGGGATATTTTAAATTTGCTGCAAGGTTGTTATACTATTTCGTGAGCCTGATGCGAGCAATCCCGTTGAGGTACTGGATATACTTTACCACGGGGCTGACGGCCGTGTCAGGAAGCTTTGCCGACATCTCGTATTTTCTAGAGCCACGCGCCACTATCCTCACCTGGCGGCTGTTGGCGTCATAGCTTGCGCTAATGTCCGAGGGGTCTGACACCCCGCGAATCTCGGCAATGATTTCGTAATAGTCGGGACCTTCTATCACCTCTGGTGTTGCGGGCGCTACGTCCTCGATCCTTGGCCGGGCCCTTCTCATCATGGGGTTCCTGAACATGGGTTTGGCCCCTCCGCCACCGGCAGCGATGCCCTCTTTATACTTCATAGAATCGGGGAGGGCCCTCCACGCAAGCCCGGTTGCGGCACCTGCTGCAAAGCCGCCGATGTGGGCAAAGTATGCAACTCCCGCTTCGCCTGCGGGGCCAAGCTGGCCTATCAAGGCCAAGATCACCTGCAAGACGAACCAGAAAGGGATGTAAATGAGCACAGGTATGCGAACCGTATAGAGGAAGAACGCCATTATCACCGTAAAGATCTTGGCTCTCGGGTACATGACCAGGTACGCCCCTAATATGCCAGAAATGGCTCCAGATGCCCCGACGGCTGGAATGCCATCTTCTCCAGTGGAAACAGCGTAGGCGCTATGAGCGAGGGCCGCGACCGCTCCCCACCCGATGTATATGAGAACGTACTTTATCCTACCAAATCTGTCCTCTATGTTGTCACCAAACACGAACAAAAAGATCATATTGCCAATGATGTGGACGATGCCACCATGCATAAACATCGACGTTAGAATGGTGGGCGCGCTTGCGGGAAAATCATTGAATATCTTGTTAGGCACCGCGCCGTAGGTCAGGAACATGTCTTCGACTGCGCGCTGGTCTGAAAAAAAACCCGTGTATGATGCCTGCCAGATGAAAACGATCACGTTTATTGCAATCATGCCGTAGTTCAGGTACGGCCTGCCATGCATCCGCTGTGTGTCATCATGGAGTGGAAACATGCTGCCCCGGTCTACCTGTAGAGCGTACTGACA
>Ga0209751_10001928_pt1 | contig 21050 bp, 21 predicted proteins | sample RifCSP13_1_FD_184019 | JGI IMG/M metagenome (GOLD analysis project Ga0209751, IMG submission 184019) | Soil microbial communities from Rifle, Colorado - Rifle CSP2_sed 13_1 (SPAdes) (version 2) | ecosystem: Environmental > Terrestrial > Deep subsurface > Rock core/Sediment | place: Rifle... | reverse complement strand
TCCTCCCACGCCCTGGCGACCGCCACAGGGTCCTCCCCGTACACCGTCTCGCGAGCCGGATCCCCCTGGGTGAGGCGGACCGCGCGCCCGTTCTTCACATCGATCGCGGGAATGATCAACATGGCGATGGCTCCACAGCTGTCAGCCGTCAGCACGGGACTCCTCCAAAAAAGCTGACCGCCGATAACCGACTGCCGACAGCTCTAGCCGGCGACCAGTCGGCCAAAATTAGCAAGGACCTGAAGGCCCAAGGCCTGGCTCTTTTCCGGATGAAACTGGGTGGCAAAGAGGTTGTCTCGCCAGATCATGGAGGTGAAAGGGATCCCGTATTCGGTGACGCCGGCGATGACGCCTGTATCCTCGGGTTCCACGTAGTACGAGTGCACGAAGTAAAAGTAGGAGCCGTCCGGGATCCCTTGCATGATCGGCGTCTCTCTGGTCAGATGCACCCGGTTCCACCCCATATGAGGCACCTTCAAAACCCAGGACTGAGGACTCAGCTCTGAGGACTGAGCAACATGGGGGAAGCGACGCACCCGGCCTCGGACAAGATCAAGGCCCTTGTGGAGGCCGAACTCCTCACTCTCCGAAAAGAGAAAGTGTAGACCGAGACAGATCCCGAGGATCGGCTTCCGGGATTCGATCTCCCGGAGCAGCGGATCGATGAATCCTGTCTTCTCCAGTGTCGCGACCCCGTCGGCAAACGCCCCCACCCCCGGCAGCACGATCCCTGCCGCGTCCCGGAGCAGGCGAGGCTCCCTGACCACGCGGGCAGGGACCCCTACCTTCTCGAATCCCTTCTCGACGCTCCGCAGATTGGCGATCCCGCTGTCGATGATGGCAATCATGTTAGTTCATGGTTCATAGTTCAGGGTTCAGGGTTGAAGGTGAGAGCCAAGACACAAAACGAAAGGAAGTTTTTTTGGATCCACGCACTTTCATGAACCATGAACCATAAACTCTGAACCAGGACCGCGAAGCGGTCCTAGAGCTTTCCCTTGGTTGAGGGAATCCCCTTGACGCGGGGATCGAGCGTGGTCGCGACATCCAGGGCCCGACCGGCGGCCTTGAAGACCGACTCAGCCATATGGTGCGTGTTCTCGCCGTAGGCAACCCCGATATGGACATTCGCCTTCAGCGCGGTGGCGAAGGCCCGAAAGAACTCCTTCAGGAGCGCCGCATCGAACTCTCCGATCTTCCCTGCAAGCCCGTCTGCCCGGTAGGCGAGGAAGGGCCGACCGCTCACGTCCACCGCAACCCAGCCGAGCGCGTCGTCCATCGGCACCGTCGCCTGACCGTAGCGCCGGATGTTCGCCCGGTTCCCCAGCGCCTGGGCAAAGGCCTCCCCCAGGGCCAACCCCACATCCTCCATGGTGTGGTGGGGATCGACCTTGAGATCTCCCTTGGCCCGAAGGGTCAGGTTGAAGAGGCCGTGTTTCGCCAGTTGTGCAAGCATGTGATCGAAGAACGGCAGACCGGTCTCGACCCGGAACCTCCCCTGCCCGTCGAGTTCGAGCTCAACGGCCACATCGGTCTCGGTGGTCCGGCGACGGACCTTTGCCTTGCGAGGCATGCGTCTCGACTTCGCCCCCATGGCTCCTCCTCGTCACCGCTGTCGAATCCGTACGGCTCGGGCATGACCATCGAGCCCCTCGAGAGAGGCCAGCGTCATGGCAGGGCCCCCCAGCCGCTTCAGTCCCTCCTCGGTGAAGTGGAGGAGGCTCGTGCGGTGCAGGAAGTCTTCCACCGAGAGGGGAGAGGCAAAACGCGCCGTCCCGCCGGTGGGAAGCACGTGATTCGGGCCGGCCAGATAGTCCCCCAGGGCCTCGGGTGAGAAGGCACCTATGCAGACCGCCCCCGCATGCCGGATGCGCTCCAGATGGGACCACGGGTTCTGACAGTGGAGCTCCACATGTTCGGGCGCGATGCGGTTGACGAGGGCGAACGCAGCGTCGAGCGTCGGGACCACGAGGACCGCCCCGTTGTGCGCGAGGCTCGCCTCGGCGATCCGGCGCCGCGGAAGATCGGTGAGTTGTCGTTTCAGCTCGATCACCACAGCGGCAGCCAGGGCCTCGCTGACTGTGATGCACACCGTCATGGCCATTTCGTCATGCTCAGCCTGGGCGAGCAGATCCGCCCCGATGTACGCGGGATCGCCGGTCTCGTCCGCCACCACCACCACCTCGGTCGGCCCGGCAATCCCATCGATCCCTACCACGCCGGCCACCAGGCGCTTGGCGGTCGCCACGTACATGTTCCCCGGGCCGACGATCTTGTCCACTCGCGGAATGGAATCGGTCCCGTAGGCCAACGCGGCGATCGCCTGCGCCCCGCCCACCTTGTAGATCTCCGCGATCCCCGCGAGGGAGGCGGCCACCAGGACCGCGGGATGCACCGCGAGACCCGCACTGACCGGGGTACAGATGACGCGCCTCTCCACCCCTGCGACCGCCGCGGGAACGCCGTTCATCAGCACCGTGGAAGGGTAGACGGCCTTCCCACCCGGGATGTAGATCCCGACCGCATCCAGCGGCCGGCAGAGCTGGCCGAGGACCGCCCCCTCCTCGGTCACGAACCACGAGTGCGGGAGCTGTCGGCGGTGGAAGTGTTCGATCCGCGCCGCCGCAAGCCTGAGCGCCTCGATGGCCTCGGGCTGCAGATGGTCAACGGCCTGCTTCACCTCGTCCGGCGTCACCCGGAGGGTGCCCGGCGTGAGCGGGGCCCCATCGAAACGCCTCGCATACTCCAAGAGCGCGGCATCGCCCTTCTCGCGCACCCCAGTGAGGATGGGGCGAACCACCTCCTCCGCCTCGGCGGACACCGCGGCCCGCCGCACGGCGAGCTCTTTCAGAAAGGCAGTCCCTTCGTCTCCATCGGCGCGGAGGATTCGAATCATGCGCGCCCCCCCTGAACGACGGCCGCCAGGCGGTCAATCAGGCCCCGGACCTTCTGGTGCTTGGTCTTCAAGGCAGCCCGATTGACAATGAGCCGCGCGGTGGCGGTGGCGATCTCTTCCACTTCTTCCAGATCGTTCTCCTGCAAGGTCCGGCCCGTGTCGACCAGATCCACGATCCGCTCGGACAGCCCCACGAGCGGCGCCAGCTCGATGGAGCCCGAGAGACGGATGATCTCGACCTGCACCCCCTGCTGGGCGAAGTACCGTTCGGCCAGTTTGGGATACTTGGTGGCCACCCGCACCGACGAGAAGCCGCCCGGGCTCCAGCGTTGCTGCAGATTCTTCGGCTGGGCCACCACCAGACGACAGGCCCCAAACTTGAGGTCCAGCGGTTCGTAGACATCCCGCTCCTGCTCGAGGAGGATATCCTTGCCCACCACACCGATATCGGTGGCCCCGTGCTCCACATAGGTGGGAATATCGGCCGGGCGGAGCACCATGAAGCGGTACGCCCCCGTCACGTCCTCGCACAGGAGGCGCCGCGACTCCATGAGCCCCTCGAGCCCTTCGATCCCCGTCGCCTCGAAGAGCTTGATGGCCTCGGGGAGAAGCCGCCCCTTCGGCAGAGCAATAGCGATCTGTCCCCGCAGCATTCAGCCCTCGACCCGCCGGATCTCCCCCCCCAGGGACTGCAGCTTCGCCTCTAATCGCTCGTAGCCGCGATCCAGGTGATAGATCTGATCGACCACCGTTTCACCCCGGGCCTGAAGTCCCGCCAACACCAAGGAGGCGCTGGCGCGGAGATCGGTCGCCATCACGGGGGCCCCCCGGAGGAAGGGGACACCCTGGACCACGGCCTCCCGGCCTCCGACCGTAATGTCTGCTCCCATCCGTACGAGCTCGGGGATGTGCATAAAGCGATTCTCGAAGACCGTCTCGGTGATGACGGATCTGCCGTCGGCGATCGCCATGAGCGCTGTGATCTGCGCCTGCATATCGGTGGCGAAGCCGGGGAAGGGAGCGGTGCTGATATCCACCGCCCGGGGTCGGGCAGCCATCCGGACCCGAATTCCCCCCTCGACAGTCACGGATGCCCCTGCCTCGCGGAGCTTTGCCGTCACCGCCTCCACGTGGTGTGGGACGCAGCCCAGGATCAACACATCTCCCAGCGTAATGGCCGCCGCCACCGCCAAGGTTCCCGCCTCGATCCGATCCGGGACGACCCGGTGCCGGGCACCGGTGAGCGCCTCGACCCCCCCGATCGTGATGGTGGACGTGCCTGCCCCCTCGATCCGCGCCCCCATCGCTTGGAGGAGGCGGGCCAGGTCAACCACCTCCGGCTCAGAGGCGGCATTTTCGAGGACCGTCGTCCCCTTCGCCAACGTCGCCGCCATCATGAGATTCTCGGTCCCGGTGACCGTCACCGTCTCGAAGGCAAGGCGCGCTCCGCTGAGACGACGCGCCTTGGCCACCACGTATCCCTCCACCAGATCGATCTCTGCTCCCATCCGCTGGAGCCCGGCGAGATGCATATTGATAGGCCGCGGGCCGATGGCACAGCCCCCCGGAAGCGAGACCCTCGCCTCGCCGAACCTGGCGAGCAGGGGGCCGAGCACTAAGACCGCGGCCCGCATCGTCCGCACCAGATCGTAGGGCGCCTCGCACCGCTCAACGGCCCGCGAGGTGAGATGCACCGTCCCGGGACCCACATCGCGCGACTCCACCCCCATGAACCCAAGAAGCCTCCTGATTGTCGCCACATCCCCAAGGGAGGGGACATTTTCCAGGATGAGCTCCTGCGGGGTAAGGAGAACGGCCACCATGGCGGGGAGCGCGGCATTCTTCGCCCCGCTCACTGTCACGGTGCCGCACAGAGGCCTTCCCCCGTGGATCACCAACCGGTCCACCTTATCCCCCATGCGTGCGGCCGGCCGTCTCACGCAGACCGAACCCCACCCCTGACCGCGCCGACCCAGGATCCGTGCACCGAGCGACGATCACCCGCTCGCGTCCGCTCAAATCCGGGGTCACCTCGATGTCGCCGAAGACACCCTGCTCCCGCAGAAGTCTGCTGAGCGAAGGCCCCTGTCCCGGTGCCATCTCTACGGCCAACCATCCCCCGGGCCGGAGCAACGTCGAGGCCCCACGGATGAGCCGCGGGTGAACGTCAAGGCCGTCCGGCCCCCCATGCAGAGCCTCCAGGGGCTCATAGCGTACCTCGGGCGGCAGCCCCCCCAATTCCTTGGTGGCAACGTAGGGAGGGTTGCTCACCATGAGGTCACAGTGATGGGCGAGACCCAGGCAAAGGAGCGGCTCCACCAGATCTCCCTGGAGGAACGTAATTCTTTCGAGGACCCCGTGTCTCGCGGCATTTTCTCGGGCGACGTCCAAGGCCCGGCTCGAAATGTCCGTCGCATAGAGCCGGCTGTGGGGAAGGGTCTTCGCCACCGCCACGGCGATGGCTCCGGAGCCGGTGCCGATGTCCGCAATGATCGGCGCCTGCAGCTCGCTGAGCCGCGCCAGCGCCGTCTCGACCAGCGTCTCGGTCTCGGGACGCGGGATCAGGACAGCAGGGGTCACCGCGAAAGAGAGGGACCAGAACTCCCTCGTCCGGGTGAGATATGCGAGCGGCTCACGGGCCTGCCGCCGGCCGAGGAGGGCCCGATAGACCTCGAACACCGGAAGAGGCATCCGTTCCTCAGCGGCCGCATACAGATGGAGGCGATCCCTGCCGAGGAGGGACGCCAAGAGACACTCGGCATCCAACCGAGGGGACTCCACGCCGCTCGATTCCAGGAGCGCCGTCGCCCAGACGACCATCTCGCCCACAGACGGATCCTTCGGAATGCGGATTCCCTCCCCTCTCCACCCCGGGCCTCATGATGCCGAGGGGGCCTTCAGCCGCTCCGCCTCATGATGAGCCATCAGGGCCTGCGTCAACTCGTCCAGGTTGCCGTCGAGGAGCCCCGGGAGATTATGCAGCGTCAGCCCGATACGGTGATCGGTCACCCGGCCTTGGGGAAAGTTGTATGTCCGGATCCGCTCACTCCGGTCCCCCGTCCCGACCTGCTGGCGCCTGGCATCGGCGATCTCCCGGTCCTGCTCGGCCCGGGCCCGCTCCAAGAGACGCGCCCGGAGGACCTTGAGGGCCTTGGCCTTGTTCTTGTGCTGGGACCGTTCGTCCTGACAAGAGACCACCAGACCTGTCGGGATGTGGGTGATCCGGACCGCCGAGTCGGTGACATTCACGTGCTGTCCCCCGGCACCGCTGGCCCGGAAGACGTCGATCTGGAGGTCCTTCGGGTCGATCTGCACATCGACCTCCTCCGCCTCAGGCAGGACCGCGATCGTCACCGTCGACGTGTGGATCCGACCGCTCGCCTCGGTGGCGGGCACCCGCTGGACGCGATGGACGCCACTCTCGTGACGCAACTTCCGGAAGGCCCCTTTGCCTTCAATCGCCAGGATGGCCTCCTTCATCCCGCCGATCCCCGTAGGATGAGCCGAGAGCATCTCCACCTTGAAGCGGGCCGCCTCCGCGTACCGAGTATACATTCGGAGGAGATCGGCGGCGAACAGCGCTGCTTCATTCCCTCCGGCCCCGGCTCGGATCTCCATGATCACGCCCTTCTCGTCGGTCGGGTCCTTGGGAAGCAGCAGCTCCTGCAGCTCGCGCTCCAAGGCCTCCCGTCGCCCCTTGAGGGCCTTGAGTTCCCCGTCGGCCAACGCCCGCATCTCTGGGTCGGTCGCCTCCCCGAGGAGGGTGGCGGCCTCATCCTGCTCGCGCATCAGCCGCTGGTGGGCCCGGTATTTCTCGACGAGAGGATGGAGACTGGCGTGGGCCTTCGCGTGGCGCTGAAAGGTAGTGGGATCCTGGAGAACGGAGGGATCGGCCAGCTTCCGGCTCAACTCCTCGTACCGCTCCTCGATTTCCCGCAGCTTGTCGACCCAGGGCAACATGAGAGCTCGTTCACACTTCACCAGTCACTGGTGGAACCGCATGCCCGCCCGGCAACCGGTGAATTATGAACCCGGGGCTGTCTTGCGGCCATATCTCCGCTGGAATCGCTCCACGCGCCCCTCGGTATCCACCAGCTTCTGACGGCCGGTAAAAAAGGGATGGCATTTTGAGCAGATCTCGACCCGGATCGTGGGCACAACCGAGCGCGTATGGATCACCTCGCCGCAGGCGCAGCTGATCACACAATCCACATACTCAGGGTGAATACCCTTCTTCATCCCCACCTCTCCCGTCTCCGATGCAACGAACTGGCGCCTCACCACACGTCAGGCATTGTAGCATGCCCCGTCCTCCGGGCAACAAAAAAGCAGCCGCGCGGCTGCTTTTGTGTCTGGCTCTCTTCTCCGGCCTAGGTGTTCATGGACCGGAGAAAGTCCGCGTTGGACTTGGCCTCGGAGAGCTTCCCCTGCAGAAGCTCCATCGCCTCCACCACCCCCATGGTGGCCAGGACCTTCCGGAGCACCCACATCCGGTTGAGCTCCTCCTGCGTCAAGAGCAGCTCCTCCTTGCGGGTCCCGGATCGGAAGATGTCGATGGCGGGGAACATGCGCTTATCCACCAGGCGCCGATCCAGATGCAGCTCCATATTCCCGGTCCCCTTGAACTCTTCAAAGATCACATCGTCCATCCGGCTGCCGGTATCCACCAAGGCAGTGGCGATGATGGTGAGGGACCCCCCCTCCTCGATGTTCCGGGCCGCCCCAAAGAAACGCTTGGGACGCTGCAGCGCGTTGGCATCGACCCCGCCCGAGAGGACCTTGCCGCTCGGCGGACAGACCGCGTTATACGCGCGGGCGAGTCGGGTGATCGAATCGAGGAGAATGACCACATCGCGTCGGTGCTCCACGAGCCGCTTCGACTTTTCCAGGACCATCTCCGCCACCTGGACGTGGCGACTGGCCGGTTCGTCGAAGGTGGAGCTGATCACCTCCGCCTTCACCGACCGCTGGAAGTCGGTCACCTCTTCCGGACGCTCATCGATGAGGAGGACGATGAGAAACACCTCCGGATGATTCTTGGTGATGCTGTTCGCAATCTTCTGCAGGAGGATCGTCTTCCCGGTCCGCGGGGGCGCCACGATCAGTCCCCGCTGTCCCTTCCCGATCGGCGTGATCAGATCCATGACCCGCATATTGATCTCATCCCCGGTCGTCTCCAGGCCGATCCGCTCGTTGGGGAAGAGGGGCGTGAGGTTATCGAAGAGGGTCTTATCCTTGACCGCCTCGGGGTTCTCAAAGTTGACCGCCTCCACCTTGAGGAGGGCGAAATACCGCTCCCCCTCCTTGGGCGGTCGGACCTGCCCCGACACCGTATCGCCGGTGCGGAGATCGAAGCGCCGGATCTGGGACGGGGAGACGTAGATATCGTCAGGCCCGGGAAGGTAGTTATAGTTGGGCGCCCGGAGGAAGCCGAAACCATCTGGGAGGACCTCCAGGACCCCCTCGGCGAAAATGAGCCCATTCTTTTCCGCCTGGGCCTCCAGGATCTTGAAGATGAGATCCTGCTTCCTGAGCGCGCTGGCGCCCACCAGGCCCACGGAGCGCGCAATGGTGGTCAGTTCGGGGATGGTCCTATCGGTCAACTCGGCCAGGTTCATGAGGCCCTCGCGGGGGGCGTCCTTGGCCGTCTCCCGGGGCACCGCCTTGGCCTCTTTAGTCTCTTTCTGCTCTTTGGTCGCTTCCTTCACGGCATCACTCCCATGGCGTTGGGACGGCATCGCGCTTTCTCCCCTCTCTGCGTGGCTCCGGTCGCGGAACCCGTGATCTCCCGGTCCTCTTACTTACCCTCTCGCGCTAGCCCCGGACCGCCCCTCGTGACCACGCGGCGATGCGTGATCGGGCGTGATTGCCCAGGACCCAGCGTGTCGAGCGGATTTTCGTTCTCCGTCTATGTGCACTACCCGATACAGGGGATCTCCCGAGGCTGATTCAGGGCTGGAGTACTGTGGTGGAATAACCTTGAAAGTGCTGAGGAGATGCCTCAAATGGGTATGTCCACAATGAATACTACGAACCCACCCAGACCTTGTCAAGCTTTTTTTGAGGCATTCCGGAGCAGCCACTCGTAGATCTCCTGCACGCGCCGCTCGATCTCCTGCAGCGCTCCCCCATTTGCAATGACGAAATCGCCCCGTCGCTCTTTCTCCCCCAGGGGCATCTGACTGCCGATGCGGGCCAAGGCCTCTTCCCGACTCAGACCTCGATCGGCCATAAGGCGAGCGACCTGCACCTCTTCCGGGGCGGTGACGACCACCACGCAATCGAAGCGACGCTCGGCTTCAGCCTCCATGAGGAGGGGGAGCTCCACCACGCATACCGCAACACCCTGTGTCCGAAGTTCAGCCACCCGTTGCTCCACCGCACTGATGAGGCCAGGATGCACAATGGTCTCGAGGCGCCTGCGTAACTGCTCATCGCGAAAGACGAGTTCTCCTAATGATCTGCGATCGATGGTGCCGTCGCCACGGAGGATGTGGGGCCCGAACGCGTCGACGATGGCTTCATAGACAGTCGAGCCCGGCTTTTGCAATTCTCGGACCATCTCATCCGCATCGATGACAGCGGCCCCCCGCCGAGCGAACATGCGGGCGACGGTACTCTTGCCCGTGGCGATCCCCCCCGTGAGCCCCACCCGGATCATACGATCATCGCATTTCCTGCTGCGCCCCTTCAAGGGCCGCGAGCAAACGGGTAAACTCCAACTCCCGAAAGAGGTCCCGCAGTCGCTCCCAGTCGGGAGGCGGGCGTCGCAGGGCCTCCACCGAGACGGACAGGGGAACGTCGGTCCGGATGGCGACGAGGGTCCGGTTTTTCCTGATCTGCTCGGCGTGCATCTTCAGCGCCTCGCGGAGCCTTGGCCGCTTCACGCGATCCAAGGACCGGAGGAGATTCTCCACCGTTCCGAATTCCTGAATCAGCGCGCTGGCGGTCTTCTCTCCCACTCCGGGGACCCCGGGGATGTTATCCACGGCGTCCCCGGTGAGACTCATCAGGTCGGCCATCGCCTCCGGCGGCACCCCGTATCGCTCCTCGACATCCCGGACCCGATAGGTCTTGTCGCGCATCGGGTCGTACACCTGGATGGCAGGACCCACGAGCTGGAAGAGATCCTTGTCGCCGGAGACAATCGTCACCTGAAACCCATCGGCAGCCGCCTTGGTCGCGACCGTCCCGATAATGTCGTCCGCCTCGGTGCCCTCCGCCATCAGGGTCGGCACATTGAGGGCCCCCACGACCTGATAGACATAGGGGATCTGGGGAGCCAGCGTCTCAGGCATGGGTGGACGCTGGGCCTTGTAGGCCTCGAACTCCCGGTGGCGCTCCGTCTCGCCGCCGGCATCAAAAACCACGGCCACATGTTCCGGTGCTCGTTCACGCAGTATCTTGAGGAACATCGTGGTAACGCCGTAGATCGCACCGGTCGGGAGCCCCCGAGAGTTGCTTAAGGGTGGCAGGGCGTGGAAGGCTCGGTAGATGTAGGAGGTACCGTCGATGAGGTAGAGCTGCATCGTGTGACCGACGACCAAGGTCGCTCAGCGGAGGTCGCCCCAGCGGTGCTGGAGAATAGCGAGGGCGGCCACCGCGGCGGTCTCCGCCCGCAAGGTCCTGGGCCCCAGGGAGACAGGCACAAAACCGGCCCGCGTGAGGAGGGCGACCTCATCCATCTCCAGCCCCCCCTCCGGACCCACCACGATCTTGACCTCATCCGGAGCGGGCATCTGATCGAGCAGCGCGCCGAGCGTCCCCACTCGCTCCCCCTCCCAGAGGACCAGGGCCGCCCCGGGGCCGGGTCCGGTCACGTATCCCTCTAGGGGGTGTGGGCCGGTGAGTCTCGGGAGTGTGAGGCGACCCGATTGCTCTGCCGCCTCGATGGCAATCCGCTCCCACCGGGGCACCTTTCCTGACCCCTCGGCCACCGTCCGCCTCGTCGTGAGAAGGACGACCTCGGCCACCCCCATTTCCGTCACCTTCTGAATAAGAAAATCCATCTTGGGCCCCTTCAAAAGCCCCTGGAGCAACACAACCCGAAGGGGGGACTCTCGCGCCGCAGATCGCTCCGCCACGACCCGACCAAGGACCTGTCGGGGAGAGGCCGCGACAATCTCTACCTCCCACTCCTGCCCGATGCCGTTGAAGGTTAGCACCCGGCTGCCCACCCCCATCCGCAGGACCCGGGTGATCTGGCGAGCTTGAGCCGCGCTGAACCGAACGTCACCGCCCAAGGCGTGCTTCCCGGTCACGTAGAAACGATCCACGACGCGTAGTCCGTCAACCGACTCCCCCACCGAAGAGCTCGCGGACCTTCTCGAAGAAGCTCCTGCTCAGCGGGGTCCCCTCGCCGTTCTCCAGACGATGCAGCTCTTCCAGGAGCTCCCGCTGTTTGTGGGTGAGATGGGAAGGAATCTCGACCAGGACCTTCACCCTCAGGTCCCCTCGACTGTAGCCTCTGAGATTCGGGAGACCGCGTCCCTCGAGTCGAAACTCAGCGCCCGGTTGGGTCCCGGGGGGAATGTGAAGGGGGATCATCCCGTTGAGGGTAGGGACCTGGGCCTCGCCCCCCAGGGCCGCGTGCGTGAAGCTGATGGGGACTTCGCAGCTCAAATCATCCCCCTCCCGTCGGAAGATCGGATGCTCCGCAACCTGGATCACCACATAGAGATCGCCCGGCTGCCCACCTTTGAGCCCGGCCTCTCCCTCGCCACTGATCCGGAGCCGCATCCCCGTCTCGACTCCTGGGGGGACCCTCACCGCCACCATCCGTTCCTGGGTGCTCCGCCCCTCGCCCTGACATGCGGGACAAGGGGAACCGATGGTGCTTCCCTCCCCCCCGCACCGATGACAGGTCTGGTCGACGGTGAGAAAGCCTCGCGAAAATCGAATCTGGCCTCTGCCTCGACAGGCCGGACAGGCCTGCGGTTGCGTCCCCGGCCGGGCGCCGGTTCCCCGACAGCTCTCACACGCCTCCAGCCGGGGAACGGTGATCTCCCTCTTCAACCCCTTGGCGGCTTCCTCCAACGTGATGGTCATCGTATAGCGGAGGTCGACCCCCCGGTGGGCGGCGCTCCGCCCGCCAAACCCTCCGAAGATCCCCTCCAGGATGTCTTCAAACAGCCCGCCGAAGCCCGTCCCGAAGCCGGAGGCCCTCTCGGCGGCCAGCCGGGCACCCCCGACAGTCCCGTACAGGTCGTACTCGCGCCTCCGCTCAGGATTCGATAAGACCTCGTAGGCCTCGTTGATCTCTGTGAACTGTTCCGCCGCCGCAGGATCGTCGGGATTCTTGTCGGGATGGAATTTCAGGGCCAGCCGCCGATAGGCCTTCTTGATCTCCTCAGGGGAAGCGCTTGTCGAGACCCCGAGAATCTGGTAGTAGTCCCTACTCACCGCCCTGTCCCTGTGACGCTCCCCCTGTATCCAAAGGAGCAGCTGCGCGGGTGGATACCTTGACCACCGCGGGGCGGAGGACCTTCTGATCCAGCAGGTACCCCCGAAGCACCTCCTCCACGACGGTGTTTTCGGGAACCTCGGTCACCCGCACCTGTTCCACGGCGTGATGGACGACCGGATCGAACTCCCGCCCCACCGTCTCGATCTGCCTCACGCCCGCCTTCTCGAGCACCCCCCTGAACAGTCGGAGTGTGTTCTCTACCCCTTCGATCAGGGCCTCGCTTGCCCGAAACGACCCCGCGGAGGAGCGCGCGGCGGCCAGGGCCCGGTCGAGATTATCCAGCACCGGAAGGAACTCAAGCAGCAGGCCCTCGTGGGAGGTTCGGATCAACTCGGCCCGCTCCCGCACCACACGCTTCCGGTAATTGTCAAACTCCGCCGCCAGGCGCAGATACCGGTCCTGAAGCTCCTCAAGCTCCCTGGCCTGCGCCGCGACCCTCGCCTCCGGATCGGGGGCCGCCGCCTGCGCGGCGTCGGATCCGGCGGCACCCTGTTCCTCCCCTGTACCCATCACCATTTCCTGCCGTTGCTCCTCCCCCGAAAGGCAAAAGGCGAGAGGGGACCCTCCCGCCGTCGAGATCCCGGCTCGATGCTACGAGGCCACTTCGGTCAGGGATCGGCTGACCAGCCTGGCGGTGAAGTCCACCAGGGGGACGATCTTGTCGTAGTCCATCCGGGTCGGGCCAATCACCCCGAGAGTCCCCAGGAGCTGCTCCCCGCTATAGTATGGGGCCATCACCAGACTGAGGCGTTGCCATTCCCGGAGGACGTTTTCGGAGCCGATGATGACGCTCAGCCCTTGCTGGCCCAAGCATTGATCGAGAATCCTGACCAGCTTTGACGTCTCCTCGAAGGCGACAAAAATGGCTCGCATCTTCTCGACATCGGCGAATTCCGGCTCATGCATGATGTTGGTGGTCCCGTCGATGTAGACCTCTCCCTCCGTCTCTTCCGCAAAGCTCTTCTGGCCCAGTTTCAGTGCTTGGCGGAGGAGTGCGTCGTACATCGCCTTCTCCTCGGCCATCTTCTTGACCAGCAGCTGCCGCACCCGGGAAAGGGACATCCCTTCCACCATGGCATTGAGCAACCGGGCCATTGTGTTCAACTCTTCCTGGGGAATTGCCTCATCGAGGGCCACCATCTTGTGGTGCACCTGTCCTGACGTGGTGACCAGGATGACCAGGATCCGTTCCGCCGACTGCTGGACAAACTCGATCCGTCTGATCGCCAATTGGTCCACTCGCGGTGCAAGGACCACGCCCACCGAGCGCGAGAGGCCGGAGAGGAGCTTGGTGGCCTCCCGCATCAGGTCTCCCACCTCCTCGTGGACGTGATAGAACCGCTTCTCGATCATCCCTTCCTGCGCACGGGTGAGGGGGCGTCGGTCCATCAGGCTGTCGACGTAGATTCGATATCCCTGATCGGTCGGGACCCTGCCCGCGGAGGTATGGGGCTGGGCGAGATAGCCGCACTCTGCCAAATCGGCCATGACATTCCGGATCGTGGCTGGACTCAGGCGAAACCCGTATTTCCGGGCAACACTTCGAGAGCCAACCGGCTCGGCGCTGGCAATATAATCCTGGATGACCACCCGCAGGACGTCTCGGTGCCTTTCGGTCAATTCAGCTGGTGCGCCGCGCATCGATACCCCTCGCGTTAGTCCCGATCCGAAATTCGCATTGGGGACCTCATCCCGTTCAGATCGGGGTTAGCACTCTCGTCGTATGAGTGCTAAGGCCTTGTCTCCTTGAAGATAAAGATCGGCCTCCGCCTTGTCAAGGGGATAGTTGCTTGGACGCCGGACATAGGACCTCGGACGTTCCTCAGTGGATCGGCTTAGCGATCCGATTCCAACGCAGCCGCCCCTCAGTCGGGTCCCAGGACCAGTAGATGATGAATGCCGCCCCCTCCACCTTGTGGACATCCAGAAAGCCCCAAAACCGGCTATCCTGGCTCTGGTCCCGGTTATCCCCGAGGACAAAGAGCTTGCCCTCCGGTACCGCGACCGGCCCATAGACCTCTCCAGACGAATGGCCACTCGCCCGTTCCACGGGGTCCCTGTACAAGGGGTACACCTCCTGGAGCGGTTTGCCGTTGATATACACCTGCTTGTCGCGGATCTCCACCACCTCTCCCGGGAGGCCGACGACCCGCTTGATGAAGTCCCGACTCTCATCATAGGGATACTTGAAGACGATGATATCTCCCCGCCGCGGGGCCCGGGGGCCAAGAACCCAGGTATCGAGCACGGGAATGCGGACTCCGTATGTAAACTTGCTCACCAGGATATGGTCCCCAACCAGGAGGGTAGGGATCATGGACCCGGAGGGGATCTTGAAGGCCTGAACCACAAAGGTCCGGATGAACAACGCTAACAGCACGGCAACCGCGAGCGCCTCAAGCCACTCCCGGGCGGCGGACTTCCGCCGTTCGCGCACCTCTCCCGCGGGTTCCTCCACCCCCACCAGCGTCTCCTGTTCCGGATCGCGATTCATCTTATGCTCTCATGGGCCATGCGCAGCATGTCGCTCTATCCTAGTCCTCGCCAGACCGCCGTGCCCCCCGAAGCCGACCCTGTTCCCCCCGGATATTCAGAACGGCCATGAAGGCCTCCTGGGGAATCTCCACGCGGCCCAGCTGCTTCATCCGCTTCTTCCCCTCCTTCTGCCGCTCCAAGAGCTTTCGCTTTCGGGTGACATCGCCCCCGTACAAGTGGGCAGTGACCTGTTTGCGAAGAGGCTTGATGCTCTCCCGGGCGATGACCTTGCCCCCGATCGCAGCCTGCAGCACAACCTCAAAGAGCTGTCGGGGGATGAGCTCGCGGAGTCTGGCCACGAGCTGCCGTCCCCGCTGATAGGCCTGATCCCGCTCGACGATGGCAGACAGGGCATCCACCGGCTCCCCGTTCACCAGGATGTCGAGCTTCACCAGGTCCCCCTCCCGGTAGTCGATCAGCTCATAATCCAGCGAGCCGTACCCCCGCGTTAGCGATTTGAGCCGGTCGTAGAAATCGAGGACGACCTCGGCCAGAGGGAGATCGTAGGTAAGGACGGCGCGGCGCTCCTGGAGGTATTCCAGACCCACCCGAACCCCCCGCTTCTCCTGGCAGAGGGCGAGGATAGGACCGATATGCTCCCCGGGGGCCATGATCACGGCCCGGATGTACGGTTCTTCGATGGCGGACACACGCTCGCGGGAGGGGAGACGGGAGGGGTTATCTATCTCGAGCGTCCTCCCGTCCGTGAGCCGGATCCGATAGACAACCGTCGGGGCGGTGGTCAAGAGTTCGAGATCGAACTCCCGCTCTAATCGCTCCTGGACGATTTCGAGGTGAAGCAGTCCCAGGAACCCACACCGGAAGCCGAATCCTAAAGCTGCCGAGCTCTCCGGGTCCACGGTGAAGGCCGAATCGTTAAGCCGCAACTTCTCCAAGGCGTCCTTTAGCCGAAGGTACTCACCCCCATCTACCGGATAGAGCCCGGCGAAGACCATCGGCCGCACTTCCCGAAATCCCGGCAGAGGGGTCGAGACCGGTCGGTCCGCCTCGGTAATGGTATCCCCCACCCGGACCTGACGGACATCCTTCATGCCCGCCATGCAATACCCGACCTCTCCTGCCCGGAGCATCGCCACCGGCTGCATCTCCGGGGAAAAGACGCCAACCTGGCTCACCGCGAACGTCGCCCCGGTCGCCATCAGGGTGATGGAGAGCCCCGGCTGGACAGATCCGTCCACGACACGGATCATCGCAACCACGCCGTGGAAGGGATCAAACCAGGAATCAAAGACCAGGGCCTTCAGCGGTGCCTTCGCATCCCCCTGCGGTGGGGGAATGGATGCAACGATCGCCTCGAAGACCTCCCGAGTCCCGATCCCCTCCTTGGCGCTACAGAGGATCGTCCCCGAGGTATCGATCAGGTGAGTCTCCTCCATCTGTTGCCTGACGGCGGCGACATCGGCGATGGGAAGGTCGATCTTGTTGATCACCGGGATGACGGCGAGGTCGTGCTCCAGAGCCAGGTGGAGGTTGGCGAGGGTCTGCGCCTGCACCCCCTGAGCGGCATCGACGACCAGGAGGGCCCCCTCGCAAGCGCTCAGGGCCCGGGAGACCTCGTAGGTGAAATCGACATGTCCCGGCGTGTCAATCAGGTTGAGGAGGTACGATGTCCCCTCCCGCGACTCATACCGCAGCCGGACCGCCTTGGCCTTGATGGTGATTCCCCGTTCCCGCTCCAGTTCCATCTGGTCCAGGACCTGCTCCCGCATCTTCAGCGCCGGCACGGTCCCGGTATACTCCAGGAGTCGATCGGCCAGGGTGGACTTTCCGTGGTCGATGTGGGCGATGATGGAGAAGTTCCGGATGGTTTTCGGGTCATGACTCATGGAGGGGTGTTCAGCATATCCGCAGCAGTGGCGTAGACCTCAGCCGGGCGGAGGTCCTGCAGGCAGATCTGTCCGGCCGGGTTCCGGCAGACCTTGGAGAAGCAGGGACTGCAGGGTGGCCGGGTGGAAAGGACCCGATGGCCTGTCCCGTATGGGCCCGTCCGGCTGGGATCGGTCGGTCCCATGAGGGCGATCACCCGGCGGCCGAGCGCGGCGGCGAGATGCATGGGACCCGTGTCGTTGGCAACGATGAGATCGGCCCGCTGCAGGATCCCTCCGAGCTCCGGCAGGGACGTCCTCCCGCGGAGATCCATGATCCCCTCGACCCTGGCCAGGGGGTCTTCACCGCCCGGCAGCTCACCCCCCACCAGGACGACCTGCACCCCGTCCCGGCGAAGCCGATCTGCCAACTCGGCGAAGGAGGCTGCCGGCCACAGCTTGCTGTGCCATCGGGCGCTGGGAATCAAGACCACGACCGGCCTCGTTCCGTCCTCGGCGGGGACCCAAGACGGGAACGCGAGAGGGAAGACCCGATCCCCGTCCTGAACCTGGAGCGCCCGTACCACGTCAAGATACCGTTCTACCGCATGACGATTGAGATCCTTCGATCCGACTTGCCGATGGTAGAAGAGCCAGGCGAGCTCCCGGGCATACGAGGGACCGAGGCAGAGTCGCCCTCGCGCTAGCCGGCTGATGAGGGCACTCTTGAATAGGCCGGTCAGGTCAATCACGAGATCGAACTCCCTCTTCCGCAGCTGCCGGATCACCTGCCAGAGACCCCTGAGGGGGCGCTGGCGATCGAAGGGGACGACCTCATCCACGTCCGCCGCATACCTAAGGAGCGGCGCGTACACCGCATTCACGACCCAGGTGATGGTGGCGGGCAGGCCTACCCTGAGGCAGCGGATCGTGGGGAGCGCATGGACGAGATCCCCCAGAGAGCTCAGCTTGACGATCAGCACTCGCTTGGTTGACACGGCGACCTCGTTCGTCACCATTTCCGCTCGACGATGAAATCGACCAACATCTCGAGCGACCGCCGGGCGACGGTATCGGGAAAGGGGACCAGCTGCTGTCGCGCCTTCCTCAGGTACCTCCTCGCCTCCTCCACCGACGCCAAGACCCCACCCCCCTCCGTCACATACCGACGAATCCGCTCCACATCAGCCTCATGCAGCTGTCCATTGGACAGGAGGCGGCGGATGTGATCGCGCTCGGGGCTGTGATCCTGATGGAGGACGTAGATCAACGGATAGGTGACCTTGCCCTCCACCAGGTCATTGCCGACCGGTTTCCCCAGCATCTCTTCGCTCGCCGCAAAGTCCAGGGCATCGTCCACCAGTTGAAAGCCGATCCCCAGGTTGAGGCCGAACTCCGTGAGGGCCTCCACCCGGGTTTCGTCCACCCCGGCGATCAATGCCCCGCTCCGGCACGCCGCGGAGAAGAGGGCCGCCGTCTTGCAGGTGATGATCGTGAGATAGTCCTGGTGGAGCACATCGGGATTCCGATGCCACCGCAGCTCCAGGATCTCTCCTTCGGTCATGGCCACGGTGGCGTCCGCGAAGGCCTTAAGCACCTGAAAGTCGCCGTCGCATACCAGCCGCTGGATCGAGTGCGAGTAGAGAAAGTCGCCAGCCAGGACCGAGACGTGGGGCCCCCACCGCGCGGGCGCCGACGGCCGCCCCCGGCGCTTTGGGGCGTTATCGATGATGTCGTCATGGATCAGGGTCGCCGCGTGCATGAACTCCGCCACCACCGCCAGATCCACGTCCCGCTCCCCCCCGTCGTACCCGCACATCCGGGCGGAGAGGAGGAGGAGGCCGGGGCGCACCCGTTTTCCACCGCCCCCGAGCACGTAGTTCGTCACCTCTGAGATGAGATCGGCCCGGCTCGAGATCTTCACCTGAATCCGGCGCTCGACCTCGGCGAGCTTCTCGGCTACGGGGGCGAAAACCAGCTCACGCAACACGGGGCCTGCTCCTGAAGGGGACGCCGCCCACGGAGCCTTACGGCCGCGCGGGCGAACGCCGTCCACGATAGCATAGGAGATGGTCGGGTTCAACTCCAATGACGTCCGAAGTGCGAAGTCCGACGTCTGGAGAAAGAACCAGCGCACTAGACCTCGGACTTCGGACCTCGGACCTCGGGCATCTCGCTGTTCTGATGCAGGCCGAGGCGGCCCTCGACTTCCCGCGCGAGGCGGATACAGACGGCAGCAGCGATCAGGCCCACGAGGACCCCGCCGGCCACGTCGGCAGGATAGTGAACCCCGACATAGACTCTCGAGTATCCTACCAGAGCAGCCACCAGGAAGAGCGGGAAGGCCAACGGTCGATAGAGGGAGGCGAAGAGGAGGGCCTGAGCGGTGATGTTCGCGGCGTGACTCGAGGGAAACGAGAGGGAGTGAGTGCAGCCGACGAGGAGCCGGACAGCCTCCAGGGCCTGACAGGGACGGGGCCGCTGGATCCAGAACTTGACCAGTTCATTCGCCGCATTGGACACGAAGAGCAACACCAGGGCCGTCACGACCGCGAGCCGTCCCTTCCGGCCTCCCCAGACGAGGAGCGCGATTCCCGCACCCGCAAACGGGACGAGAAAGGGCTCGGGATCGGTAATGACCGGCATCAGGAGATCGAAGAGGGCATTACTGAGATCCCTGTTGATCGCCCGGAAGAGGAAGAGGTCAAGGGCAGCCATCCCGCCTATCGCCTCACTCCCCACCCGGACCGCGAAGTACGTGACGGATGGTATAGGTGGGCTTACTCTGCGACTCGTAATAGATCCGGACCACAAGCTCGCCGAGGAGCCCCAGGATGACGAGCTGGACCCCCAAGATGACCAGCAGGACACTGAGCAGGAGGAGGGGACGGTTGCCGATGGCTTGCCCCGTGGTCAGCTTGAGCAGGGTGAGGTAGACGCCCAGGAGGCCTCCCGCCACGCCGGAGAAGAGCCCCAACAAGCCGAAGATCTGAATCGGTTTGGTGGAGTAACTGAGGAGGAACTTGACGGTGAGCAGATCGAGAAGCACCCGGAAGATTCGACCGAGAGTGTACTTCGAACGGCCGATGCGCCTGGGGTGATGTCGGACCTTGATCTCGGTCACCGAGACCCCCATCCAACTGGCCACGGCCGGGATGAAACGGTGCATCTCGCCGTAGAGTCGCAGGTTCCGCACCACCTCCCGCCGATAGGCCTTGAGGGTACACCCGTAATCATGGAGCCTCACGCCTGTCACCGCCGAGATGACCCAGTTGGCAATCCTGGAGGGAAGACGGCGAGTCCAGAAGGGGTCCTTCCGATCCACCCGCCAGCCGCTCACCAGATCGTATTCCTTGGCCAGCTCAAGGAGGGTGGGGATATCCGCCGGATCGTTCTGCAGGTCCCCGTCCAGCGTCACGATCACTTCGCCCCGCGCATGGTCGAAGCCGGCACTGAGGGCGGCCGTCTGACCAAAGTTCCGACGCAGGCTGACGATGACCCAGCGTGGATCCCCCGCTTGAATCGCCTGGGCGACGGCGAGCGTTCCGTCGGTGCTCCCGTCGTCCACCAGGATCACCTCGTAGGCGAGGCCGAGAGGATCCAGCGCCTGTCCGATCGCGCTCTCCAGGGGGCGCAGATTCCCCTCTTCGTTGAGGACGGGGATCACCAGGGAGAGCGGGATGGATTGAGAAAGTTCATGGTTCATGGTTCGGGGTTCATGGGTGATGGTTCAGGGTTCATGGATCGTGATTCAGGGTTCCCCGCTGCTGGTCCCTGAACCATGAACTGTGAACCGTGAACGACCTGGCGGCGCTCGAGGGCAAGGACGGTCCCCGTGGCCGCGGCCCCGCCGAGCAAGATCCCCCCGATCACGTCGGTCAGCCAGTGACTGTCTGTATACATGCGACTGATACCGACCCCCAGCACGATGAACACCCCGCCGGCCGCGCTGCCGGCCACCCCCAGAGGGCGACGCAAGAGCCCGCTCCGGTAGGCGAAGTACAGGAGCCCGATCACCGTCACCATCGCAGCCAGGGTGTGCCCGCTCGGGAACCCGAACCGGGGATCCCCCGGTCGCAGCCTGCCCACCATGACCTTGGAGAGTTGCCCGAGAGCTCCTCCGCCCCCCAAGGCAAGGAGAAAAAAGAGGAGGAAATCTCTCTTGATCCCACGGGACAGAAAGAGACTCGCCAGGATGAGCATCACGGTCAAGATCCGCCAGTCCCCGAAGATCGCCCATCCCCTGATCACCCAGCCTGCCGCGATGTCCTGAATCCCCTGAAAGAAGTCGCGGGCCGCACGGTCAACGGAAAAGGGCGCGCTGAAT
>Ga0209751_10001926_pt1 | contig 21056 bp, 16 predicted proteins | sample RifCSP13_1_FD_184019 | JGI IMG/M metagenome (GOLD analysis project Ga0209751, IMG submission 184019) | Soil microbial communities from Rifle, Colorado - Rifle CSP2_sed 13_1 (SPAdes) (version 2) | ecosystem: Environmental > Terrestrial > Deep subsurface > Rock core/Sediment | place: Rifle... | reverse complement strand
ATCATCGCTTCCAGTGCCGTGCTCGACATCTGACGGCCGTCGTGCGGCCCTTGATAGTTGTCCACTCCGGCCTGGCCCGGATGCCACGTATGGTAGAGGGATTCAGTCTCGTGCCAGATCTCTTTGAATCCGCGGTTGATCAAACGGAACGTCATGTCGTAGGGGCCGCAGACATGTCCCAGGTAATCGATATGCTCGTCCGCACCCCCAAGCGCGATCAGATCGGCGCGGCGGGCACACATGCAGGCGCCGTAGTTTCGACTGTGCAACGGGTCGACCCGATCGAGGACCCCGGCAGTCTTTCCGCCGAGATTGTTGATGCAACTCTCGCCGAGAACTTCCTCGAAGGAGGGATAATTGAAAGGGTAAAAATCTCGGCGATTATTCCTGAATTGGTCCAGATGCAGCACGATACTGTCCTGTCCCGCGAACGAATCGATGATGGTCCGGATAAAACCTTCCTTAACCATCGCGTCCGAATCGCACAGGACCACGATCTCGCCGTGGGCGAAGACCAGCCCGCAATTGTACATGAGATGCTTATGGTAGACGCACGGTTCAGGCATCTCCAGCAATAACCAGGTGTCCACTTCGCCCGCAAACGGCTTGAGAGCTTCGGCTTCCCGCGCATAGTATTCGATGAAGACGACCTCGAACTGGTCCCGGTCTACGCTCTGGCGGGCCAGGTAATGCAGCAGATGAAAGCTCTCCCGCACGCCCCAATCCAGCAGCACGAGACTGACCTTGGGGTTCTTCCGAGCGCTCTGTTTGATGAACCTCATCTCAAGTGTCCGTCAGACCCGCTTCGCCGCTGCGGTAATTCAGCGCACAGGCTGGACAGGTCCAGCGGCGACCTCGTCTTTCTAACCTCGTACCGCACCGACACACCCACCCCTGGAACCGGGCCGGGTTTCCATGCATCAAGGCGTGATCGGGCACATCCCGCGTCACCACGGAGCCAGCCCCGACGAGAGCGTATGAGCCAATAGTGAGGCCGCACAAAACGGTCGCATTGGCACCTAGGGTGGCGCCTTTACGGACCAAGGTTTTTTCGAACTCCCCGCGACGCGAGATGAAGCTGCGCGGATTCGTCACGTTGGTGAACACAACGGAGGGACCGCAGAAAACCTCCGCCTCAAGTTCCACCCCGTCATATAGAGAAACATTATTCTGAATCTTCACACGGTCCCCGACGACGACGGTCGAGGCGACAAAGACATTCTGCCCCAAGACGCAACTGGCCCCGATCCGCGCGCCTGCCATAATGTGGGAAAAATGCCAGACTTTGGTGCCGGGGCCAATTTGTACCGGCTTCTCGACAACCGCAGTGGGATGAACGAAGATTCGCATCTAGCCCTGAACGGCCACGGGTACGCCTTTGCGCTTGAGGGACATTTGGGCCTTCTCTAAGACCCGCACAACTTGAATTCCGTGGCGACCATCCGTGAGGGGACGGGTCCGCTGTTCCACGCAACTCAGGAAGTGCAGGCATTCGAGCCTCAGGGGTTCCTGCATTTCGACCTTCGGGATCCAGATATCCCCGCTACGTATCCCCAAAGAGTCTCCATAGGAAACATAGGTCCCTGGCTCCAAGACTCCCTTGTCATACACCCGAACCGGCTCGGTCGTTGAGACATCATTAAAGACCGCCATCTTCTTGCTCCCAACAACCGTGAGCTCTCTGCGCTTATGGGGATCGAGCCAGCTAACATGAATCTGCGCCATGACCTTAGTGGGGAACGTGATGTTGACAAACACCACGTCTTCGACTCCTGGCTGGATATATGCCTCTCCCCGCGCCCAAACCTCTACGGGCTCGCTTTCCAAAAGATACAAGACCGTGGAGATGTCGTGGGGAGCGAAACTGAGGAGTGCGTTCTCGTTTTTTCTAATCTTTCCAAGATTGACCCGCCGTGAATAAAGATAGAGAACTTCTCCTAGCTCTTTTTCTTGAATCAACGCCTTAAGACGCACTAGAGCCGGATGGTAGACCATGAGATGGCCTACCATGAGAACCTTGCCCGTTTGCTCTGCCTCCGCCGAGAGCTCCTCAGCCTCCGCCACCGTGGAGGCGAGAGGTTTTTCTACAAAAACATCCTTGTCGCTTCGCAGGGCTTCCAGGGCAATCTCATAATGGGTCGAGGTCGGGGTGGCGATCACCACGGCCTCGATCTCATGGGACCCGAGGACCTCTCGCCAGTCCGAGACGAAACGAATTTGCGGGTAGAAAGGGCGCAGACGATCCAAGGCCTGACGGTCTTGATCGCAGACCACGCTCACTTGGCTTTGGGGGAGCGTCGCAAAGTTGCGCACCAGGTTGGGTCCCCAATAGCCGGCTCCGATGACACCCAAATGGATCGTCTTTGTCCGCGAGCTCATCGCAGGAGCCGCACTGGAGTGATTCGCGTCATCTGAGATGATGATTATATTCCTTATCGAACCACATAGCAAAAAAGAGGGAATGGAGCCCGGAGACGATCAGGAAGACGGCGAAAAGCGCGCTGGTGGTGGCTACGGGGCCGACCAGGAAGCGATAGAAAAAGAGATACGAGCCGAAGACGAGTCCGACGGGAAAAGTGGCGAGCCCCAGCAGGTAGAAAAAGACCAGCGGATGGAAATCAATGATGACATACTTATAGAAGAGCCGGCGAAAAAATCCTCTAAGCAAGAGCAGACTGATTCGAGGGATCACCCGGGAGAGGCGGATCCCCGACTTGCCCCCTTGGTGGTAAACCGGCCGCACCGAAACATCCCTCACCCGCAAACTGTGCATGTTGAGCTTGATCAGGAGATCGTTGGGTACGCCGTAGCGGGGGTAGACCTCCTCTAAACAGAGAAGCTCCAGGGCGGCCCGGGATATGGCCGTGTAGCCGCACTGGGAATCCCCGATGTGCCAATACCCCGATGCGATCTTGGTCAGGAGGGATAGAACGGCGTTGCCGAGATAACGACTATGGGGGATGGTTCTCCAGGATTCGCCTCGAAACAACCGATTCCCCTTAGCGTAATCCACTTCACCCTGAACCACCGGCGTCACAACGGCCGCGAGATCGTCGGGATCCATCTGAGCGTCCCCTGCCATGACCGCAACGACATCGAGTCCGTTTTCTCGAGCGCGCTGGTAACCCGTGACGATGGCTTTTCCAACTCCTTGATTCTCTGGGTGGCGGACTAAAAAGATCTTCGGGTCTTTCTCCTTGCAGGCTTGAACTTCGGCAGCGGTACGATCCCGGCTGCAGTCATCCACCACCGTGACCTCATCGACGAAGGAAGGCATGGACTCCAGCACACGGCGGATCCATGGCTCTTCATTATAGGCCGGCACCACGATTCCGATTTTTTTCCCCTCTACCATCGTCGTCTTGCCTCAGGAATTCGTCCTACGCGCCGCTGCGGATTTGGTAGACCGCATATCCTCTTTGTTCAAAGAGCATCTTAAGATGGCGGGCCTGAAACTGGCTCCATATCTCCCCGTCTCGTTGTGTGAAGTTGTTAGCCAGGAAACGTAAAATAAGGTCCACCCGGACTAAAAGATGCGTAATGCCTTTTTTCTGCAGCCCGGCCAAAACCTCCTCTCCGTTCTGAGCGCCCCGGATGATTTGCAGAAACACCGCAGGATACTCACCGCCGTCATGAAAATAGGCCCGCTGACAATAATACACCCTCCGCCCTATAAAAAGGAAATAAATCTTCGCTCCAGAAGAGAGTTGCTGATTGATGTATCGGATGGCGGGATACTCCGGAAGCATGCGGCTCAAATAGACCTCCCGGCTCTCGCGGCCCAAAAGATAAGCCCCGGGCGAGACGGTGCGAAGGTGGTATCCAAGGTAGATCCCATTGAGGGCTACCAGTAAAACGATCGCCGTAAAGAGCACGGACGGACGCACAATTCTTAGGTAAATGTTATGAATGCCGTAAACGAGCAGGATCACAAGCGGAGGAACAACCGGGAGGATGTAGCGGATCCGGAGGTCGGTGAGAAACAAAGCGTAAAGAAAATAAAACAGCGCGAAGGCAAAAAGGAACCTTTTTTCACCAAGCCACTTCCCTTTAAAGGCCCAGGGCAAAAAAAGAATCAACATCGGATTGAGGACGCCGTCAAAATACTGCGGCTGATCGTCCTGACCGAAAAAAAAGACCCGTAACGGAAGCGCAACAATCTGCCACCAGCTCTCGCCGTAAAGCAGCTCGCGTTGCGTGAAGATGCCAAGCGCCAGACCTCCCGCACCTCCCGCACTTCCCCCACCACCGCTCCCACCGCCAAAAAGACTCGTAAAAAAAGGGAACCACGGGTTGCCGGTCCAATACAGATTTCTTAGCCACCAAGGGATGGCCGGAAGTAACGCGAGCAGAACGAAAAGCACCGCGTCCGCGAAGAGCCGTCTTTGGCTTCGCCCCGCCTCCCTAGCCGAAAAGAGCAGGAACAGGAGAAAGAGCAGCAGCAAGACAAGCAACCCGTTAGGTTTGGTCGTGACGGCTAAGCCCGCTGAAAGCCCAGCCAAAACCAACCAGGGAAACTGAAAATGGCGGATTGCGGATTGCGGATTGCGAAAAGAATTTCGAATTGCGAATTGTGGATTGGGAATTGATCTTTCGCCGTTCGCTATTCGCCATTCGCCATTCTCCATCCGCAATTCTCGCCCCTCAATCCATTGCAGGAGGCACAGCAAAGCCGCCGTCGAGTAGAAAATTAAGCCGAGGTCTACGTAAGCCCAGTGGCTGAGGCGCAGGATCGCGGGCGTAAATATGAAAATGAAAAAGCCGAGCAACCCGTAGACCGGACTCAGGCGCCGGGAGAGGTAGGCGTACAAGAGAAGCCCGGTAAGGAAGCCGAAAAGGCCATGGATGAGTTTCGGCACCCAGTCCCACCCCCACAGTATCCAAGGAGTGTAGAGCATTTCCAGCAGCATGGGATAGTAGGAATACGGTGCGAACGGCACGTCGAAAATCCGCCCCGCGCCGGCATAAAGACGGGGGACCGCCAGGTGGTGGGTAAGCTCGTCGCGCGCGGTAGGCGGGAGCAGGCCAAGCGCCGCTTCGATCAACAGGATCGCGAGGCTGAGCGCCCAAATCAGGAGACCCAGGCGGCTCTTCTGCGGCATGATCGCGAAGAACGCATAAAGGAAGAACAGGAACGCCGCGACCACGGCCGCCGCCGCGCCGAAGTTTAAAATCGGGTGCCTTAGATGGCCTGCCAGACCACCGAGGAAATAGAGGGTCGCAACCGCGCCTAACAGACAGCCGGCCAGGCAGGTGCGGTAGAAGAGAAGGGAGAAACGGTCCGACGCCATCACCCGCCTTAGTCCCTCTGCTTCAGCCATCGGGCTATTACAGGGAAAACCTCCTCCCTGGCCTTCTTTCCTAAAATGAGATCGACATGACCGTAGGCAGCCGAATCCTTGGAGCGAGGGCCAAAGATGCGCACCGTCCGATCCGTGGATTTCACCGCGCGATGGATAAGCCGCATCGACTCAGGCGGTGCCAGGGGATCGTCGCCGCCGCCGATAAGGAGCAACGGGACTTGGATCTTGCCCAAGTTCTTCCGGTAACTGAAACCGCCGTTGGCGGAGACAAACTCACCCTGCTTGATCATACGGAGCAAATGGTCCAATACGCCGGGATTGATCGGGGCCAGGGCCTCCTCCAGCCACTTGGCTTTGATCTCCTCCGCGATGTTTTCCGGATTGTAAAATAGCCTTTCGATCGCCGGCACCAGCGGAATCAGGATCCTGCCGAGAAAGGGTCCATTCAAGTTGAGAAACGTTTTCTTTAAAAGCGGACTTTCCTCCAACTTCAGGAGCTTTTTCATCGGCGCTTGTTCGGGATGGTCGAAGGTTACCGGCGCGGCAATCGCCGCCAGCGCCCCCAGCCCCAAGCCACCCTTTTTTTCGACGTAACCATAGGCAAGCAAACCGCCCATCTCATAACCAATCCAGCTAACGTTGGCGCTCCGGCTCTCCTCCCGAATATAGCGGATGACCGCCGGGAGGTCTTTGTCGATCATATCGTCCAAAGTCCAGCTTTTCGCCCCCCCTTTGAGCGGATCGAGGCTCCGCCCGATACCGCGAAGAGAGAGATTCCAGACATCGAACCCCTCACGGGCCAGATACCGGCCGAGGCTGTGCTCCTCGTCGAGGTTCAAAAAAAGATTGTTGACGAAAAATCCGTGGCTCAACACGACTGGAACTCGGTAGCGCGCCTTTTTCCCCACACGCAAACGCTCCAGTGCCAGCTCAAACTTTTCCGTGGTTACGGCCCAGTGGACCTCCCTCGAGACGAAGGGCGCCTCGCCGCACCACCCACTCGCAAGCGGTAGGCACAGGAGGAGAAAGATGAAAAATGGTTTAACAGCGAGAACGGCGCCTGCGGTAAAAGCTCTCACGCGGCCACATCGTAGAGCGAAGGGAGTTTCAGGGTCTGCCGCATAAGCTCCAACCAGCCCTGGAGGTTGTTGTACGTTCTCGGGACCTCGTACTTCGCCACTGTGTAGAGATAATGAAGCTGGGTGAAAATGGCGATATCGGCAAGAGTCATGCGGTCAAAGATAAATTTCCTTCCTGTGAACAGCAGATCCAGGCTCCGCAAATGGGTGGCCAGCTCCTTCTCCGCCGCCTGGCGCGCCTCCGTAGTCTCCGCCCGGCGGATCAGGTGGATCGCCTGCAGCAAGACCTCGTCGGACCAATCCTCCAACATTAGGCACAGCCCTTTGTCGGACGGTTGGCTGGGATAGATGCTCGGCTCCGGGTACTTCTCTTCCAAAAAGGCCGAGATGAAAGTCGAATCGATAATGCATCGTCCGTGGTAGTCGATCACCGGAATTTTTCGCTGCCCGGAAAACTCGATCAGCGACTTGCGCTCGTCTTTCCTGACGTCGACGATCTCGTAGGCAACCTTCTTCATGCTGAGAACGATTCTAACCTTTTCGCAAAACATCGAGGTCTGCGACTGAAAGAGCCTTATAGCCATTGGGGAGCCTCCTGTCTAGAATTTCTTACTCCCCAGCTTATAAAACGCTCCGATAAGAATATCAATGTCCGACTCTGATGGAGTGCCAGAACACCGTTTGCGATGCATGGTGGCGCGCCCCAACCCCCGCCGCGGAAGTAATCCCCGAGCCGTCACGGCGGATACGATGACGAAAAATCCCCGGCCCGGACCTCCCGACTAAGCCACCACCATCCTTCTTGACCGCCAAAACCCATAGCCAACCACCAGCGCAGTCGGCACCGCAGCTACCGTAGCGAGCGGCTCGCTAGGGATAAATACGGTGGCCAAAGCGCACAGAGCGAGCGCGAACCTCAACATGATGTCCAGAGATTTTTTCTCGCTGTATTCACCATGAACGCTACAGACCACGCCCAAGGTGCCTACGAGCAGCAGCGCAAATGCATGAAGTTGCTGCAGGCCTGGCTCGACGACCAACTCTGGGCGGGTGAACACCCCGCCAATCAGCAGAAACAGAGGCAAACAAATCTGGATCGCCTTCATCATCGTTGCCATGAACGAAGCCTGGGCGATCTGGGAGGTCACCGCGGCAACAAGGGAAGTCGGAGGAGTGAGCTCGCCCCACACACCGACGAAGAAAGCAAAGAAATGGACCACCCAAGGATTGACTCCCGCCTTGATCATGAATGGAGCAACCACCAGAGCGGTGATGATGTACGTTGGCGCCGGAGGTAGTCCGGTTCCAACCAGCGTGCCGAAGGCGAAGGCGACAACGATCATGAGCACCAAATGGACTTCGGCAGCCTCCATGAGCAGGAACCCGAGTTTCGTGGGAATCCCGGTGATGACGAACGCTCCGGTCATAATGGATAGGATAGCTAAGAGAAGGGTTATATCCGCAGTCATTTGGGCGAAGCTTTCGACAAAGGAGAAAAAAGGTTTTTTGAGTTCCCCCAGCTTCACCGCCCGCGCCGTAAAACTCGAGACCGCCACGACGGCCACGCACAGGCCAATGGCGGTTCCGACAAAGACTCTGAGGGCGGCCAGAGTCGGGGGAAGGTGGACCACGCCCATCAAATAAACCAATCCGACGACAACGGCCAGATAGGCAAGCAGATTGATCCTGTCCAAGACCCGTATCTGGGGGATCTCAACCTCGAACGCGGTGACCCGATGCTTGGCGGCAATAAAGTAGACGGCCGCCGCGATCCCGGCGAAGTAAACCAGCGCCGGCGCGTAGCCCCGCGCGACCACATCGAAATAGCTTTTACCCAGGAACTCGGCCATGAGAAATGCGCCTATTCCCATAATGGGTGGCATGAGCTGGCCTCCCAAGGAGGCGGAAGTCTCGATCGCAGCAGCCGTCACCCGTGGCATGCCGGCGCCGATCATCGCCGGTATCGTCGCGGACCCCGTGGTGATGGCGTTTGCCGCACCGCTCCCACTCACTGCCGCCACGCCAAATGACCCCAGCACGGCTGCTTGCGGGAGGGCCTGGGGCGACACCCCTGCGATCCTGGAAGCGACCTTGAGCAACGAATCGACGCAGCCAAACGCTTGAAGCAAACTCAAGACCAACATGAAGGACCCAATCAAGGTGAGAGCGATCTGGGGAAGCTGGGAGAAGACGCCTGTGGTCATCTCCAGGCTCATCGCCGTGAGCGCCCGGGTCCAGCTCAACCCAGGATGGCCGAACAGGCCCGGAACGAGCCAGCCGTAAACGGTGTAGAGAATGAGGATCAAGTTGATGACAAAGAGGGGAAAGTATTTTTTTCTCGAGTACTCCAAAACGAGCAGGAACATGGCGCTGCCGACCACGAGATCGGTTCGATTCCAGAAGCCGAGCCGGACCGTGCGAACCTCGATGAACTCGACGTTCAGGTAAATGGCGATGAGAAAGCAGACGCCGATGTAGACGGCGGCAATGATATAATTCCAGGCCGCGCCGAGCCTGGGGTAAAGCCAGCCCGTTCTAAGGGTGTCGAGGGTAAAAAGAACGAAGGTTACCGGAACCAGGGTAACGGCCAGGAGCGTCGGTCCCCCGGCACCGGTGAAGTAGTAACGTAAAAGATAAACGAAAAAACAAAAGGCAACGAGAAAAAAAAGGCCTCCGGCCCAGCCTTGCGGCCACCCCTCCGGCCGCTCCGTAGATGAATCCATGATCCGCTTGGCCCTGCGGGGGCCTGGGCCGGAGCGGCCGCGGCCACGGCGCTTGGGCCGGTCAAGACCGGAGATTACTTGGCCTTTGCGATCCGCTTATCCCACTTGGAGTCCCAAACGCCGCGCTCTTTCATATAGCGGGCGAGTCCCGGGTGAATCGGCACATCGGCGACGGCGGACTCGACCCCGCTGCGTTGAAATTCCGCCATGCCGGCTTTGATCTGAGAGAAGGCGGGGTCGCCTTTGCTCAGCTCGTCGACATATTTCTCGATGACCATAAGCATTCTGTGAACGTCGCTCTCGGGAACCTCCAAGCCCACGTGAAAGCCGTAGTAAAAAGGCACGAATTGCAGCTTTTCGACATGGACATCGCCCCTGAAGACTTTGGGGGTGATCTCGACGATCTGCATCCCGGCCTTCCGAATCATTTCCCGTTCCGCCGGGCTCGGATTGAGGATGGCCAGATCCGTGCCGAGCTGCGCCTCCACGAGCCAGGGCGGAAGCGTCTTATGGCCCGCCGTGTAGGCGGTAATGGCCTTGACATCTCCCCGCTCGAGCACGGAGCCGGCCACGTTGAGATCGATCTCCACGAAATTGTGCTTCACTCCCGCCGCGGCCATTGCGCGTTCCGTTGTCGCCCGGGTATCGAAGGGGAGCGGCCCGGTGAAAACTCTCTCGCCGGTGAGATCACGCCACTGCCTGTACTTGTCGCGCTCCGCAGCCTTGATGACCAGCCCCACCTCGAGCGTGAACGCCCAAAACGACTGCACGGGCTGCCGCTTGACCTGGGATTGGAATCCTTTGAAGCGGTTGGTGTTCGTCGCCAGCTCGTGAAAGGCGATATCCGAGCCATAGTAGCCGTCGAACTGGCCGGTCGCGTATCCCTTCACGGTGGCGATCGCTCCCGGCGTCGGCAGGACGGCAACCCGGTATGCCTTCATTTCTCGATTGAGGACCGCCGACAGATTGACCAGCGCCCGGTGACCAGAGGTCCCCACGGCGGACGTGCCCCAGGAAAGGTCTTTGACTTGCCCGGGAGCGTATGCGGGCACCAGCAACAACAGACCCAACGCGATCCAGACAGGAGCAAATTTCTTCATGGCTGCCTCCCTCCTTTATTGACTGTCCCTATCGATCCCTGAAACCGAGTCTAGTAGCGCCCTCCGCGAGTGTCAACAGCACTAGGCGCTCATAGCGCGTTTTCGGATTTGCATTCGTTAGCTCCGCCCATAAGCGATACATCCGATTGACCTTGTACAAGAGACTGAGTATGCTGCCGTTTAACACTATCGAGGATATCCCAAGTCCAAATTATAAAAACAAATCATGGCTAAATACCTCCAGTGCAGCGAGTGCGGCAAGCTCGCTTTTTACTATGACAGCTATGTCGGAACCGAAAAGCCTTTTTACCTCCGTTTCATGCGCTATCCCGATGGGTCCCAGCCGAAGTCCCCCAGATGTATCAGTTGTGGCGCCGTGCCACGGCTTATCCACGAGTTCATCAAGGAGGAAAAGGCCGGGGCCAAGCATGAGTGACCGATAAAAGGTAGCATCGAGGTGGCAGTTCATTGGGCGCGGTGCCCAGACTGATCCACGAGTTTATCCCGGAAGCGGCTTTGTTGACGATACGGTAAAAGGCGAGTAGTCTGGCTTTTTAGGTATGACAGGCGATAGGAAAGCACGATGCCTTTTACAGTAGAAGAATTTCAGGATCTTGTCCGGCTTCTGGAACAGAGACCTGAGTGGCGAGCAGAACTCCGCCGACTTGTGCTCACCGATGAACTTCTGGCTCTGCCTGAGCAACTGGCCAGTTTTCGCGCCCAAACCGAGCAGCGCTTTGAAGAGCTGGTCGAAGCCCAGAGGCGCACCGAAGAACGACTCACGGCCCTGGCCGAAGCTCAAAGACGTACCGACGAACGACTCGCGGAGCTCGCTGCAGAGATGGCGGAGCTGACACGAAAAGTAGCGACTCTTGTGGATCAGTCTGCGGACCTGAGAGGTAAGGACCTGGAAGCGCAGTACCGTGTCAAAGCCCATGCCTACTTCGGCCGCCTGTTGCGGCGCATTCACGTGCTCTCGCCAGACGAGCTGGCTGGCCTGGTGGACAGCGCCGTGGAGGCGGGAATACTCTCCGACGACCAGGCCCACGAAATCTTCCTCGCGGACGCTGTGGTGCGCGGACGACGCCGGGAAGACGGCGCGGAGGTGTACCTCGTGGTGGAAGTGTCCTGGGGAGTGGGTCCTGAGGATGTGGAGCGGGCGGCGAAACGGGCCGAGCTTTTGGCCAAAACCGGCCTTTCTACGTTGCCAGTGGTGGCCGGAAAGACAGTGACCGCCGAGGTGGCCCGCTTGGCCCGAACATGGAAGGTGTGGCAGGTCACCGACGGGCAGGTCGGTCCCCCACAGCGCCCTTCTGAACTCTCGTAAATCCTCCTGTCCTTGTTGCCGAACACGAACAGTAAAATGTGTTTTTTCTGTAGCCCTTAGGTATCACGCCTTTCTGGAAGCTAGCGAGCTGAATTTAGCCTGGAAAATAGAGAGACGGAGGCTCCGGAGGTAGAAGGCGCTTTTCTTTGAACTTTTGCAAAAAACCCGCTTGCGCCGGAACATTCCGAACGAAGATGAACGCAATCGGATCGGAGTAGATGTAAACCCACTCGGGGTCTTTACGCAAGAGCGCAGTGACTGGGTGGTAACGATTCGTAACCGCGATATCTGTCGGATAGATGTCCAAGAGCCTTCTCCAGTTTTCCCCTCCCCGCATCCACTCAAAGTTATCTTCGATCACCTCGAATGGGTAGGCGGTCGTGTACCGACCGTCAACCGACACCCTGACCTCCGGATAAAGCTTCCAGATGAGATACTCCCCCCATTCAAACGGCACCGCCAAATTCCCGTGCACGCCATTGCGCGTTAAAAACTCCGCCGCCTGGGTAGGATACTCTCGCGGACTCACGATAAGCTGAAATCGGTTCTGCAGGTGGACTCCCCCGATCGCGGAGATCTGGTAAAGAGCCATTCCCCCGACTGCAGTAGCGAGCAACCACTCGCTCATTCGCTTTTGCACAAAGGGGAAGACCCTTTGCAGTCCCATGGCCAAGAAGGGAGCTGCAGCGATAGCGAAAAGGGGCGTGTGGCGCTGGTGGCCCAGGGCAAGCAGAGCCGCTAACAAGGTCAAAACGAAATCCCACCGCCGCCATGAGCCTTTCCAGGGAGTCGCAAGCAGAACCCAAATTAGACCGAGCTTAAATTCTAAAAACGAAAAATCCAAGAGGGGGATGGGTTCCCATTCGGTGATGGGTCGTCGAACGAGGACATCGCCGCCCACGAACGTTAAGAGCTGCAAACCGTAAGGATTTAGCACCAGCACAAGTCCTGAAAGCATCAGAGGAATGACGACCTCGGTCATCAGGGCGGCTCTCCTGTTCCTGCGGCGCAGCCCGCCAATGACGGTCCAAAGCAAAAACAAGCTTATAGCCCCCACGCCTGCCACGAAACCGCCGTGGAGATGCACCCAGAGGCTCATAAAAAAAGGGGCCAGGAAAAGGGCCTTGGATTCTTTTTCTTCGCGACGGTAAAAAAGGACGAGCAGTCCGGTAAAAAGAACATAGGTAAAGATCTGCGGGCGAATATTGAACCCTGGCGACAAGATCGCCATGGTCCACACCAACGCGAGCGCCCGGACCCAAAGCGAGGAGACTGACCTCCGGAGCGTGAGGTTCAAAAGAAAGACCAGCACTCCTCCGAGCGCCATCTTGAAGAGAATCAGGCCGCCCGATCCGAAAAAATGGTAGACCCCATACAAGATGACTTCGGCAAGCCATTCATGGTTGATCCACGCGTGATCGGGAGCGGTGTAGGAATATAGGTTATGTGGAGGAAGCGTCCCTCTCTGGAGGATCTCCTTGCCAAAGAAGAGATGTCCCCAAAGATCAGGATCAACTTCCGGATAGGAAAAAAAATACAAGACGGAGGACAGCAGGAGCGCCAGCCGAGCCGATTTGGACAGGGTCTTCACCGCTTTAACCCAGTTTATAGACGAGAATGGAATGGCCGATGCTCGCAATGGGCTTTTTTCCGCGCAGGGCCAGATACCGGCCATTCAGGGGCTTCCCTGAGTGAACCCCGTAAATATAAGTGACGCTCACCGCCATATACCTGGGCACATCAGGGCGGGCGTTATCGGGGCGAGGAGAAAAGATAATGCTCCCCGGCAGGTAAACCGCATCGATCCCGTAATAGCTCGGGTCAGCGGTACCAAAATAGGCGAGCTGAATCGTCTTAACCCCGTTCCTATCCATCCAGCGCTTCAAGCCCTTAAGATCCTGTCCCCAATCCAAAAAGATCTTTGGCCCACCGATAAACAAAAATCCCCAATAAGGCGCTAAGGGCGAGCAGGGGAAGCTTGGCGTAAAAAAACAGGCTCTCGGCATCGTTTTCCATAAAGACCATCCGGTGGGCGACAAGCCAGGCATAGTCGCGTTGCTTAGGTACAAGATCCCAGTCCGGGCTTGCGGCGCGGGGATCTCTGGGTGCTGTAGCAACAAATCTTCCAGTTCTGGTCGCTCGCTTTATCTCAGCCGTCGCCTTTGGAGCATGCAGAAGAGAGCCACGAGGAACAAAACGCCCCCAGTGGCTAGGGACACATAAAGGCCTATGGTAAACCACCGAGGCTGATACTTGAACTCGACCGTGTGTTCTCCCGACGGGAGAAGAACGCCGCGGAAAAAGAAGTTCGCCCGCAGGATCTTCTCTTCCCTCCCATCCACATAGACGCGCCAACCCGGGTAGAATGAATCGGCCAGAACTAAGACTCCCGGATGATTGAGAGAAGCGTGGATGATTGCTTGTCGGTTCGTGTAGTTCAGAAGCTCAGCTTGACTCTGGAACTTTTGGGGACCGGTGAGCTCAAGCATCTCTTCAACTACGACTTCGCCGAGCGGGTCGAATCCCGCGCTCGCCAGTCGAGTTAGGCTTTCCCGGGGATCTTGAATCACGACGATTTTTGGAACGATGTAGGCCCTAGGCACCCACCGGTCGATCCTGTAGAGCCAAACAGGATACTCCGGGTAATGGCGCACGAGGGTCAAATCTCCTGGCGGCAAAGGCTGCAAACTGACGATATGCTTGACGTTCAAAGTACCCAACAGACGATAGAGATCCTTTGGAGGCAGCTTGTTCGCAACCTTTAGGAACCAATCGTACGGTTTCCTCCCCAACGCATCCAGCTCCTGCATATAGTCGAATCCACGGAAAACTCCCGTGTTCGGCATGAGGGCGGCAAAGACCGAGGCCACCGTCTCGGCAAAGGGTCTGTGGGAAAACTGGTAAGAACTGGGATGGAGATACGACAGGTCGTGATTGTAAAATAGCCGCGCGGGTTCCTCTGCCGCGGCCTCGATGACGGCCGGCCTGCGCGAGATCACCTCCGGACTCAGGGGAAACAGATAGGAGCGGTGCGCCGAGGAGAGATCGAAAAAGACCAGAGCAACAAGGAGGATCTCAAAAAGGCTGACCCGGAGCCTGCCGCTCTTAAACAGAAGGAGCAGAACCACGAGGCCCATGGTTAAGAAGATCTGCCTTTCCAAATGAACCAGGACTCCCGAAGAGATCTGCAGCGTGGATACGTCAAACGGCGAAGACTGCCTTGCTTTGGCGATAAATTGGATTAGGCTGTCAAGATTCAAGCGAAGCAAAAGGTATGGTAGGAGAAAAATCAGCAGGGAGACTAGCGCTGCCGTAAGCCAGGCCGTCCAAGTCACCGCAGGGTTCGGGCACAGGGAACGAAACAGGCCTCGCAATGCCATAAACAGAAAAATGAGTGAAACAAGGAACAAAAACTTCTCCGGAAAGCGGAACAGCGCGACTGGAGGAAGGTACTGGAACAGAAACGGATAAACTGGCGTATGCCCGCCCAGGGCGAGAAGCAAGGCGATAAAGCCAATGCCCAGGAGGCAGGCCTTTTCCCTTAAAGAGCTAGTAAAAAACCAAAGGCAGATTCCGGGTAGAACCAGAGCACCGAGATAAAGGCTAATGAGGAGAGGGCGCTCTCGGGTGAAGTACAGGTGCACACCGTTGAACGCAAAAGCGTTGGGTTCCTTATCCAGAAAGATCAGATTGACTAACCCCAGGGCGGGTAAGGACCAGGCTGTGCCTTTGGCATAGGGAAGAGTTTCCGATCTCCACGAGTTTAGGAAAAGCTCGAGGGTTGGCAGGATCTGCACCATGGCTAAGGCAGCAACTAGAGCATTGGCGCCCAGGATGACGGAAAAAAGCTTTCGGTAGCTGAGTTTAACTTCCGCAGCTTTGAGCCAAAGTCCATCCAGGAGGATAAAGACTTGACTCATCGCATAGAGTTCCGGCGAACCGGCCAGGAACTGAACGACCGCAACCAATGTATATAGGAGGAAGTCGTTCCAGGATCGTGTGCGAAGAGATCTCTCGGCGAGGAGGAGGACCCAGGGAAACCAAACCGCCGTCTGAAAGTGGTCCAAGAGATTGGTCAGAGAAACAATCAAACCGCCGAAGGTGAAAAGAATCGAACCGATCAGGGCCAAATAGGGGGGATAGCTCCACCGGCGGCACAGAGCATAACTACCTATAGCCGCAACGAGAAAATGAAAGACATAGAGAAAGCGAAGAGCATCAAAGAATGGAAGGACCAAAAATACGAGATGGGGGGGATAAAAGGCTCCGGACTGAATATTGGCTGCCAGAGGAAACCCCATCGCGACATGCCGGTTCCATAGCGGCAACTCGCCCGCTTGAACGCTCATCGCGAGATTAAATCGCATCGGATAGAAATAAGGACCCAGATCGCGGTAAAATGGGATTTTGCCGGCCCTGACAATTTCGTCAGTGAACCAAAGAACCATGACAAGCACGCAAAAGAGCGCCACAAGCTCCGGACCGATGGCTGGTTTGTCGCTACGTTCGGGGGGCATGGCAGGAATTATATAGCATCCGATCCCAGCTATAAACCGATGCGGAAAGATCTGATTGCCGATCTCTTCAAGAAGGAGGAAACCTACTGGTGGAACGTAGCCAAACGGGAGATGGTCTTTCGTCTATTGAATAGCCTGGGATTCCTAAACGAGGGCAGAGACAACGCGATCGCGGCGGACATAGGATGTGGGGCTGGGTTCACGGCCAAGGCCTTTGATAGCCACTACCGGATGGTGGGCGTTGACGTGTCCATAGACGCCCTGCAATTTTGCCAGGGACGCGGGCTAAAACGCCTTTGCCAGATAAATACGGAGCGCTTCTCGCTCCCCTTCAAATCGGAGTCTTTCCACCTGGTCTTGGCGCTGGACGTGATTGAGCACTTAGAGGATGACGTCTACGCCCTGAGGGAATGCCGACGAATTCTAAAGAGCGACGGCAAATTGATAGTGACGGTTCCAGCGTTCATGGCCTTATGGAGCCCGTGGGATGAGGCCCTAGGGCACCGGAGGAGGTACACGGCCCGGGATCTGGCGGAAACGGCCAAAAAGGCTGGTTTCCAGATAGACAGGTTGAGTTATATGTTCTTTTTCTCTTTTCCGCTTGCGGTACTCATCAGGTACTTGAAACGGACCCTCCAGAAGGACCCATCGCGTTATTCCTCGGATTTTATCCCTATCCCGAAGTTGGCTAACCAGTTGCTCATTCTGGTTGGGCGAATCGAGCAATGGATCCTCACCAGGCTTCAATGGAACCTCCCCATCGGCCTATCGGTGATCTCGGTGATGACAAAGAGGGGAGACGTTGGATGAAACGAGAGGCGAATAAACCTGACCTTTCGTTGATCATTCCCGCCTATAACGAGGAGGCCCGCATCGGCAAGAGCCTAGATCGAATCTTACGGTTTCTGGAGTCTCAACCCTATGCCTCCGAAGTCATCATCGTTGACGACGGCAGCCGAGACCGGACCGCAGAGATGGTTAAGGAACATTTCGGCGGACACCCGGGCCTGCAACTTCATCGCCAGCCGGGCAACCTGGGAAAGGGGATGGCGGTGCAACGGGGCATGCTTCTTGGAAGCGGCAAATACCTCTTTTTTTCCGATGCGGATCTCTCCGTGCCCATCGAGATGCTACCGGTCTTTATCGCCCGCCTGGAGAACCAATCCGATCTTGCGATTGGGACACGGCAAAAAAGCGGTGCTGTGATCGAAATTCATCAACCGCGTCATCGGGAACTCATGGGAAAGGTTTACACAAATCTCTCCAACTCGATGCTCGGTGTGCTGGTCTCCGACTTTACGTGTGGTTTCAAAGGCTTCCGCCGGGACATCGCTAAAGATTTGTTTTCCCGACAAAGACTCGGCAACTGGAGCTTTGACGCTGAAATTTTATATTTGGCCCACCGTAAGGGATACCGGATCGCTGAGATTCCGGTGACCTGGCGGAACGACCATGCAACCAAGGTAAAACTCTGGAAAGATGTGATCACCTCTTTTCTGGGGCTGGTCCAGATCCGTCTCTTCGACTTGCAAGGGAAATACCGGTGAGCAACATGGACACGGTCGCCAAACGGCTCTTGCCCCGGCTCCTCCCTTGGTTGCTCGGAGCCGCAGCCTTCCTCCTGGTTGCCTCTACCGCCTCTCACTACGGGCTGGGTTGGGACGAGCCACGTTACTTTCATGCTTCAGACCTGGAAACTCGGTGGATCCTAGGGTTTGGCGAGGACCTTCTCAAAGGCCAAGTGGCAAGGAGTCTGGACGACAACACCATAAAAGCGGCATGGTACTGGCAACCCTACTATGTCCCTCATCCCCCCTTCTCCCGAATCGTTTCCGGTCTCACTAAGGCTATTTTCTTCCCGATCTTAGACAAGTTCACCGCTTACCGCCTTGCGCCAGCGCTGTTCTTCGGTCTGCTGGTTACCGTGATGTATGTGTGGATCGCCGAGGTTTTTTCTCCCGTTGCGGGCCTTTTTGCCGCGCTGAGCCTCGCAGTCATGCCCAACTTGTTCGGTCTCGCCCATATTGCCCTGACCGATATTCCCCTGACGACCCTATGGTTCCTCACCGTTTACTGCTTCTGGCGCGGCCTTAAAAGCTGGCGCTGGAGCGTTCTTCTCGGGATCGTATGGGGACTGGCACTCGCAACCAAATTCCCGGCTTTTCTCATACCCATTCCCCTTCTTCTGTGGGCTCACCTTTACCATCGCCAAGCCTACGCCAACAACCTGTTCGCCATGATTTTTCTGAGCCCTGTCGTTATGGTGATCTCCAACCCTTACCTATGGCACCAGACGCTGCCACGGATCGCCACGTTTCTATACGATAGCGTTAGCCGCGGTTTCCGGCCCGAAACCAATTTTCCCATCTTCTTTTTCCACGAATACTACACCACGAGCACGCTCCCGTGGTACTACCCTTTTTTCATGATTGGAGTCACCGTACCGGAGCCCATCCTGTTCTTAGCGCTCGCCGGCATCATCTCCATGGTGTGGCTCAAGCCCCAACGCGAAATCATCGCTCTTTTTCTAGTAAACGCCGGCTTTGTCCTGGTCACCGGGCTTTTTCCTGGTGCTGTCCTTCATGACGTCACCCGACTGATGCTTCCGGCCATGCCATTTGCTGTGGGCCTAGCCAGTTGCAGTTTCTATGTCCTGGTTAGATATCTGACGGAGGGGGGGTGGAGGATTACGGCCATCCAAAGAATCGCAGGCCTTCGTGCTAAAGTTATCGGAGGCCTGTCTTTCTTACTCCTTTTCCCGGCGGCCTTGGATTTATTCGCTTATCATCCCTACGAACTGAGCTATTACAACCGCTTGGTGGGGGGCATCAAAGGGGCGTACGAGCGCGGCTTGGAGGTCACTTACTTCATGGAGGCCTTTACGCCGGGATTTCTCCAGTACCTAAACGGAAGGCTCCCTCCCAACGCGACCATCAACGCTTCCTTCAGCAACTTCATGTTCCGATATTACCAAGGCGAAGGCCTTCTACGGCCCGACCTCAAAATCACGGACTCTCACGATTTCGACTACTACATCCTGCTCAATCGCCGAACCACTTTTTCAGACGCGGACACAGCCTTCTTAGCCACCAAGCCCGTGATCCACGATGCTTGGAGATTCAACGGCGTGCCTTTCGTTTACATCCTTGAGCCGCGGCGCGGCGTCGCACAAAGCGCCCCGCAGAGCCCTAGCTAGGATCAAAAGCCTGGTCTACGCCTGGAGAGAAAGACAAGGCCTACGGCGGCCAACCCGCATAGGGTCATCAGAGAGACCGCAAGGCCGATCATAAAGGAGCGAGGCTGATAGCGAAACTCCACGACGTGTTCTCCCGCTGACAATGACACCGCGCGAAAAAACAAATTTGCCCGCAATATCTCCCGCTCCACCCCATCCACATAGACCCGCCACCCCGGATAGTACGAGTCTGCCAACACCAACACCCCAGACCCGCTCAGCGACGCCTGCAACGCAACCTCCCGGTTACCATAAGAAACAATGTCTGCCCGCGCGCGAGGACCTTGCGCCGCACCAAGCTCCAACGGCCGCTCCAAAATCACCTGCCTCAGCGGATCAAACCTCTCGCTCGCAAGCTTCCCCAGGGTTTGCACCGCATCCCCCTCCACCACTACCTCTCCCACTACGTAGGCCTTCGGCACTATGCGGTTCAACCGGTATAGCCACGCCGGATACTCCGGAAGATGATGCACCAGCGTCATGTCTCCTTCAGGCATCGGCTGAAGACTGATCAAATACCTGACATTCAGAGCGCCCAGCAAACGGTAAAGCGCAGGCGGTGGTAGATTGCCCGCAACGCCAAGGAAAGTCCGGTAAGGGCGCCGCATGAGCGCATCCAGCTCCTGCATGTAGTCCACTCCGTAGAAAACGCCTGTGTTTGGAAAATACTGCCCGAAAATGAGCGACGTAAACTCAACGAAAGTGACCGGCCGTGGCAACTTGTAATAACTCGGATGAACGTTGGACGGGCCGGGATAGTAGAAGAAGCGGCCGGACTCGCGCGCAGGAGCCTCGAAGATCTTCGGGCTATTCATAGCTACAGATGGTGCTAAAAGAAACTGGTACGGCTGGTGGATCGTCCAGAGGTCGACATAAACCAGACCGACCATTGCGGCTTGGAAGAACCAAGTCTTCAGCTTTCTCTTTTTCCAAAGAGCCAGGATCAGTAGCAGGCCCGCAACGAGCAAAACCTGCCGCTCCAGATAAAAGATGACCCCAGCCGAACTCCGAAGCGTTACTGACGGAGGAGCAGAGGTAACCCAAGATATTAAGCGAATCAGATACGAGGTCTCAAACCGGCAGAAAAGATACAGCCCGACCACGCCCGTAAAAACGAGGCCAAGGACAACGACCGTCCCTCTCGAGGCTTGAGAGTTCCGTTCGAGGAACGCGTATAGGCCCCTCATGGCCGCCCATAAAAGAAGCATGTAGCTCAAAAAGAAAAACTTCTCGGGAAAACGGAAAAGACCGAAAAGCGGAACGTAGCGGAAAAGCACCGGATAGACCGGGGTATGGCTTCCCATAGCCAGGGTCAGCGTTACCGCCAAAAGACCCAGGACGAGGGCCCTCTCCTTTCCGTCCGAATAGAGCATCCAGAGGGCAACCCCCAACACGGCGATAGTTCCCATGTAGTGGCTGATAAAAAATGGGATTTCCCGAAGGAAAAAGAGGTGCATACCGCTGAGCAGTTCGGAATCGACCTCCTTGTCGATGAAAAAGAGATTGATCAGGCTCAATGGGTCGAGCGACCATAACGCGCTCTCCCCGTATGGGATCGCGCGATACCCGCGGGATTGGAGAAAGAGTTCCAGAGTGGGCATGACCTGAACCATCGCCACCCCAATGACCAGGACATTCGCTGCTGCGTAGAAAAGAAGAGAACGAACCGGACGGACAACGCCGAACTCGCTTCCAACCCTCACACCATCGAGAAGAAGAAGCCCCGAATTCATCGCATAAAGCTCGGGAGATCCGCCCAAGAACTGAAGCGC
>Ga0209751_10001923_pt1 | contig 21079 bp, 21 predicted proteins | sample RifCSP13_1_FD_184019 | JGI IMG/M metagenome (GOLD analysis project Ga0209751, IMG submission 184019) | Soil microbial communities from Rifle, Colorado - Rifle CSP2_sed 13_1 (SPAdes) (version 2) | ecosystem: Environmental > Terrestrial > Deep subsurface > Rock core/Sediment | place: Rifle... | reverse complement strand
CGGTGGCTGATGCGGCTTTCGGATGCCGAGGAAGTCTATATGCGGGCCTACCCCGTCGCTCCACCGGGATTGCGCGAGCGCGATCTGTTCGAAGGCGTGGGAAGCGAGTGATCACTAGTCAGTGGCCAGTAGTCAGTGATGGTTGAACGATGGTTGGCGATCACCTCGGACCTCATCAGCTCCCACCGGCCGCGGGGGGCATTCGTACCCGCGGGCACGTAGGGGCGACGCGTCTCAGGGATTCCTCGATCGGCCCCTCGCTGAGCTCGGGGCCTCCTCGGAATGACATTACGAGAAGCGTCGTGGATTCAAGGTAACTGACCGCTGATGGCTGATCGCTGTCCGCTATTCCCTTCTCACCACAAACACAACAACTCGCTTCGGCCCATGGACCCCGATCGTCAGCGTCATCTCGATGTCGGCCGTCCGCGAGGGGCCGGAGACCAGGACGAGCCCCGAGGCGTCCTGCAGCCAGCGCGGTCCATTGCTGAGGAGCCAGGCCTCCAAAGAAGAGTAGATGTCGGCCGCGTCCAGCACGGCCAGATGGAGCGGCGGAAGGAGGCTGGCCAGCTGCGACCGTCCGGGCCCGCTTGGAAGGACGAGCGTTCCGGCGTCCTCCAACCCGGCGACCGCGCCCGTGATTCCCGCGGCCATGCGAGCGTAGCGCGATAGTCTCGCCGAGCGCTCCTCTGCCGGTCCATCCGGGACCTCCGGCTCGATGAGCCGCAGGCCGTCCGCCTCGAGGCGGGTGAGGATGCCGTCCATGGTGGGGCTGCTACGGCCCCAGGCGAGCAGTTCACCCACCCCCTCACGCCGGAGGAACTGCGAGATCTCGAAGGCGATCGATTCGCTGCGACATTCGAAAACCTCACCCCCGATGCGTTCGACCGCTTCCATGAACGTCCGCGTAGCCCTCGCCCCCCTGGCCCCCTCTCCCGACCGAAACGGTCGGGAGAGGGGGTTCGGGGGTGAGGGTAATGCCGGGGCACCCTTTGATCCGTCGGCCACGGATGGCTCTTTAGCTGTGGCAGGGGCTTCCACTCTCTGAGCGCTGAGCTCCCACCGCTGGCGGAAGGGCCGGCGATCGAACCGCGGGAAGTCGCGCCTTTCCGTCCAGCCGCTCATCGGTGGAGGCAGCCGGCGAATCCACCCGCCGGTCCCGGGCGCCGCCCTTGAGGCCATCGCCGCCAGGCGCTGCGCCCACCGGTAGCGGTTAGGGGAGGCGATCGTCCAGGCGAAAAGATACATTCCGGCGCGCAACCACGGCGACGGCCGTCCCGTTCGTGTCTGTTCGCCCCGCACACGCAGCAGTAGAGCCGGAAGGTCGATGCCAACCGGGCACGCGTCGCGGCACGCTCCACAAAGAGTCGAAGCGCGTGCCAGATGGCCGAAGCGACCGACTCCCCACAAGGCCGGTGAAAGGACGGAGCCGATCGGGCCCGGGTAGGCGCTGCCGTACGCGTGACCACCGATCTCCTGATACACCGGGCACGCATTCAGGCACGCCCCGCAGCGAATGCACGACAGGGCCTCCGCCAGGGTGGATCCCCGAACCGCGCTTCTTCCGTTGTCGACAAGCACCACATGCCGTTCGAACGCGCCATCCGGATCGCCCGCGCCGCGCGGTCCCTGCAGAAGAGAAACGTAGCTCGTGCGCGACTGGCCCGTGGCCGCCCGCGGCAGCACGTCCAGCATGACGCCCAGATCGGCCAGCGAGGGAACCAGGCGCTCGATCCCCATGACGGCGATGTGGAGCGGCGGCAGACTGGTCACCATCCGCCCGTTGCCCTCGTTCGTCACGAGGCACAATGTCCCGGTCTGGGCCACGGCGAAGTTGACGCCGGTGATTCCGGCCTCGGCCTCAAAGAAACGGTCGCGCAGGGCCCGCCGCGCGGCGGCTGTCATCTCCGCCACCTCGGTCGTGAAAGGCACGCCGAGGTGCTGCTCGAAGGTCCGTCCCACATCCGCTCGGCGCAGGTGGATGGCAGGAGCCGTGATGTGCGCCGGAGCCTCCCCCCGCAGCTGGACGATGAACTCGCCCAGGTCGGTCTCGACAACTTCGATCCCGGCGGCGAGCAGTGCCCGATTGAGTCCGATTTCCTCGGTCACCATCGACTTGGCCTTGACGACCCGATGCACGCCGTGCGACTGCAAGATGGCCAATACCGCATGGCAGGCGGCGGCCCCGTCCTTCGCCCGATGGAACACGACTCCCTGGCCCTGCAGTTGGGCGGTAAAGGCGTCCAGATGCGCATCGAGTTCGGCGATCGTCCGACGCCGGACCTCCGCCGCCTGCCGTTTCCGCGCCTCGGACTCAGGCAGCGAGGCAAAGGCCGCTTCCCAACCGGCGCGCCGACGCTCGGCGTTCTTGTCGAGCGCTTCCTGGAGCGCCGGATTGGCCAGTGCGGCACGTACGCCAGTGCGGAAGGCCGTCGTCATTGCAGACCGTTCCATTCGCCCTCGAGGGCCTGAGCCAGGTGGGCGCAGCGTACGGCCGCCCCGCTGCGCCGCAGCCCCCCCTCCAGGTGCATCAGGCACCCGACGTCGTTGGCCACGACCAACCCTGCTCCGCTCATCTCGATCTGGTGCAGCCTTCGCTCGAGCATCGCCGCTGAGATCTCCGCGTGGTCCGCGGCGAAGGCCCCTCCAAAGCCGCAACATTCCGGCTCGAGGGCGGCCACCGGCGCGCCGAGCGCGGTCTCCAACAGTCGTCGCGGCGCGGCGTCGATCCCCAACCCGCGTTGAAGGTGGCAGCTGGCGTGATAGACGACCGCAGGGCCCGGCTGCGGCGAAGGTGTCCAGTGGACGACCTCCACCAGGAATTCCGAGAGCTCGAAGACCCTTTCCGAGAGTCGCCGGGCGCGCGCCGACAGCTTCGCTTCCCCGGCGAACAGCTCCGGATAACCATGACGGATCATCGCCGCGCACGATCCGGAGGGCACGATCACCGGAACTTCGCGGCTTTCCAACAGAGCCATTGTTCGCAGGGCTTGCTGCCTCGCCAAATCGCGAAAGCCGGTGTTGAACAGGGGTTGGCCGCAGCACGTCTGCCCCCGCGGGAATCCTACCCGGACGCCGCCGCGGCGCAGCAGGCGAACGCTGCATTCGGCCACGTCGGGGAACAACGAATCGACCAAGCAGGTGACGAAAAGATCGGCGTCCACCGTCCCCATTATCCTGCCGGCAACGGTTGCGCGCCAGGCATGGTATGATGGGTTGCGCCTCGCCCTCCACCGCGAGGCGTTTGCATGCTCCGATGGAAATCCCGGCCGCGCCCAATCCCAACGGTTTCCGTCTTCCGACACGCCTTCGCCGGCTGCATGACCTCGCCTACAACCTTTGGTGGACTTGGTATGGCGGCGGGGATCGCGTCTTCCGCTGGATCGACGCCGAGCGCTGGGAGAGTACCGGGCACAACCCGGTCACGTTCTTGCGCCAGGTCCCTCGCCAGGCGCTCCAGGCCGCAACTCGCAATCCGATCTACCTCGACCAGTACGACTCCGTCGTCGGAGCGTTCGATGGGTACATGGCCGCTGCCGGCCGCGCATGGTATCCCCTCACCCACCCCGAACGCGTCGAAAGTCCGATCGCCTATTTCTCAACGGAGTTCGGGCTTCACGAGTCGCTTCCGATTTACGCCGGCGGCCTGGGAGTCCTTTCCGGGGATCACCTGAAGGAAGCCAGCGACTTGGGCATGCCGCTGGTGGCGCTAGGCTTCCTCTATACCCAGGGCTACTTTCGGCAGCACATCACCGAAGACGGCTGGCAAGAAGCCGATTACACCCCGCTCAACTTCGACGACTTGCCGGTGTTGCCGGCGCTCGATCAGCAAGACGAACCTCTGACGGTCTCGGTCGATCTTCCCGGCCGCGTGGTCCATGCCCGGCTATGGCGCGTCCAGATCGGACGAGTCCCGCTGTATCTGCTCGACAGCAACGTCGCCGACAACCTACCGGCCGATCGAGAGCTGACGGCCCACCTGTATACCAGTGACCTGGAGGCGCGGCTGGCCCAGGAGGTGCTCCTCGGTCTGGGCGGGGTGCGAGCGCTGCGAGCGCTCGGCTACAACCCGGCCGTCTGGCACATGAACGAGGGGCACTCGGCGTTCCTGGCGCTCGAGCGGCTGCGCGAGCTGATCGCCGCCGGCCGAACTTTCGCTGAAGCCGAAGCGCGAGTTGCCCGGTCGACCGCCTTCACCACACACACACCGGTGCCGGCCGGACATGATGAGTTTCCCTTGTGGCTGATCGACAAACATTTCGCCTCCTACTGGCCGCAGCTCGGCCTCGACCGGGAAGCGTTTCTCGACTTGGCCCGCCACCGTCACCCGTGGGGCGAGACCTTCAGCATGGCGATTCTGGCGCTGCGCCTGTCGGCCGCCCGCAACGGAGTCTCCGAGTTGCACGGACGGGTAGCGCGCAAGATGTGGTCCTTCGTCTGGCCGGACCGGGCCGAAGCCGACGTGCCGATCGAGTACATCACCAACGGCGTCCACACCGGCACCTGGCTCGCCCGCCGGATGAAGGAACTCTACGACCACTATTTGGACGCCGGCTGGTCGGAACGCATCGATGACCCGGTGGTCTGGCAGGGAGTCGACCGAATCCCCGACAAGGAGTTGTGGGAGACGCGGCGCCATCTCAAGCGCAAGCTGGCGGCGCGGATGCGCGACCGGTCGCGCCGTTTGTGGTTGACCGATCGCCACCACCCGGTGCAGGTCATCGCCAGCGGCGCCCTGCTCGATCCGAACGCGCTGACGATCGGCTTCGCCCGGCGCTTCGCCACTTACAAACGCGCCCACCTGCTTTTCCAGGACTTCGATCGGCTCTTGCGCCTGTTGCACCGGCCGGGCATGCCCGTGCAGATCATCTACGCCGGTAAGGCCCACCCCGCCGATGAGCCGGGCAAGCGCCTGATCCAGGACGTCTACCGGCGAGTGAAGCAGGCCGAGACGGGCGGCCGTTTGGTGTTCGTCGAAGACTACGACATGAATCTGGCGCGCGACCTGGTGCAGGGGGTCGACGTCTGGCTCAACACCCCGCGGCGTCCGAACGAAGCCTGCGGCACTTCGGGCCAGAAGGCGGCCCTCAACGGGGTGCTCAATCTATCGGTGCTCGACGGCTGGTGGCGCGAGGGCTACAACGGCGAGAACGGGTGGGCGATCGGGCCCGATCAAGACTCGGGCGACGACGAGGCCGACGCCGAAGCGCTCTACGCCTTGCTCGAAGACGAAGTCATCCCGCTGTACTACCTGGAACGCTCCGCCGACGAGCTGCCACGGGAATGGCTCGGCCGGATCCGCGAGTCGATTCGGACGCTCGCCCCGCGCTTCAGCATGCGTCGTATGGTGCGGGAGTACGTCGAGCGGATGTACCACCCGGCGCAGCAAGAGCTCGAGCCGCATGCTTGAGACGTTCGAGCTTTCCCCGCTGGCGATGGCGGTGGCGATCTTCCTGTTGCGCGTCTGCGACATGGCGCTCGACACCTTGCGCGTCCTGTTCCTGGTGGCCGGCAATCGTCCCGTCGTCTGGTTCCTGGGCTTCTTCCAGTCGGCGATCTGGGTCGTGGCCATCACCAGCGTCCTCGGCCATCTCAACAACCCCCTTGCCTGGATCGGTTACGCCGCCGGCTTCGCCACCGGCAACGTCGTCGGCATGATGATCGAGGACAAGCTGGCGATCGGGTATCGCCACTTGCGCGTGATCAGCTCCCGACACGGCGCCGAAGTGGCCGAAGCCGTGCGCCAGGCAGGCTACGGCGCCACCGAGCTCGCCGGCCACGGGCGGGACGGAGCGGTCGCCGTGGTCAATGCCAGCGTGCGCCGCCGCGATGTAGACCGTGTGGAAACTCTGATTCGTGAGGCCGATCCCGAGGCATTCATCGCCGTCGAAGAGATCCGGCCCGTCCATCGCGGTTACTTCCGGCCCTGACCCACAGCAAACCTCGAACCCGGATCGCTCCAGGTGGGATTACAAGACGGTTCTCCGATCAGGCGGGCGCCGTCGACGGGTTCACACATGTGTCTGCGTTTCAGCCGTGGGCCGAAGGATTCCCCATCTCCCTGCTTACAAACGCCTACCGATCTGGGTCCGAAGCCAGGGGATGGCGGAGCTGCTTTTAGGCTCCGGCGGCCTGCGGCCGCAAATCTGCCGTCCACGCCAGGACATGGAGGCGGTGCGGCGGTGCCGGGGCCGGTGCGCCGATCGTCTTTTCGCGGGGCCATAGGGGCGAGGCGGTCGGGCGCCACAGGCCATTGAGATCTCACGACGTGGATTTGTGCCCACCGCGGGGCACACTCTTCCTATGGTGACCTAACGTTGACGATGCGATGATTGCGGGGGGTACACCCCCCGGGTATAATCCCGCCACCCGCGGCCTTCCAACCCAGTCTTGATGGTCGGCCGCGGCCACCCCGTGCACAACAGGGCGCGATGGCCGTCAAGGGCAACCTGCGTGACTTCAGTGTCACGCAACTTTTCAACCTCATCAACCTGGCGCGCAAGACGGGCACTCTGACCATCGAAGGCCCGTCGGAGGCGGCCTGGATCTCCTTCAACCAGGGGAAACTGATCTATGCGCAGCTCGGTAGCGAGGACGGATCGCTCATCGGCATCCTTTCGCGCAGCGGAAAACTCAACCCCAAACAGACTCAACTCATCCGCGCCAATGCCAGCGACAAGAACGACAAGGAGCTCGGCCTGTTGCTGATCAACGCCGGCTATCTCTCGCAGCAGGACGTGCTGGCGGGCATTCGCGAGTACTTGCTGGCCAGCGTCTACCGTCTTTTCACCTGGTCGGAAGGGCACTTCCGCTTCGACAACGACGTCCTGCCGCCCGAAGACCGGATCACCTTGCGCCTCGACCTCGAGAACATCATTATGGAGGGCACCCGTCAGTTGCAGGAGCACGAGCAGCTGATCGAGGAGATCCCCAACCTGGACATGGCCCTCAACTTCGTCGAGCGTCCCGGCGCCAACATCCGCGATGTCAACCTCAATGTCCAGGAGTGGAAGGTCGTCTCCTACATCAACCCCAAGAACACCATCCGCCAGATCGGCAAGGCCAACAAGATGAGCGACATGGAGGTCCGCCGGATCGTGTTCGGGTTGTTGCAGGCCGGGCTGATTGAGATCGTTCGCCCGGAAGGGATGCCGCTGCCGCCGCAGGCCCGCCAGCTGCCCCCGGTCGACAAAGCCAAGCAGGCCACGCTCGTCGAGCGGTTGATCGGCCGCATCCGGACGATCTAGTCGAGGCGCAATCATGCAAACCGTCAAGATGGTGGTCACCGGACCGTTCAACGCAGGCAAGACCGCCTTCATCCAGTCGGTCAGCGAGATCGACGTCGTCTCGACAGAGCGCAAGATTTCGACCGAGGCCGAGCGCGTCAAGGAAACGACGACGGTCGCCATGGATTTCGGGCGCATCACCGTCGACGACGATCTCGTGCTGTACCTGTTCGGGACGCCGGGCCAGAAGCGATTCGACTTCATGTGGGAGATCCTCTCGGAGGGCATGCTCGGCTTCATCGTCATGGTCGACAGCTCACGCCCCGAGACGTTTCGCGAGGCCAAGGGCATCTTGCAGACCTTCCGGGCCTACGCCCCCACCCCGTACGTCGTCGCCGCCAACAAGCAGGACAAGGAGGACGCCTGGGCCGTCGAAGATCTGCGCATCGCTCTCAAGCTCGACAGCAAAGTGAAAATGCTTCCCTGTCAGGCCGGCGACAAAGAGGCGGTCAAGAAGGTCCTGCTCGAGTTGCTCTACAGCATCCTGGAAGAGATGAAAGGCAAGTAATCTCCCTCCCGGCACGGCGCCACACCACCGTCCTCCGCCGGTCCCGGCTCGTTGTCCGTTTCGCCTCGACAGCTCCGGTTCTCCAGAGCCTTCCTGATGGTTTCCGGCGTCCGCGGCCCCCAACAGGCCCTCCCTGAAAATGAGTTGCCCTCGCCGCGTCGCTGGCGGAGAGCCAGCTGCGGCCTGGCTGGATTGATGGTGGTGGCCGGGGCAGCCTTGTCGCTGATACTCTCGTTCGGCCCTCCGATGGGTGAGAGCGTGCCCACGTCTCCACCGGGGCAGCTGATCGCAGCCGGGACGGATCCCGGTCCATACTCGACCGATCCACCGACCTCGGGAGTCCATTTCCCGGTGGGACTGCGCTCTGGGTTTTACGAACCAGAATCGGCTGCGACCCTCCCCCGATTCGCCGCCGGTTATCTGGTCGCCAACCTCGAGCGTGGCGATGTCATCGTCTGGTACAACTGCGCCACCCTCGAGAGCGGCGCCTGTACGGACTTGAAGGGCCAGATTCGATCGGCGATGGACCTGCTGGGGGGCGAGCATATCATCGCCTTCCCGTGGCCTTCGCTTGAGCAGCCGGTCGTTCTGACCGCATGGGGGCGTATCCTCCGCCTGCCGTCGTTCGACCTCAAGCGCGCCATTGGTTTCATTTTTGCCCATCGAGGGCGAAGCGCGAATGCGGCCTCGACCCCCACCCCATCCCTCCCCCTCTCAGGGGGAGGGGAGGGTGGGGGTGCCGCCTCTCCTTGACCACCATCTCCCTCCGCGATACACTTCTCACCATACAACCGAAACGGGGAGCCCGATGCCTCGGGCTGAGAGGAGGGCAGGCGGCCCTCGACCCGCAGAACCTGATCCGGGTAATGCCGGCGTAGGGATGGCGGCCCTCCATCACTGAAGTCCCAGCCACTCCCTGCGCAGGGAGTGGTTTCGTTTTGTCCGGACATCTGGCGCTGATCCTGGCGAACGGCGAGCTCGACGACCTCGGCGTGATTCGGGCGAGGCTGGCCGAGCTTACGCCGGCGGTGGTTGTCGCTGCGGACGGCGGGGCGCGCTACGCCCGTGCACTGGGCTTGCGCCTGGACGCCCTTGTCGGGGACCTCGATTCGACTTCGCCCGAGCAGGCTGCCCGTCTTGGCGCGGATGGAGCGCAGATCGTCCGCCGGCCGGCGGAAAAGGACGAGACCGACCTGGAGCTCGCTCTGCTGCACGCCTTCGAAGGAGGCGTCGACGAAGCCATCGTGATCGGCGCCGCCGGCGGTCGGTTCGACATGACCGTCGCCAACGTCCACCTACTTCTACATCCCTCGCTCGTGGGGCGACGGATCAGCCTGTGGGTCGGCAGCCAGACGGCCTACCTGTGCCGGCCTCCCGGCGGGGAGATCGACGGCGAATCCGGCGACACAGTCAGCCTGATCCCACTAGGAGGGGATGCCCAAGGCGTGACAACCCATGGGCTCGCATTTCCCCTGAGCGGCGAGGCGCTCGCCGGCGGCCCAGCTCGCGGGGTCAGCAATCGAATCACAGTGCCCCCCGCCCATGTCGATCTGGTCTCGGGCGTGCTGCTCGTCGTCCACACGCCTCATACCGAGCTCCCCGCGAGCTCAGAGCTCGCGGGGAGCTGATGCATGGAGGTCCGCCATGACCATCGATCCAAACCGAACGGTCAACGTAGCCGTGCAGGTATTGCCTCTGGCAGCTGATCCCTACCCAATCCTTGAGCGCGCCATCGCCGTTATTCAAGCTAGTGGCCTGCGCCACAAGGTCGATGCGATAGAAACCGTCACCCCGCCGCCCTCCGTTAATTCCTCTTAGGAAGGCGGCGGGGTCATGGAAGGGCCGCTCGATCGATTGCTCGAGATCGCCCGCCTGGCGCACCTGGCATGCATGAAAGGCGGCGCCCGGCAGGCGGTGACCGTGATCAAGATCGGCGACCGTCGATCCGGCTCGACCATCGCCGAGAAGGTCGACAAGTCCCGGATGGATCGATGAAGCAGAAGGCGGGGAACGCCCGAAGACAGCCCCAGCCGGAGGCTGCGCCCGGCCGAAGGTCCAGCCTGGCGGGTCAGGTCCTTCCGCCGTTGGCCATCCTCGCCCTGACCGTGCTCGGCTGGGCCGTCCTGGCCGACCGCAGCGGATTGTCGAGTTTCATCCTGCCTTCGCCGGCAGACGTGGTTCGTGCCGGCTGGGAGACGCGCAGCCAACTGATGCCCGCGCTGAGAACGACTATGGCCGAGACCGCTGTCGGGCTGCTGGTTTCGATCCTCCTGGGGGCTTCGATCGCCGCCGCCATCGATCTCTCGCCGTTCCTGCACCGCGCTCTCTATCCCTTGCTGGTCGCGTCACAGACCGTCCAGGTCTTGGCCATCGCTCCTCTGTTGATCATCTGGTTCGGCTTCGGGATGACCTCCAAAGTGTTCATCGTCGTTCTGATCTGCTTCTTTCCGCTGACACTGAGCATGGCCGATGGCCTGGCCTCCGCCGATCCCGATCTGGTGGCGCTCTTCCGCGCCATGGGCGCCCGCCGCGGCCAGATCTGGCGCATGATTCGTCTTCCGGCCGCCCTGCCGGCCTTCTTCTCCGGCCTGAAGATCGCCGTCACCTACAGCGTCGTCGGCGCCACGATCGCCGAATGGGTTGGCGGCACGCAGGGCCTCGGGCTGTACATGCTGCGGTCCAAGAACGCCCTGGCGACCGACCAGGTCTTCGTCGCCATCCTGGTCACTTCAGCGGTCAGCATTGGCTTGTTTCTTCTGGTTTACGGCATCGAACGCCTGGCGCTGCCCTGGTACTACACCAGCCAGCGCAGCGAACAGTGGGACGAGACGGGGATCTTCTAAGGCAATCAATCGGTAATCGCCAATCACCGACCTCGCCTCGACGAAGATTGGAAAATAGAGATTGGCGATTGGAGACCGGTCACTGGTCGCTGGTGACTGGTGACTGGTGCCGGTGTCCGGTCAGGGATGGAAAGAGGGAGTGCAATGGGCATGAAATGGTTGCTGCTTTTGACCGTCACCCTCGCAGGCTGCACACCGTCGGCGGAAACGGAACCGACGCTGCGGCCGGTGACGCTCATGCTCGATTGGGTGCCGAACACCAATCACACCGGCTTCTTCGTCGCCGAGCAGGAGGGTTACTTCGCCGACGAAGGCCTGCAGGTGGAAATCATCCAACCGGGCGAGGTCTACGCGGAACAGGCGGTTGCCAGCGGGGCGGCAGATTTCGGTGTCAGCTTCCAGGAACAGGTCACCCTGGCCCGAGGAGTCGACGTGCCGATCGTCTCGATCGCCGCGATCTTGCAGCACAACACGTCCGGCTTCGCGGCCCGGAGCGACCTCGGCGTGGAGGGCCCGGCCGACTGGGAGGGCTTGCGTTACGGGTCTTTCGGCAGCCCGTTCGAGAAACCGACCGTGGACGGTCTGATGGAATGCGCCGGAGGCGACCCCGGGGGCTTACAGTGGATCGAGACCGGGTTCACCGATCCGCTGGCCCTCCTGCAGCAGGAGCAGATCGATCTGGCGTGGATCTTCTTCGGCTGGCAGGGGATCCAGGCGCAGCAGCTTGGCCTGGACCTCGACATCGTGATGATGGAAGACCAGTTCGACTGCGTCCCGGATTACTACACACCCGTTCTGATCGCAAATGATTCAACGCTGACGGCGGATCCGGAGCTGGTTCGGTCGTTCCTCGCCGCCGTGTCCCGCGGGTACACCTTCGCGGCCGAGCATCCGGAAGAGGCGGCCGACATCCTGCTGGCGGCCGCCCCGGAACTGAACCCCGCCTTAGTGAAAGCCAGCCAGGCCTGGGTTTCACCGCAATACCAATCCGACGCCCCACGATGGGGCGATCAGACTCTCTCTCGATGGGAGCAGTACGCTCAGTGGATGGAGTCAACGGGAATCCTGGCCAAGCCGATCGATCCAGCCGAGGCTTTCACGAACGAGTTCCTGCCTTGAGGGAGGCCACCTTTTCCGGGGATCGCGTTCCCCTTCCCTCCCTGCAGGGCGTCGGCCCGGGGCAGGCTCGCCGACTGGAGCTGCGCCATGTCAGCATGGCCTTCCATGCCGGCGGACGCCCCTTCCAGGCTCTCGACGACGTTTCCTTCTCGGTGGAGCCGCGCGAGTTCGTAGCCCTGGTCGGACCTTCCGGCAGCGGGAAGAGCACGCTCTTCAACGTGATCGTCGGCCTGCTGCAACCGACTCGGGGCGAGATCGTCCTCGACGGGGAGGTCTGCCCGGACCGCCTCGGCCGATTCGGCTACATGCCTCAGCGGGACCTGCTCTTGCCCTGGCGCGACATCCTGGGTAACGTAACTACCCCTCTCGAGTTGCGCGGTGTACCGCTGGATGGGGCCCGGCGCCGCGCCTTGGAACTCTTCCCGCTATTCGGGTTGGAAGGCTTCGAGCGTTCATACCCTGCCGCCCTTTCCGGCGGGATGCGCCAGCGGGCGGCCCTGCTCCGCACGGTCTTGATCGACAGCAGCACGTTGCTCTTGGACGAACCTTTCGGGGCGCTCGATGCTCTGACTCGCCGGGAGATGCAGGACTGGCTGCTCGGCTTGTGGTCACGGCTGCAGCCGACTGTGCTGTTCATCACTCATGATGTCGACGAGGCCGTCTACCTCGCCGATCGGGTGCTCGTGTTCAGTGCCCGTCCCGGTCGGCTGATCGACGAGGTGGTGATCACGTTGCCGCGGCCGCGGCGACAGAGCATGGTGACGCTACCGGCGTTTGGCGCGCATGTCGCATCCCTGCTGGACGCTCTGGGAGTCAACGCGCCGTCGTCCGACCCATCCTCTGACGAAGGCGGCTTGCGGACCGGTGCCGGGCCGGCCGAGTAGACTCGGTGCAGTGACTACTCCCGGCGGCGTGGTGATCGTTCACAAGTACGATGCCCTTGGGCGCGAGGTCCGGTCGTGGCGCGCCACCGTGCGCGACGCTACGCCGACCTCGATCCGCCTGGAGGCGCGCTTCAACGGGAACGATGGAGTTCTCCAAGGCCTGGACCTCCGGCGCGGCGATCGCTTCCTCGAAACCTACTATGCCGACCGCCGCTACAACGTCTTTGCCATTTTCGACGCCGTCACGGATCAGTTCAAAGGTTGGTATTGCAACATCACCCGGCCGGCCCGGATCGAAGACGGCCACGTCCACTTCGACGACTTGGCGCTCGATCTACTTGTCTTGCCGGACGGGACGATGCATGTGCTCGACGAGGATGAGTTTGAGCAGATCGATCTGGGCGAAGCAGAGCGGGTCGCGGCCCGAGCTTCACTCGAGGAGCTGCGGCGCCTGGCGCAGGTGCGGGCAGGACCATTCGACCCCGCCTCCACTGTTATTCCGCCTCTCCCAGGTGGTGCGCCAGACGAGGAATCCCTGTAATCATCCCCGACAAGCCTCCACGCTCGCACGTCGGTCACCCGAGGCGGGGCTCGCAAAGGCACCCATGGAGAGGATCCCGCGCTCCTACCCCGCAATGAGATAAGGCGCGAATCCAGCGGCCGGCGCCCCTTCGACTACGCTCAGGACGCCGGCCGCGGGCTCCCACCGACAGCGAAGGAAGCGTTCGCTACATCAACCCCGGGACCAAGAAACCGAGCTTGAAGATCGAGTCTCCGAAAGTGTAGAGATAATAGAAGAGCATCAGACACAGCGAGCATAAGCAGCAGAAGACAACCACAGCCACGATGATGATCAGCCAATTTCGTGATTTGGGTTGGGCCTCGCCACCCGACGGAACGGTCATGCTTATCTCCTCTTCCCTTGCGGCCGGCTTTCCCTCCAGGCGTCCGCCGGCAGCTTGATCAGGCCCACAGCCCAAACGGAATCAGCAGGCCGTAGCTTTGGTTCACTCCTTGGAGGATTCCGAGGGGCAATAGGACGAAGAACAGGCACGCCAGGCAGATCCCAATGACGCCCAGGCCGACGCCGATCCATCCCATGATGAGCCCGGCCAGAGCCAATCCGTCTCCGCTCTGGGCCCCGGCGCTGGCGGCGATTTCCTTTCGGCCCGATGTTGCCCGTGATGACGGCTACGATGCTTCCCACGAAGGGAAAGATGGTCAGGCCGACGATCCCGGCGATCAGGCTGACCAGAGCCATCGTATTCGTCGACGGGCCGGCCGTCGCTTGCGGTGTGGGTGCGGATTCCATCATCGTTGTCCTCCTCAGGACCAGATCAGGTGGAGCCGGTCGACATGGCGGCTCGCCGCCACAGCCACCAGACGAAGAGCGAGACGATCACGATCAGCAATCCTACGATCACGACCGGGACGACAATGGCCGCGATGGAAACAAACGCTGCCAGCATGTCCTCGGCCAGGCTCACCGGGACGTTCCCGATGCCGGCGGTTGTCGCCGTCACCGCCGGCCGGACAGCCGCCGCCTTGACCGTGTGCACGCCGCCCGCTACGAGCAGACCTGCGATCATCGCCACGACCGGGTGAACGCCGCCGGCCGCTCCGGTGCTGGCGGCGAACAGGACGGCACCGGCCGCCGGCCGCACGAAGGTCTGGATCGCGTCATTGACATGGTTGACCGCCGGCGCTTTGTCGGCGAAGAACTCGATCAGGGTCAGGACGACCAAGGCCCCGATGACCCACCAACTGGTCAGCACGTCCCACGGCGAGTTCAAGGTGAACCAATTCGTGAACCGGCCAAGCAGCGCAACGATGAGCAAAGGGATGTAGGCATTCAGCCCGGCGCTCGCCGCCAGGCCAAAGGCCGTGAGCAATCCACCAGCGGTATCCATTTCTCTTCTCCTCCTACAGGGCGAATCCCGCCCAGGTCCCGGTGAGGGTGTAGCGGGCCAGGTCGAGCAGCCCAATCTGCAGGATGGCCAGGGCAACTCCCGCCATCAGAGGCAGCGCCACGCCGCCCCACGACTCGGCCCGGTTCTCCCGGCGCAGAACCAACAGGACGACGACGGCGTACACCATCCCGAGAAGTACGAGCACGCCCGCCGCGCTGAGCAGCGCCAGCGGGTAGAGCACCAGCGGATTCTCGCTCAGCACCAGTCCCACCACCACGGCTCCCAGCAACAACAATACGCCCACCTCTCGAAAGGAGCGCAGCACCGGCTCGTCTTTCCAGCCGCGCCAGACATTCTGATTGAATCCGGTGAAGACGAGCACGCCCAGGGCCAGGCCCATCAACGTTCCCGTGATCAGGCGGAGTGTGTTGTTTGGCTCGTAGGCGTGCGGCGCCCCCGGGATCAGAGTCAGGTAGGAGTTGAGCCCATCGATCGCCCACGTCGCGGCGAAGATCCCAAAGAGCCCCAGCAACGCCGGGCGAGGGAACTTCCCGTAACGCAGCCGGCCGAGGCCGGCCAGACCGGCCAAGCCAACCAGAGCGCCGAGATACATGCCGGTGCAGCGAGCGCACAGCGGAAGGACACGCGTCCCTAGATGGAACGACCGGAGATCGATCCGATGGCAGACCGCGTACCCGATGGCGTCGGCCTTGCCCAGCAGACCTTCGGGGGTGAGCACGAGCCAGGCAACCAGCACCATCAGCGCCGGCATCAACAGGCCGACGGGTCCAATGCGCGCGGCCATCCGGTCGCGCTTTTCTCCCACGACGTGTGCGTCCATCGGCGTCATTATAGTCGAGCGACCCCGCCGAGTCTGACCATTGCATGACGGCCAGCCCGCGGCCCTCCTTGCGGCTGACATAAGACGATCGCGTCGGCTCCCTGGCGGTATAATCCGACCGCCTTCCTCGGTAGCTCAATCGGCAGAGCGGGCGGCTGTTAACCGCTAGGTTCCAGGTTCGAGTCCTGGCCGAGGAGCCTCCCCCTTTCTCAGAACACATCGCATCATTCAGACGGCAGGTTCCACTCCGTCTCGCCCTCGCGCAGCACCCTGTAAGGGAGCAGGCTGGGCTCGCGGAGCGAACGGGGTTCGAGTCCTGGCCGAGGAGCCTCGCCCCTTTCACTCGAGAACACATCGGCGCTCGGATGACTAGAGTTCCATCCCGTCCGTTTGCACCGCCCCAGGAAGAGCACCTTCTGCGGCTCGCTGGATCGCGAAGCATCCCTGAAGGGCGCAGTGGTGAGGGAATCCAGGATGGGGTCCGCATCAGCAGATCGGATTGACTAGACCCCTGCCCCCCAACTTCGTTGCGGCAGGAGGTAGGCACAGGCGTCGGGCGCGTGTTATGCCCGCCCCTACCGCAGCTCCCCACCCGAAGAGTTTGAACCGATGGCCGGGGCCGGAGCTGTGTCATTTTCCCTGCCGATGGGGGGATGTGCCCGGCAATTAGCCAGGGGCCGGACAGGCTGGGCGTGTCTGCTTAGGGGGCAATCCTGGGCTGAATCTCGGTCCAGCTCCGGCCGCCATCCGAGGTTGTGACGAGGGCGATCGCCTCTTCAGAACGCGCCACGGCCCATCCGAGCGCCTGGCTGACGAAACTGAACTGTCCATCCCAGGTCACGCTCTTGACTTTGGTCCAGGAGAAACCGCCGTCGAGCGTCAGGTAGAGGTCACGTCCCACCGACCAGCCCACTTCGGGGCCGATCCATTGGACCGGACCACCGGGGAAGGGAACGATCTGCCACGTCTGGCCCCCGTCGGAGGTCGAATAGAGGAAGGAAGCCACATCCCTCGGGTCGTAGCTTATGACGCAGTCGACGGCCAACCTGGCCGTGCCTGCCGATAGAAAATCCGGCGAGATGGACCGGCATGTACCGCCGTTGAACTTGGCGTTGATCTCCGCCGGGTCGTACAACGCCTCCGGAGCCGGCAGCGAATGTGACTCCCAGGTCAATCCGCCGTCGCTGGTCCAATCCACGATCACCGGCACATTAGGGCCTTGGTCGTAGGTCACTAACCCGAGGTGGGCATCGGCGAAGTCGACCCCCGACTTGCAGCAAACATCGATGACGCCTTCCGAGGAGCTGGGATCGATGATCCGCTCCCAGGTCAATCCTCCGTCGATCGTCCGGTACACACTGGTGTATTCGTGCGACATTCCATAGCCCGACGCCGCAAAGATCCAACCTGTCTGATCGTCGACAAAGGGCATGGCAAGCGGCAAGAAGTCATAGTCCGGCTCAATGGGGATGCTGGGCTGCCAGGACTGTCCCCCGTCGGCTGTGCGCCAGACAATCTTGCCCTCGTCCGGCTCATACCCACCACCAGGGTAGGAGTAGACCACCCAGGCATGGTTCCCATCAAGGAAGGCCGCGCCCGCCTCCTTGGGGTCGCGATCCGCAGGGGCCGCCGGCTCGGGCGGCGTGACGTCCTCCCAGGTCCGCCCGCCGTCCTGCGTCCGCAGGACATGGTCAAAGCTCGAGCTGCTGCCACCTAGTCCCCAGCCCTCGATTGAATCGAACATCTCAATGAAAGAAATCGTCACTGGCTGGCCGGGCGAAAGGCGATCGATCGGCGGTCCAGTGGGCGGGAGTGGGGGCTCGTAAGTCGGGGTCGGAGGCTCGATGGCCGCGGTTGCGGCCTCGCGCGTAGGCGATGATTCCTGCGTCGGAGGCGGGTTGGTTTCCGCCGGCGGCAAGGATGGGGTGGTCAGATCAACGTTATTCGCCGTCAGGCCGCACGCAGTCAGGGTCAGGCCGGTCAGGAGGACGCACAACCGCGGGAAGAGGGATCGGGTCATTGTGGGACTCCGTCCATCGACCAATCATTCACATGAGAATGCGCCAGACCGGGTAGCTCCCGGGAATCTATCATCCTACGCTTGGCCCGGTTCCGGTGAAGGGCTTGATTCAACCGCCGGGCGCGGGCTCACGGCCGGCAGGTTCGGCCAGCCGTACCCCGTTGCTGGCAGAGGTGCTCCGATCGGTTTTCGCTGGCACCGGGTGGGCCGGCCTCTAATGGCGAGTTAGCTCAGCCGCGGGACGAAACGTCCCGTGCGGGCTTTATAGGAGCTGTATTCCTCGCCGTACGCCTCTTCCAGGATCGCCTCTTCCTTGGCCACCCGCGTGCCCACGGTCACCACCAAGCCGGCCAAGAGCAGGCCGCCGATGAGGAGGTTGCCCGTCAGGAGCAGAAGGCCCACCATGAACAGGAACAGAACACCGTACATCGGATGGCGCACCCAATGGTAAGGACCGTGCGTGACCAGAGTATGCCGGTCGCGCACGCCGAGGACGGTGTTGAAGTTGGCCCCGAGCGCGCGATGGACCCAGATCAACAGCGCAAAGCTGGTGAGGACCATCAGCGCGCCCAGCCAGGATGCCCACGCCGGCAACGCGATCTCGGCCCATCCTAGGATCGCTGGCCGGATCATGTAGGCCACAAGGAGCCCAGCCAGGGGGATGGCGAGCAGCAATCGGAGAAGGATGCTGAAGCGTGTATCGCGAACATTCATCCGGCCCCCTTCCAGGCTGGCCCGTCGATGGTAATAGGCGCGGATACCCACAAACGACAGAAAGCTGATCACGAACAGGGTGTGGAAAACGTCGCCTTTCATTCGTTCACCTTTTTTTGTGACAAGTCACCGGTTACCTGTTACCAGTTATCAGTTGCCAGTTGCCAGTTGCCAGTTGCCAGTTGCCAGTTGGCAGTTGCGACCCTGTTTCCTGCTTACTGGTCACTGATTACTGATTACTGTTTACTGGTCACTAGTTATTGACCGCTGTCCACTAGAATTTCACCAGTAGCGCCGTCAGGTACATCACCGCCACGCCGGCGGCAAACCCCGCCAGGTTGGCCCAGGTGATCCAGGGTTCGGCGTGGCGCGCGGCGTCGTCGCGCAGAAGGCGACCGACCTCGACGATCACCTGCCAGATGGCCCCCAGACCGACGCCGAGGAAGATCGCCGCGACAAAGGGACTGTAGGCGAATCCGCCGATCCACGCCCCGGCGATCGCCGGCGCCCCGGCGAGAAGGGCCAGGGCCACGAAGGTGCGCAAACCCGGGCTGTACCCGGCCGGCGTGCCCTCGCGCCCGGGAGTGAGCGGGGCGGAGATGCCGATTCCCTCCGTGATGTTGTGCAGAGTGAATCCGACGACGAGAAACGAGCCGAGCGCCGCCTCTCCCAGCGAGAAGGCGGCGCCGATGGCCATCCCCTCGCCGAGGTTGTGCAGTCCGATGCCCAGCGCGATCAGCCCGGCGACGTACAGCGCCCGCGGCATCGTCCCCGAGTCGTCTCGCGGCCGACGGATCGCTCCGACGACCAGCAGGACCAGCCAGGTCAGCAGCGCGGCGAACAACACCAGAGCCTGGCCTTGGAGCACGTCCGGCAGCCCCGCCGCAACCTCGAAGGCCTCCAGGGCGGTGTCGATCAGCAGGAAGACAAGCATCCCGATCGTCAGCGCCAGTACGGCGTTGAGCGTCTTGCGGCCGAGGCGACGGAGGGCGGGAAACCAGAGCATCCCCAACGCCACCGGTACGATTCCGACGAAGACGCCGAGCAGGCCGTAGGCCAGGAACTGCTGCAGGCCGGGCGTAGGCGTCTCGACTGCGACCGGAACTTCGCCATCGAACGTCAGCCCCGTCGAGGTGAGGACGCGCACCGCGTGCGGTTCGGTGTAGACCCAGGGATAGGGGATGTCGATTGTGGCCCGCCCTAACCGCGGCACGGTGGACGAGGGTTCGATTGTGAAATCCCAATAGGCATCGTCGACGATGACCTGGGCGATGGTGACCGGCTCCGGTCCACCGTTGACGACGGTCGCACGGAATCCAGCGGGGGTGACATCGATCCGTTCGAAGCTGAGGATCTCGACCGGCGGCAGATCCGCTCGGAAGAACGACAAGGGGCTGGCGAACGCCAGCACGCCGAGCAGCAGAGCCAAAGCCACGAGCGGAACGGCCCAGGCCACCCAGCGCGGCCAGGATCGAGTCGGCTTGGGGGCGACCCCGGCGGCGCTCACGCCGTCACCTCGAAGAACCCCATCCATCCGAGCTCGACGAATTCACTCTGGTGCGCGTGGAACATGTACTTCCCCGGCTCGAAGCCCTTGAAATCGAACTCGAGGATCCCACGTTGCGCCTGACACTGCATGATGGTGTCGATGGTGCGGTGCGTGGGGCGCAGGGTCGTGCCGTGATCGTAGTAGTCGAAGAAGTTGGCGTGCAAATGCATCGAGTTGATCGGGTCGAACTCGGTCAGGTTGATCAGATACAACCGTTGGCGCTGGTCGCGTCGAATTCGGATCGGTTCGTTCATGTAGGCGAAGGCCACGGTGTTGACGGCATAGACTTCGTTGTCACCGTCGAAGTTGGTGTCGAATGCGTTCATGACCATCACCATCTCGTTGACGGCCTGGCTCTCCGTGTAGAGATGGTTGCGTGCTCGCGCCGAGGCCTCGTCCTCGCCTACGTGTCGCGCCGGGTCGGGATCGATGAGGAAGGCGCCGTACAGGCCCTTGTGGATATGACGCTTGAGCGGGGTGGCATGGCAGTGGTAGAGATGGCAGCCGAAGGGGAAAGCGTCGAACTCATAGACGGTCTTCCCCCCAGGTGCGATCGCTCCCGGCCCGACCCCCGGCACCCCGTCCATCGAGGCGGCGTGAATCCCATGGAAGTGGATCGTGTGCGGATGGTCACTCCCGTTGATGAACTCGATCCGAATCCGGTCGCCTTCGACGCAGCGCAGCGTCGGACCGGGCACGCGACCGTTGTAGACCCAGCCGGGGAAGAACACCCCAGGGGCGACCTCGATCTCCTTGTTGACCGCCACGATGCTGTACTCGCGCAGAGTCTGTCCGTTCGGCAGCGTGCTGACCGTCCCGAAATCCCAGTCGCGCAGCAGCGTTTGCGGGTCGAATCCGTTGCGCGCGTTGTCTACCTGTCCGACGGTGCCCATGCCGCCGTGCGACTCGTCGTCCCCATGATCCATTCCGGGCTGAGGGGTGGGCGTGGACTGCGCCGCCAACGGCAAGCCATGCTCGTGGCCAGCGTGGGTCCTCCCCGGGGCGAGCGTCGCCGCCACCGCGGTCGCCCCTCCGCTCAGCAATCCCGCCTTGAGGAAGTCCCTACGGGTGATCCGGCGGTCGCCGGGCTCCTTCGGCTCCATCGTTGTCGACTCCTTAGTTGACCGACAGGACGACCACATAGACGTCATCGGTCACGCGACGGCTCAGCGCGATCACCGATGGCGAGGTGGACGATTGGATGTGCAGCGGTCCGTCGAAGGGCCCGCGCTCCAACACGCGCAGGCGCTGCGGCGGCCGCAGCCCGAGGCGGTCGAGGTAGCGCAGCAGCTCGGGGTCGCGGTCGGAAACGCGCGAGATGGCGCCTTCCTGGCCGACGGCGAGATCGGTCAGGCGAATCTCGCGGCGGGCGGGCAGGCTTCCGTCGCGCTGGGGGATCGGGGCG
>Ga0209751_10001922_pt1 | contig 21096 bp, 19 predicted proteins | sample RifCSP13_1_FD_184019 | JGI IMG/M metagenome (GOLD analysis project Ga0209751, IMG submission 184019) | Soil microbial communities from Rifle, Colorado - Rifle CSP2_sed 13_1 (SPAdes) (version 2) | ecosystem: Environmental > Terrestrial > Deep subsurface > Rock core/Sediment | place: Rifle... | reverse complement strand
CGGCGCGAGGATCGCCCGGAGGAGCTTCCCCGGCCCGGGCCTCTGGCCGTAGAGGATGACACCGGCGGTGTAGACCCGGATCGCCAGGGCCGCCACGAGGACGATCGACAGGACGAGCAGCCCGTAGGCCAGCGCCAGCTCCCACGGCTCGACCCGGCCGACCGTCAGCCGGGTGAACATGACGAACGGGCTCCAGAACGGCACGAGGGACGAGAACCGGAGCAGGCCGCCGACGCCCCCCGACAGGGCCAGGACCGCCTGGAGGTAGCCGGCGATCCCGATGAGGCTCATCGGCAGGGCGATGACCTGGAGATCCTCGACCCGGCTGACGAGCGAGCCGGCGGCCGCGTAGATGAGGGCGTACAGCGTGAAGCCGAGGACGAAGAACGCCCCGTAGGCCGCGAACAGCGACAGCTCGATCCCGGCCAGTGGCGAGCCGGCCCCACCGGGCAGCCCGATCGCCCGGGCAACCGGATCCTGGAGCGCCAGGGCCGCGAGGGCCGGCAGGAGGATCGCGAGGTACTGGACGAGGCCGGCGACGCCGATCCCGACGACCTTGCCGAGGACGAGCTGGGTCGGGGACGCGGCGCTGATCAGCAGCTCCATGACCCGCGTCTCCTTCTCGACCGCGACGCCGGCCGCAACCCACATCCCGTAGATGACGATCGTCAGGAAGAGGACGACGACGAGGACCGTTCCGAGGAGCTGCCGGCTGGCGATGTCGATCGCCCCGAGCGGTGCGCCGCCGGCGGTCGGGCCGGCGGCGGCAAGGACGTCGAGGGTTGGAAAGAGGAAGCCCTCCCCGCCGGTTCGCGTCGACCAGTCGAGGATCGCCACGCCAAAGGCCCCGACCTGGACGAGCTGGGTCCGATCCGCGCCGATCCCCTGCCCGGTCAGGAAGGTGAATCCGAGCCGGCCACTCGGGTCGCGAGTCGCGACGATGGCGCCGGCGTAGATCCCGTTGGCCACCGCTTCCTGGATCCCGGCCCGATCGTGGGTGATCGGGAACTCGTACGGCTGGCCGGTCCGGCCCGACGTGAGGCTAAGGACGTCCGCCATGACGGTCGCGGCCTGGGTCGCGAGAACCGGGTCGTCGGCGACGATCGCGATCGTCGTCGTCGTGTCGCGGTCGAGGACCCGGATGATGACCGGCAGGAACGCGACGAAGACGGCGAGCGCGGCCAGGAGGACGGTCGAGGCGAAGAACGGGCGGCTCCGGACGCGCTCGACGAACTCGCGCCGGGCGACGATCCGGGCGTTGGGCAGGATCGGGTCCTCGCGGCCGATCACGCGACCCGCTCCTCGACGCCCGGCTCCGACTCGGGCTCGCCGGCGTCCGGCTCGTGGCCGCCTGCCGGGGACTCCGAGGCAGGCCCCGGGGCGAGCGTCTCGTCCTCCGAAGCGGGGTGGCCCACGAGCTCGATGAAGACCTGCTCGAGCGACGGGTCGGCGACCTCGAAGTGGCGGACCTGCGCTCCTCGCGCCAGCGCCGCCGCGAGGATCGTGTCGGGCTCGACGCCGGGCTCGAGGTCCAGCTCCACCCGCTCGATGCCGGGTCGCAGGATCCGGACCCCGGGAACCTCGCGCAGCCAGTCCATCCGCGGGTCGTCCTCGACCGACAGGACGACGCTCTGGCGGCCGGTCGAGCGCTTGACGTCCCGGAGCGACCCCGTGATCACGAGGCGGCCCCGGTCGATGATCGCGACCGACTCGCACATCGCCTCGACCGTCTCCATCTGGTGGGTCGAGAGGACGATCGTCTTGCCCCGGTCGCGGAGCTCGAGGATGGCCTGTCGGAGGAGGACGACGTTGACCGGGTCGAGGCCCGTGAACGGCTCGTCCATCAGCAGGACTTCGGGATCATGGAGGACGGCGGCCAGGAACTGGACCTTCTGCTGGTTGCCCTTGGAGAGCTCGTCGGCCCGGCGGTTGGCGAAGTCCGGGACCCGCAGCCGGGCCAGCCAGTCGATGGTCGTCCGGTGCGCCTCGCCTGCCGGCAGGCCGTGGAGACGGGCGAAGAAGACGAGCTGGTCGAGGACCGTCATCTTGGGGTAGAGGCCGCGCTCCTCGGGCAGGTAGCCCCAGGTCGCGCGGGGCAGCCGGCGGTGGTCACCGCCGCGCCAGCTGATCGTGCCCGTGTCGGCGCGGAGAACGCCCAGGGCGATCCGCATCGTCGTCGTCTTGCCCGCCCCATTCGAGCCGAGGAAGCCGAAGACGTGGCCGGCCGGGATCTCGAGGGACAGGTCGTCCAGCGCCTGGACGCGGCCGAAGCGTTTGCTCAGGCGGTCGATGACGAGCGACACGCGGGCGAGGATAGCCCCGGATCGGCGCGCCGTCCCGTGACCCGATCGTCCGGGTCCGGCGCGCGGGTCCGGCCACCACCGCCCGTGTCAGTCCACCCGGCCGGCCCGGGCCGCCCGAGCCGCCTCGGTCAGGCTGCGGCTCAGGCTACCCAGACGGTTCGGCCGCGGGACCGGATGAGCTCGGCGGCGATGGCCGGGACAAGGGCCACGATCGCCACGAGGAGCCACTCCTCCAGGTCCAGGGGCGAGGCCCGGAAGGCGTCGCGCACGGCCGGGATGAAGGGGATCGCGGCCTGGATGACCAGGACGAGGATCGCGCCGCCGAGGAGGACGCCGTTCCGGCCGATCCTGATGACCGGGATCCGGAGGCTGCGGTTGGCGTAGGCCCGGACGACCTGGCCGCAGACGAGGGCGGTGTAGGCCAGCCAGCGGACGTGCTCGTCGTCGCCGGGGTGGCTGACCATGAGCCACAGCGCGGCGACGGCCGTGAACCCGCCGGCCACGGCGATCCGAAGCAGGATCCCGACCCCGAGCAGCGGCGCCCCGAACCGCCGCGGCGGCCGCGACATGACGTTCGGCTCGCCCGGCTCACGTTCGAAGGCGATCGAGGTCGCCGAATCGATGAACAGCTCCATCCACAGGATCTGGATCGGCAGGAGCGGCTGGCCGAAGCCCGCCAGCGTCGCGATGAGGATGAAGCCAAGGAACGCGACGTGGGTGGAGACGAGGAAGACGAGGCCCTTCTGGATGTTGTCGACGATCCGCCGGCCCTCGCGAAGGCCGTACAGGAGCGTCGCGAACGAGTCGTCGCCGAGGACGAGATCGGCGGCCTCGCGGGCGACGGCCGTGCCCGACCCCATCGCCACGGCCACGTCCGCGTTGTGCAGGGCGGGGGCGTCGTTGACGCCGTCGCCGGTGACCGCGACGAGGCGCCCACTCGCGCGGGCGACGCGCACGATCCGCTCTTTCTGTTCGGGCGTGGAGCGAGCGACGATGTGGAGGTCCGGCAGCTCGCGCGCGAGGCGCTCATCGTCCCAGCCGGCGAGCTCGCCACCGGTCGCGATCCGCTCGCCGCCGAGACCCGCCGCCCGGGCGATCGACGCCGCCGTCGAGGGATGGTCGCCGGTTACGACGATCGTCTGGATGCCCGCCGCCTGGGCCTCGCGGAGGGCCGCCTCCATGCCCGGCCGAAGCGGATCCGCGAAGCCGATGAGGGCGACCATGCGCCAGCCCGCGGGATCGCCGGGCAGGCCGTCCGCCCGGGCGACAGCGATGAGTCGCTCGCCGGCCGCGGCGCCCGCCTCGATTTCGCGCTGCCAGGCCTCGCGCTCGGCGTCGCTCTCGACCACGGCCGTCGCCAGGACGGCTTCCGGTGCGCCGCTCGCCAGGCGCTCGGGGCCACGGGCCCGGCGGGTCACGGTCAGCGAGATCGGCCGGTCGGTCGTCGGCGGCTCGGCATCGATGAGCTCGTCGAGCGGCAGGTCGTGGGACGTGCCCTCGGCATCGAGCGCCCGTTCGAGAGCCCGGGTGAACGCACCGGGCGGCGTGCCCTCGGCCCGCGCCCAGGCGTCGGCCTCCGCCCGCAGGCCCGAGACGAGGATCGCCCGCCGCTCCGCGGGCTCCCCGATCCGGCCGCCCGGCCCCCGGATCGAGGCGACATCGAGGCGGTTGACCGTCAGCGTGCCGGTCTTGTCGGTGACGATGAGGTCGATGGCGCCGAGGACCTCCTCGGCATTGAGGCGCCGAACGAGCACGCCCCGCCGCAGGAGCCGATAGGCGCCGAGACCGAGGACCACCGCGAGCAGCACCGGCGGCTCCTCGGGGATCGCCGCGATCGCAGCGGAGATGCCGGCCAGGACGTTCTCGCCGAGCGACTGGCCCCGGATGAAGCCCAGGCCCGAGACGATGGCGATGAGGGCGATGGCGACGATGAGCAGGATCCGCACGAGCCGGTCGAGCTCGCGCTGGAGCGGCGATCGGCGCTCCATCCGGCCGGAGAGCCGGCCGGCGATCCGTCCGACCTCGGTGCCCGTCCCGATCGCGATGACGAGCCCCTCGCCGCGGCCGCCGACTACGCTGGTGCCGCCGTAGGTGATCGAGCGCCGGTCGGCGAGGAGGGCCGCGGGCGGGTCCGGATCGGCGCTGCCGGGCTCCGGGACGGATTCCCCGGTCAGGACGCTCCGATCGAGGAGCAGGCGATCGGTCCGGCTGAGCCGCAGGTCGGCCGGGACGACATCGCCGCCACGAAGGAGGACGACATCGCCCGGCACGAGCGTCGAGGCCGTGACGTCGAGGGCCGTGCCGGCCCGGCGAACCCGGGCCATCGGTGCCGAGGCGTCGCGCAGCGCATCGAGGGCACGCTCGCCGCGGTACTCGGTGACGACGTCGGCACCGACGATCGGCAGCAGCCCGACGAGGATGAGCAGCCCGTCGCGAACCTCGTTCAGGAGGATCGCCCCGACGGCGGCCGCGGCGAGGAGGAGCACGAACGGCTCGGTCGCCGCCTCGATCACCATCCGAAGCACGGATTCGCGCTTCCGCGGCTCCAGCTCGTTGGGCCCGGCGAGGGCCGAGCGGCGCACGACCTCGCCGGGTTCGAGCCCGAGGGCCGGGTCCACCCCGAGGCCGGCCGCGACGTCGCCGACCGACCGCCCGTGGGCCGAGGCGCTGATGTCCGCGGACGGCGTCGAGGTCACCCGCCCATGATCGCGGGAATCGGGGCGGCCAACATCGGTCGGATCGGCCGGCCGTCGCGGGCCGATCGGCCCGCCCGCGGCGACCGCCTCGCGTCCGTCGCCCACCCGGCCTGCGGCACCGCCGTCGTCGCCGGTGCACAATCGCGGTATGAGCAGCCAGCCCTCCACCGAGACGACGACGCCGGTCCGGATCCACGCCGACCGGTCCGCCGGGACGCTGGCCATCGACTGGGCAGACGGTCACAGCTCGATCTACGAGGCCGTCGGTCTCCGCTGGCTTTGCCCGTGCGCCTACTGCCGCGGTGAGGCCGGCCTGCCGGGCTGGCTCGACACCGGGCCTACGCTGACCGTCGAGCAGACACGGCTCGTCGACGTCCACCTCGTGGGCTCGTACGCGATCGCCCCGGAGTGGGCCGACGGCCACCACACCGGCTACTACCCGTTCGTGCTCCTTCGCGACCGGTGCCCGTGCGCGGCGTGCACGGCCCAGCGGTCCTCCGATCCATCGCCGCGCTCCCGGGAGGTTCACGCGTGATCGTCTCCACCGCGCCGTTCGTGGCCGGCCACCGCGTCGTCGAGACGAAGGGCCAGACCTTCGGGCTCGTCGTCCGGAGCCGGGGCTTCTCCGGCAACCTCATCGCCGGACTCCGGTCGCTCGGCGGTGGCGAGATCCACGAGTACACCGAGCTCCTCGAGGACACCCGCCGCCAGGCCCTCGACCGGCTCGTCAAGAACGCCACGCTGATGGGAGCCAACGCGGTGATCTCGATGCGCTTCGACAGTTCCGAGCTGGCCGGCACGATGTCCGAGATCGTGGCCTACGGCACGGCCGTCGTCGTGGTCCCCGACGCCGACGCGCCCCAGGCCATCGAGTAGCGATGGGCCTCCTCATCCGCGGCGCGATCGTCGCCCTCGGCGTGGTCACGATGCTCGGCGGGCTGGCCTCGATCATCCTCGTCCCCGAGGTCGGCGTGGCCGGTCTGTGGACGGTGGGGATCGGTGCGTTCCTTGTCATCGTGCCGCTCATCGAGCGCAACCGCTATCGCTCCGAGGCCGCCGAGAAACGGAACGAATCGCCGGGGCCCGGGGGCGGCGAAGCACCGGGCAGCGCGCTCGAGCCGCGTTTCCGACCGACCGCGGAGGTCTTCGTGGACCCCACGACGGGTCACCGGATGCGGGTCCTCGTCGATCCGCGTACCGGCGAACGACGGTACGTGGCCGAGGGCTGACGGCCCGGGACGATAACAATGGCGTGCTAGATTCGGCGGCCGACCTGCGGGCGGTCCGGGAACCGGCCGAGGATCGGCGTCGACGGTGATCGATCGAATGCCAGCCATGCCCGCGGTCCACCTCGTCGAGGCGGAGCCCGCGTCGGAGCGCAAGCACAAGCCGAGGCGGACCCGCCGCGCCCGCTACTTCGACCGGGAGCTCTCCTGGGTCGAGTTCAACGCGCGCGTCCTCCACGAGGCCCGCGACGAGCGCAACCCGCTCCTCGACCGCGTCCGGTTCCTGTCGATCTTCGCCAACAACCTCGACGAGTTCTTCCAGGTCCGCGTCGCCGGCCTGCGCGAACAGGTCAGGGCCGGGATCACCACGCTCCCGGCCGAGGGCCCCGGCCCGGCGGCCCAGCTGCGAGACGTCCGATCCCGCGTCGTCGAGCTGGCCGCCGAGCAATCGGCGATCTTCAAGGCCCTCCGGGGCGACCTCCGGCGGGCCGGCATCGAGCTCGTCGCCTACGCCAAGGTCCCCGAGGACCACGCCACCCTCCGCCAGCGGTTCCTCGACGAGATCCACCCGGTCCTCACGCCGCTGGCGGTGGACCCCGGACATCGCTTCCCGTACATCTCGACGCTGACGCTCTCGATCGCGGTCGGGCTGCGCGATCCGGACACGGGGGCTCGGAGCTTCGCCCGCGTCAAGGTGCCGCCGGTCCTGCCGCGACTCCTCGAGCTCGAGCGGCAGCCCGGCCAGCCGGCCGGCCATCACCGTTTCGTCCTCCTCGACCAGGTCATCGAGGCCAACCTGGACCTCCTGTTCTCGGGCATGGAGATCGAGGCCCACCACCTCTTCCGGGTCACCCGGAACGCCGACTTCAACCTCGAGGAGGACGAGGCCGACGACCTGCTCCTGGCGATCGAGGAGGAGCTCCGCCGCCGCCGCTTCGGCGAGGCCGTCCGGCTCGAGATCGAGCGGACGATGCCGGCCTCGCTGCGGCAGATCCTCATGGCCGGAATCGGTGTCACCGAGGACCAGGTCTACGAGGTCAGCGGCATGCTCGACCTGACCGGCCTCAACCTCCTCGTCGACCTCGATCGGGCGGACCTCAAGGCGAGCCCGTGGAGCCCCGTGACGCCGCCCGCCCTCCAGACCCTGCCCGACGGAGAGCCGCCCGACGTCTTCGCCGCGGTACGGGCCGGCGACATCCTCCTCCACCATCCCTACGACAGCTTCACGACGACCGTCGAGCAGTTCCTTGCCCAGGCGGCCGATGACCCCGACGTCCTGACGATCAAGCTGACGGTCTACCGGACGTCGGGCGACTCGCCGATCGTCGCCCACCTCATCCGGGCCGCCGAGCAGGGCAAGCAGGTCGTCGTCCTCGTCGAGATCAAGGCCCGCTTCGACGAGCGGGCGAACATCGCCTGGGCCCGCAAGCTGGAGCAGGCAGGTGCCCACGTCGTCTACGGCCTGGTGGGGCTCAAGACCCACTGCAAGACGATGCTCGTCGTCCGGCGCGAGGCCGGGGCCCTCCGCCGCTACGTCCACATCGGGACCGGCAACTACAACCCCCGCACGGCCCGCCTGTACACCGATCTCGGCCTCCTGACCTGCCGGGGCGAGCTCGGCCAGGACGTCACGGACCTCTTCAACGTCCTCACGGGGCTGTCGCGCCAGCGGGCCTTCCGCCGCCTGATCGTCGCCCCGATGGGCCTCCGCCAGCGCTTCCTCGCCCTCGTCGGCCGCGAGATCGGGCATGCCGCCGCCGGGCGCCGGGCATCGATCGTCCTGAAGATGAACGCGCTGGTCGACCGCGACTGCGTGGACGCGCTCTACCGGGCTTCGGCCGCGGGCGTCGAGATCGACCTCGTCATCCGGGGCGCCTGCGCCCTCATCCCGGGCCTGCCCGGTCAGTCAGAGCGGATCCGGGTTCGCTCGATCGTCGGCGAGCTCCTCGAGCACTCGCGAATCTGGCGCTTCGAGAACGGCGGTGAGGTCGACTGGTACGTCGGCTCGGCCGACCTCATGGAGCGGAACCTCGATCGGCGGATCGAGGCGCTCGTGCCGATCCTGGAGCCCGACCTCCAGGCCGAGATCGCCGTCATCCTCGAGACGATGCTGGCCGACGATCGGCGCGCCTGGACGCTCGGCACGGACGGCCGATGGGCCCGGATCGACGCCGGCGGCGGCCCGACCACGATCGACACCCACGCCACGCTCCGCCAGCGCGCCCTCCGGGCGGCGGCCGGCGGCGGCCGGCGTGTCGACGCCACGAACCGACCGGGGTCGATGGAACCCTGGGCGTGACGGCGCGGGCGACCCTCGAGGTCGAGGCGAAGTTCGACGTCCTCGCCCGCGCTCCGACCCGGGCGCTCCTCCGCGGCGCCGACCTGGCCGGGCTGCCCGGGATCGGCGCTCCGCGCCAGGTGCGCCAGCTCGACCGCTACCTCGACACCTCCGACGGCCGCCTTCGGGCCGGCGGCTGGGCCGCTCGCCTGCGGACGATCAACGGCGAGACGCGGATCCAGCTGAAGCGGATCGTCGCACCCGGCAATGATGGCGTGACCCGTCGGACCGAGCTCGACGGGCCGGCCGGTCCGGACGAGGACCCGGTGTCGTGGCCCACGTCGGCCGCCCGCCGGCGGCTCCTCCAGCTGCTCCACGGCGAGACGGCGACGACGCGGCTGACGCTCCGACAGGACCGGCTCCTCCGCGACTTCGGCGATGACGGGTCGCGGGTCGAGCTGAGCCTGGACCGCACCGCCGCCCTCGTCGGCGACGAGGTCGCCGGGCGGCTGACGATCCTGGAGCTCGAGCTCCGCGCCGGCGAGGCGGCCGGCTTCGAGCGGGCCATCGCCGCGCTCCGCGTCCAGCCCTTCCTGAATCCGTCGAGCGTGACGAAGCTCGGCTGGGCCACTGCCCTCGTCGCGAGCCGGACACGCGCCGACGCCCTGCCCCTCATCGGCGAGGAGGACTCGCCGCTCGCCGGGGACGACCCCACCGCGGAGGTCGGCCGCAGGATCCTCCGGGCGCAACTGCGCCGCCTCCTCGAGCGGGAACGGGCCTTCCTGGCCTCGCCGGGTCCCGAGGAGATCCGCCGGATGCGCGTCGCGACGCGTCGTCTCCGGGCGACGTGGCGGGCCTTCGGGCCGGTGTTCGAGGGCCGGACCCCGGACCGGCTCCGGCGGCGCCTGGGCCGCCTCGGCGACACGCTCAGCGCGGTTCGCGACCTCGACGTGCTGCTCGCGCGGCTCGAGACATGGGTCGCGGGGCCGGGGAGCGCCGAGCCGCACGCCCTTGCCGGCCTTGCGGCGGCGATCGCCGAGCGCCGGGCCGCCGCGTTGGTGCGGCTCGAGGCCGAGCTGGCGGCGCCCCGGCACGGCCGCTGGCTCGACACCTTCGTCGAGTTCGTCGAGACGCCCGGCCTCGGCACCGTTCCGGCCGGCCCGCCGGCGCCGCGCCTGGCCCGCGAGCAGGTCGGCGGCTGGATCTGGGCCGGCTTCGAGCGGCTCCTCGCCTGGGAGCCGATGCTCCCCGTGGCCGACCTGCCGACGCTCCATCTCCTCCGGATCGAGGCCAAGCGGCTTCGGGATCTCGTCCAGGTGGCAGCGCCGCTATCGGCCGCCCCGACGACGGCGATCGTCGCCTCGCTGGTCCGGGTCCAGGACACCCTCGGGGCGATGCACGACGCTGCCGTCACCGCGGCCACCTGCCGCGCCTTTCTCGATGAGCACGCCGGCGTCCTGCCGGGATCCGGGTCGCGCGCGGTCGCGCGCTTCGCAATCGCCCAGGAGCGCACGGCGGAGCGGCTCCGGCAGCGGGCCCCGGCAGCCTGGCGCGGAGCGACAAGCCCAATCGCGCGGCGGCGCATCGCGAGGTTCATCGGCGGCATCTGAGCAGCGGCGCTCGGCGAGCCGGGCGAGCCCTCGCGGGGATCCCCGGGGCGGGCGCCCAGCCGTGATCCACGAAGGCGTCGATGACCGAGAGCATCGAACCCCTGATGCGGCCCGGTTCATGGATCTGCGCCCGACAACGCTCCGCCGACCCTTCGATTCGACGGGAATTGCGCTGCTCCGCGCTGGGCCACGCTCGTCTGTCGCATCCTTGATGAGCCAGCCGGATCAGGGCGGCGGAGCCCGAGGAGCCGTGCCCGGGGAGATCGCCGGGCCGCCGGACCCTGCCAACAACGTGCATAGGACGAAGCGGCCGTCCGCGCCCGGCGGACGAGCCGGCGTATATCAGTGCGCCACGCGGTAGCGGAGGTAGACGACTCTCGAGCTGAAGGTGCGGGTCTCGACAAGCTCGAGATCGACCCGGTGCTCCCGCTGCGGAAAGAACGAGATGCCACCGCCAACCAGCACCGGGTAGACCATGGCCCGGTATTCGTCGATCAGGCCCAAGGCGGCCGCCTCGGCGGCGAGCGTCGCGCCGCCGATCGCGATGTCGCCCTCCCCCGGCTCGGCTCGCAACCGTTCGATCTCCTCCGCCAGGCCGCCGGAGGCGAGGCGGGCATTGCCCTGCACCGCCGACAGCGTGGTGGAGAACACCACCTTTGGGAGCGGATTCCAGAGCGCGGCCCACTCGAGCTCTGCGTCGTCGAGCGTTGAATTCTGATCGGCGGTCTCCCAGTACAGCATCGTCTCGTACAGCCGTCGTCCCAACAGGTGGACGCCGACCCCTCGTATCTCGTCGATCCAGAAGCGAAAGACCTCGTCGTCGGGCGCCGTCCAGTCGAAGCCGCCGTCCGGCCCGACGATGTAGCCGTCAAGTGAGACGCCCATCGAAAAGGTCACGCTGCGCATCAGTAGTCCTCCTCGGCGAACGGGTTCAACAGTAAGACTGCCGGTCGCCGCAGGACTCATCGCGTCTCGCGGGATCCCCTGGCCCGGCCACTGCGGCCGAGCCGCGTTCCTCTGGCAGCCATCTTCCGTCGGGCTCACCCCAAGCCTCGACGTACCGACCGCCCATGACGACGAGCTCTGGTCCTCGCAGCTAGAGGGACCAGCCGTGGGCCAGCCAGGCGAGATCGTCCCGCCAACGCGCCCCGGCGTGGACCGAGGCGAGGACGAGACCCTCGCGGAGGCCTTGGTTCGAGATCCGGATCTGGTCGCGCCCGTAGCGCTCAGCGACGGCCAGGAGGATCGCGGCCCCGGCAGGCAGCACCCGCGCCCGCGACAGCCGGACCCCGAACTGTTGGGAGATCGTCTCCGCGGGCGCGTCGAGGAGGCGCTCCAGGATCGCCTCGATCCGGCGGACGGTCAGGATCCGGCGGGCCGGCGGTGGGCCGATCCGGAGCAGGTTGTCAGCCGTTCCGCCGACGGCGACGAGATCCTTCGGGTCGGCATCGGGGGCAGTCTCGAGGACGTGCCGGGCCTCGGCCAGCAGCGCCGCCACGTCGGCCCGGCTTGGCGGATCCGAGCGGGCGTGGACCCGGCTCATCCGCGACGCGCCGAGCGCGAGCCCGACCGCGGTCGGGTCAGCCCCGGGCCCCGAGATCAGGATCTCGCTGCTGCCGCCGCCGACGTCGACGAGGACCGTCTGGTGCAGGATCGGGCGGCCGGCCTGGACCCCGAGCAGGGCCAGGAGCGCCTCCTCGTCGTGGCGGAGGACCTCGATGCCGACCCCCGTCCGGGCCGCGACCGCGGTGCCGACGGCCGCGGCGTCGGCAGCCCGCCGCAATGGATCGGTGGCCACGAAGGCGATCGAGCCGGCTCCGAGCCCCTTGGCCGTGTCGGCGTACGCCACGAGCGTCTCGACGAGGCGGTAGCCCGCCTCGAAGCCGAGCTCGCCGAGCTCGTCGACGACCGCCCCGAGGCCGAGGGTCGAGGATTCGTCGAGAAGCGGAGTCAGGCGGTGGCCGTGGACCTCGGCGACGAGGAGGTGGACCGAGTACGCCCCGACGTCGACGGCGGCGCCTACCGGCACGCGGCGACGGGCGGAGGGACGAGGGGCGGGCATCGCCCTGAGTGTGCCACGCGGATGACGGCGGCCGGGCGGGGGACCGCGATCGCCGGTCCCCCGCCCCGTTAATGATTGACCGTTCGTTAACACGCCGCCCACTCGCGGTTGACGCCCTCCCGCCAGCCTCAGGTCGTCAAGTGCCCGACACGGAGTAACGCCGTGGCCGCCCGCGCGGGCGGCAGCCCCACACATGGAGGAACCATCGAGTGACGACGACCAGGCCGAGCCGCCTCGCGGCGCTCGCGCTGACCGCCACCTTCGCCATCGCCGCCTGCGGTGGCGGCGCGACCCCGAGCCCCACCGGCGCGGTCCCGACCGACGGCGCAACGGACGAGCCCAGCATGGCTCCCCTCAGCGGCACGGTCACCATCGATGGCTCGAGCACCGTGTACCCGATCACCGAGCTCGTCGCCGAGGAGTTCCAGCTGGCGAACACCGGTGTCCAGGTTCCGGTCGCCTTCTCCGGTACCGGCGGCGGCTTCAAGAAGTTCTGCGCCGGCGACACCGACATCAACGACGCGTCCCGCCCGATCAAGGCCGAGGACGAGGGCGAGGGCCTGGCCTGCGAGACGAACGGCGTCGAGTACGTCGAGCTGCAGGTCGCGATCGACGGACTGACCGTCGTCGTCAACCCGGCCAACGACTTTGCGGCCTGCCTCACGGTCAACCAGCTGGCCAGGATCTACGGGCCCGACTCCCCCGAGCACCTCCTCTGGAGTGACGTCGACCCGTCATTCCCGGCCGACGAGGTCCAGCGCTACATGCCCGGCGCCGACTCCGGCACGTTCGACTACTTCACCGAGGAGATCAATGGCGAGACCGACGCCGCGACAACGCACGCGACGCAGTCCGAGGACGACAACACCCTCGTGACCGGTGTCGCCGGCGACACGTATGCGATCGCGTTCTTCGGCTACGCCTACTACGTCGAGAACACCGACAAGCTCGAGGCGGTCGAGGTCGACGGCGGCGACGGCTGCGTGGCCCCGACCGACGAGACCATCAACAGCAACGAGTACGCGCCGCTGTCGCGGCCGATCTTCATCTACCCCGACGTCGGCAAGGCCAAGGAGCGACCCGAGCTGAAGGCCTTCGTCGACTACTACCTCGCGAACACCAACGCCTTCTCGACCGAGGTCGGCTACATCGCGGTCCCCGACGATGTGCTGGCCGCCGAGGTCGCCGAGTGGGAAGCCGCCGTCGGCGGCTGACCTGAGCCCGCCAATCCTCCTCCGGCGCGCCGGCCCGACAGCTCGGTTCGGGTCGGCGCGTCTATCCTTTCGAATACCGGACGAGGGCCCATCATCGGATGTCCGCGGCACCCATCGCCCTGACCCACCGCCGCCCTGTCGGCGAGCGCATCATCGAGCGGCTGCTGTTCCTGGCAGCCGCACTCGGCGTGGTGACGACGATCGGGATCATCGCGGTCCTGGCGCTCGAGACGTTCGAGTTCTTCGTCGAGGTGAGCCCGCTCGAGTTCCTGACGGGCACCCACTGGTCGGCCCTCATCAAGCCGCATTCGTGGGGCGTCCTCGCGCTCGTGTCGGGGACGGTCCTCGTGGCTGTGATCGCCATGCTCATCGCCGTGCCGCTGGGGCTCCTCGCGGCCGTCCTCCTGGCGGAATACGCGACAGTCCGGGTGCGGACCGTGGTCAAGCCGATCCTCGAGACGATCGCCGGGGTGCCCACGATCGTCCTCGGATTCTTCGGCTTGAACTTCGTCGCGCCCCACCTCCTCCGCCCGCTCCTCGGACAGGACAACATCGGCGTCTTCTCGGCCCTCAACGGGGGCATCGTGGTGGGCATCCTCATCACGCCGCTCATCGCGTCGATCAGCGAGGACTCGATGCGGGCCGTGCCGCGGGGGATGCGCGAGGGCGCCTTCGCGATGGGGGCGACGAAGTTCGAGGTCGTCCGGAAGATCGTCTTCCCGGCCGCGATCTCGGGGATCATGGCATCCGTCATCCTGGCCATGAGCCGGGCGATCGGCGAGACCATGGCAGTGGTGCTGACGGCCGGGCAGTGCCCAGACTTCACGCTGAATCCCACCGACTGCGTCCAGACGATGACGGCGTTCATCGTCCAGATCTCGATCGGCGAGACGGCCCAGGGATCGCTCGAGTACAAGTCGCTCTTTGCCGTCGGCTCGACACTGTTCCTGGTCACGCTGGCCCTGAACCTCATGAGCGGTTGGGTCGTCCGACGCTACCGGACGGCCTACTGATGAGCGTAGTTGCCCCGGCTGCCCCGGCGGTCCCCCGCTTCGAGCCAGCGCTCATGCGCCGGAAGCTCACGGGCACGTTGTTCTACGGCGCGTGCGTGGCGGCGATCGGGCTGCTCCTCGTGACGCTCGTCGTGCTCCTCGTCGATACCTTCGTCCGGGCCGCGCCCTGGCTCGACGTCCAATTCCTGACCAGCGTGCCATCGAGCCGGCCGGCCCGGGCCGGCGTCCTGCCAGCCATGGTGGGCACCTTCGAGATCGGCATCCTGGTGGGCGTCATGACCTTCCCGATCGGGGTCGCAGCGGCCGTCTACCTCGTCGAGTACGCCACCGACTCCCGGCTCAACCGGCTCCTCCAGACGAACATCTCCAACCTCGCCGGCGTACCCTCGATCGTCTACGGGATCCTTGGCCTGGGAGTCTTCGTCCGCGCGCTCGCCCTTGGCCCGACCATCCTCGCGGCATCGCTCACGCTCAGCCTCCTCATCCTGCCGGTCGTGGTCATCGCCTCGATCGAGGCCCTCCGGGCGGTTCCCCAGGCGCAGCGCGAGGGTGCCTATGCCCTTGGGGCCAGCCGCTGGCAGATGGTCAGTCGCTCGGTCCTGCCGGCGGCGGCTCCCGGGATCATGACCGGGATCATCCTGGCCATGGCCCGGGCCATCGGCGAGGCGGCCCCGCTCATCCTCATCGGGGCATTCACCTTCGTGACCTTCCTGCCCAACCCGATCTCCGGCCAATACACCGTCCTGCCCATCCAGATCTTCGGCTGGGCACAGCGGCCGCAGGAGGAGTTCCAGGGCCTGTCGGCCGCGGCCATCATCGTGATGCTCGGCGTGGTCCTCATCCTCAATGCCCTGGCGCTCATCGTCCGGGCCCGGCTGTCGAGGCACATCCAGTGGTAGAGGAGACGAGCGTGACCCTCGAGACCCCGGAGGCGCCGCCGCGCGACGCCGCTGCCGACGGCCACGCGCCGGCGATCCGGATCAGCCCCCTGACGCGCGAGCCGGACCCCGACGACGCCGAGCGCGAGCCCGTCATCGAGCTCCAGGACGTTTCGTGCTTCTACGGCTCGTTCCGAGCCGTCCGGAACGTCGACATCAGCATCGCCCGGCAGCGGATCACCGCCCTCATCGGGCCGTCGGGCTGCGGCAAGTCGACCCTCATCCGGACGATGAACCGGATGAACGACCTCGTCCCGAGCTACCGCACCGAGGGCCGGATCCTCTTCGACGGCCAGGACCTGTTCGCCCGCGGCGTGGATCCGGTCGCGGTCCGGCGCCGGGTCGGGATGGTCTTCCAGAAGCCGAACCCCTTCCCGAAGAGCGTCTACGAGAATGTCGCGTTCGGGCCCCGGATCAACGGCTACAAGGGCAACATGGACGAGCTCGTCGAGCGCTCGCTCCGCAGGGCGGCGCTGTGGGATGACGTCAAGGACAAGCTCAAGCAGTCCGGCATGGCCCTCTCCGGCGGCCAGCAGCAGCGTCTCTGCATCGCCCGCACGATCGCCGTGGAGCCCGAGGTCATCCTCATGGACGAGCCCTGCTCGGCGCTCGACCCGCGCTCGACGCTCCAGATCGAAGAGCTCATGGCCGAGCTCAAGCGGGACTACACGATCGTGATCGTCACCCATAACATGCAGCAGGCGGCGCGCGCCTCCGACACCACGATCTTCATGACGATGGGCGATGATCGGGCCGGCTATGTCGTCGAGCGAGGCCAGACGATCCAGATCTTCACCAACCCGAAGCACCGACTGACCGAGGACTACGTGTCTGGTCGGTTCGGTTGAGCGAGGAGACGCCGATGGACGACCAGAAGCCCCTCGCGAGCGGCGAGGGGGCCAGCGTAGGCCTCGCGGCCGGCGATCGCGACGCGGCCGCCGAGCTCGCAGGCTCCGGCACCCAGACCGCCCGACCGACGCTCGATCGCGACGAGCAGGAGATCAAGGACAGCGTCCTCCGGATGGGCTCGCTCGTGGAGGCCCAGATCCTCGCGGCGATCGACGCCCTCGTCGATCACGACGCGGCCGGCGCTGAGCGGGTGATCATCGGTGACCGCCGGGTCAACGAGGCCCAGCGCGAAGTCACGACCCTCATCGCCCGGACCATCGCGACCCAGCAACCGGTGGCCCGGGACCTCCGGTTCCTCCTCTCGCTCGACCACGTCGCCTACGAGCTCGAGCGAATCGGCGACCATGCGGCCTCGGTCGCCAAGGCCGTGATCAAGCTGTCCGCCGAGCCGCCGATCAAGGCCTACATCGACCTGCCCGAGATGGGCCGCCTGGGAGCGGAGCTGGTCCGCGGCATCCTCCGCGCCCTGGTCACGATCGACGACGAGATGGCCCGTCAGGTCGCGACGCGCGACGACGAGATCGACCACCTCTACCACCGGATCTTCAGCGAGGTCGTCGACCTCATGCGCGCGGACCCGGCCAACGTCGAGCGGGGTACGAGGATCCTCCTCGCGTCGCACTACCTGGAGCGGATCGGCGATCGAGTGACGAACATCGCCGAGGACGTCGTGTACCTCGCCAGCGGCGAGGTCGAGGACCTGAATCCATGACCGACGCCCGCGACCATCGACCGCTCCGGGTCCTGTTCGTGTGCACCGGGAACTCCGCTCGAAGCCTCCTCGGCGAGGTCCTCCTCAGGGCCGCCGGCGGGGACGCCTTCGAGGTCCACAGCGCCGGCACCCATCCCAGGGGCGTGAACCCGCTGACGATCCGGGTCCTCGGCGAAGCCGGCCTGCCGACGGACGGCCTGCGCTCGAAGTCGGTCGACGAGTACCTCGACCAGACGTTCGACTACGTCATCACGGTGTGCGACGACGCGCGCCAGGAGTGCCCGGTCTTCCCGGGCGTTCACGAGTCGCTCCACTGGGGCTACGACGACCCGGCCGCCGTCGAGGGCGACGAGACGATGCGCCTCCGCGCATTCCGGGCGACCATGACCGCGATGGGCGAGCGGATCGCCCAATTCGTGACCCTCGCCGCGCGGGCTCGCGCGCGAGCCGGCGCGTGATCGAGCTCCTCCTCGTCCGGCACGCTGACGCCGGCGACCCGCTGGCCTGGAGCGGCCTGGACGCCGACCGGCCGCTGTCGCGCAAGGGACGGAAGCAGGTCGAGCGGCTCGCGGCGATCCTCGGTGCCCTGCGCGCGGCGCCCGATGTCCTCGTGAGCTCACCGAAGGCCCGGGCGGCCCAGACAGCCGAGGTCCTCGGTGCGGTGCTCGGCCTCGAGGTTCGGCTCCACGACGGGCTCGGCGGCCCGCTCGACCTCGACGTCCTGGCGGCGATCCTGGTCGACAACGGCCTGCCGCACCGGCCGATCCTCGTCGGCCACGATCCCGACTTCAGCGACCTTGCCTCGGAGCTCGTCGGCTCGGCGGTCACGCTGCGGAAGGGCGCGCTGGCGAGGATCGACCTCGAGCTGCCGCCGACGGCCGGTGAAGGCGTCCTTCGCTGGCTCGTGCCGCCGGATCTATTCGCCCGATAGGACCCCGACTAGCTCGTCGGGCCAACCTGGACGAGGGGCTGCGCGTCGGCGGCGAGCGTCGCCCGCCGGCGCCGCGACCGAACGAGGTCCGCAGCCGGGACGAAGTCGCCAGGCACGAGATCCCGGGCGATGCCCGAGAGCCGGCCGATCGCATCCGGCGAGAGCCGGTACCAGATCCACGAGCCGCGCCGCTCCGAGGTGACCACCCCGGCCTCGCGCAGGACGCGGAGGTGATGCGAAACGGTCGGTTGGGAGACGTCGCAGGACTCGGTGAAGTCGCAGGCGCAGATGCCATCGCAGGCCGCGAGTTGGCGCACGATCGAGAGGCGGATGGGATCCGCCAGGGCGGCGAGGAGGCGGACGTCGGGGTCGGTGGAACGGGCCATGTCGCGGACACCTTATTCGATGAACGTCTATATTGACAAGTATCAATCTCCATGGCATATTGACGTCGATCGATACCCAAGGCGAGCGTGCCGCAGGGCACCGGAAGGAACCACGACGATGATCCAGATGTACTACGAGTGGCTCATCGGCCGTCGAGATGCCCAGGGTGAGCGCGACCAGATGCACCTCGCCGCGATCCGAGAGGCACGAATCGCGACCGAGCACCGCCGGGCCATGGCCGAGGCTGGCACGACCGCCGCCCCGGCCCGACGCGTCGCGCTGGCGACCGCCGGCACGGAGTCGAGCGTCGACCTCGGGTCGCGTGTCGACCTCTGCGCCAGCTGCGTGTGATATCCCCGGCCGGCGTCCCAGTGGCGCCGGCCCCTTGATTCCACCCGGATAGCGCGTCCCGAGGAGCAGATTCGATGGCCACCGAGCTCGAGCCGACCCGGACCACCCGCCCCGAAGACGACGTCCACGCTGCCGTCAGGGCCCGTTATGCAGAGGCGGCGCTGGCCGTCGCCGAATCCCCGACCGCGGCCGAGGCGGCCGCCCGCTCCGGCGCCCTCAACGACTGCTGCGGCGAGGACGGGTCGCGGACCTGGGGCTCGCTCCTCTACGCCGACGCCGATCGGGCGTCGCTGCCCGATTCCGCCGTCCTCGCCTCGCTCGGTTGCGGCAATCCGATCGCGGTCGCCGAGCTCCGGACGGGCGAGACCGTCCTCGACCTCGGGGCCGGCGGCGGTATCGACGTCCTGCTCTCGGCCCGCCGGGTTGGCCCGACCGGCCGGGCGATCGGCGTCGACATGACCGACGAGATGCTCGAGCTGGCCCGGCGGAACGCGGTCGAGGCGGGCGCCACGAACGTCGAGTTCCGGAAGGGCACGATCGAGGCCCTGCCGCTCGACAACGCCAGCGTCGACGTCGTCATCAGCAACTGCGTCATCAACCTCGCCGCCGACAAGGGTGCCGTCTTCAGCGAGATCGCGCGGGTCCTGCGCGAAGGCGGCCGGATGGGCGTCAGCGACGTCGTCGCCGATGACGGCCTGAGCTCGCGCGAGCGGGCGGAGCGTGGCAGCTACGCCGGCTGCATCGCCGGCGCGCTGTCGTTCGACGAGTATCGCCACGGGCTCGCTGCGGCCGGACTGGTCGACGTCGCCGTCGAGCCGACCCACGCCGTCGGCGACGGCCTCTACGCGGCGATCATCCGGGCTCGGAAGCCCGTCGGCTGGAGCGGGGCGGACACCGCCAGACTGGCTGCCACCCTTCCCTCCCCGACCCTCAACCGTGAGCTGGCGATGCTCGACGGCGTCGGGTGCTGTGGCGGCGGAGGCTGCTGCTAGGCGATTCCGAGGCGGCACCGGTCCGACGCCGGCTCACCCGTCGAGGGCGGCCGCCTCCACGCAGATCGCGACGACGCCGAGCCGCTCCAGTCGCGCGACGGTGGTTCGCCGCCGGACCGTCCAGGCCGCCACCTCCAGCCCGGCAGAGGCTGCACGGGCCATCCCCGCACGATCGATCGCGTGCCAGTCCACCGACAGCCCGCGGCAGCCGAGCTCCACGGCCAGCCGAAGCGTCGGCGCGGCGAGGTCCATCGCATTCAGCCAGCGCGGCCAGGCGGGCCGGCGGGCCTCGATCCAGGCGATCGTGTCGGGCTCGAACGAGGACACGACGGTCTGCCCCAAGCCGGTCCCTCGGGCCGCCTCGAGCACCGGAATGACGCCTGGGACCGGCTCGCCCTTCAGCTCGACGTCGATGAAGGGAGCCGGTCCGGCGGCGGCGAGGACGGCGGCGAGCGTCGGGATCCCGGACGCGCCGAGGCTCTCGAGGTCGAGCTCGTCGACCCGCTCCTGGCGTCGCTGAACGCGGGCGAGCGTCGCGTCGTGGAGCAGGACGGGGACGCCGTCACGGGAGCCGCGAACGTCGAGCTCGAGGCCGTCGCAGGCCGGATTGGCGAGGGCCGCGGTCATCGCCGCGAGGCTGTTCTCCGGCGCGACCCGCCAGTCGCCGCGGTGGGCGAGCCGGAGCGTCCGCCGAGGCGACGCCGGGCCGTCCGCCGGCCGGCTCACTCCCCCACCCTGATCATCGCCACGATTCCGAGGTGGTCGGACGGGTAGAGCGTCGGGTCATCGGCGGCCGGGCGATCGAACGCCAGCCGGCAGGTCTCGGCCCGAAGGGGCCCACGGAGCCAGACGTAGTCGAGGCAGCCCGGTTCGCCGTCCGTGTCCATCCCCGGTGCCTGGATCCCCGACGGCCAGGTGACCGCCGGCTCGGCACCGTTCGCCTCCGCGAAGGCCGACCGGAAGCCGGCCTCGACCATGACCCGGTAGGCCGCTTCCACGGGCTCGGCATTGAAGTCGCCGACCACGATCGTGGCCGCCGGGTCGGGGCGAGCGGCGAGCCAGCGGACGAGCTGGCGGGCCTGCGCCTCGCGGACGTCCTCGTCGGCGGGCACGTGATGGAGGTGCGTCACGACGAAGGCGAGGTCCGCCCCGTCGTCGAGCCGGACGGGGACCCGGAGCGCGGAGCGTTTCTCGCCGAGGTCCAGCCGCTCGACGCCTTCGCCGGCGATCTCCAGGCGCTCACGCACGAGGACGCTGTTGCCGTACTCGGGTCGTCCCGCCCAGCCCTGCCGGATGGCGTAGCGACTCGCGCCGGCCGCCGCGAGGACGCGGTCCTGCCCGACCGCGAAGACGCACTCCTGGAAGCCCATCAGATCCGGCTGGAGCGCGGCCATGTCCGTCACGAGCAGCGGCAGCCGCTCCGGCCAGCGGTCGGCGATGTTCCGGAGGTTGAGCGTCGCGACGCTGACCTCGC
>Ga0209751_10001921_pt1 | contig 21103 bp, 20 predicted proteins | sample RifCSP13_1_FD_184019 | JGI IMG/M metagenome (GOLD analysis project Ga0209751, IMG submission 184019) | Soil microbial communities from Rifle, Colorado - Rifle CSP2_sed 13_1 (SPAdes) (version 2) | ecosystem: Environmental > Terrestrial > Deep subsurface > Rock core/Sediment | place: Rifle... | reverse complement strand
CGGCCCCCTCTGGACTCCCTCTACAGTGCCCCACCTGCTGAGCGCGATTCGCCGTGTATTTCCAGCGGTGGCCGCGCTACGCTACTTCGACGCTGCTAGAGGGCCTTATCTGTTCCCGCCCACCCGCCCTAGAAGGTTTGGGGACACCCCAATCCCCGTCATCCTTCGACAAATCCTTCGACGGGCTCAGGACTCGCTCCGCTCGGCTGACCAGGATGAGCGGGCTGCGCAAGATGAGCAGGCTTCGCCCCTCTGGACTCCCCTTACAGACGCCCGCTCACCAACCCTGCTTGGCGGCGCCTCTGCAGCACACCAGGCAGAGGCCCTGATCCAAACGCGTAGCGGCGGGCAGACGTGAGCGACATCGAGAGGCTGCTGGCGGCCTTTGCGTCGGGCGAGCTGTTGCATCCCATCGCTGAGGTGCCGAGCCTGGTCGATCTGTCGCGGGGCGTGGCGGCGGCAGCAGGCGTCGAAGGACTGGAGCTGACGCCTGCTGCCGCGCACGTCGCGAGCCTCATCGGCGACTGCGACCATCTCGTGCTGATACTGGCGGACGGCCTCGGCATGAACTTGATCGAGAGCCTGCCGGAGGGCGCCTTCTTGCCCGCGTACTTGGCCGGCGAGCTGCGCACGGTGTTCCCCTCCACCACCGCTGTCGCGCTGACCTCCCTGGTAACCGGGGAGTGGCCGAGCAAACATGCGGTCACCGGGCGCTGGGTGCACCTGCCGGAAGCCGCTGTCGTGGCGGATGTGCTGCCGTTCGTCCTAAGGGGGAACGGCCGGCCACTGGGCGGCATCGGGGTAGGCCCGGAGGAGGCCTTTCCGCTGCCATCTCTCCTCGGGAACACGCCGCGGCCGGGGCTGGCGCTCCTACCGGAGCGCATCGCCAACAGCACGTACTCCGCCTACTCCGCCGGCGACATGTCAAGGCACGGCTACAGGACGCCGGCGGAAGGATTCGACGCGATCTGGGCGCACACGACGGCGATGGAAGGGCCGAGCTTCACCTATCTGTACACGTCGCGCATCGATGAGGCGGCCCATGCCTTCGGGCTTGAGCGCTCCGAGGTCCGCGGCGCCGTCATGGAGCTGGACCGGGCCGTCGAAGGGCTGGCGGACCGCCTCGGCGGCCGAGCGCGGATCGTTGTGACCGCCGATCACGGCTTTCTTGACGCGCCACAGGCGGCGCGACATCAGATCGGTCCCGCGCATCCGCTGCGCGGCTTCCTGCGCTCGTCCCCTTCCGGCGATGCAAGGGTGATGTATTTCCATCTTCGTGCGCATGTCGAAGAGCCGTTCCGCCGCAACTTCAAGCAGATGCTCGGCGACCGGTTCTTCCTGATATCGACGGACGAGGCGGAGCGTACGCAGCTCTTCGGGCCTGGGGAGCTTGCGCCGGAGACCAGGCAGCGTTTGGGCGACGTGATGGCCATCTCCAGCGGCGCGGACATCCTCGACTACCACCAGGGCGGCGGCCTGGGCCGAATGGCATCGCTGCCGTCGCACCACTCCGGCTTGACGCCGGCCGAGATGCGCGTGCCTCTTGTCGTGGTGTAGGGCTCATTGTGGTGCGAATATCGCAGTGGTCCTTCCCACCCCTGACGTGGCCGGGGACGCCCAAACCCCGCCAGAGGGCAGCCTCCTCGGGATAGGCTCCCCTGGACGAGAGTCGACTTCCTCGACCGTCGCAACGGGTATAGAAGCCCGAGTCAGAGTTGACTGAGACGATTCATAACGACAAGAAATAAAGACTACCCGAAAGTGTAGGGACAGATGCTTTATTTAACGTGATGCTGAGGCGCTAGTGCTGACCAACTTGATTGGCCGGCCTACCCATGCAGAGGAGGGGTGCACCGATGGCGAACGAGCAAGATCGCCCGGACCAGCAACGGCAAGAAGAACCCGGCCCTGCCCCAGCACTGCAACGTCCCGTCACCCGACGGGACTTTTTGGTGGGGAGCGCCGTAGGCGGGGCCGTGGGCGTCGCCGCCACAGCCGGAGTTGTCGCCATCGCCGACGCTCTCCGGGGCGAAGAGGTGCTGAAGCTGAGCGATGAGCCGGTAAAGGCGCAGGTAGTCACCCTCAACGTCAACGGCAGGGACTACCAAGTCTACGTCACCGCGAACAAGACCCTGCTTGAGGTCCTACGCCAAGACCTGGGGCTGACCGGCTCGAAGCTGGGCTGCGACCGCTCTGAGTGCAGCGCCTGCGCCGTCCTCATCGACGGCACGCCGGTCAACTCATGCTCCGCATTGGCGATGAGGGAATCTGGGAAGAGGATCGTCACCATTGAGGGACTGGAGAAGGACGGCGTGCTTCACCCGGTGCAGGCCGCGTTTGTAAAGAACATGGGCTTCCAGTGCGGCTTCTGCACCCCAGGCATGATCATGCAAACGGTGGGCTTCCTGCAGGTGGATCCCAATCCCACCGACGCGGAGATCAAGCACGCCCTGTCCGGCAACCTATGCAAGTGTAGCGCCTACCCTAACATCCTGGCCTCCGTCAAAGAGGCGGCCAAGGCGATGCGGTCGGCATAGCGTCATCGGGAGGCTGGAACCATGCCGAGTAAGAAGTTCGCCCCTATTCAGTGGACGTACGGCACGTTGATAACCGACGATCCGGAGGCGCTGGCCCGGGAGGAGCGCTCGAAGGAGCTCTACGGCTTCGCCCAGGTCGAGCGGGTCCAGCGCGGCGAGGAAAAGCCACCCAGCCCGGCCCGACTTAAGGCTGACCGGTCCCGAGCCGAGGCGGCAGCCGCCCTGCCCTTGAAGGTCGTAGGGACGCCCACGATCGATCTCTATGCCCGCGAGAAGGTGACCGGGCGCGCCCGGTACCCGGTTGATATTTACCCGACGGGCGTCCTGTATACCAAGGTGCTCCGCAGCCCTTATCCCCACGCCAAGGTGACCCGCTTGGACACCAGCGATGCGGAGAGGATGCCCGGAGTCCGCGCAATCGTCACGTACGCGGACATGCCGCGCATCGCCCGCCCTCCGCTGACCGACGAGCCGTCCTTCGCCGGCGAAGGCATCGCCGCCGTCGCCGCCGAGACTGAAGGGATCGCCGAGGCGGCGTTGCGGGCGATCAAGGTCGAGTACGAGCAGCTCCCGTTCGTGCTTGACCCGCGGGAGGCGGCCAAGCCTGGGGCGCCTCTCGTGCGCAGCGATCTCCGCACCAACCACGTGCGCGATCCTCAGTTCTCCAACAAACGGGGCGACGTCGAGCGGGGCTTCGCTCAGGCGGACATCGTCGTCGAGAGCAAGAGCCAGACTTCCTGGGAGCAACACGTGGCCATGGAGCCCCACAGTGCCACGGCGATGTGGGAGGCCGACGACCGCCTGACCGTGTGGAGCAGCACGCAGTATGCACATGGGATGCGCAACGGCATCGCCAGCGCGCTGGCCATGCCGCAAAGCAAGGTGCGGGTGCTGGCCGAGCACACCGGCAGCGGCTGGGGAGACAAGACAGGCCTGCTTCCCTACCACGTCTACACGGCCCTCCTCGCCAAGAAGGCCGGACGGCCGGTGCGTTACGAGCTGAACCGCAAAGATGTGTTTGTGGAGGCGGGCCACAACTACCCGAAGTACCAGGAGATACGGCTGGGGTTCAAACGGGACGGCACCATCACCGCGATGCAGGGCGTCTCCTGGGTCCCGGCCGGCTCTCGAGGAGCCCCAGGGAACGGCGACGACTGGGAGTCCGCCCTGCGCGTCTACAAGATCCCCAACGTGGACGTCCAAGGCTTCTCCGTGCGCACCAATACGGTCACGGCCAGCCCGCTGCGCAGCGTAGGCGAGCCGGCGGGGGTGTTCTCCATCGAGATATTGATGGACCAGGCGGCCGAGAAACTGAACATGGACCCCCTGGAGCTGCGCCTGAAGAACATCGAGGAGAAAGTAGACCAGGTAACCAACCTGCCCTTCTCCAGCAACGGCCTCCGCGAGGCCCTGGAGCGGGGCGCTGAGGCTTTCGGCTGGAAGCAGAAATGGCAGGGTTGGAACAGGCAGCGTGACCTGACGAAGCCCCAGCGGGGTGTGGGCATGGCGTGCTTCTCCTTCAACAAAGGCGGGCAGTCGCCGCCCATGACCGCCATCGTCCAGATAGAGACCGATGGTTCAGTCCGCATGCTCACGGGGGCGGCAGACATCGGCGGCGGGCAGGCCACCACGTGGAGCATGATCGTCGCCGAGACGCTCGGCGTGCCCCTCAGTCAGGTGACGATCAGCCGGATGGACACCGCGGCCGGCTCCGACAGCGGCGGCATCTTCGGCAGCCGTGGCACGAAGTCCGTCGGCATGGCAGCCCTGCGCGCCGCTCAGGAGGCCCGGAAAGAGCTGCTCCAGGGCGCCGCCTTCAACCTGAAGGTGAAAGCGGAAGAGCTGGACATCGCCGATGCCGTCGTCTTCGTGAAAAGCGACCCTACCAAGAAGCTCACCTTTGCCCAAGCAGCGGCCGCCGGGGTCGTCATCGTTGACGACATCCCTCGGACTGCCGCCGGCACAATCATCGGCGAGGCGAAGGTGCCGCCACCGACGGGTTATTCCCAGAAGACCTTTGGCGCCGGCTTCTATGAGGTCGAGGTGGACCCAGGGACAGGCAACGTGCGTGTCCTGCGGGTCGTGCAGGCCCACGACGTCGGCAAGGCGATTAACCCGCTGGCGGTGGAGAACCAGATCCACGGTGGCATCATGCACGCCATGAACAAGGCCCTCACCGAGGAGCTCATCTACGACCCGTCGACCGGCGTGCTGGTCAACCCTAACCTGGACGACTACAAGCTCCATATGATCGACGCCACGCCCGCTGAGGTGCGGGCGATCCTGGTGGAGCCCATCGATGTGATCGGGCCTTACGGCGCCAAGGGCATCGGCGAGCCGGCCAATGGGGTGGGGCAGCCGAGCATCGCCAACGCGATCTACGACGCCATCGGGGCACGGCTGACCGAGGTCCCCATGAACCCGTACCGGGTCATGAAGGCCGTCAAGGCCGTGTAGAGCGGACGGTAAGGAGGAGGTCGAATCATGCGTGAGGTTGGCTACATCGCCGCCCGGAGCTGGCGCGACGCGGTGAGCACGCTCTCGAAGTACCCCACCGCCAAGCCCATAGCTGGGGGCAGCGACCTGCTGGGCTGGATCAAGGAGGAAATCATCGGCCCCAAGGAGCCCATGTGGGAGACCTTGGTGGACCTTCGCACTATCTCCGATAGCGCCGCTATCCGTTACAGCCAGCGCGAGGGGCTGCGCATCGGCGCCCTTGCAACCCTCTCCGCCATAGAGAGCGCGCCCGACGTGGTGGCGAACTACCCCTTGCTCGCAAAGGCCGCGGGGGTCCCTGCCTCTCCAAATATCCGCAACGTCGGCACGCTGGGCGGCAATATCAACCAGCGCCCACGCTGCTGGTACCTCCGCGTCGCCGAGTTCGCGTGCTATAAGAAAGGCGGCGACTTCTGCTTCGCCGTGACGGGGAAGAACGAGTACCATGCCATCCTCGAGGGTGAGCTGTGCTACATCGTTCACCCCTCCGACGTCGCGCCGGCCCTCCTGGCCCTGGATGCCAAGGCGCGCATCCAGACTCCGCAAGGAGAGAAGACGGTCCCCTTCAGCGAGTACTTCATTGGACCGCGGCAGGACGTACTGCGGGAGAACGTCCTCCAACACAGCGATGTCCTCATAGATATTTCGATCCCACCGCCCAATGCGAACCATCGCTGGTACTACCAGAAGGTACAGAACCGGGGTGAGACCTACGACTTCGCCATCGTCAACATCGCCACTGTGCTGACGATGAAAGGCGACACGGTAGAGGACAGCCGTATCGTGCTGAGCGGGGTTGCCCCCACGCCGTGGCGGGCCACCGCCGCGGAGGCGGTCATCAAAGGCAAGCGTGTCGACGAGGCCCTGGCCCGCCAGGCAGCCGATCAGGCTATGCTCCGTGCCCGACCGATGAGTGACAACGCCTACAAGGTGGATGTCGCGAAGACCTTGATCCGTCGCTCCATTTTGGAGGCCGTAGCGTAACCCAAGCGTCCCAGAAACGGTAAGGGGCTCGCCTTGGCGAGCCCCTTGTCAAGAGTGCGCGACAGGGGATAATAGCGGCAGCCCAGTTCTCGCTCAAGTGAGGGACAGCTCAATGCAGGTGACTGGCCCGCAGTTGACAGCCGAGGTCGGTGATTCAGGCGAGGCCACCGCGCTTAGCCGCCGCCAATTCATAAAGCAGGCGAGCGCGGGTGCCGCGGTCACCCTCCTCTTCACCTTGGGGATCGGTGGCGGAGCCAAGGGCGCTGCCTTCCCTGACATGGGCATCGCCAGCGGGGTCGTATTCCCCGAGCCGTCCCTCTGCATCGGCTGCCTCACGTGCGAGGTCGTCTGCTCTCAAGTGCATAAGGAGGTTGGCCTCTCCAGCAAACCACGGATCCGCATCTACGACGATCCAGCGGTCACCCTGCATCCAGAGATCCTCAGAAACTACCCCGGACGGGGCACCTACCTGCAGCAGCCCTGCCTCATGTGTCCTGAGGCGCCATGCGTGGCCGTCTGTCCAGTCGACGCCGTGAAGATGGAGCCGCGCACGCAGGCGCGCTACATAGACGAATCCATCTGCATCGCGTGCGGCAGGTGTGCGGAAGCTTGCCCGTTCGATGTTATCGAGGAGGCCCGCGCTACAAATGGCGATTTCCTGGGCCAACTGACGCGCATCACGTACGACCCTGACAAAAGGGTGTACACGAAGTGCGACTTGTGCTACTGGCGCGAAGGAGGGCCGGCCTGCGTTGAGCGCTGTCCGGTGAACATCCGCATCCGGCAGGGTATCGTCAAGTCCGAGGTATTCTGCCTGGACCTGCCGCGCTCTACACCGGAGACGTTCGAGCGGCTCCGCCGCCAGCAGACTGTATAATCGGAGCGGGAGAGGTGGGCAGGACGCTGCGGTGGTGCACGGACGATCGCCGGCGGTTCGCTGGGCGCTCGTTGCCACCGGTATCGTCGTGCTGCTGTTCTTAGTCGTGGGCATGTTGGGGGTGCTTCGTGAATCGGAGTCAAGCGTGAAGCCGACGGCGACCGTGGCCGGCCCCAGCCCAACCGCGACCGCGCCGGTTGCCTCCACGTCGACGCCATCGTCCCGGCCGACAGCGACCCCTCCCGCAGACCTCGCTCTTGGCGCGTGGCTGTTCCAGAGCAGGGGCTGCGCGGGATGCCACGGCCAGAAGGCAGAGGGTGCGATTGGGCGAAGGCTGGCGGGCACCGGCGTTGCGTTCGACGATGCCCGGCGGCAGGTGCGTTTCCCCATCGGCGAGATGATCACATACCCGGAGGTGGCCTTGAGCGACAGCGACCTGTTCCAGATCTGGAGCTGGCTCAGGAGCCTTTCCCCGTAGCATGAGGCGGCTTCTCGCCCTTCTCGCGCTCTCGCTCTGTGGGGCCGGTCTCACCTGGCTCGTCTGGCCGGACGCCGCCCAGGCGGAATTCCGAGAGATCGTCCAACTGACCTCAGACGCCGGCAACCACCTGCGCCCCACATGGAGCCCGGACGGCTTGCGTTTGGCCTACCAGGCCGACACAGCGGGCAGCAACGATATCTGGATAATCAATGCGGACGGCAGCGGCCAGCAGCCCCTTACCTCGGGGCCGGCTGACGACCGGCGGCCCTCATGGAGTCCTGATGGCAAGTGGCTAGCCTTCGACTCAGACAGAGAAGGGTCTCGCGATATTTGGATCGTAAGTGCCAAGGGCAACAGCCTGCGCCGTCTCACCACTAGCCCAGACGAGGAGACGTTCCCAGTTTGGAGCCCCGACGGCCGGCAGATCGCCTTCTACCGGTACAACGGCACGAGCAACGACATATGGGTCACCGATAGTCAACAAGAAACGCCACGCCCTTTGATGAAGAACCTCGCCAGCATTGAACAGCGAGAGTGTACCTTCGCCTGCCACGCGGTCTCCTGGAGCCCCGAAGGTCAGGCTATCGCCTACACCAGCGGCGATCTGCGGGCCATCTGGCTTGTGGACACGAAAGGGGAAAATCAGCGTCAACTGGCAGCGCCGGCATTGGCGGGCGCGTTCCGCTTCCCCTCCTTCACCGTCGACGGGAAAGTCCGTTTCCAGTCCGAGGAGCACGGCGAGAAGATCTGGACCGACCTCTGGAGCATCGCTCCTGATGGCACCAGTCAGACCCGTCTGTTGAGCCGTGTTGACCATGGTGGCCCCTTCGCCTGGAACCCAGAAGGCACGCTCGTGGCCTTCCATTCGCCCCGGAGCGGCCACTTCCAAATCTACCTCGCATCCTTGCAGGGGTCTGTTCCCGAGCTGCCACCGCCTCCAGCCGTTATTGGGTCAGCGCGGCAGGCCTTGATCGTAGGCGCGACGACCCTGATCGCCGTGCTCGTGGCAGTTGCGCTGGGGCTCTACAGTTTCCTTACCCGGAGACGCGCGTGAGGTTCGTGGCCTTCACCGTGGCATTGTTGATCGTTGGCTTGGTGGGTCTCGGTGCTGTGCCCCTGGCGATGGAGCGCGACGCGCAAGGGCGCGACTGGCAGGTGGGGCAAGTCGGGGGCAGTATGCTATTCGCCTATAGCGTGGCCTTCGCCCGGGTCCTTCCCTTTGCCGCAGGGCTTGGCGCCGGCATCGGGCTCCTGCAACGCCTACGGCGGAAGCGCAGACGGGCGCTGCTGAACGCGCAGGTGCAGCGCCACGACTCGAGCGCGGTCATCGTCCACTGGCTGGTCGCCATCGGAATGATCCTCGGCACCGTCTCGGCTGCCTTGTTACTCCGGTGGGTCCCTCGGTTCTTGCCTCTCGAAAGCATCTACGTACTGCATTTCGCCGCTTCGGCATTGGTCGTCCTTGCCGTAGCTCATCACCTCACCTACGAGGGAGTGGGTGGAGGCCGGGCCCTCCTGGTGCGCTCCTGGAGTGAGGTGAAGAGCGCCTTGGCGGAGACCTTTGGCTACCTGGGTGTCTTTGGGAGGGAGGGAGCAGCGTTTGGGTTGCAGCTTCCCTCTGGCTTGCGCCGAGCGCTGGTCTCGTTGCTGAAACGGCGCAGCATCGAAGTGGCGCCGGAAGGCAAGTTTGCGGCGACGGAGCGGGTCATCTCGTATCCAGGCTGGGCAGTGCTCGTTGGGCTTCTGACCTTAACCGGCTTTGTGAAAGCGCTGCGCTACCTTTATCCCGTGGACGGCGTGGTGCTGCAATTCACGACGTGGTTACACGATGCCCTTGCGATCTGGGTCGTGGTCTGGCTCCTGATCCACATCGTTCCTGTCTTGATCATCCCTGCCAACTGGCCGATGCTCCGCTCCATCTTCACCGGTCGCGTTTCGCGACGGTACGCGCAGCAACGGCATCCCCTCTGGCTCGCCGAGCTGTTGGAACAGTCTCGCGACGCCGCCAGCAACCGATAGCTCTCTTCTCACCTCGCATCTGCTAAGATTGCAGCGAGGTGAGGTTTTCATGTCTGCACAACGCGTCAATGGCACACCGGAACCAGAACACCAACCAGCGGGGGAAACGCCGGCGGTAGGAATCGCCGAGCTGGAGCTGCCGCCTGGGAGCGACGTGCGCCAGGCGCAGGAGCGCGTGGTCGAGGAGCTCCTCGGACGACCGCCGAGCATGGCGATCGAGGAGGAAATCGGGGCCCTGCGCCGGGTGCTGGCGAGCGAAGACCTGGGACGGCTGGGCGAGCACCTGCGGGAGCTGGAGGAACGGCTCAAGTCGGAGGAAGCGAAGCGGGAGGAGACCGCCGACTTCGTGGGCCGCCTGAGCCAGATGGCAACTCGGGCCGGCAGATCCTGGTGGACCTGCGGGAGCACAAGCTGCGGGCGCTGGTGGGCGTCGGCACGACGATCGGCATCGGCGTGGCGGTGCTGGTGGCCCTGAAGCGGAGCGAGCGACAGGGTCGGCGGTAGCGCGCACGCGCATGACGGTCTGCGGGATGAATCCCGCAGCTCCTTCGACGAGCATAACGGTCTGCGGGATAAATCCCGCAGCTACCTGGACGAGCCACCACCTTGGCACGTGTCGGGTGGCGGCCCTTGACCCACGGCTGAGGCTTGCCTATAGTCGAAGGAGGGGGACAGGAGTGTAGCTCAGTTGGAAGAGCAGCGGTCTCCAAAACCGCAGGTCGCGGGTTCGAACCCTGCCACTCCTGCCAAAATATAGTAAGTAGCGCCCGAGAGGGCGCTGTGTTTTTTTGTGGTTCAGGGACCTCATGGCCGGGGATGTCTGGAAACTGCTTAGCCAAGTCACCGCCCAAGGGCCCTCAGGCCGCTGAGGAGCGCTAGTCCTGACCTAAAGGGGGCCGCCATTCCATCGCGCTTTTCGTGTTAGCAACAAGGAGATCTCTACCTGGGGCTAGATGGGCCAATTGGTCAGACACGCTTCCTCTGTAGAGACCATTCTTTCGGGGGGCGTGGTGGAACTGTGAACGCTTGCTTCGAAGGGGCATAAGGAGACGGTCGGCGTTAGCATACGATCGCCGACGACCGGCGAGCTGAGGATGGTATGCGGACGCCAGTGTCAGCAAAGGTTCTACCTTAGTTGGAGTACTCCCGGCAAAACGAAGGCTGCTTACGGCTGCGCTCGTTGCGCTGCTGGCGATCGCTGGGTGGCTAGTGCTGCCGCCGGTGGCAGACGTGCGGGTCTACGGCGATGGTAGTTTCCAGGGCTGCGTAGCGATGATGGCGTGCCGAGGAGGCTAGCGGATGACGGCTTGGCGTCGAACAGATGGCAAGGACTCACTCTGCGACGTAGGCCGGCAACCCTCTGGTGGACGCGTGGGCGATTTAGCTTCTTGAAGCAGCACGACGGCGACAGACTCGGTCTCACAGTGCGCGTCCCACACAAAATGATAAAAATGCTTCCTCCTGAGGCTTGACTTGTAAGGAAACAGTGAAGAAACTGTGAGAGCGGCACAGCCGCAACGCAGAACGACTTCAGCACACAGAAAGCGCCCCGCGTAGCTGGCACTACCGGGGCGGCGACTCGGGTCGGCAGAGACATCCGAGTAGTCCCGATTATAGTCCCTTAGGACTGAGACTACAAGGACCGCCAGAAGCAACGGCCGACCCGATACACCGTCGGGTCGGCCTTTGCATTTGTCGATCGAGGCAGGCGAACGAACATGACGGCCGCCGATGAGTCTGGCGCGAATAAGCGAGCCTCCGATTCCTTCTCAGAGGAGCTTCGAGTCGCTTCGCTCATACGTGAAGCGTCGAAGCCGGCCCAAAAGGACAGGAAGGGCCGCCAGGGAGCTCAAACGCCCATCACCTCCGAGCAAGCAGCGCAGCAGACCTTGCAGGAGGCCGTCAGCGAGCTGGAGACGAATGAGCGGGGCCGTGCGCTTGACCGCCTCCGCAGGTCCCGCTAGAGGTGGTGGGTCGGGATGGGCGGATTCCGATGGTTGCGGTTGCTCCTCGCCAACGCGCGCTTGTTGTCGAATGGGCATGTTGGAGGCGCCCAACGAAGCGAGCGAGGCGCCGCGTCAGTGGAGTTCGCCTCGACCCTGCCGCTGCTGATCCTCATTCTGCTTGGAACGATTGATTTCGGCCGCTTCGCCTACGCGGCTATAGCGGTCACGAACGCCGCGCGCACAGGGGCCGCGTTCTGCAACTACAGGAGCGTGGATGGCTGTGACTCGGGGATCGTTGAGGCGGTTACGGTCGCAGTCCAAAACGCGGCTCCGGCTCTCTTGCTTACGCAGATCGTGGTGACGCCTCCCACGGGCGCGGGTGCCGATTGTCCGGCGCAGTGCCTGAGCGTGCTAATCGTTTACCCGTTCTCCACGCTGCTGCCCATACCACGGCCCGAGGCGAGCGGCGCCTGGGTATGGGAGCCGGTAACCCTCACCGTGGTGCGGTCAGCCAATATGCGCGTAGGGCTGAATTAGAGATGGGCGTCCCTCCTCCGTTGACGAAGGCACGGCGTGACGAGCGAGGCGTTTCGACTGTGGAGTTCGCGCTCCTGTTGATCCCGTTCCTGCTCCTCGTCTTCGGCGTCGTGGATTTCGGTCTGGGCGTCTGGGCCTACAACAACCTCTCGCAGGCCGTACAGCAGGGTGCGCGAGAGGCGATTGTACGCGGGAGCGGCAGTCCCCTAGGGGGCCCAGGCGACGACGGCAACAACGGTGCGCGGACCTGCGCCGATTCGCTCCCTACCGGTTCGGTTGCGGCCGAGGTGTGTACCCACGCGCATCCGCTCAACCCCGGCAACTTCACCGTCACCGTCACGTGGAATTGTCCCTTCGAGCAGTGCGGCGTGACGCGCACGGTGACGGTGGGGGGCCAATACCTGTTCGAACCGATGCTTCGTGACGTGTTGCCGTTTCCCAGCATCAACCTGAGGAGCCAGGCGACGATGCATGTGGCGTGCTGCCTGCAGCAATGAGTCGCCATGAATCATTTGTGCGGCGTCCTGACAGACCATCTGGGAGCCGGTCGGTTCTGGCGCGGCGAGGGTGGAAATGTGGCGCTGTTGTTCGGGCTACTTATGGTGCCGCTGATGACCGGGATGGGACTGGTCCTCGACGGCGGCCTGCTCCTCTTTGAGTACCGCGGCGCGCGCAACGCCGCCGACGCGGCCGCCCTCGCCGGCGCCCAGAAACGGCACAGCAACGAGGACACGGGTGGCGCGGTTCCAGGAGCGCTGTGCTCTGACTGGACGGTCCGGTCGGCGCGCACGGCCGTTGACGCCTCTTGCAATCTGGCTGAGAACCATGGCTATGCATCCGAGTACATTCGCGTGTACGTAGCGGACGGCGCCACGAGCGTCCCGCACTCGGTGGTTGGGGCCAGCAAGCAAGTAGAAGTGGTGATCAGCCGGGTGTACAACACGCTGCTCATGCGTCTAGTGGGCATAGACCAGGTGCCACTGGCGGGAGTGGCGGTGGCCGGCGAGTTCAGCGCTGCGGTTGGCGCCGCGGTCTACGCCCTCGATCCGCACGCCTGTGCAGGCTTCGATCGAACCAGCACAGGGGGTGTCTATGTCTTTGGCGGTCCGATTATCGTGGACTCGGCGGCCAGTTTCGGCTGCAACCCCGCAGGTGGAGCCCTGGACAAGACCAGCGGCGGCGTTCTGTGCGTCGATGCAGACCGCGGCGACTATCCCGACGGCGACCTGGATCTGGCCACGCCCAATTATGGCTATGGCTGCGATGGCGATGGCTACATCAGCATCGTCGGTGGGCTCGATTGCAACGGCGATGCTGAGTGCACCACAATCAAGAGCGAGCCTGACCTAGACCAGGGACCAGCAGGCGGAGGCCCCTCCGGGGACCCGCTGTCTACCCTGCCGGGCCCGGACCATCGTCCCTGCACAGGCGTCGATAACTGCCCGGGAGGCGTTGACCCCAACGATAAACCTGGGCACGCTTTCGAGTTCTGTGACAGCGCCGACGACCCCAATGGTGGGATCGACAGCGCAATTCTGAGTTCGCCTTTGGTTGGTACCTATACTGATTCGCGGGCCATTGGCCTGGTCACGGGTTGCCTCAGCACATCGGTCTTGCCGACTTCCCCTCTCGTTCCACGTGACATCTCTGGGAACATCATTCGGGGTCGCTACAACGTCTGCTCTGCCCCCTTAGGAGCCGACGGCAAGCATCACGTGGAGCCGGGCATCTATTGGGGCGGCATCTACGCTGGGGGTGGCGGGTGTGCTGAAGGCGTGCATTTCAAGCACGGCATCTACATCATCGCCGGCCAGGACAGCATGTCCGAGACGAACCCGAAACCAAGCATTGACCTCAATTTCTCGTCTGGCGCGGGCGAGGTGACCAGCGACGATATCATATTCTTCGTGACCTCCGATCCTGAGGCGATTCCCAGCGCGCAGCAAACAGGGCTCATCCTCTTCGCGACGGAAGGAACCATGACGCTGAGGGCAAGCACCCTCTCCGAGGCGAGCTGTCCTCAAAACCCGAACTTCGAAGGGGTACTCCTGTTTGTGACGAGAACCGCCCAGCGCAATGAGAGCACGGCGGGCGGCAGCGACGACAACAATCTGGTGCGTGTCCACGGGGGCAACTTCTCGAACATGACCCTCTATGGCATCTGGTATGATCCAACGGGCGAGTTCCAGGCGGAGGGCTCATTCCGCCTACTGGACGCGCAGCTTATCTTCAACGTGCTGGATATGCAGAACCAAAATGATGTCATCATCAAGCTCCCTGCGTGCCGCGCGCGATCGAATCAGCTCTTTCTGCTGCGCTAGCAAAGACGCCTGGGGCTACGTTTTACTATCGAGGCCTCTTCCGCGACGCCCGGGACAGGCTCACGCCAATCAAGGGTGGACATGCCCGCTCATGCGGCCGGGGCACCGACGCGGTCTCCAAGGCCACGGGTCGCGGGTTCGAATCCTGCACTCCTGCCAAGATAACAAGATAGACCCGCTAGAGCCACAGTAGAGCCCAAGCGTCAGAGGTTGCCATCGGCAGCCTCTTAGCGTTTGAAACCAACGTTGACCGCCATCCGTCAGTTTCGGGTTGCCAGGACTCGATCTCGAGCCATGACAGAGATTCGATGGCTCTGGTGGCGTCTCGAGCGCTATCCTAGCGCGGCCCAGATCGCTACTTCTGATCGGCGCGTCACGTTGTTAGGGGACGTGTCAGGGCCAGACATAGGTGAGTACAGTGTGGGTCAGCGTGAGGCGGTGATGAAGAAGCTATCGCCGACTGAGAACTCCGCCGTGCGGCCTTGACGGGCGGTGCGCCTGAGCATATAAACACACAAGCCCAATCAGTTGAAAGGAAGTGTCTTAGTGTCTCGAACGGAAAACGTGGTTTGCAGGAGCACTCTTGAGAAACGATCTTCGCGGGCCGAAGGTCATCGGTCCGCCCTCCACATGGTGCTGGTCGTGGCGATGCTCGGCGTCTCGCTTGCTCTGACGGCTTGCGCCCCTAGCGCCAGTCAGGCACAGGCCACCGCCACGCCGCAACAGCAGACCGGCAGCGGGTCCGCGCAAGCGACCTCGACCAGCCCCCCCGCCGCGACTCCGACCACCGCTGCGAGTGCACGGCAGCCTCGCGCTGGTGAAGCCTTCGCGGACGTTCCGCTGCCGCCGGGCGCGCAGGAAGTCGCCGGCGTTGCCCAGTTGTTTCAGATGTTCGGGGCCGGAATGTTGGCTGGTGGCGGACTCGACCCCAGCGCTTTCACCTCTGTCACAGGTAAGACATACACGGTGAACAGCACACCTCGCCAGGTGTTCGACTTCTATACCGCCAACATGAGCGGCTGGACCAACGAGTCGCAGGCCTTTCAGGCCCAAACCGGGGAACAGGGTGGCGTTGGCTTCTGGTCCCGCGATGGGCGCAACCGAATAGCGTGGATAGTCGTCTCAGACCGCGCTGCTGAAGGCTTCCCGCAATCGAGCCAGCTTCTGGTCTGGGAGGCTCGCCGGTAGCTCGCTTCAACCCCCCGTGTCCCCAGCCTGCTACCACGACAACGAGGCTCGACACGCGCGCGCCGTGCTTGAGTCACAGCCGGGCGGCACGGACGGCGGCTTGGGCGGCTACCGAGCTTGAGACGCCGCCGAGGGCAATCTGCTCCTGTTGATGGAGACCACAGTCCTCACAGAGGTTCACAAGACAGCGCGGGAATGCAGCAAGCGCAAACCGTGGCGAGAGCGGTCCTCGCTCGATTGCCCTAGAAACGACCGCCACAAGGTGATGCGCTGATAGCCGTGAGCAATCGTCTCGGGTAGGCGCCGATGCGGAACAGCCCGTGGCCCTCAGGACGGTCGGCGGGCTCATGGCCTGGGCCACGGGGCGCCGCGGCCCAAGCTTGGTGCGCGGGCAGGTCACGGTTTCGAACTTCCACGACTTCCGCCAAAATGCACCAGCCACGAGCGTCAATGCGCGGTCGAAGCGGCCTCGCTCAGGACCCTGTCCAGCTTTTTCTCGCCGGCCATCATGGCGCCACGAGCGAGATAGACCATTGGCAGGAAGGGCGCCTTGATGAGGAGGCCAACGGGCAGACCGAACATGGTCACCCGTTCGAAGGTGTGCGTGATCTCAGTGCCTGCGTCTACAGGCTTGAGCGTGTAGGACCAGTCGGCGCCGACGAGTATTAGGCCCAAGACCATCGAGCGCGTGTGCCAGGCTATGCGCTGGGGGGTGACCTCCGTGACGCGGGACGAGTCCCACGACGGGAGCTTGAGGGTAGCGCCGCGGTTCTTCCAGGTCGCGCCGGTGACGACTTGGGAGCCCGAGGCCTCGCGGATGGCGGGCACTTCGGTCCGCTCAGGGATACGGGCCACGTCAGTCAGAACTCTCGTGACCGTATCGAGGGCGGCGCGGGTTGTTTGGCGACGGACGAGAACGGGCATTGCTCCACCTCCTGGCGATTCGACCGGTTGTGGCAAAGTGACGTCGATCAGTCGCCTCAAGTGTCGAGCATCACCGAAGATAAGCCATCAGGGGTAGCGCGGAGAAAGGCGCGACCTGCCACGGAAACTAAGCGGCGCCGAGTACGGAGAAAGAGCGTGGTCGTAGGTCGACGCGAGAACCTCGCGTAGGGATGTGAGGCTGCTGTTTAGAGCCTTGTTTTGTTACCTCAGGCGCGGGATCGGGCCCCACTGCTCCTGCGAGTGTTTTGCGGCAGCCGCCGCTCAGGATGCGGGTTAGCAGCGGCGAAGCCAGCCGGCGATGCGACCCTGACAACACGGCTTCCCCAGATCCGCGCCGCAATCTGCCCGACGCCGAGCTAGAAAGGGTCACGCGCGCCAGCTAGTGCCAGGCCGTTCGTGAGAGTGTGGTTAAAGCGGAGTAAATATCTGGGCAATTGCGCGTACCATTGGGCGGCATTGCCATATAACATTGAACTTGCAGGCGACGCGGCTTCGCGCTGAGAGTCTGGCAGTGCGCCGGCAGTCGCTTGTGATCGTGCCATCTCCGCCACGGTGCGTGGTCAGCGCTAGGTCAGGACATGCGTGTGAGGATCAAATCGGGGGCTCTCCTTGTCGCCTGCATCAGACTGGCGATGGTCTTCAGCCTTGGTGCCTGCGCCAGTCCTTCCTCGCCCAGGATCCCTGACCCGACTACGACGCCCGCGCCCACTGCTGTGCCTTCAGGTGCCGCTACGCCCGGGTTGTCGGCGCCACCGATCGTCGTGACGCCCATGCCATCACCACAACCACCCGTGGCGACTGTGTCCGCAACGCCATCGCCAGGCGGCGCACCGGTCCGGACCGACCCGCTCGCACAGGTCCCAGCATGCCCATCAGACATCAGCGAGCCGCTGTTCGACACCATCCCAATCGACCCGAACGATTTTCTGGCGTTTCGCCCGCTGGGTTTCATGTCGCCGCCGATACATATGTTTCCGGCGAAGCATTCGGCATTCTCAATGACCCCTCTTGGGCAGAAGCCGGTGGCAAAGCCGGTAAGAGCGCCGGGAAGAGTATGGGTGGTGGAAATCTGGGAAGCTTCGTTCAGCACCGGCGCCGCGAACTATCAGGTGTTCGTGTACCCTTGCCGAGAGGTGCGCGTGTACTTTGGACACGTTGTTTCGCTTTCTGAAAAACTGATGGCAGAGTTCAGGAAAAGCGAGCCGACATGCAACTCGTTCTCTGAGGGGACAACGACCATTACAACCTGCCGTCGGGATGGCATGTCCCTCTTGCTTGAGGCAGGTGAGCAGTTTGGCATGGGTCCGGATACCGCAGGCGTGGATTTTGGTGTCGTCGACTTCCGCCGCACGCCCGCCGCGTTCATCAACGTGGAACATTACGACCGCTACTATCCCTACTACGCGTCGCCGCTTGACTACTACGCAGGCGAATTGAGAAGGACTCTGGAGGGCAAGACGGGCCACGTGTTCGGAACGACAAGGAGGACCGCTGAACCCATCGGTGGGACTTACATGCAGGACGTTCCTGGAACGGCGCAGGGAAATTGGTTCGTCCCAGGCAAGAACCATCGCAACAGCACGGATTTGAGTCCGATGCTGGGACTGGCGCACGACTACGTCGATCCAGCGCAACCTATCATGGCGATTGGCAACTCGATCAAAGGCGTGAACATGGGACTGTACTCGTTCAGAGTCGCGACAGATGGACTGGTCAATCGCGACTTCGGCGAAGTGAAGGCTGATGGACGGACGTATTGCTATGACAGCTTCGTGCAGGGGCAATCGGCAGGCGGCATGCCGCTGGGAAGACCGAGCGGGATCCTTCTTGTATCCATGCCAAGCGACACGACGCTGAAGGTCGAGTTGGTCGCGGGGAGCTCGTGTAGCGCCCTGGCAAACAGGGCGCTCACGGGGAATGCGACGACGTTTGAGCGTTGACGCTCAACTAGGCATGCCGTCCGACGCCGGCGCTCTATGCGGTCAAATCAGAGCGCATCTGATCGTACAGCTCCTTGGTAACCTCACCGCGGGCGTAGCGCGTCTTGAGGATAGTCAGCGAGTCGGGTGGGGCCGCGGGGCCCTGCCGGCCGGCGACGCTGCGCACAGCCCATACGATCAAGAACAGCAGGCCCCCCCAAAACAGGACCGTCGTCCCTAAGCCGACGAACCCCCAGATCAGCGGGTATCCCTGGCCAAAGGGCATCCCCGGCATCATGGCCCCGTGATTCATCATTCCCCAAGGCATTTTGGTCCTCTCCTTGCTTGCCGCGCTCCGTTTGCTCATGCACGGCCGTAGTCATCTGTTACTACGCCTGGTGTCGGCGGAAGTTCCGCCGCCGGGTATGGCGGAGGAGCTAGCTGCGTACGGAGCAAGATGCTATAAAGGTGACATATCTGGCACTAGACGAGAGGAGTGTGGGATGGATGCAGCGTCTGGTCTGAGACGGCTCCTGTCCGGATTGCGGCGCAAGGAACATGGTGTGGAGGGGATGTCCGCCAGGGAGGAAGAGTACCGCAAGAGGCTCACGCCGACGCAGTTCTGGGTGACGCAGGAAAAAGGCACGGAGCCTCCGTTCACTGGGGAGTACTGGGCAACCAAGGACAGCGGGGTCTACCTCTGTGTCTGCTGCGACACGCCCCTGTTCTCTTCGGGCACCAAGTACGACTCGGGTACGGGCTGGCCGAGCTTCTGGGAGCCGATAGCTGCGGACTGTATCGAGGAGGAAGGGGACCGGAGCCTTTTCATGGTACGGACGGAGGTCTTGTGTGCCAACTGCCACGCGCACCTCGGCCATGTATTCCCGGATGGTCCGCTGCCGACCGGTCTGCGGTACTGCTTGAACTCGGCGTCGTTGAGGTTGGCGCCGGATGAGGAGAGGGCGGGAGGGGCGCGCGACGGGAATGCGTGAGATTGGAGGTCCGTCGCGTGGCTCCCGCAGGGACGACAGAGCCGTAGGCGGCCGCGGCCGATCGGGAATGATGGGGGTGAAATAGCGTCCTGGGCTCTTCCCGCCCACCCGCCCAGTCAGGTATTGGGAGACACCCCCAAGCGCCCGCCATCCTTCGACAAGCTCAGGATGAGCGCAGGCTCTGGGCTCTGGACTGCCGGAGCAACGATCTGGCGCACCCTGTTGCATGAATGATTGACCTCTACTGCGAGCGGCTTGGACCTGGCCTGTGGGCCGAACCACTGAACGCGCTGACGAATCTCGCGTTCCTGCTGACGGCGCTGGCTTCGTGGCAACTGGCGCGCCGGTCCGAGTCAGGCGACGGCAGTCTCGGCAGTCGCATCACTTTGATGGTCGCCATCGGCGCTGGCAGCGCGCTTTCCAGACGTTGGCGACGGGTTGGGAGCGAATCCTCGACGTGGTGCGGATACTGCTGTTCCAGCTTTGGTTGCTGTGGCTATACCTCGTGCGGTTGTCGGCGCGCGTCCAGCGTACTCAGCGGTGCCCGTGAGTGGATTTCTCCTCGCGCCCCTTCTCGCGCGTGAGTTCCCCGGGTGCTGAACGGTTCGCTCACGTACGTCCCAGCGCTGGTGGTCTCGGCTGGACTAGCGATGTACCACTACGGAGCGGGGAGACAGGATGGCCTCTCGCTTCTCGCCGGAGCAGGGGCATTCGCGCTCTCACTGTGCTTTCGAACGATGGACCAGGCGCTATGCTCGCTGGTACCGTCAGGCACGCACTTTCTATGGCATCTCTTGAACGCCGTCGTTCTGTACTTGGCGTTCAGGAGCTTGAACACGAACCGACGAACCGCGATAAGATAGGGGCGGATAGACGCGAGCCCGCGTAAGGCGGACAGGTCTGCGCCGCACAAAGGAGGCCACGATGTACGCCAATAGCTGGCAGCCGCCTGCCGATGACGAGCGTTGGGAGACTCTGCTGCGCATCGCCAGTGGCATTCAGACCATGTACGACGTTGTGACGGGCGCTCACGAGTCCGCCGACCTATCGGAGCTCGAGTCGACGTTGTACCCGTTTCTGACGCCGAGGCGGCTCGCGGTGCTGCTGCGCGAGGCGGCCGATAGCATCGAGTCGCTGACCGAGATGGATGCTTAGCGGCGTCGGCAGACTGACGCTGACGGTGCTGGCGATCGCCGTCGCGCTCGGCGCGGGCTGCGCTCCGTCGGGTGCGTCCCAGGTCGCAATGAGTCCGACGCCCCGGCCGACGGCGACTGCCCAGCCGCCGATCGAGCCCACGCCGGCTCCGAGCGGGGTCGCCATGGAGCAGGTGACCTTCAAGACCGAGGACAACAAGATGCTTGATGGGCGGCTCATGGGCCAGGGCACGAAGGGGGTCCTCCTCGCCCACATGCGTCCTAGCGACCAGACCGCCTGGTTCGACATGGCCTGGCTCATCGCGCAGAGCGGTTACCTGGTGCTGACCTTCGACTTCCGCGGGTACGGCGTATCGGACGGGCCGATTGAGCCGTCAGTGCTGGACCGCGACGTGAGGGGTGGCCTCAAGTTCCTGCGCGAGCGGGGCGCCACGCGGGTGGCGCTCATCGGCGCGAGCATGGGGGGGACGGCAGTGCTGAAGGTGGCTACGGCGGAAGAGTTGGCCGGCGTCGTCAGCCTGTCGGCGCCATCGCGCATCGACAACCTGCAGGTCACACCGCAGGAGATCGGACGGATCAGGGCGCCGAAGCTGTTCATCGCGGCTGAGGGCGACGATGGCGGCTCGTACCTCAGGGCAGCGCAAACCTTTCTGGCGGCGGCGTCAGGGACAAAAGAGCTGCGCTCGTTTCCGGGAACCGCGCACGGA